>Ga0207674_10000221_pt1 | contig 70884 bp, 62 predicted proteins | sample KBSCornC72_FD_184303 | JGI IMG/M metagenome (GOLD analysis project Ga0207674, IMG submission 184303) | Corn rhizosphere microbial communities from Kellogg Biological Station, Michigan, USA - KBS Corn C7-2 (SPAdes) (version 2) | ecosystem: Host-associated > Plants > Roots > Rhizosphere > Soil ...
CGCACGCGCCCACGCCGTCGACGAGCGACGGACGATAGGTCAGTGCGGCGAAAGTACCGCGCTAGTGCGGTTGCACGTGACGATGCGGCGCGCGCCAGATGTGACGCGGCCCGTCGTCGGGCGGATCCGCGGCCAGCGTGCTGATGCCGCATCGCGGGCATATGAAGAACTGTCCCGCGTCGCTCGGCTTCAACGTCACGTCGGTGAGCGTGTCCGCCCTGCCGACGCGCAACACGGCATTGCATTCAGGATTGCCGCACAGCACGACCATGATCGATCCCTGCCTCCGGTCATCGGTAGAACGGGTCGATGACGGCGTCGAGCATCGCGCGCTTTCCCGGCGCGATCAATCAGACGGTCGAGGCTTGGTCTATACGGGTTTGTCCGACAAGCCCCGCGGCGGGCCGCGCGATCTCATCAGTCGCGGATCTCCTGAACGAGCTGGTGCAGCGACTGGATGCGCGCGATCGCAGTGTTGATCTCCACCTGCACGGCCGCCAGGCGCTGGGCGTAGTCGTCCGGCGTATGGTCGTACCGCGCCTCGCGCAGCGACTTTCTTGCCCGCAACAGCGAGACGAGCTGACGATTGGCGTCGTCCAGCTCGCGCAGGGTCCTGACGAGAAACTCTCCAGGCGCGATCGCTTGTCTCCCGCTCGTGGGTGATCGGCGCGCATGTTACGAGGATTTCGCGCGCGATGCTTGCTCGGGTGTGCAACAACGCGTCGCAACACGCGGCTCGTCGCGACAGACGCGGGTGCGGGGCTTGTTCGCGCCCGCGTGACGGGAATGCGCGTCGCATCGAGCCGGGCGCCAACCGGTTCAAGGCGAAATGTTACCCATGTCTTCGGAACGATCTGTTACCTATGTGTCCGGAACAGACCCGCGGGAATTGGTGGCGAGCGAGGGATTCGAACCCCCGACCAAAGGATTATGATTCCTCTGCTCTAACCAGCTGAGCTAGCTCGCCTAAACGCAGAATTATAACGTGGCGGGCGCGGCACCCTGCGGGCCGGGTTCAGCATGTCTCCCACCATGGCGCACCTCAATCTTCCGGAGATCACGCCGTCGCTCGTCCTCTTCGCGGCGGCCTGCGCGCTGCTCGGCTACGTCATCTTCGGGGCCACCGGTTTCGGCTCCGCGATCGTCTCGGTGCCGCTGCTCGCGCACGTCCTGCCCGTTGCGGCCTGCGTACCGATGATCTGCGTGCTCGACTCGTTCGCCGCGACGAGCACGTCGTGGCGCTACCGGCGCGTCGTCGCGTGGAGCGACTGCCGCAAGCTCGTGCCGGCCATGCTCATCGGCATTGCACTCGGCGCGACGCTGCTCGTACGGTTGCCGTCGGCGCCGGCGCTCCTCGCGCTCGGCATGTTCGTGACGCTCTACGGGACGTACACGCTCTCAGGGGCGCCGCGGCCCGCCCGCATGCCCGGCTGGCTCGTGTGGCCCATCGGCGTCGTCGGCGGCGTCTTCTCGGCGCTTTTCGGCAGCGGCGGCCCCATCTACATCGTCTACCTGTCGGCTCGCATCCGCGAGAAGACGGCGCTCCGCGCGACGGCCTCGTCCGTCGTTGCGCTGAGCGTATGGCTGCGCGTCGCGCTGTTCCTCATCGCGGGCGTGCTGCTCGACGTCCGGCTGCTCGCGCTGATCGTCGCGCTGGTGCCGGTCATGCTGATCGGCCTCTGGTTCGGTCACCGCGTGCACGGGCGCCTTTCGACCGCGGGCGTGCTGCGTTTGATCGCCGCCCTCCTCGTGGTGAACGGGCTGACGCTCCTCGCCCGCGTGCTGCTTTAGCTCAGGAGGGACGGCCGCGCTGCGCGAGGAGGCGCTCGACCAGCGCGATGAGCGAAGGGTCGCTGGGCTCGACCTGGCTCGTGAAGCTCGCGACGGCCTGGCCGTTGCGGTCGATGACGTACTTGTGGAAGTTCCACTGCGGCGACGTGCCCGTGCGCGCGGCGAGCGCGGTGAAGAGGGGATTGCTGCGCAGGTCGGTGACGCTCGACTTCTCGTACATCGGGAACTCGACACCGTACGTGAGACGGCAGAACTCGGCGATCTCGTGGTTCGTGCCCGGTTCCTGGTTGCCGAAGTCGTTCGACGGGAAGCCGACGATCACGAGCCCGCGGTCCTTGTACTTGCGGTACATCGCTTCGAGGCCTTCGTACTGGTGCGTGTAGCCGCAGTAGCTCGCGGTGTTGACGATCAGCACGACCTTGCCCTCGAACTGGCACAGCGATTCGGGCTTGCCGGTTTGCAGCCGGTTGAACGTCCAGTGCAGCAGCGCGGGGCACGAAGCGCCGTCGTCGATGACGGCCTCCGGGCCGATGGCGACCATCGCGATGGGCGCGTTGGCGGCGGCGACCAGCGGCTCGGCCGCAACTACCTCCGCGTCGGCGCCCGTTGCGGCGAGCGGCTCGTCGAGCGCCGCCGGCTCCTGCGACCGCGCGGCGGAATCCGGCGGATCGTCGCGGCGACACGAGAGCTTGGCCACGGGGCCGAGCGCAGCGGCGACACGCTCGTCGTCGAGCACGCCCGGAATCGGCAGATACGTTTCGGCCTCGCCCGGGGCGAGCGCATCACCGGCGCCGTCGTCGGGAAAGGCGTCCGGGATCATGGCAACCGGCGTGAAGCCACCGGTCAGGCGACCGTCCACGACATGCCAGAGCGCCGCGGTCGCGGCAACGGCGGCGAGCAGGAGGAGAAGCGGCCCGAAGACGTCGCGCGAGGAACGCGGAGCCGTTGGTGCCGGGCGCGTGTCGCCGGAACGCCGCAACCGCAGCAGGTCGAGGAGACGACGCCAGACCATTGTCTTGGACAAATGTCCCTCGGGAGTCTTAGACTTGTCCATTCTATACCCACCGTCCGGGACAATGAATCCACCCGTCGATACCCACCCGCTGTTCCTCAATATCAGCGCGGTCGAGCGGGAGACGGGGCTGTCCAAGGACGTGCTGCGCATGTGGGAACGCCGTTACGCGTTTCCCAAGCCGCGTCGCGACGAGAACGGCGAGCGCCAGTATTCGGTGGCCGAGGTCGGCAAGCTGCGCGCGATCAAGCGGCTGATGGATGTCGGCATGCGGCCCGGCAAGATCATCCCGCTGTCGGCGGAGGAGCTCAACGCGCTTGCCGACGCACGCGCGAGCAACCCGCGCGACGCGCCCGCGCCCGCGCTCGAGCGCGACGTGCTCGCGATGCTGCATTCGCACGACGTCACCGCGCTCCAGCACACGCTCGCCAATCTCGTCATGCGCCAGGGTCTCCAGCGCTTCGTGCAGGAGACGGTCACGCCGCTCAACCGCGCGGTCGGTGAAGCGTGGATGCGCGGCGAGCTGCAGGTTTTCGAGGAGCACACGTACACCGAGCAGCTGCAGGTCGCGCTGCGCACGGCGATCAATGCATTCCCGCGCCAGACCGGCGTGCCGCGTGTGCTGCTCACGACGCTGCCCAACGAGCAGCACGGGCTCGGCCTGCTGATGGTCGAGGCGCTGCTCGTCCCCGAAGGCGTGCAATGCATCTCGCTCGGACCGCAGACGCCGCTCGAGGACATTCGGCGCGCGGCGATCGCGCACAAGATCCACATCGTCGGGCTCTCGTTCTCCGCGGCGTTTCCGGTGCGCCAGGCGGGCGATGCGCTGCTCGCGCTGCGGCGCCAGCTTCCGGCGCACGTCGCGCTATGGGCCGGCGGCGAAATGACGCGGCGGGTACGCAAGACGCTGTCCGGCGTGGTGTTCATCGCCGATCTCGCTGCGGCACAGAACGCACTGAAGATGTGGCGCTCGCACGCCAGCGTGCAAGCGACCTGATCGACGCGCGTCATGTGGAGCGCCTGGACCGTCGCCGTCGTGGTCGTCGTGGCATGCTCGACGTTCGCGGTGCGCGTCATCGCACCTGCCGTCGCGACCGGTGCGTCGCCCTGGGGATATCTGATCGCGATCCCGCTGGTCTATTTCGGCGTGCTCGCGATCTTCGTCGCGCTCTACTTCACGCTGTCGTGGATCTATCGGGCGCCGCGCCCGCCCGGCGCACGCATCGGTCCGCTCGCCACCGTTCGCCTCGTTGCGCGGGAATACTGGACGATCGCAGGCGACATGTTCCGGATTCTTCTGTATCGGGTCCTCGTGCCGGACCCCACGCCGGCGCCGGCGCGGCTGCCGGTCGTGCTGGTGCACGGCGTGCTCTGCAATGCCGGCTTGTGGTCGACCTTCGTGCGCTGGCTGCGGCGCGCGGACATCGGACCGGTGTACGCACCGTCGTACGGGCCGCCGCTCGGCTCGATCGACCTCTTCGCCGGGCAGGTCAACGCCTGCATCGAGCGCGTGTGCGCCGAGACGGGTGCCGCGCAGGCGTTCGTCGTGACGCACAGCATGGGCGGGCTCGTGCTGCTGGCGTACCTGCGTCGCTATGGCGCGACGCGCGTGAGGCGCTTGGTCACCCTCGCGGCGCCCTTTCGCGGCAGCGTTCACGCGTGGGGATTCTTCGGCACTTCGCTGTCGCAGCTGCGGCCCGACAGCGCGTGGCTCACGGCGCTCGACGTGGCCGCGCCGCGCGAGGCGCCGCCGATCGTCTCGATCTGGTCGCGCCACGATTCCATGGTCGCGCCGCAGACGTCCTCGGAGCTGCCGGGCGCGACGAACATCGCGTTGACCGGCATCGGGCACAACACCATGCTGCACGACCGGCTGGTGTTCGACCTCGTCGCAGGCGAATACCGCGCCGCGCGTGACGCGTCGGCTACCAGTGAATCCCCTGCGTCAGCTGCGCGAACGCCATCTGCTCTGCCGTGAGCGGCGTGCCCTCGTCCTTCTTGCCTTGGGCCGCCGCGGAATCGGGGAACATGTGAAACGCGGTGTTGAGCAGTACCTGCGTCAGGCGTGGCGCGACGGCGTGGCAGATCGCGCCGAACACGCCGAGGCGCGTGGCGATGCGCACGGGCCTGCGCACGATCGCGTCCACGACCAGGCCGGCCGCTTCCTCCGGCGACAGCGTCGGGACGTTTTCATACATGCGCGTGGGCGCGATCATGGGCGTGCGCACGAGCGGCATGTTGATGGTGGTGAAGGTGATGTTCTTGTCGAGGAACTCCGACCCCGCGCACGCCGCGAACGCGTCGAGGGCCGACTTCGATGCGACGTAGGCGGAAAATCGCGGTGCGTTGGACAGCACGCCGATCGACGAGATGTTGATGACGTGCCCGCTGCGCCGCTCGATCATCCGCGGCAGGAAGCCCATGATGAGGCGGATCGCGCCGAAGTAGTTGAGCTGCATGGTGCGCTCGAAGTCGTGGAAACGGTCGAGCGAGTTGACGATGCTGCGCCGGATCGAGCGACCCGCGTTGTTGACGAGATAATCGCAGCCGCCGTGCTCCTTGGTGACGCGCGCGACGAGCGCGTCGCACGATGCCATGTCGGCGATGTCCGCCGTGCAGGAGAACGCCGTGCCGCCGAGCGCCTCGATCTCGGCCTTGGTCGCCGCGAGCTTCTCCTCGCCGCGCGCGACCAGGATCACGTGCGCGCCCGCCTCGCCGAGCTTGAGCGCGGTGGCGTGCCCGATGCCGGACGAAGCCCCGGTGACGACGACCACCTTGCCGCGCACGCGTCCGGCGAGCGAGCGATCGATGAACAAGTCCGGATCGAGGTGGCGCTCCCAGTAGTCCCACAGCACCCACGCGTAGCTCTCCAGGTCCGGCACCGCGACGCCGGAGCCCTTGAGCGCCTTCGTCGCCTCGCGGTTGTCGTAGCGCGTGGGCCAGTTGACGAACTGGAACACGTCGCGCGGGATGCCGAGATCCGTGAGCACGGCCTTCATCGCGCGCTTCACCGGCGCGAGCGAGCCCAGCCCGTAGAGGATCGGCGCCGGGATGAACCCGAACAGCTTCGCGTTCACGCGCATCGTGAGCTGCGGCGCATGGCCGGCCCTCGCGAAGATGTTCAGCACCTCGCCGATCCGGTGCGGCTCCGGGTCGGTCAGGTGGAAGCACTTGCCGTCGAGCCCCTTCTTGTGCGCGATATGGTCGAGCGCGTCGGCGACGAAGTCCACCGGCACGATGTTGATGCGGCCACCCTCGATGCCGATCGTCGGCATCCACGGCGGCAGCACCTCGCGCATTTTCTGGATCGCCTTGAAGAAGTAGTACGGCCCGTCGATCTTGTCGATCTCGCCCGTCTTCGAATGGCCGACGACGAAGCCCGGGCGATAGATCCGGAACGGGCGCGCGCATTCGTTGCGCACGATGGCCTCGGCGTCGTGCTTGGTGCGGAAGTAGGGATGGTCGAGCTCCTCCGCCTCCTCGAACATGTCCTCGCGGAAGGTGCCTTCGTAGAGTCCGGCCGCGGCGATCGAGCTCACGTGGTGGAAGCAGCCGGCGTCGATCGCTTCGGCGAACTGCACGGCGTGGCGCGTGCCTTCGACGTTGGCCTGCCGCTGCGCGTCGGCGCTCGCCTCGATATCGTAGATCGCGGCCAGGTGGAAGAAGTGCTCGACCTTGCCCTTCAGCTTGCGCAGGTCGGAGTCGGCGACGCCGAGATTCGGCTTGGAGAGGTCGCCCGCAACGCCGATGATCTGCCGATCGTCGGCGCCATGACGCTCGCGCAGCGCGGCGAGCTTCTTCTGCGAGCCGCGCCGCACCAGCACGTAGATCGGCTTGCCGCGAGCAAGAAGCCTGCCGACGAGGAAGCGACCGATGAAGCCCGTCGCGCCCGTGACGAAGTACGCCATGTCATCCTCCCCCATCTCTGCGGCGGGGATTGTAACCGCCGCCCGCGCGCGCGCTGTCGGCGCGACCCTTTAGAGCGCGCGCTCTAACGCGCCCGCCTACAATCGCCTAACGTGCGCGGCATATCGACGCGGCGCAATGCACAACGGGGGCGAGCGATGCTCAAGAAAGCGAAGGCGCAGGCGCAGGCCGACAACGAAGCAGCAGGCGACGCACAAGGCAAGGCGCTCGCCGACACGGTGCTCGAATCGTCGAGGCAGATCTGGCTGGCGGGCCTCGGCGCGTTCTCGCGCGCGCAGGCCGAGGGCGGCAAGCTCTTCGATGCGCTGGTGCAGCAGGGCCAGGCGCTCGAGTCGCGCACGAGGCAGGCCGCGACCGACACCGCAGTGGCGGCGCGCGAAGCGGCGCAGGCGAAGGCGAAGGAGATGCAGGCGAAGGCCGAAGGCACGTGGGACAAGCTCGAGCAGGTGTTCGAGGCGCGCGTGGCGCGCGCGCTGTCGCGTCTCGGCGTGCACACCCAGAGCGACGTGCGGCGTCTCACCGAGCGGGTGGACGCGCTGTCCGAATCGGTCAACGACCTGATCCGCGCCACAGCAGCCCGCCCGCCGTCGGTCAAGGCCACTTCGAGGAAACGGGTGGCCGGCAAAACGGCCACAGGCGCCCAAGGGGCCAAAGGCGCGAAGCGCGCCCGCAAGGCTTGACGCGCCGCGCACAGCTCTTCGCCGCGACGAGCCTCGACGGCTATGTCGCGGGTCCCGGCGGCGACCGCTCGTGGCTGTTCCACGACGCGGACTCCGGCTACTCGGCGTTTCCGGAGCGCATCGACACCGTGCTCACCGACGCGTGCGCGTACGAGAGCGCGCTCGCGTTGCCGCAATGGCCGTACGCGGGCCGCAAGGTCATCGTGCTGACGCCACGGGACGATGTCGCGATCGCCTCCGCCGACACGCTATCGACGTCGCGGCCCGTGGCCGACGTCGTGGCGGAGCTTCGTGCGCGCGAGGGCAGGGCGATGGCGCTGGTCGGCGGCAGCGAGTTCGTGCGTGACTGCTTCGCCGCCGGCGTCATCGACGACGTCGTCGTGTCGATCCATCCCGTCATTCTCGGTGGCGGCACGCCGCTCGTCGCCACGGGCACGCGCTGCATTGCACTCGCGCTCGTACACGAGCGACGATATCCGTCGGGGCTCGTGCAGCTCGTCTATCGCGTCGAGCGCGGCGCCGCCCTCACTCGCGGTTGAGCCGCTCGACCTGCTTGATGTAGGCGGTCATCGCCTCGTCGCGCGTCACGCCCTTCAGCTTCGCCCATGCGTCGTACTTGGCGCCGCCGACGAAGTCCAGGCCGCCCGGGCGGTCACCCCGAACGTCGCCTTCGGTCGCCTGCTTGTAGTAGGAGTACAGCTTGAGCATCGTCGCGTTGTCGGGACGGCGCTTGCCCTGCTTCGCCGCTGCCGCGGCCGCCTCGAAGCGTGATTTGAGATCTGCGTCCGCCGCGGATGCTTGCTTCTTCGTGGCGGGTCCCGGCTTGGCGGCGCTGCCGGCGGCGGCACCCTTCTTCGATGTAGCGGCCATCTCGGTGCTCCTCGCGCGCGTGGCGTGCTACTTTAGCGCGAAGCCCGCGAGGGCGCCAATCGACGCGATCAACACGCGATGACGCGCGCACGACGCGAGAAGCTGTCGCCGGTCGACAATGCCTGGCTGCGCATGGATCGGCCGGGCAATCTCATGACGATCTGCGGCGTGCTGATGTTCGCCGAGCCGCTCGATGTCGCGCGCGTGCGGGCGATGCTCGAGCGCCGGTTCCTGCGCTTCGCGCGCTTTCGCGAGCGGCCGGTCGAGCGCGCTGACGGCGCTTACTGGGAAGCGTCGAGCGGCTTTCGTCTCGACGATCATCTCGTCATCGCCCGCCTGCCGCGTGGTGACGCGGACCAGGCGCTCAAGGATTACGTCTCGTCGCTCATCGCGACTCCGTTGCCGGCCGGGCGCCCGCGCTGGCAGTTCCATGTCATCCCTCGCTATCGGCAGGGCAGCGTGCTGATCGCGCGCGTCCATCACTGCTACGCCGACGGCATCGCGCTGGTGCGCGTGATGCTGTCGATGACCGACTCGGCGCCCGACGGACCGCCCGCGATGCCGTTCGAGGCGCCGCCGCGGCGGCGCGCTGGCGAAGAGGCGGCGGGCGACGATCCGCTGTCGCAGATCTTGGCGCCCGTCGGCAACGTGATGGACACGGCGCGAAAGCTCGGCCGCATGCTGATCGACAAGGGCGCGGCGATCTGGAGCGATCCGGCCCGCGCCGTGGCCTTCGCGCAACAGGGCAGCGCGCTCACCGCCGAAGTCGCGCGACTCGCGCTGATGTCGCAGGATTCACCGACGCGCTTCAAGGGAACGGTCACGCAAGGCAAGCGCGTGGCGTGGACCGATCCGCTCGCGCTCGACGACGTGAAAGCCGTGGGCAAGGCGCTCGGTGCGTCCGTCAACGACGTGCTGCTCGCGTGCGTCGCCGGCGCGCTGCGCGATTACCTCACCGAGCACGGCGACGGCGTCGACGGCGTCACCGTGCGTGCGCTCGTGCCGGTGAATCTGCGACCGGTCGAGCAGGCGTGGAAGCTCGGCAACCGCTTCGGCCTGGTGTTCCTCGAGCTGCCGCTTGGCATCGGCAACCCGGTCGAGCGCCTCTATGCCGTGCGCGCCAACATGCGTGCGCTGAAGGATTCCTGCCAGCCGCTCGTCGCGCTCGGGTTGCTGGCCGCGATGGGAGCCGGACCGCGTGCCTTGCAGGAAGCGCTCCTCGTCGCGCTGGCGCGCAACGCCACGGCCGTGATGACCAACGTGCCCGGGCCGCAGCAGCCGCTGTATCTCGCGGGGAGTCGCATCGACCGCTTGATGTTCTGGGTGCCCCAGTCGGGCGACATCGGCATGGGCGTGTCGATCATCTCGTACGGCGGCATCGTGCAGTTCGGCCTCGTCACCGACGAGGGGTTGTGCCCCGATCCGGATCGCATCGCCGCGCGCTTCGGCGAGGAGTTCGAGAAGCTGCTGCTCGTGACGTTGATGTCGCCGTGGCCGTTCGAAGGCGACCTCGATCCCGCGCTCGCCGCCGCCGTCGCGGCGGCTTGAGATCAGGCGGGATCGCGGCAGCTCACTCCAGCTCGGATTTCGCCACCTCCACGTCGAGCCGCTCCATCGCGTCCATCGGCTTCGCGCCGGCCGCCTGCTCGTACAGCCGCGCGGCCTCGTCGATGCGCGACTTGCCGAAGAGGCGCAACAGGCCGTTGGCGTATTCGATGTGGGCGATCGGCGATTCGGGAAAGATCCCGAGGGCCTGCTTGAAGTGCTCCACCGCCGAGTCCTTCTTGGCGCCGTACGTCATGCCGGCCACGAGGGCGCCGACCTTGTCGATGACCTCGGATTGATACGCGCCGAACGCGGTGTGCGCCTCCGCGTGCCGCGGCGCGAGCTTCAGCGCGGTCGTCAGCGCCTCCTTGATCTTGCCGCCGAAGCCCTGTGCGAGCGCCTTCGCCACCGAGATGTGCTGTCCGTACCGTCCCAGCGCGAATGCATAGAGGTAATGTCCGTTCGGATCCTTGGGCGCGCTCTTGCGATACTCGTCCGCCCAGCCGAACGCCTGCTCGAGCAGCGCGAGCCGCGTCGCCTCGTCCTTCTCGAGGTGCACGGCGTACACGGTCTGCGCCTTGACGGCGGCGTTGTTGCCGTTGCCGCCCGCGGCTCGCCCGAGGACCACCGCCTGCGGGAAATCACCGGCATGGTAGAAGCGCCACGCGTCGAGCACCTGGCTCGCGGCCGGGAACGGCTCCCCGTCGCCGCGATGAAGACGCGGCCAGTTCTTCCGGATCGCGTTGGTGTCGTACATGAAGGCGCTGTTCGAGTGCGGGAACTTCGCCCATTTCTTCGCCATGTTCGCCTCCTCCCCGAGGTTGGCTAAAGATAGTCCTCGCCAAGGCGCTCGACCAGCGCGCGCGCATCGCCGACCAGGAATGGCGCCACCAGCGCCAGCACCTGGTACGCCGCCTGCCCGGGGTCGATTCGCGCCGTGTCGCGTTGCGCGACGGAAGCCGGCGCAACCTGGCTCACGCGCTGGAACGACATCCAGTACGTGCAGACGAGCACCACATTGCGCGCCAGCGCTGCGCGCTCGCGCGACGTTGCCTCCAGCACGCCTTCGCGGGCGAGCCCGTCGGCGAGCGTCCGAACGGCGGACTCGCCCCGACGCACGAGTGCAGCGAAAGCAAGCGCCACGCGCCGGTTGCGCGAGGTGATCTCGTCGAGATCGCGGTACAGGAAGCGGTAGGCGCCCATCCGCTCGAACAGCAGGTGCAAGAGCAGCCACAAGTCCTCGACCGACACGCTGCGCTCGGGCGGAACGTCGAGCAGCGGCGCGAGCGAAGCTTCGTGCGCCGCGTACAGCTCGCCGATGATGTCGTCCTTGTTGCGGAAGTGGTAATACAGGTTGCCCGGACTGATGTTCATCTCGTCCGCGATGTGCGCGGTCGTGACGTTCGGCTCGCCGTCGCGGTTGAAGAGCGCGAGCGCGGTGTCCAGGATGCGCTGCCGGGTGCGCCGAGGCGGCTTGGTGGGCATGCGCGTTGCGTGCCGCCGGCCGAGTCAGCGCAATAGCGCGAGACGCCGCTCGAGATGATCGAGCGTGTGCGAGAGATCGCGTGCCGTCTGGCGCACGCCGCGCCTCGCGGACGTTCGCAGCGGGCGCGGGTCGCACAGAGCGTCGTGGAGGCTGCGGCCACGGTCGGCAAGACGGGACTCGTCGAGTGCGAGGCCGTGCCGTGACAGCAGCGGGGCAAGGGACTCGGCGCGCTCGCGCAAGTTCGCGCGCGTGGACTCGAAGGCAAGCGCGCACACCCGCTCGCGCTGCGCGTAGCCGAAAAGGTTGGCGAAGAACATGTCGGCATCCTCGCGCGCCGGCTCGAACAGAACGATGTCGGCGTGCGGATAGCGCTGCGCGTACTTCGCCATGCCCGCCTGCATGCGCGAGCGCACGACCGCGCGCAGCGTCTGCGACAGCACGAGCGGTAGGCCGCCCTGATGCAGCGTGTCGACGGCGGAGCGGACATGCGGCTCGCGCCGGGTCGCGTCGAAGGGCACGAGCGGATTGACGCAGATCAGCAGGGCGACACCTTCGTCGAGCGCGAGCGAAGCGTTGAGCGTCTTGTTGAGCGCACCGTCCACGTGGTGTTGCCCGTCGATCTCCACCGGCGGAAACAGGCCGGGGAGCGCGCTCGACGCGGCGACCGCGCGCGAGACGGGGACGTGATCGTGGCCCTTCGCGCCGAACGTGACCGCCGCGCCGGTGTCGAGATGCGTGGCGACCACGTAGAGCCGCGCGCGCAGGCGCCGGAAGTCGTTGCTGCGGCCGGGCGCGTCGAAGAGACGCGCGAGGAATGCCTCCACCGCATGCTGATCGAACACGCCCGTCGGCAGCGCGCGCGCCAGCGTGGCGAGCGACGCCGACAGCCCGCGCTCGAACGGATGGCGCGCGTAGTCGAGGCACGCGCGCAGCGCGAGGCGCGGCAGGCTCGACGCGCGGCGCATGTATTCGCGCAACGCAGGCTGGAGGAAGAGGGCCGGCCTCATCGCAGCTTCGGGCGCGCGGGCGATGAAGAGACGGTGCATCTGCGAAGGCGACAAGCCATTGGCGAGCGCCGCCGCGACGAAGCCACCCGACGAGACGCCGACATAGACGTCGAGGCGCGACGGATCGAAGCCGCGAATCGAATCGGCCAGCGCGAGCAGCGCACCGACTTCGTAGATGCCGCCGAACGGACCGCCGCCGGCGAGCGCGAGACCGATGCGCGGCGCGTCGCGTCGTGCGCGGGTGCTGGTGTGGCGGCGTCGTGTGCGCGTCGTCATGCGAGCGCGAGACCGTCCGCCTCGCGGACGAGGCGGACGAGCGTGGGCGACGCGGATGGTACTCGAATCAGCGGCGCGCGGCGCGCTTGGTGGTGCGGACGGCCGTGCGCTTGACGCGCTTCGCGTGCCGCGTGCTGCGCGCGGGCTTCGCCGGCTTGCGCGCCGCCGGCTTGCCGGAGCGGGTGCCGGCGTCGATACGAGGCAGGGCCTGACGAACGAGCGTCACGACGGTGTCGGCATACGCCCGGGTGGCGCCTTCGACCGTGTCGCGTGCCTGCCGCCACAGGGCGTCGGCGCGCGCGACCGACGTGTCGATGCGCCGGCCGACCACGCGCATGGCGCGCGATTCGACGGCCGTGCCTTCGCGGACCAGCGCGCGAAAGGCATTGCCGGCTTCCTTTCCGGCCCATTCGCGGGTAACCGCCACCGCGCCGAGACCGGCAAGCCACATCTGACGCGAAGCCGCGCGCACGGTGTCGCCGAACGCCGGCCTGATTGCATGCTGCATCGTCGTCTCCTGGTAGGCGCGGCGTGGCGCCGCATGAAGATCCAATGTACGTATCTGCGTTAGAGCAGGCACACTAAAGACGACGACGTGCGAGCGCGTCCGGCGAAGCGACGAGGGCGGATGCCTCAAGGCCGCCATTCCGAGGCCCAGGCGCTCGCAAGCTTCGCCGCGATCGCATAGATCGACAGCTGCGGGTTCGCGCCGATCGATGTCGGAAAGAGCGATCCGTCGGCGACGTAGAGGTTCGCGAGATGATGGTAGCGCCCGCCGGTGTCGACCGCGGCGTGCTTCGCGTCGGGACCGAGCGGGCATCCGCCCATGACATGCGCCGACACGACGGGCGTCACGAGCGGTCCGAGGGCGAAGCCGGCGATCGCGGTCCGCGTGCGTGCCGCATCGACGTACGCCGCGCCGCGCGCATGCACCGGCACGACGGCGCGTGCACCCGCGGCGAACTGGATGTCGGCCATCGAGGCGAACGCGCGGCGCACACCGTCCCACAGGTACTCGCGCAGCGGATAGTCGAGCACCGGCGTGCCGTCGACGGCGAGGTGCACGGTGCCGCCGGGACTTTCATCATGGAAGCCGTCGCGCAGCAGCGCGATGAGCACCTGCATGTGCGACAGCTCGCGCATGAGGCGCGCATGCGCCTCGCCGTGCCCCGGCAGCGTGATGGCGGCGAGGATGGGATGGATGGGCGGCGCTTCGATCTTGTAGCCGATGGGCCCTTCGAATGGCACGTCGTCGAGGAAGGCATCGGAGTACACGCTTTGCGGCGCGCCGGCGTAGCCGTCGACCGCATCGGGCATCAATGCCGCGGACACCACGGTGGGATGCAGGAACGTCCTGCGGCCGACCACGCCATGCGGATCCGGAACGCCGCTTCGCAACAGCAGCGCGGGCGTGTTGATCGCGCCGCCGGCGGCGACGTAGGTGCGCGCGCGCACGTGGATGCGGCGCGCGCCCGGCGCGATTCCGGCCCTGTCGAGCGCGACGCACTCGAGGCTCGATGCGCGATCGCCCGACCATGCCAGGCGCTGCGCGCGCGTGCGGGTCAAAAGCAGTGCGCCTTGGTCGAGCGCCGCGGGAATCGTCGTGACGAGCATCGATTGCTTGGCATTGGTCGGGCAGCCCATGCCGCAATAGCCGAGGTTGAGGCATCCCGACACGTTGCGGCGGATGGTGCCGTGCGCGATGCCAAGCGCGCGAGCGCCGCGCGCGAGCGCCGCGTTGTTCGCGTTCGGCGCGACGGTCCATGGCGCGATCGACAATCGCGCCTCGGCGCGCGCGAACCACGCTGCGAGATCGTCCGTGCCGTAGCCTTCGATCCCGAGGGCGTCGCGCCAGTGCGCGAGCGTGCGCGGCGGCGTTCGAAACGAGCTCGTCCAGTTGACCGTCGTGCCGCCGCCCACGCAGCGGCCCTGAAGGATGTTGATCGCCTTGTCGCGCGTCTTGCGCGCGGCCGACGCCTGGTAGAGGTCGGGATAGGCCTCCGATTCGCGCATGCGGAAGTCGCTCGACGACTTGAGCGGGCCTTCCTCGATCAGGATGATCCGAAGTCCCGCGGCCGACAGGATGTCGGCCACCGTCGCACCGCCCGCGCCAGTGCCCACGATCGCGACGTCGGCCTCGTACGTCGGGTCGTGATCGATGTCGCGTGCGTCGATGACGCGCCAGCCGCGCGCGAGCCCTTCGCGGATCGGGTCGCGGCGATCCGTCATGTCAGCTGCGGCGGACCCGCGTATCCGATCGCAGCCCAGGCGCGCGGGTTGCCGTACCAGGCGGCGAGGATGAGCTGGTGAAGGCCGTCGTACGCCGAGCGCAGCAACGACAGGCGGCTCGTCTGCCAGCGCACGAGCACGGCGTCGACCTCGGCGGTCGTGGCATGCGGCCAGTCCGACCAGAGGCCGGTCATTGCCACGCGCGTCGGCGCGAACGCCAGCAGCGCAAAGAGCTGCGCGAGCTCGCGTTGCGCCTCGCGCGGAAGGCCCGCCACTGCGACGCTCACCGCGTCGGTCGCTTCGCGAATCGCCTGGGTGCGCTGCGCATCGTCGGGCAATGCGCCTGCGAGGAATGCAGGCACCATCGCGCGCACGATGCCGCGGGCGTCGTCGCCGAGCAGGGCATCGACACGCGCCGAAGCGCCGAAGCGCAACCAGCCGCCAGCGGCGAGGGCGGCGGCGCCCAGGGCGCCCGTCACTATGAAAGCTCGTCGGCCGCGATTCATCGCCACGTCGTGGGTGGGCGCAATGCTCCTCCGGCGACCCTAACGTCATGCCCTAGACGAATCAATCTAAGCGTCCGGCCCGTTCATCGGATGAGCTTGCGAAGGCGTGCCGAGCCATTATCTTCGATCGGCCATGTCCGAGTCCCGGCATCCCGCGCACGCCGCGCTCCTCCGAGAGCTCGGCCGCAGCCTCAAGCTCAACGCGGAGCGCGCGGCGAATCCCATCGTGGCGGGCGCGCTCGATCGCCTGCGCGCGTGGCAGGCCGCGCGGCTTCGTCACACGTACGCCGATCTCGCCGCGCAGCCGCGGTATGCGAGCGCGATCCGGTTCTTCCAGGAGGATCTGTACGGCAGCGGCGACTTCAGCCGCCGCGACGCGGATCTCATGCGCGTCGTGCCGGCCATGGTGCGCGTCCTGCCGGCCGAGCTGGTGGCATGCGTCGCGAAGGCGGTCGAGCTCAATGCGCTGTCGCACGAGCTCGATCTCCTGCTGCTGACGCACTTGCCGCGCGCGGACGCGGGCTTCGGCGTCGCGGACTACTGCCGCGCCTATCGGCGCTCCGGCGAGTTCAGCGCGCGGCGCCGCCAGGTCGACCTGATCGGCGAGGTGGGCGCGGCGCTCGATGGCTACGTCCACAGCCGGCTCGTGCGAACGTCGCTCGCGCTCATGCGAAAGCCCGCGCACATCGCGGGGCTGGGCGCGCTGCAGGCGTTCCTCGAGCGCGGCGTTGCCGCGTTTCGCAGCATGGGCGGTGCCGAGACGTTCCTCGAGACGGTGCGGCAGCGCGAGACCGCGTTGCTGGATGCGATCGTGGGCGGCAGCGTCGATCCGTTCCCCGATCCTTCGCTGGCAGTCGCGCGGCGGCAGCCCGGCGCCGCGCGTTGATCGCGGTCAGGCCTTGGCGGATGCGCCGAAGAGCTTGTCGAGCTGCGCGTGGATCTCCCGCTCGATCGCAGGCTTGATCGGCGTCAGCAACAGACCGAGCTGAACGTCGAGCGCGACGCGGCTCTTGCCGACGTGCATGCGGCCGTTGATGCCCGGCCGCGTGAAGGTCATGTCGTCGCCGTCCCAGGCGTAGTCGAGCTGGAAGCGCTGCTGCAGATCGCGCGCGATCTTCTCGGCGGCGTCGCGGGCTTTGTTGTGCGGCAGCTTGTGCGCGCGCGAAACGGAGATGCTCGGCATGTCTTCGACCCTTCTTGGCAGTATAGCCGCGACTGCGATGCGCAACGGCGCGAGGCAATCCCTCGCGCTCGCCATCCGGCATGAAGGGGTGTTCGATCCGACGGCGAAACGACAGCGGTTATCGCGATTCCCATGGCAGCCATGGTTGTCGTGGAGCGCCCCGCCGGGCGTCCTTGACACGCTTCGGGGGCCGGGTCTAGCATTCAAACAAACGTTTGAATTAAGCTTATGCGCCCCCAGCTTCGAGCCCATGAGAGACAAAGACGCGCGCGCGCCGTTGCGCCGGCCGATGCACGCGCCACGGTGACGAAGGAGCGCATCCTCGATGCGGCCGAGGCGCTCTTCATGGAGCACGGCTTCGAGGCTACGAGCCTTCGCGCCATCACCGCCGCCGCCGGCGCGAACCTGGCCGCGGTCAACTATCACTTCGGCAGCAAGGAAGAGCTGTTCCAGTCGGTGCTCACGCGGAGGCTCGATCCCATGAACCAGCAGCGCCTGGAGCTCCTGAGCCGCCTGGAAACGAAGGCGGGGCCCAAGCCGCTGTCGTGCGATCGCATCCTGCTTGCGCTGTTCGTGCCGGCGCTGCGACTTGCCCGCGACCCGGCACGCGGCGGCAAGAACTTCCTGCGCCTGCTCGGCCGCGCTTACGCCGATCCCGCGCCGTTCATTCGACAGTTCCTCTCGGATCAGTACGCGGAGATGATCGGGCGCTTCAAGGCCGCGTTCGCACGCGCCTTGCCGCACCTGCCTCGCCGCGAGCTCTCGTGGCGCCTGCACTTCATCATGGGCGCGCTGTCCTACACCCTGGCGGGCACCGATGCGCTGAAGATCATCGCGGAGATCAATCCCCGCGACACCGCGAACGACGAGCTTCTGCTGCGCAGGCTCGCGCCGTTCCTGCTCGCCGGGCTCACCACGCCGCTGCCCGACCTCGATGCCGTCACCCGCGAGCTCGACGGCGAGCTCGCCGCGACCGCCTGAAGGAGCGCCCATGATCATCGTGCTCTGGCTCGTGATCGGCATCCTGGCTGCGATCACGCTGCTGCTCGTGGTGGTGCCCGTGCGCCGCGCGCTGATCAGCGCGCCGCTCCTGCGCGCGTTCCGCAAGGTCATGCCGGCGATGTCGCAGACCGAGCGCGAAGCGCTCGAAGCGGGCACCGTGTGGTGGGACGGCGAGCTCTTCTCCGGACGGCCCGATTGGCGCAAGTTGCTCGACGTTCCACCGCCGACCCTCACGCCGGAAGAGCAGCGATTCCTCGATCACGAGGTCGAGACGCTCTGCGGCATGGTGAGCGACTGGGAGACCACGAACGTCTACAAGGACCTCCCGCCGGCGGTATGGCAGTACATCAAGGACAAGGGCTTCCTCGGGATGATCATTCCGCGCGAGTATGGAGGGCTCGGTTTCTCCGCCTACGCGCATTCGCAGGTCATCACCAAGCTCTCCACGCGCTCGGGGACGGTCGCCGTCACGGTGCTCGTGCCCAACTCGCTCGGACCGGGCGAGCTCCTGCTGCATTACGGCACCGACGCTCAGAAGCGCCACTACCTGCCGCGTCTCGCCAAGGGCACCGACATCCCGTGCTTCGCGCTCACCAATCCCTACGCAGGCTCGGACGCGGCGGCCATTCCGGATCACGGCGTGGTCGCGTGGGGCGAGCACGGGGGCAGGCGCGTGCTGGGGCTTCGCGTGACCTGGGACAAGCGCTACATCACGCTCGGGCCGGTCGCGACGCTCCTCGGCCTCGCTTTTCGCGCGTACGACCCCGACCATCTCATCGGCGACAAGGAAGACCTCGGCATCACGTGCGCGCTGATCCCGACGTCCCACCCGGGCGTGCACATCGGCCGCCGACACATGCCGCTCAACGCGGTGTTCCAGAACGGACCCAACTGGGGTCGCGACGTCTTCATCCCGCTCGACTGGGTGATCGGTGGCGAGCCGATGGTCGGCAAGGGCTGGCGCATGCTCATGGAGTGCCTCGCGGCCGGGCGCGGCATCTCGCTGCCGTCGTCGAACACCGGCATGGCGAAGCTCGCGGTGCGCACCACGGGCGCGTATGCGCGCGTGCGCACACAGTTCAAGACGCCGATCGGCCGGTTCGAGGGAATCGAGGAGCCGCTCGCGCGCATGGGCGGCAACCTCTACATGATGGACGCGACGCGCGTGCTGACTGCGCGCGCCGTCGATCTGGGGGAGAAGCCCGCAGTGCTGTCGGGCATCGCCAAGCTGCACATCACCGAGCGCAATCGCGCGATCATCAACGACGCGATGGACATCGCCGGCGGCAAGGGCATCTGCATGGGACCGTCGAACTTCCTCGGTGCCGCGTACATGCAGATGCCGGTGTCGATCACGGTCGAAGGCGCGAACATCCTGACGCGCAGCCTGATCGTGTTCGGCCAGGGCGCCATCCGCTGCCATCCGTTCGTGCTGAAGGAAATGGCCGCGACGGCCGAGCCGGATGCGAAGCGGGCGGTGGCCGAATTCGATCGCGCGCTGTTCGGGCATCTGCGATTCGCCGGCTCGAACCTCGTACGCACGCTGTTCATGGGCCTGACCGGCTCGCATTTCGTGCGCGTGCCCGCCGGCGTCGCGCCCGAGACGCGGCGCTACTACCAGCAGCTCACGCGGTTCTCCGCCGCGCTCGCGTTCCTCGCCGACGTGTCGATGGGCTCGCTCGGCGGCGCCCTGAAGCGCAAGGAGAAGCTGTCGGCTCGCCTGGGCGACATCCTGTCGATGCTCTACCTCTGCTCCGCGGCCCTGAAGCGCTACGAGAGCGAAGGGCGCCAGGCCGCCGACGCGCCGCTGCTCCACTGGTCGGTATGGGACGCGATGTTCACGGCGCAGAACGCGTTCGAGGGCGTCATCTCCAACTTCCCGAATCGCGTGCTCGCCGGGCTCATGCGTCGCATCGTGTTCCCGCTCGGACGGCCCTACGTCGTCCCGTCCGATCAGCTGGGTCACGAGGTCGCGCGCCTGCTGATCGAGCCTTCGGCGACACGCGACCGGCTGACTGCCGGCGTCTATCTCGGCGACGCGAGCGACGCTGCGGTGGCGCGGCTCGATCGCGCGCTGGCGGCCGCGATCGCCGCGGAGCCGATCGAGCACAAGATCCGGGCCGCGTCGAAGGCCGGGACGTTCGATGCGCGCGCGGTGCCGGGCGCCGATCCGGGCGTCGTGACCGAGCGCGCCGTGGCAGCGGGCGTCATATCGCGCCACGAGGCCGACGCGCTCGCGCGGAGCCGCGAGCTCACCGCGCAGGTGATACGCGTCGACGATTTCGACGCCGACCTCGGCGCATCGCTGGTGCAGCCCGCGGTTCCGGTGACGGTGCACTCGCCGGCCGTCATGCAGGCGCCCGCACGCAAGGCTGCGGCATGAGGAGTTCGACATGAAAGAGCCGATCTACATCGTCGACGGCGCGCGCACGCCATTCCTGAAATCGCGCAACCGGCCCGGGCCCTTCAGCGCGTCCGATCTCGCGACCGCCGCGGGACGCGCCGTGCTCGTGCGCCAGCCGTTCGCGCCCAGCGATCTCGACGAGGTGATCCTCGGATGCGCGGCGCCGAGCGTGGACGAAGTCAACATCGGCCGCGTCGTGGCGCTGCGCATGGGATGCGGCCAGAAGGTGCCGGGCTGGACCGTGATGCGCAATTGCGCGTCGGGCATGCAGGCGCTCGATTCCGCCATCAACAACATCCTCGCGGGCCGCTCGAACCTCGTGCTCGCGGGCGGCGTCGACGCGCTGTCGCGCGTGCCGCTGCTTTTCTCCGACGCGATGACCGCCTGGCTCGCGAGCTGGTACGCCGCGAAGTCGCTCGGGCAGCGCGCGGCGCTCGTCGCACGCTTCAAGCCGTCGTATCTCGCGCCGGTGATCGGCCTCATGAAGGGGCTCACCGATCCGATCGTCGGGCTGCTGATGGGCCAGACCGCGGAGAACCTCGCGTTTCGGTTCGGCATCACGCGTGCGGACATGGACGTGTTCGCGGCGCGGAGCCACCAGCGCGTGCTGGCCGCGCAGCGCGCGGGCTACTTCGACAGCGAGATCGTGCCGCTGTACGACGCGAAGGGAACGCTTTACGCGGCGGACGACGGCGTGCGGGAGGACTCGACGCCGCAGAACCTCGCGAAGCTCAAGCCCTTCTTCGATCGCAAGTACGGCAACGTGACCGCGGGCAACAGCTCGCAGATCACCGACGGTGCTGCGTGGGTTCTGCTCGCGTCGGCGCGCGCGGTCGAGCGCTACGGGCTGACGCCGAAGGGGCGCATCGTCGACAGCGAGTGGGCGGGCCTCGATCCTGCGCAGATGGGGCTCGGCCCGGTGCAGGCGGCCACGCCGCTCCTGCGGCGGCACGGCCTCGATCTCGATGACGTCGACGCGGTCGAGATCAACGAGGCGTTCGCCGCGCAGGTGCTCGCGTGCCTGCGCGCATGGGCGAGCGACGAGTATTGCCGCGAGGAGCTCGGATTGCCGGGTGCGTTCGGCACGCTCGACGAGGCCAAGCTCAACGTCGACGGCGGCGCGATCGCCATCGGCCATCCGGTCGGCGCGTCGGGTGCGCGCATCGTGCTGCATCTCCTGAACGTGCTCGCGCGCACGGGCGGCCATCGCGGCCTCGCGTCGATCTGCATCGGCGGCGGGCAGGGCGGCGCCATGCTGATCGAGCGCGCATGAGGACGGCATGACGAACGAGACGGCAACGCTCACCGACACGCGCATCGCGCATCCCACGACGACCGGCACCGGCACGCCGCGACACTGGTCGCTCGTGCGCGATGCCGACGGCATCGCATGGCTCACGCTCGACAAGGCCGGCGCGACGGCCAACACGCTGTCGTCCGACGTCCTCGAGGAATTGGCCGGCGTCCTCGACATGCTCGACCGCGAGCCTCCCCGGGGCCTGGTGATCCGCTCCGGCAAGAAGAGCGGCTTCATCGCGGGGGCCGACGTCGACGAGTTCGGCGCGGGCAGCGACATCGAGTCGAGCGCGCGTGCGATCGTCACGCGCGGATTGAAGCTCTTCGACCGGCTCGCCCGCGTGCAGTACCCGACGCTCGCGCTCATTCGCGGCTTCTGCCTCGGCGGCGGCGTCGAGCTCGCGCTCGCGTGCCGCTATCGCGTCGTGGTCGATGAGCCGGGCACCCGCCTGGGACTGCCCGAGGTCATGCTCGGCATCCTGCCCGCATGGGGCGGCGTCAAGCGCCTGCCAAAGCTGATCGGCGGCCCCGCCGCGCTCGACATGATGCTCACGGGGCGCACGGTGGACGCGCGCAAGGCGAAGCGGCTCGGCCTCGCCGACGAATGCGTGCCGCCACGCATCATGGACAACACCGCGCGCGGCGTGCTGCGCGCGCTGCCTGCGCCGCGGCGCCTGGGATTTCCGCTGTCGCTGACGCTGGCCAGCCCGGTGCGGCGGATCATCGCCGCGCAGGCACGCAAGCAGGTGCAGAAGCGCGCACGCCGGGAGCACTATCCGGCGCCGTACGCCATCCTCGATCTTTGGGTGAAATACGACGGCGAGCCGTTCGCGCCGCCGGAAAACGACCCGGCGTCCATCATCGCGCTGGTGCGGCATCCGACCACGGCGAACCTCATACGCGTGTTCAAGCTTCAGGAGCGACTGAAGTCGCTCGGCAAGGACGGCGACACCGCCACCGCGTCGGGCGAGGCCAGCCGCGTGGCGCACGTCCACGTCGTCGGCGCCGGCACGATGGGCGGCGACATCGCGGCATGGTGCGCGCTGCGCGGCCTCACGGTGACGCTGCAGGACCAGACCGCGGAGCGGCTCGCGCCCGCGATGCAGCGCGCCGGCAAGCTTTTCGCCGATCGCCTGCGCGACGCGCGACGTGTCCGCGACGCGTGGGATCGGCTGATTCCCGACGTGGCGGGGAGCGGCGTGGCGCGCGCCGACGTGATCATCGAAGCCATCTTCGAGAACGTCGAGGCGAAGCGCCAGCTCTTCGCGGACGTCGAGCGGCGCGCGCGGCCCGATGCGATCCTGGCGACCAATACGTCCAGCATTCCGCTGGAGGACATCGCCGCGACCATGCGTTCACCCCAGCGCCTCATCGGGCTGCATTTCTTCAACCCCGTCGCGAAGATGATGCTGGTGGAGATCGTCGTCGGTCGCGACACCGATCCCGCGCTCGTCCCGCGTTGCGCCGCGCTCGTGAGGGCGATCGACAAGCTGCCGCTGCCGGTGAAGAGCGCGCCGGGATTCCTGGTGAACCGCGTGCTCGCGCCCTACCTCATGACCGCCATGCGCTGCGTCGACGAAGGTATCGCGCCGGAGACCGTCGACGAAGCGGCGCTCGCGTTCGGCATGCCCATGGGGCCGATCGAGCTCGCGGACAGCGTGGGCCTCGATATCTGCATGGCGGTCGGCAGGATGCTCCAGGCGACGACCGATCCACCCCGCAGGCTCACCGAGCTCGTCGAGGCCAAGAACCTCGGCCGCAAGACCGGTCGCGGCTTCTATGTCTGGACGAACGGCAAGCCGCAGAAGCAGGCGCCGGGCGCCGTGCCCGACGGCCTCGCTGACCGGCTGATCGGTCCGATGATTGCGGAAGCCCGGGCGGCGCTGGCCGAGGGCATCGTCGCCGACGCCGACCTCGTCGACGCGGGGACGATCTTCGGCACGGGATTCGCGCCGTTTCGCGGCGGTCCGTTGCACTACGCCGCGGCGCTGCGCGCCTAGCTGCTGATCCGTGCCTCTAGTAGCATTGCCGCGGTCGAACAAGGCGGCCGGCACTCCGCGCGTCGTGCGGACGCACGGACCGCCGTACCACGACTCGAGCGCCCGCGGGCGCGAAGGGGGAGGAGACGTGGAAAAGATCTGGCTCCAGAGCTACCCGCCCGGCGTCCCGGCGGAGATCGATCCGCGCGAATACGCCTCGGTGCGCGAGGTGTTCGAGGAGAGCTGCCGCAAGTACGCGACACGCCCGGCTTTCTCGTGCATGGGAAAGTCGTTCACCTTCGCCGAGCTCGACGCGCTCTCGGCCGCATTTGCCGGCTACCTGCAAGGCATCGGCTGCGTGAAGGGCGCGCGCGTCGCGATCATGCTGCCGAACATCCTGCAGTACCCCGTGTGCGTCTTCGGCATCCTGCGCGCGGGCTGCACGGTCGTGAACGTGAACCCGCTGTACACCGCACGCGAGCTCGAGCACCAGCTCGCCGATTCCGGTGCCGAAGTCATCGTGGTGGTCGAGAACTTCGCGAGCGTGCTCGCGGAGGTGATCGCTCGCAGCAAGGTGCGCCAGCCGGTCGTCACGTCGATCGGGGAACTGCTGGGGCTGAAGGGCGTGCTGGTCGACTTCGTGCTGCGGCACGTGAAGAAGATGATCAAGCCCTACGCCCTGCCCGGCGCGGTGCGCCTGTCCGACGCCCTCGCCGAGGGTCGCAGGCGGCCCGTCGAGCGACGCCCGCTCGATCACGAGGACCTCGCCTTCCTGCAGTACACGGGCGGAACGACGGGTGTCGCGAAGGGCGCGATGCTCACGCACGGCAACATCGTCGCCAACCTGCTGCAGGCGCGCGCATGGATCGGCCCGTTCCTCGACGGCGCGCACCGCGAGGTGATCATCACGCCGCTGCCGCTCTACCACATCCTGTCGCTCACGGCGAACTGTCTCGTGTTCATGACGCTGGGCGGCGAGAACGTGCTCATTCCGAATCCGCGCGACATTCCGGGATTCATCAAGGAGATGTCGCGCTATCGCTTCACCGCGATCACGGGCGTCAACACGCTGTTCAACGCCTTGCTCAACCGGCCGGAGTTCGCGAAGCTCGACTTCTCCTCGCTGCGCCTCACGCTCGGCGGCGGCATGGCCGTTTTCGAGGCCGTCGCGAAGCGCTGGAAGGAAGTGACCGGCTGCACGCTGCTCGAAGCCTACGGCCTCACCGAGACGTCGCCCGCGGCAACGATCAACCCGTTCAACCTCGCGGATTACAACGGCTCCATCGGCCTTCCCATCCCGTCGACCGACATCGACCTGCGCGACGATGCGGGGCGCTCGGTGGCGCTCGGCGAGCCGGGCGAGATCTGCATCAAGGGGCCGCAGGTGATGGCGGGCTACTGGAACCGGCCCGACGAAACCGCCAAGGTCATGACGCCCGACGGCTTCTTCATGACGGGCGACATCGGCATCATGGATGCGCGCGGCTACATCCGCATCGTGGATCGCAAGAAGGACATGATCCTGGTATCCGGATTCAACGTGTATCCCAACGAGATCGAGAGCGTGGTCGTGCAGCACGCGGGCGTGCTCGAGTGCGCCGCGGTCGGCGTGCCCGACCGCAAATCGGGAGAGGCGGTGAAGCTCTTCATCGTCAAGCGCGATCCCGCGCTCACGGCAGAGGACGTGCTCGCGCACTGCCGCGCCAATCTCACGGGCTATAAATGCCCGCGCGACGTCGAGTTCCGCACCGAGCTGCCGAAGTCCAACGTGGGAAAGATCCTGCGCCGCGAGTTGCGCGACGAGGCGCGCAAGGCGGCCGCGGCCACCGCATGACCAGCGACCCGGTCACGCTGCCGCCCGGCATGCCGACGCTGCGCGTGGTGCCGATGCCCGCCGACGTCAACGTGCACGGCGACATCTTCGGTGGCTGGATCATGGCGCAGGTCGACATCGCGGGATCCATCCCGGCGTCGCGCCGCGCCCGCGGGCGCGTGGCGACCGTCGCGGTGAACGCGTTCACGTTCAAGCAGCCCGTGCTGATGGGTGACGTCGTGTCGTTCTTCGCCGAGGTCGTGCGCGAGGGCCGGACGTCGATCACCGTCGACGTGCAGGTGTATGCGCAACGCAATCCGCACGAGCTCGTCACGGTCAAGGTGACGGAGGCCGTGCTCACGTACGTGGCGGTCGGCATCGATCGCCGCCCGCGCGACCTCCCGCCGCCATGACGCATCGCACAACGCGCGTCGCAGTGTGTCGTTCAGGCGACACGCGCGCAATGTGCGCGCCGTTGCGACGGCGCGGCGGACGCGATTTCGTGACCCGCAGTGTATAGTCGAATCGCACGATTCCGACGGAGAAAACGATGAACAAGATCACGTTTCGGCGCAGTCGCGTTGCTGTGGGCGTCGCAGGGATGGTGCTGTCGCTCGCCGCGAGCCAGGCGCTCGGATCGGCGTTCGCGCTGCAGGAGCAGAACGCGAGCGGCCTCGGTCACGCGTTCGCGGGCGGTGCCGCCGCGGCGGAGGACGTGAGCACGATCTTCTACAACCCCGCGGGCCTCGTGCGGCTGCAGAGCCCGCAGGTCGTCGTCGCCGGGAACGTGATCTGCTATTCGGCGCGCTTCCACGACAGCGGCTCGCAGCCGGCCGCGTTCCAGCCGCTCGGCGGCAGCGGCGGCGACGCCGGCGATTGTTCCGTGGTGCCCAATTTCTACGTCGGCGTTCCATTCACCGACAAATGGTCGTTCGGCCTCGCCGTGAACGTGCCCTTCGGTCTCAAGACGGAATACGACGCCGACTGGCTCGGCCGCTTCCAGGCCGTGAATTCCAAGATCGAGACGATCAACGTCAACCCGGTGCTGTCGTGGGAGCCCACGCCGCACCTGACGGTCGGCGGCGGCGTGAGCTATCAGCACCTCAAGGCGACGCTGACCCAGCAGATCAATTACGCGGGCGCATTCGCGCAGGGCGTGGGCGCGGCGGTCGCGGGCGGGCTCGTTCCCGTGCAGGCGGCGCCGGCGCTGATCGGCTCCGGCGCCGGGCTCGAGTCCGGCGCCCACCTGACCGGCACGGACAGTGCGTGGGGATGGAACGTCGGCGTGCTGTGGCAGGCGAACGACCAGACGCGCATCGGGGCGGCGTATCGCTCGCGCATCAAGTACAACGTCACCGGCACGGTGGACATCAGCAACCCGACGGTGCTCGGCGCGCTGCCGCCTGCGCTCGCACCCGTGGGCGCGGCGATCATGAACCAGGTCAGCGCCAACCCGCAGCTGCAAAGCGGCGCGATCAAGCTCGACATCAAGCTGCCCGACACGGCGAACGTCTCGGTCTTCCATCAGTTCAACAACAAGTGGGACCTGATGGCCGACCTGCAATGGACGGGCTGGAGCAGCATCCAGCAGCTCGACATCCAGCGCACGAACGGCGCGCCCTCCTCGGTCACGCCGGAAAACTTCCGTGACTCGTGGCGCCTGTCGGCGGGCGCGAATTACCGCTACAACGACACCTGGACGCTCCGCGGCGGTGTGGCGTACGACCAGACGCCGGTGCGCGACGCGGAGCGCACGCCTCGTCTGCCCGACGAGGATCGCACCTGGCTCACCGTCGGCGTCCAGTACAAGTTCTCGCCGCAGGTGGCGATCGATCTCGGGTATGCGCACATCTTCATCAAGGACCCGAACATCAACCAGAACGCGGGCAGCACGGCGAGCTTCGGTCTCATCAACGGCTCGTACAGCAGCGACGTGAACATCGTCGGTGCGCAGCTCACGTACACGATGAAGTAGGCGTCGAGATGTACCGGTTCGCCGCCGCCTGCTTGCTGTGCGCGGTGTGCGCCGCGGCGGGCGCTGCCGAGGTTGCGGGCGTGCGCCTCGACGATCAGGTCAGCGTCGGGGGCAAGGCGCTCGTCCTCAACGGCGCGGGAATCCGCACACGGTTCCTGCTGAAGGTCTATGTGGGCAGCCTGTATGTGCCGCAGAAGGCCACCACGCCGCTCGCGGTGCTGGAGCTCGTGCCGCGGCGCGTGCAGCTCAACCTGCTCCGCGACTTGACCGCCAAGCAGTTCGTCGATGCCCTCATGGAGGGCCTCGAGGACAACAATGCGGCGGAGGACCTGCGCACGCTGAAGCCCCAGACCGACGAGCTCGTGCGCATCATGCAGTCGATCGGCGAAGCGAAGGAAGGCAGCGTGATCGCGCTCGATTACGTGGATGGAGGCACGCGCATCACGCAGGACGGCGCGTTGCGCGGAACGATTCCGGGCGAGCCTTTCAACAAGGCGCTGTTCCGCATCTGGCTGGGCGACCGGCCCGCGCAAGCCGACCTCAAGAAGGCGATGCTCGGGGGCTCCTAGCGGGATTTGCCACACTAGCGGGATGCCGGACTTCTGGCCATCCTGCGGCTATCGACTCCTGACCGTCGGCGGCGACGGCAGGCTCACGCTCACGGACCACTTCCTGCGCAGCCAGCTGCTGCGCCCGGAGCTCGCACCCTTGCCGGACTCCGACGCGGCTGAGCGTGCCCTGCACGACGCGCTCGTCGCGGACCCGCGGCGTCCGGTGGGCGACGCCGAGCTCGGCACGCTGGGCGACGCGGATGCGCGCGCCAACTACGCCATATGGCTCCGCTTTCGCGCGCGGCTCCTCGGCGCGCCGTCGATCGAGGCAGCGTACGTGAGCCTGTTTCGCGGCGAAGGCGTGGACGTGCCGCCCGTGTTCGTGCACCAGCTGACCCAGATCCTCGTGCGGCACGTGCTCGGCGATGCCGCCGATGCGCTTCAGGCGCGCGCCGGCGAGATGCTGTTTCGCGCGCAGAGGGTGACCGTGCTCGAGGACGGCGCCGTGATGGCGGCGGATGACGAAACGGTCGAGGTTCACGCGAGCGGTCTCGCGTTCGGCTCGCTCGGCGAGCTGCTCGCGCGGAACAAGACGCCCCTGCGCGCGGTCGATCTCGACGTGCTGGATCGCGACAACGCGGCGCAGTACTGGGAGCGCAGCGAGCGTTTCGACCTGGCGGTCAGCCTCAATCGCGGCCAGCCCGGGCTGGCGGCGCTCTGCAGCGTGCTCGAGCGCTGGATCGCGCACTTCCTGGGCGTCACCGTCCGGATCGAGCCGCTGCGCGCGATCGACGACCCGCACTGGTCGTGGCACGTCGGCCTCGACGCGGAGGCGAGCGGGCTCCTGAACGACCTATACAATGACGCGCCTGTCGAGGAGGCGCGGCGCAACCGGCTGCTGTGCCTCTTTCGCCTGGACTTCGCCGATCCCAACGACATGCGGGCCGCGATCGCCGGCCGGCCGGTGTATCTCGGCATGGCGGTGGATGCGCAATCGCGCCTGCGCCTGAAGCCGCAGAACCTGCTCCTGAACCTGCCGCTCGCGCGGCCGCAATGACCTCCACATGACCCTCACTGCCTTCCTCGCGCGCGCCACGGCCGCGCTGTGCGCCATCGCGTCCTGCGCCCTCTGCGCGCAGCCTGCGCCACCCGCCGCGGAGGCTCCTTCGCTGCCGAAGGGCGATGAATCGCCCACGGTGTCGATCATGCCGGCCACGCCCGCCGAAGCACTGGCCGCGCTCGCGTGGCTCCAGGGTTGCTGGCACGGGAATGTGAATCAGCGCGAGTTCCGCGAGCACTGGCTGCCGCCGGCAGGCGGCATGATGGTGGGTGCCGGGCACACGGTCATGGGCGGCAAGACGCAGGACTACGAGTTCGTGCGGCTCGAGGTGCGGCCCGAGGGACTGTTCTACGTCGTCGTGCCGATGAGCCAGAAGGAGCAGACGTTCAAGCTCGTCGACGCGCGCAGGGACGAGGTGAGCAGCGCGCAGATCTTCACGTTCGACAACGTCGCCAACGAATTCCCGCAGCACATCATGTACCGGCGCGGCGGCGAGGGCTGGCTCTACGCAGGCATCGAGGGAACGCTGAGCGGCCAGGACCGCAAGGTCATCTATCCGATGCGCCACCTCAACTGCGAGACCGGCGAGCCGATCCGCCAGTAGCGATGAACGCCGACACGCCCCCGGGCAGCGGGCACGCATCGCCGCGTGCGGCGTTCGAGCGGCTGCTCGCGAGCGGCAAGGACGGCGCGCTCTTGCGCTATTCCCTCGCCAACGAATGCCTGAAGGCCGGCGAGCACGACGCGGCAATCGAGCATTGCGTGCGGGCCACGGCGCTCGACCCGCGCTACACCGCGGCGTGGAAGCTCCTCGGCAAGGCGTTGCAGGCCGCGGGGCGCGAGGACGAAGCGCTTGCCGCATGGCGGCGCGGCATCGAGGTCGCGCGCACGCGCGGCGACAAGCAGGCGGAGCGCGAGATGGGCGTATTCGTGCGGCGGATCGAGAAAGGCCGGGGCTAGCCGCCCGGCCCGACCGCATCCACGCCGCGATTCGCGAGCTCATCCGCGCGCACGTTCCCCACCGTGTCCGCGTGGCCCTTCACCCAGTGCCACCGGATCGAGTGGCGCTGCGCGAGCGCGTCGAGCTCGCGCCACAGCTCGGCATTCTTCACCGGCTTGCGGTCCGCCGTGCGCCAGCCGTTGCGCTTCCAGCCGTGGATCCACGTCTCGATGCCCTGCTTCACGTACTGCGAATCGGTGTAGAGGTCGATGTCGCACGCGCGGTGGAGCGCTTCCAGCGCGCGGATGACCGCCGTCAACTCCATGCGGTTGTTGGTGGTGAGCGGCTCGCCGCCGAAGAGCTCGCGCTCGTGGCCGTCGTAGCTCAGGAGCGCGCCCCACCCGCCGGGGCCCGGATTGCCCTTGCACGCCCCATCGGTGTAGATCACCACCGCGCCGGGTTGGCGCGCCGGCGCGTGCGGTTTCGCCGCTGCGCCGTCCGCGGCGCGTGCGGAGCCCGCCGCTCGAGGCGGCGCTTCGCCGCTCACTGGCGGGACTCGCGATGCAGCGCGGTGAGGCCCTCGCGGCTGCGCGCCGGGACCATGCCCTTGTTGCGACGCTCGCGCCGCTGCCATGCGGGTGCGAGCAGCCGCATGCCGAGCACTTTCTTCGTGGCGCGGAGGTAGTACACGCCGCCGCTGATCGGCCACCAGCGATCGCCGGCGCGCTCGAACCACTCGAAGCGGCGCAGCCATTTCTCCTGCACGAACGGCGGCACGTAGCAGTCGAGCCGGCCGCCGACGACGTCGAATCCCAGCAGCGCGAGCCAGTCCTTCAAGCGGTACATGGAGATGAAGCTGCCGTTCCACGGCGGCGTCGATCCGCGACCGAAGTAGCGCTTGCCGCCGAACAGCGAGAATGGATTGAAGCACGAGATGACGATCTGACCCTCGGGACGGATCACGCGATACGCCTCGCGCAGCATCTGGTGCGGATCGTCGGTGAACTCGAGCGCATGCGGCATCACGATCAGGTCGAGCGCATTCTCCGCGAACGGCAGGCCGTGAGGATCGGCGAGGATGTCGGCAGGTGGATCGTAGTCCAGCGTCCAGCGCGACACGATGCGGCTTTGCGCGAGCAGCGGGCAGTCGGGCAGGCCGATCTGCAACGCGCAGAAGCCGAAGATGTCGGCCACGGTCCGGTCGAAATACGCCTGCTCGCGCGCCATGACGTAGCGGCCGAGCGGCGTCGAGAACCAGCCCCCCAGCGTCGTTGACACGCCCGCGGGCAGTCCCGAAGATGACTCCATGCCAACGATTATCCCCATCCCCGCCTTCACGGACAACTACATCTGGCTCATCACGGACGGTACGCACGCGGCCGTGGTCGACCCCGGCGACGCCGCGCCGGTCCTCGCGCACCTGGCGCGCACGGGCCTCGATCTGTGCGCAATCGTGGCCACGCATCATCACCGCGATCACGTGGGCGGCGTGCCGGCGCTCGTCGAACGTTTCCCCGTGCCGGTGTTCGGGCCCGCGCGCGAGGACATCCCGAGCCGCACGCAGGCGTTGCGCGAAGGCGACGCGTTCGACATCCCCGGACTTGCCGTGCGCATGCGCGTGCTGGACATTCCCGGTCACACGGCGGGCCACATCGCGTGCGTCGCCGACGTCGACGGCCCGGTCGTATTCTGCGGCGACACCCTGTTCGCGGCCGGCTGCGGGCGTATCTTCGAAGGCACGCCCGAGCAGATGTGGGCGTCGCTGTCGAAGCTCGCCCAGTTGCCCGATGCGACGCGCATCTATTGCGGGCACGAGTACACGCTCGCCAACCTGCGCTTCGCGCAGGCGGTCGAGCCGGCGAGCGACGCGCTGCGCGCGCGCGTCGCCCGCGACAGCGCGACACGCGACAGCGGCCGCCCGACGGTGCCCTCGACACTCGGCGACGAGCGCGCCACCAACCCGTTCCTGCGCGCCGACCTGCCGCACGTGCGCGCCGCGGCCGAGCGGCACGCCGGCCGCGCGCTCGACGGCGCGGTCGCGTCGTTCGCCGTGCTGAGGCAGTGGAAGAACGAGTTCCGCGGCTAGCCGCATGGCGCCCGTCTCAGGACAGCGTCATTGACGCTGGACGCCTCGCGGCCTACCATCCCGCGACGATCCAGCCAGCCGGATCACGAACCGATCCGTTTCGAATTGCGCTTACCAAGATTTCTCCTGCTCCTGCCGATCGCCGCGCTCGCAGCGTGCGCGACGACATCCGCCCCACCGCCCCAAGCACTGACGCGCATCGATCCCGAGCCGCTGCCGCGGCTCCAGATGCTGGTGCTCGCACCCGAGCCGCTGCACACCGGCGCCTTCGCCGAGCATGCCGCCGAGCTCGAGCCGTTGCCGCTGCCCGACGGCGACCTGTGGGAGCGCATCGTGCGCGGCTACCGCATCGAGCCGGTCGACAGTCCGCTCGTGGAGAAATGGGAGCGATGGTATTCGGACCGACCCGACTACGTTGCGCGCATGGTCGATCGCAGCCGGCGCTACCTCTATCACATCGTCTCGGAGATCGAGGCGCGCGGAATGCCGCTCGACCTCGCGCTGCTGCCGATGGTGGAGAGCGCGTTCAACCCGCACGCGATGTCGCTGAGCCGCGCCTCCGGCATCTGGCAATTCATGCCGGGCACCGGCACGACGTACGGCCTCAAGCAGAACTGGTGGTTCGATTCGCGGCGGGACGTGCTCGCCGCGACGAGCTCGGCGCTCGACTATCTCCAGAAGCTCGAGGACGAGTTCGGTGACTGGAAGCTCGCGCTGGCCGCCTACAACTGGGGTGAAGGCAACGTGCGCAAGGCGATCGCGCGCAACCAGGCGCGCGGCCTTCCGACCGATTTCGAGAGCCTGCAGGGTGTGCCCGACGAGACGCGCAACTACCTGCCCAAGCTGCAGGCGGTGAAGAACATCGTGTCCGATCCGGCGCGCTACAACCTGTCGCTGGTCGACGTTCCCGACGCGCCTTACTTCGCGGTCGTGAAGACGACGCGCGAGATGGACGTGAAGCGCGCGGCCGAGCTCGCCGAGATGCCGCTCGACGAGTTCCTCTCGCTCAATCCGCAGCACAACCGCCCGGTCATCGCCGGCGCGGACGAGTACACGCTGCTGCTGCCGATCGACAAGGCGGAGCTCTTCGCCGCCAAGCTGCAGCTGATCGCGCAGCCGCTCGTGTCGTGGCAGGCGTACCGGTTCAAGGCCGGCGACACGCTGCCGCTCGTGGCAGCGAAGTTCGGCCTGTCCACCGAGACGCTGCGCACCATCAACGGCATCGGCGCGCGCGCGCAGGTGCCCGTCGGACATCCGCTGCTGGTGCCGCTGCAGACCGCCTCGGCGGACGGCGCGGCGAGCCTCGAGAACGTGGTCTTCACGACCGTGCCGTCGGGCCGCACGTTCTACTACACGGTGCGGCGCGGCGACACGCTCACGCGGGTGGCGAGCCGCTACGGCGTCACCACCGCGGACCTCAAGCGATGGAACCGGCTGCCCGACCTGGACCTTCGCGCCGGCCAGCAATTGCGCATCACGAGCGACGTCGCGCCGGCGCGGGGATCGCGGCAGGTCGCGCACCGCAAGCAGCCGACGAACGGCAAGTCGAGCCGGCGCGAATCGCGCGCGGATCGGGCGCGGCCGCACGCGACGGTCACGCGCTCGCCGCGCAGCAAGGCGAAGCCGCACGAGGTCGTGGCGCGGCGTCACGGCACGCGCAGCGCCGATCGTCGGCGCAGCGCCACGGCGATCGCGCAACACGAGGACGACAAGGGCGGCTAGTCGACGCCGAATGCAAAACGGGCGACGCTTTCGGCGTCGCCCGTTTTCTTTCCGTCACACGTCTGCGACGGATCTGTGGCGAAGAAGCCTATTGCTTCTTCGAGGCTCTCTTCTTGCCGGCCTTGCGCTTCGCGCCGCCCTTCTTGGCGCGCTTGGTCGACTTCTTCGCAGCCTTGCGGCCGCCGCGCTTTGCGCCCTTCTTGGCGCGCTTTGCCGACTTGCGGGCCCCGCCGCGCTTCGCAGCCTTGCGGCCGCCGCGCTTCGTCGCCTTCTTCGCACGCTTGGTGGACTTCTTCGCTGCCCGGCGCTTGGTGGACTTCTTCGCGGCCTTCTTCGCCGACTTCTTCGCGCCACCGCGCTTGGCGGCTTTGCGGCCACCGCGTTTGGACTTCTTCTTCGGCGCCGCGGCGGGAGCCGTCGGCGTCATCATCGACATCATGTCAGCCATCATCGTGGTTTCTCCTGTCTGAGTCCGATAACTGTTATGTGCTTCTGCTTCTCGCAGGGGCCTCGGGGCTCGCCAATCCGAACTGCCTCTTGACAAATCCTTTGGCACCTGCTGCCTGCATTGTAGCCGCGTTTCAAGCTTTTGCAAGATTTCGCCGCCGATTCCGGCGCTTAGGTTCGCAAGTGTTGCACTTGCGCACACATCGGCAGCGAGTGTGCTAGGCGCGGCGCGTGCGCGCCGCGTCGGGAAGGCGCGCTTCGTGCGCGTACAGATCGTCGATGCGCTCGCGGCGGCGCGCGACGTGCACGCGCGCGCCGTCCACGAGGATCTCGCAGGCGCGCGGACGCGCGTTGTAGTTGGAGCTCATCGTCATGCCGTATGCGCCTGCCGTGCGCACGGCAAGGAGATCGCCCTCTTCCACGACGAGCGGCCGATCGTGACCGAGGAAATCGGCGCTCTCGCATACCGGCCCGACGACGTCCCAGCGCACGGTGCTGCCCGCGCGCGGACGCACCGCGTCGATCGCGTGCCATGCCTCGTAGAGCGACGGGCGCAGCAGGTCGTTCATGGCCGCGTCGACGATCGCAAAGTTGCGCGCAGGACCGGGCTTGAGATACGTCACGCGGGTGAGCAGCACGCCGGCGTCGGCGACCAGCCGCCGGCCCGGCTCGAGCAGCAGCGTCTCCCTGCGGCCGCGCATGAGGTCGCCGATCACGCCGGCGTACTCGGCAAGCGGCACCGGCGTTTCGTCGCGGTAGCGCACGCCGAGCCCGCCGCCGAGGTCGATGTGCGCGAGACGGATGCCGTCGCGCGCGAGGCGGTCGGCGAGCGCCAGCACGCGCCCGGCGGCGTCGCGATACGGGTCGAGCTCCGTGATCTGCGAGCCGATGTGCATGTCCACGCCGGTCACGGCGATCGACGGCATGACCGACGCGTCGCGGTAGAGCGCCGGCGCCTCGTCGATGGGCACGCCGAACTTGTTCTCCTTGAGGCCCGTGGAGATGTACGGATGCGTGCGCGCATCGACGTCGGGGTTGACGCGGAAGCTGACCGGCGCGCGCACGCCCTTGCGCGCCGCCACGTCGGCGAGGCGTCGAAGCTCGGAGGCCGATTCGACGTTGAAGCACAGGATGCCTGCGTCGAGCGCCGACGCCATCTCCTCCTCGGTCTTGCCCACCCCCGAGAACACCGTGCGAGCGGCGTCGCCGCCGGCGGCGAGCACGCGCGCGAGCTCGCCGGCCGACACGATGTCGAAGCCGGATCCCATGCGCGCGAGCACGTCGAGGACCGCGAGATTGCCGTTCGCCTTGGTGGCGTAGCAGACGAGGTGCGGCACGTCGGCGAAAGCGTCGTCGAGCGCCCGATACGCCGACTCGATGGCGGCGCGCGAGTAGACGTAGCACGGCGTACCGAACCGGGCGGCGATGTCCTCCAGCGGCACGGCTTCGGCGTGGAGCTCGCCCTCGACGTACGCGAAACCGCAGGGCGGCGCGTGCACGTCCGGCGGCTCGGCGCTCACGGCGCGGGCTGCGTCGTCGACGGCAGCGTCGCGGAAGGAATCTCGGGCGTTGTCGTCGCGGCCGGCGGCGGCGCGGGCGCAGCGCTGTCCGGGGATTTCTTCGCCGGGACGAGCGGTCCCTTGGTGCCGCACGCAGCGAGGGCGACGGCGGCGAGCGCCACGAGCGCGGCGCGCAAGATCGGTCGTGCGTGGAGGCGTAACATCGGGAGAAATCCTAGCACGCCATGATCAGCGAATCGGACTTCATCGCCGCCGCGGATGCGACGCTCGACGCGATCGGCGAGGCGGTCGACCAAGCGCTCGCGCGAAGCGATGTCGACCTCGACTGGAGCATCAACGACGGCATCCTGGAAATCGAGGGCGAGGACGGCGGCAAGCTCATCGTGAATCGCCACGTCCCGAATCGCGAGCTGTGGGTCGCCGCGCGTGCGGGCGGCTATCACTTCCGCGCGCAGGGCGGCCGCTGGATCGACTCGCGCAGCGGCGAGGAGATCGGCGCCGCGCTCGCGCGGCTGCTGAAGTCGCAAGCGGGCCTGGACGTCGCGCTGCCGGCCTTGCCGGCGCCCTGACCTTCACGCGCAGAGCAGCGCGGTCCAGTCGTCCAACTGGCGGCGCAGCGTCTCGTGCCCCGGCAGCAGGCGCTCGACGAGCGCCCAGAAGCGCGCGGAGTGATTGAGCTCCACGATGTGCGCGACCTCGTGCGCGACGACGTATTCGGCGAGCGCCGGCGGCAGCTGCACCAGGCGCCAGTTGAGGCGGATCACCCCGCTCGCGTTGCAGCTGCCCCACTCGCTACGGGCATTCGACAGCTTCACCACCGGATGCGGCGCGCCCACGCGCTGCGCATACGCCGGAACGCGCGCGGCCACCAGCGCGAGCGCCTCGTCCTTGAGCCAGTGCAGCACGCTCGTCGAGACGGCATGGCCATCGTGCGGCGCCGGGTGCCGCACCGTGAGGTGGAAGAGATCCGGCCGGATCGCGGCCTGGCGCGACGGAAACAGCTCGAGCGCGAGCTCGCGTCCGCGGTACAGGATGGACGCGCCGCTCTTCCATTCGCGCGGCATGACGTCGCGGCGGCGCGCACGCCATTCCGCGAGCGATCGCACGATCCATGCAGCGCGCTCGAGCAGCGCGACCTCGATGTCGCGCAGGCTCACCCATCGCGGCGCGCGGACGGTCAGGCCCTCGAGGTGCACTTCCATGCCGATCGATCGGCGGCGCGCGCGCACGAGGCGATAGTCGACCGTCTCGCCGCACAGCACGATGCGTCGCGACTGGCCGTCGCGCGCGCGGTCGATGCGCGTGTCGCGCGTCGACTTGGGCTTGAGGCGGGCGCCCGCGTGCCCGCCCGAGCGGCTTCGCGATGCCCCGCCTGGCACGGCGGCAGCGCGAGCGCGCCGGCGCGTCGGTGCGCCGCTCATGGCGCTCCCATGCGCGCGACCTCGTCCTCGATCCACGTCTCCACCCGCTGCGTGAGATCGCCGACCGCGCATCCAGCGGGCGGGATGGCCGGCCCGATCGACAGCGTGATGGTCCCCGGCCGCTTGCCCAGCATTCCCTTCGGCCACAGCCAGCCGGCATTGTGCGCGACGGGCAGAAGCGGCGCGTCGAGCTGTGTGGCAAGGCGGCATCCGCCGGTCTTGTAGCGCGCCCGCGTGCCGGCGCGGATGCGCGTGCCCTCGGGATAGATCGCGATCCAGAAGCCTTGCGCGAGGCGCTCGCGCCCTTGTGTCTCGATCTGCGTCATGGCGTCGGACCCGGCCTTGCGGTCGATCGTGATCGGCGACGCGAACCGGAACGCCCAGCCGAAGAACGGTATCGACAGCAGCTCCTTCTTCGCCACGTAAGCGAGCGGCGGGAAGATCTGCGTGAGGAACAGCGTCTCCCATGTCGAGCTGTGCTTGGACATGACGATGCACGGGCGGCGCGGCACGTTTTCCAGGCCGATCACGCGATGCCGGATGCCGCAGATCCACCGCGCGGCGCGCAGCGTGAGCCAGCACCATCCGGTCACGAGGCGATAGCGCGCCACCGGCGGCAGCCAGAAGAACGCGAGCACGACGATCGCATAAGGCGGCGTGACGATCGCCTGGAACAGCGCGAACAGCAGCGAGCGGACGGTGGACAGCGCGCGATCCATCTACTCGTTCGCGAGCAGCGCCGAGGCCGCGAACGCGAGGTCGGGAAAGATCACGGTGTTCTTCGGAAACCCGCCTTCGCGCAACGTGCGCTCGCCCTTGCCGGTCAGCACGAGCATCGGCTGCGCGCCGACCGCCTCGGCGGCCTGGAGGTCGCGCAGGCCGTCGCCGACGCAGGGCACGTCGGCCATGTCGACGCTGAAGCGCATGCCGATCTCCTGCAGCATGCCCGCGCGCGGCTTGCGGCACTCGCAGCGCGCGTCGGCGGTGTGCGGGCAGAAGAACACGGCATCGAGGCGCCCGCCCGCCTGCGCGATCGCCTTGTGCATCTTCTCGTGAATGGCGTTGAGCGTCGCCATGTCGTACAGGCCGCGTCCGACGCCCGACTGGTTGGTTGCGACGACCACGCGGAAGCCGGCGTGATGAAGGCGCGCGATGGCCTCGAGGCTGCCCGGGATCGGCCGCCACTCGTCCGGCGATTTGATGAACTGGTCGCTGTCGTGATTGATGACGCCGTCCCGGTCGAGGACGATGAGTTTGGCGGCGCGGGTCGGCACGACGGCGTCGGAGAGCTGGACCAAGGCCGCTAGTGTAGGGCTTCGCGCCGGGAGGGTCGCGGCGAGCCTCGCGCGCGGCGCGGACGGGGCCGCACGCTGTGGGCAATCTGCAACTAGGCGGCGAGCAGGGCGATGTCCGCGACGCGATTCATCGTCTCGCGCACGCGCCGCAGCAGCGCGAGGCGGTTGGCCCGCAGCGCGGGATCGTCGGCCATCACCATCACATCGTCGAAGAACCGGTCGACCGCCTCTTTCGCGCCCGCGCACGCGATGAGCGCCGCGGTGTAATCGCCGGCGCGCAGTCGCGAGTCGACGCGCGGCGCGAGCGTCTCGAGGGCCGCGTAGAGGTCCTGCTCGGCGCCCGGCGCGAGCAGCGCGGGGTCCACTGCGCCGAGCGACGTCGCGGCGTCGCCGGCCTTGCGCAGGATGTTCACCGTGCGCTTGTTCGCGGCCGCCAGCGCCTGCGCCTCGGGCATGGCCTCGAACGCGCGCACCGCGGCAAGACGCTGCGGCAGATCGGCGATCACGTCGGGACGCGCGTCGACGACGGCGGCCACTTCCTGCGCGGTGTAACCCTGCTCGCGCAGGTATCCGCGCAGGCGCTCGTAGATGAAGTCAGTGAGCGCGTCATGTGCCGGCTGGCATCCCGCGACGCCGCTGAACGCTTCGAACGCGACGTCGATCAGCTCGCGCAGCGACACCGCGAGCGCGCGCTCGACGAGGATGCGCACCACGCCGAGCGCGGCACGTCGCAGCGCGAACGGGTCCTTGTCACCGGTGGGTACGCTGCCGATCCCGAAGAGGCCGGCCAGTGCCTCCAGCTTGTCTGCCAGCGCGACGGCGACGGCGACCGGTCGCTGCGGCAGCTCGTCGCCCGCGAAGCGCGGCCAGTAGTGCTCGGCGATCGCATCCGCGATGGCCGGCGGCTCGCCGTCGTGCTGCGCGTAGTAGCGCCCCATCGTGCCCTGCAGCTCGGGAAACTCGCCCACCATGTCGGTGACGAGGTCCGCCTTGGCGAGCATCGCTGCGTGGTTGGCGGCCTGCGGATCGGCACCGACGGCCGCGGCAATGCGGCTCGCGATGAAGCGCAGGCGGTCGACGCGCTCGGCCTGCGTGCCGAGGCGGTTGTGATAGACGACGCTGCGCAGGCGCTCGACGCGCGCCGCGAGCGGCGTCCTGCGATCCTGGTCGAAGAAGAACTTGGCGTCGGCGAGCCGCGCGCGCAGCACGCGCTCGTTGCCCTGGATGATCGCGGCCGGGTCCGCCGTGCGCAGGTTCGCCACCAGCAGGAAGCTCGGCAGCAGGCGTCCGCGGCCATCGGCAAGCGCGAAGTATTTCTGGTTCTGCTGCATCGTGAGGATCAGGCATTCCTGGGGCACCTCGAGGAACGCGCGGTCGAACGAGCCGGCGTACACGACCGGCCATTCCACGAGCGCCGTGACCTCGTCGAGCAGGCTGTCCGGCATCAGCACGGTCGCCTCGGCCCCGGCGGCCTCGCGCAGCGAGGTCGCGATCGCCTCACGGCGTGTTTCGAACGACGGCATGACCTTGCCTTCGGCTTCGAGCGTCGGCGCGTAGGCCTCCGCGTTCACGATCGACAGGTCGTCGCGCGCGAGGAAGCGATGGCCGCCCGTGGTGCGTCCGGCTTGCAGCCCCAGCACGCCCACGGGCACCACGTCGGCGCCGTGTAGCGCGAGCAGGCGATGCGCGGGCCGTACGAACCTGACGTCGTTGTAGTAGCCGCCGGCGCGCGCATAGGTCATCATCTTCGGGATCGGAAGTCGCTCCACGGCGCTCCCGAGCGCTTCATCGAGCGCTCGCGCGAGCGGCCGACCCTTCGCGAGCGACGTCAGGAACACCGCCGCGCCCTTCGCGTCCTCATCGACGTGGAGACGATCGGGGCCGACGCGAACGTCGGGGAATCCCGCGGCGAGGTCGCCGCGTCCGAGCGCCGCGAGCTTCTTCTGCAGCGCGGGTGACGCGGCGCCTTCCCGCGTTCCCGTCGTGCTGGCAACCTTCAGCGGCATCAGGCGCTCGCGCACCTCCTCGTCGGGCGCGACATCGCGCACGTCGGTGATCGAAACCGCGAGGCGGCGCGGCGTCGCGTACGGCGTCGCACGCGACGCATCGGTCAGCACGCCGCGCCGGCGCAATCCGTCGGTGAGCGATTGCGCGAAGGCCTCACCCAGTTTGCGCAGCGCCCTGGGCGGAAGCTCCTCGGTGAACAGCTCGACGACGAGCGTTGCCGTGCTCATGCCGCGTCGCGGTACGCCTCGGGCAACGCCGCGCGCTCGGCTGCCGGCAGCATCGGGAACCCGAGCGCGCGCCGCGACTCGAGGTACGCGGCGGCGACGAGGCGCGACAGCGTACGGATGCGGCCGATGTACGCCGCGCGCTCGGTGACGGAGATGGCACCGCGCGCGTCGAGCAGGTTGAACGTGTGCGCCGCCTTGAGGATCATCTCGTAGCCCGGCAGCGGCAGGCGCGCCTCGAGCAGCCGCTTCGCCTCGCTTTCGAAGAACGCGAAGAGCTTGAAGAGCTCCGGCGCATTGGACTGCTCGAAGTTGTACGTCGACTGCTCGACCTCGTTCTGGTGATACACGTCGCGGTACGCGAGCACGCTCTCCACGCCGTTCGCCTCGCGCGTGGTCCAGACGAGATCGAACACGTTGTCCCTGCCTTGCAGGTACATCGCGAGACGCTCCAGCCCGTACGTGATCTCGCCCGTGATCGGGTTGCAGTCGATGCCGCCGACCTGCTGGAAGTACGTGAACTGCGTGACTTCCATGCCGTTCAGCCATACCTCCCAGCCGAGTCCCCACGCGCCGAGCGTCGGGTTCTCCCAGTCGTCCTCGACGAAGCGCACGTCGTTGGCACGAAGGTCGAAGCCGAGCGCTTCGAGCGAGCCGAGGTACAGGTCCAGGATGTCGGCGGGCGAGGGCTTCAGCACCACCTGGAACTGGTAGTAATGCTGCAGGCGGTTCGGGTTCTCGCCGTAGCGTCCGTCCTTCGGTCGTCGCGACGGCTGCACGTACGCGGCGCGCCACGGCTCGGGGCCGAGCGCGCGCAGGAAGGTCGCGGTATGCGACGTGCCCGCGCCGACCTCCATGTCGTACGGCTGCAGGAGCGCGCAGCCCTGGCGGTCCCAGTATTGCGACAGCGCGAGGATGACCTGCTGGAACGTCTGCATGCGGGCGCGGCGGGCAAAAGCCGCAATTTTACGACACGCCCTCGGGCCGATCCTATTTGATGTCCACCGCCACCGTGTTGTCCTTCGGCCTGCGATCGATGAGGATGTTCAGGGGATCGATGCCCGCGCGCGCGGGCGTACCGGCCACCGTGACGTTGAAGGTCGTCTTCTCGGCGGTGATGTGCTTCTTCTCGCGATACAGGGGAACGCCGGCGGCATCCAGCACGCCGATGTCGATCCAGTCGTCGAGCGGGACGTCGGTCTCCTTGCCGAGCTCGTCGGCCTTGCGCTTGTTCGCCACGACATCCACGGTCACTTCGTAGCGGCCGTCCGCGAGCTTGCGCGCGGTCGCGGATGTCGCGCGGTTGTCGTAGAGCGTGATGGACTCGAACCAGTCGTCGATCACGTACTTGTACTGCGGCGGCGTCACCTCGCGCAGCGCGTCGATCAGCGCGGTCGCGTTCGGATACGGCGGCCCCTTGAACGCGTACTTCTCGATCAGCGCGTGCAGCGCGTGGTTGACGTTCTCCTCGCCGATGTAGTCGGCCATCGCGTACATCACGAGGCTGCCCTTGCGATAGTGGATGTAGTCCTGGTTCTCCACGCGGCCGAGCGGCAGCTCCTTCTTCTGCTCGCCCGCGCGGCCGATGAGGTAGCGGTCGAGCTCGTAGGCGAGGAACTTCTGCATCTTCGCCTCGCCGTACTTCTGCTTCATCACCATCAGCGCCGAGTATTGCGCCAGCGTCTCCGAGAGGAGCGTCGAGCCTTGCACGTCGCCGCCGATCACCTGGTGCGCCCACCACTGGTGCGCGGCCTCGTGCGCCGTGACGTAGTACGGATAATCGATGTCGTCCTTGTCGTTCTCGCGCACGCGCGCGATGAAGCCGATGCCCTCCGAGAAAGGAATCGTGTTCGGGAATGCCTGCGCGAACGTCGCGTACCGCGGGAACTCGACGATGCGGAACTGGTGATGCTGGTACGGCCCGAAATTGCGCGAGTAGTAGTCGAGCGAGGCCCTGGTCGCCGCGATCATGCGGTCGAGGTTGTACTCGTGCCCGGGCTGGTAGTCGACCTCGATCGCGACGTCGTTCCAGCGATCGCGCCTGACCGCATACCGGGCCGACTGGAACGCGTAGAAATTGAGGATGGGACTGTCCATCGCGTAGACGAAATGATGGCGCCCGCCTTCGATCCACTCACGCTGCAGATAGCCCGGCGCGATGGCCCACTGGTCGGCGTCGGTCGTGACTTCGGCCGTGAACGTCACGAAGTCGGCGTCGTGGCTGATGTAGTTGTGCTGCAGTCCGACGGGATCCTCGCGCGGGCGCATCCGCTCCTTGGGCGCGAGGCCGAACTTGCGCCGGTCGCGATCCGTCGCGAGCTCGCCGCGATCGCTGTAGCCGATCACAGGGAGTGCGAAGAGGCCGTTGACGAACGTGCCGTTGTAGACGACCGTGGTATTCGAGCCGGAGTTGGTGAAGCCGTGCGTGGGCACCTCGACATCGAAATCGAGGCGGCCTATGGCTCCAGCCGCCATCTCGCGGTCGAGCCGGTAGCTGCGCACGCCGATGCGCGGGTCGTCCTTCGTGAGCTGCGCGGGGATGTCGAACGCGAGCTGGTGCACGACGACATTGTCGCCTTGCGCGAAGAAGAGGTGCACGTCGCGGATCGCGGCCGCGTTGCGATTGACGAGGTCGAAATGACCGTGCATGCGCACGCGCTGCTCGAACGGGAAGATGTCGACGGCGAGCGCCACGCCGGTGATCGTCGGCTCGGGCGCGTTCTCGAGCGCCTTGTACTGCTTCTCGTAGTCGGCCTGCCGCTGCTCGCGATCGTACGCCGTCACGTACGGGTTGAGCACGTTGGTGTTGTAGAAGATCCAGCCGCCGAACGAGCCCATCAGGCCGAGCGCGACGATCGCCGTGGCGACGACCGGCATCGTCAGCCGGGCACGCGCCTGCACGAGTCGCGCCCGCCAGCCGGGCACGGTGCCGCGCGTCCAGAACAGATAGGCCACTACCGCGAACAACAGGGCCCACGAGGCGTAGTACGCCTGGAACGCGCGCAAACGCGGCATGAAATGGCCGTACCCGTTCATGTCCGAGTACGTGTACCCGATGGTGGCGCCGTACTTGTAGAGGTTGTGCTCCAGGCCGAGCGGCGTGGCAAACGCGATCGCGAGGTAGTACGCGATCATGATGAAGTGACCGAGATACTTGTGCGTCACGGTCGACTGCACCGCGATCGCGAGCACGCACACCAGCCAGTACGACACGAGCTCGATCCCGAAGAGGTCGTGGAGGTACAGGCCGATCTCGTAGCGGTGGTAGCCCTTGGCGGTCTGGATCGCGACGCCGCACAGCAGCAGCACGCATTCGAGGATCACCGGCACGACCATCAATGCCAGGAGCTTGGCGAAGAGCGGCAGCCACGTCGGCACGGGCAGCGCGTCGGTGATCTGGTCGAAGCGATGCTCGCGCTCGCGCCACACGAGCTCGCCGGCGTAGAACGTGATGATCACGAGCATGAACACCGCGAACGTGCCCGACGTGAGCTCGACCATCTGGTAGGTCACGGGCCACGTCGCGGTGCCGTAGATGCTGCCGAGCGTGGTGCTCGTGGCGATCAGGAACAGCACGCCGGCGAGCGCGAACACGCCGAAGTACACGTTGCGCACGATGTCGCGCAGGTAGAGCCACGCCATGCGGGGCAGCAGCGCGAGCGCGCGCACGCGGCCCGGCTCCACGCGGAGCGCCGCGAGCCGCGCCGCGGGTGCCGGAGCGGCCTCGTCGGCAGCGCCCCTGTCCTTGCGTGCGCGGTCCGCGGGATAGGCAAAACGGAAGCGGTAGAGGCAGAACGCCATCACCAGCGCGCCGACGCCGATCCACAGCAGGCGGTTCCACAGCAGGTAGCCTTCGAACGGAACCAGCCGGGTATTCCGCTCGGCGATGCTCCAGTACTCGGTGACGCGCGCCGTGGCGACCACGCCGAACGGATCGATCATGGACGCGAGGAGCTTGTTGTCGATGTCGCGCAGCAGGCCCTGCGAGGCGAGGTAGCCGACGAGCAGGATCACGCTGCCGAGATACACCGGAAGCATGCGACGCGACAGCGCCGCCGCGCAGAAGAACAGTCCTCCGATCCAGACGAGATTGGGCAGCAGCACCGTGAAGTAGGGGATGACGTACGCACCGAGGCGCGTCGGTCCGAGCCGTTCGGGATCGAGGTTGGGCAGCAGCGTTCCGCCGAACACGCCGAGCGCCATGCTCGCGAACACCAGCACCAGCACGAGGAGCGCGCCGACGTAACGGCCGCCCAGCAGCTGCCACTTGGCGATCGGCGCGGTGAAGAAGAACGCCTCGGTGCGATGCTCGAAGTCCTGCTGCACCGCGCGGCCGGCGAGCGCGCCCATCACCGTGAGCCCGAACATCCCGAGGAACGCGACGGTCTGCGAGATCGCGTACGGCGAGTTGATCCAGATCTTGCCGCTGCCGAACACGATGTTCGCGCTCTGGATCGCGCCGCCTGCCGCGGCCGTCCACAGCATCGCCGCGGCGAAGAAGACCGCGAAGTACACCCACGTGGACATGCGCTTCAGCCGCGTGCGCAGCTCGAAGCCCGCGATGGCGCCGAGCGTTCCCATGGCTACGCGGGAACGGCGGTATCGACGTCGGCGCTCGCGGACAGGCGTCCGCCGATCGCCGCGAAATACACGTCCTCGAGCGTCGGCTCGACCGGCACGAAGCCGGGGCCGGGCGGCACGTTCGCGACGACGTTGACCAGATTGCGCCCCGCCATGAGCCGCGTCGAGATCACGGGCAGCGTCGCCCTGGCGGCTTCGAGCTCCTCGTGGCCGATGGTCTTCTGCCAGATCTGGCCCTTGAGCGCGCGCGTGAACACGCCAGGATCGCCGGCGAGCAGCACGCGACCGCGATGGATGATCGCCATGCTCGAGCAGAGGTCCGACACGTCCGACACGATGTGCGTCGACAGGATCACGATGACGTTGGCGCCGATCTCCGCGAGCAGGTTGTGGAAGCGCACGCGCTCCTCGGGATCGAGGCCCGCCGTCGGCTCGTCGACGATGATGAGCTGCGGATTGCCGAGCAGCGCCTGCGCGATGCCGAAGCGCTGCCGCATGCCGCCGGAGAAGCCGCCGAGCGCCTTGCGGCGCACGTCGTAGAGATTCACCTGCTTCAGCAGCGCCGCGACGGTGTCGCGGCGTTCCGAGCGCCTGGACAGCCCTTTCAACCGCGCGAGGTGATCGAGCAGGTCCTCGGCCGACACCTTGGGATACACGCCGAAGTCCTGCGGCAGGTAGCCGAGACGACGCCGTACCGCGTCCTTGTCGCGAAGCACATCGATGTCGCCGAGCGTCGCGGTTCCCGCGTCGGCGTCCTGCAGCGTCGCGAGCGTGCGCATCAGCGTCGATTTCCCGGCGCCGTTCGGGCCGAGCAGGCCGAACATCCCGGTCGGGATGGTGAGCGTGACGTCGGACAGCGCGCGCACGCCGTTGGGGTAGGTCTTGGAAAGGCCGCGAATGTCCAGCGTGAGAGCCATCGATGTCGTCCGCTTCAGGGGTGCCGCATTATGCAAGCGATTGACGCACGCGGCGAGCGCGAAGCGCCGGGGCGGCGAGCAGCGCGACGGACAGCGCCAGCGCGGGCACGTCGCCGACGCGCGCGTACGGGGTCAGTCCGTCGTAACCGCGCACCTCGACCTCGAGCACGCCACGGGTGAACCACGGCAGGCGCTGCTTCACCTGCCCGTCCGCGTCGATGAACGACGTGATGCCCGTGTTGGTGGCGCGCAGCATCGGCCGCCCCAACTCGAGCGCGCGCATCGCCGAGATCTGGTTGTGCTGGTACGCGGCCACCGAATGGCCGTACCAGGCATCGTTGGTGACGTTGACCAGGATGTCGGCCGCGCGCGCGGCATCGATAAGCTCGCTGCCGAACGCATCCTCGTAGCAGATGTTCACGGCGATGCGATGATCGCCGACGACGAACGCCGGCTGATCGGGGTCGCCGGCCGTCTGGTCCGCGAGCGGGATCTGGAGCACCGCGTCGATGATCGGCGACAGCCACCGCTTGAAGGGGATCGACTCGCCGAACGGCACCAGATGCCGCTTGCGATAGAGCATCACGTCGCCCGCGCCGAGCGCTGCCACCGTGTTGTAGTAGCGGACGTCGCGCGTGCCGGGAAGCGGAGCCTGTGCGGTGAAGAGCCCGAGCAGCACGAGCCCATCGCGCGAGGCGCCCACCTTCGCGAGATCGATCACGACCGGCGCGGGAACCTGGTCCGCGAACATCGGGAACGCGCTCTCGGGGAGCACGACGAGCCGCCCGCGCGTCTGCTGCACGAGGCCGCCATAGATCTCGAAGGTGCGCTCGCGAAACGCACGGTCGAACTTCACGTCCTGGCCGATGTTGCCCTGGACGAGCGAGATCGACAGCGGCTCGCCCGCAGGCAGCGTCCATGGTACGTGCGACAGCGCGACACCACCCGCGGCCACCACGGCCACGAGCACGATGGCGGCGATGACCGCGTGCGCGCGCCCGAGCGCGAGACCTTCGATCGCCCAGGCGATGCATGCGGCAACCAGGGCGCCCGCGAGCGACACGAGGAACACGCCGCCGACCGGCGCATACGCGGCCAGCGGCGAGCCGGGGAGCTGCGAATACCCGAGCGCGAGCCACGGCATGCCGGTGAACACATAGCCGCGCAGCCATTCGGTCGCCGTCCATGCGCCGACGCTTGCGACGAAGCGCCATGCCCCCGGTCGCGCCAATCGCGCGACGAGCCATCCCGCGAGTGCCGGCCACAGCGCAAGGTATGCGACGAACGCGACCGTCGCGAGCCCGGCCAGGATCGGCGGCATCTCGCCGAAGCCGGACAGCGCGATGAAGACCCATGACACGCCCGCGCCGAACACGCCGATGCCGAAGGCGAAGCCGAGCGCGGCCGCGCCGCGCGGCGTCGGCGCCGCATTCCACAGCGCGAACAGCACGGCGAGCGCGGCGAGCGGAAGCGTGGGAACGCCGAAGGGCGCGTACCCCAGCACCGACAGCGCGCCGACCGCAGCAGCGAGGGCCCACGTCAGCGCGCGGGCGGTCGTCATGCGCTTGCGCGCGTCGTGCGTACCGTCCCTTGGGGGCGCGCTGCGCCGCCTTCCCGCGCAGGGGAACGAGAGCCTCCGGGCGGCCCTGCGGGACTCAAGCGGGCGGCGTCTCCGCCGGCGGTGCGACGCGCTCGACCTGCAGCGTGTGCAATCGCCGGCTGTCCGCGCGCAGGACGCGGAAGCGGAATCCGTCGATCGCGGTCGCCTCGCCGCGCTTCGGCAGCCGGCCGAACGCCTTCAGCACGAGACCGCCGACGGTGTCGAACTCCTCGTCCTCGAAGCGCGTGCCGAACTGCGCGTTGAAGTCGCCGATCTCGGTCTGCGCCTTGACGCGGAAGCGACCGTTCGCCTCGGGGATGATGTTGTCCTCGCTCTCGTCGAAGTCGTACTCGTCCTCGATGTCGCCGACGATCTGCTCGAGCACGTCCTCGATCGTGACGAGCCCCGACACGCCGCCGTATTCGTCGACGACGATGGCGATGTGATTGCGATTGGCGCGGAACTCGCGCAGCAGCACGTTGAGCCGCTTCGACTCCGGCACGAACACCGCCGGACGCAGGATCTCGCGCAGGTTGAACTGCTCGGGGTGCGCGTAATAGCCGAGGAGCTCCTTGGCGAGCAGGATGCCCACGACGTCGTCCTTGCTCTCGCCGATCACCGGAAAGCGTGAGTGCTTGGTCTCGACGATGAGCGGGACGAAGTCGCCCGGCTCGTCGTCGATCGACACGCAGTCCATTTGCGCGCGCGGGATCATGATGTCGCGCACGGTCGTCTCGGAGACCGACAGCACGCCTTCGATCATCGACAGCGCGTCGGCGTCGAGCAGGCGTCGCTCGAACGCGCCGCGGAGGAGCTCGACGAGATCGTCGCGGTCCTCGGGCTCGCGGGTCAGCAGTGCGGAAAGGCGATCGAGCAACGACGGCTTGTCGCCGGGCTCTTCCATCGGGCGCATCAGGTCGCGTCAGTCGTGGCGGACCGCCCCAGGCGTGCCGCTCCGCGCCGTTCGGGGGCAGTGAGCGAATGGAACGTCGGGGTCGTCATTCGGGATACGGGTCGGGATAGCCCAGCCGGGCGAGCACGCGCTTCTCGCGTGCTTCCATGCGCCGCGCATCGGCGGCGCGCGCGTGATCGTAGCCCTGCAGGTGCAGCATGCCGTGGATGACGAGATGCGCGCAGTGAGCCCGGAACGTCTTGCCCTGCTCGCGGGCCTCGCGCCGCAGCACCGGGACGCACAGCACCAGGTCCCCGGACAGCGGCACCGTATCATCGTACACGAACGTCAAAACGTTGGTCGGGTAGTCGCGACCCCGATGCCGGGCGTTGAGCGCCCGGCCCTCCCGGCCACCCACGAAGCGCACCGTGACGCGGGCGTCGCGCGACAGGGCGGCCCGCAGCCATCGGCGCAGCGTCGACGCGTGCGGCAGGTCCGCGTCGGCCGTCGCCGCTTGCACCGCGAGCGACAGCCTCGGCTCAGGCATGCGGCGGCGGCTCGCCGCGTGCATGCTGTTCGCGCTCGTACGCGTCGATGATCTTCTGCACGAGCGGATGGCGCACCACGTCCGCGCTGGTGAACTTGACGAACGCGATGCCGCGAACGCCGTCGAGGATGCGCGCGGCCTCGACGAGCCCGCTCTTCTGGCCGCGCGCGAGATCGATCTGCGTCACGTCGCCCGTGACCACGGCCTTGGTGCCGAAGCCGATGCGCGTGAGGAACATCTTCATCTGCTCGGGTGTCGTGTTCTGCGCTTCATCGAGGATGATGAACGAGTGGTTCAGCGTGCGCCCGCGCATGTACGCGAGCGGCGCGATCTCGATCGTGTTGCGCTCGAAGAGCTTCATCACCTTGTCGAAGCCCATCAGGTCGTACAGCGCGTCGTAGAGCGGGCGCAGGTACGGATCGACCTTCTGCGCGAGGTCGCCGGGCAGGAAGCCGAGCCGCTCCCCCGCCTCCACCGCGGGACGCACGAGCACGATGCGCTTCACCACGTCGCGCTCGAGCGCGTCGACGGCGCATGCCACCGCAAGGTACGTCTTGCCCGTTCCCGCCGGCCCGATGCCGAACGTGATGTCGTGCGCGCCGATGGCCTTCAGGTAGGCGATCTGGTTGGGCGTGCGGCCGTGCAGGTCCGCTCTGCGCGTGCGCAGCAGCGGACCGTCCTGCACGTCACCGGCTGCGGGCGCGCGAGGCTGCGTGTCGAACTCGACGAGCCCGAGCTGGATGTCGTCGACCGAAAGCGGCTTTTCGGCGGCGGCATAGAAGCGTTGCAGCGCGGTGGCGGCGCGGGCGGTCTGGGCCGCCGCGCCCGCGATGGAGAAGTCCGCGCCGCGGTGCGAGATCGCCACGTCGAGCGCGGCCTCGATCTGCCGCAGATTGCTGTCGAGCGGCCCGCAGAGGTTGGCGAGCGCGCGATTGTCGAGCGGGGCGAGCGTGAGCGTTTCGGTCGGGCGACGCGCGTCGGGCATGGAACGAGGAGAAGATCGAGGAGCGTGGGACGAGCGGAATGCCCTAGATGGGGATCCGATCCCCGGCTTCCAACCGTCTCGTCCCTCGATCCTCGCTCCTGATCACCAGCCCGCCGTCACGCCGCCTGGCGAACGAGCGGGGCCTTCAGCGCCTCGTCGATCATCGTCAGCGCCTCGGCGATGTGCGCGCGCGCCTCGGGCGAATAGCCGCCGCGCTTCTGCGCCGCGGCAAGCTGCGCGCGCAGCGACTTGGCGTCCGCGCGCAGCGTGGCGCGCGCGTCGGCCGGCATCGTGCCGCTCGGCCGCAGCAGCGCGTTGGCGATCACCAGGACGTGCTCGCGCTGCAGGTTGCGGCGGAACAGCGTGATGTCGCGCCCGGTGCGAAGCTCGCTCCAGATCGCGGCGTGCAGCGTGCCGTAGAGGTCCGCCACCTTGAGCGCACGACGCGGGTCGTCGGTCTTGGCCGCGTTGTTCAGCAGGCGCTGCGCGATGACCGGGCTCATGAGCGCGTCGAGCACGTTGCGCTGCATCTTCAGCAGCTGCTGGTCGACCGGGAAGTCGAGCGGCGGCACCGGCCGGCCGAGCTCCTCGGCGTCGTCGATGTCGAACACCGACACGGTCATCTTGCGCAGGAACGACGGCGAGAAGTTGAAGCTGTCGGCCGAGAAGATCTCGGTGGCGATGAGGTCGAGCGCGGCGCGCTGCTTGGTGACGTCGACCGGCTGCAGCGGCGCGCGTCCGCTGCCGACGTGGTCGCGCAGCGTGGTGAGGCCGCCGATGTAGCGCGCGGCGTACACCGCGCCCTGTCCCGCCTCGTTCAATCCGCGCGTGAAATTGCGCCGCAGGATCGAGTAGCTCTCGCCGGGCTTGAGCTGCATGGTCTCGGTGCGCTGCCACAGCTCGCGCACGAGCGTGAGGCGCTTCTTCGCGTACAGGAGCGGATCCGAGCCGAGGTCGCCCTGATTGACGGCGGGATCGACGGCGAAGTACGAGACGTCCTCGTCGGTGGAGTAGGCGAGCAGCGGATCGTTGCTGCGCGACGCGATCTTGTCGAGATCGTCGGCCTCATGCGCGGCGTCGACGTCGCTGTAGCCGTACTGGATCGCCCAGTAGTCGTACGGGCCGAGGGTGTCCATCTCGTAGGCGCCCTGCTTCTGGCCCTTCACCGCGATGTTCCACGGGTTGTATTCCATGACCGAGCCGCCGATGCCGTGCACTTCCGTGAACGACTTGTCGGAGAGCTGTTCGTCCGTGTAGATCGTCGAGGCACGGAAGTTGTGACGCAGCCCGAGGGTGTGGCCCACCTCGTGCATGGTCACGTCCTTCAGGAACGCATTGACGAACTCGTCCACGTCGGCGCTATCGACGTCGAGATCGCCGCGCGCCTCGAGGAGCGACAGGCCGAACGTGGCCTCCTGCATCGCCACGTCGCCGTACGTGCAGTAGGCATTCGCGTCCTTCTCGAGCGTGGGATGGGCGAGCTGGTCGGCGAGCGACGTCGTCGACGACGAGCCGGACGGCAGGTACTCGTGCTTGATGTTGCGCACGACTCGAACGTTGTTCGCGTCGATGCCGATGTCGGCGTCGAGGATCTCGCCGGTGCGCGGGTCGACCACCGTCGGACCGATCGCCCCGTAGGACGTCTTGGCGACCGTCTGCCAGCGCACCGACGCGTGCTTGATGTCGGAGGTATCGAAATCGGCGTCGTCGGGCTGGACCTCGACGCGAATCGCATTCTTGTAGCCGATCTTCTCGAACGCCTTGTTCCATTCCAGGATGCCTTGCCGGATCGCGTCGCGGTACTTGACCGGGATGTTGCGATCGAGCCAGTACACGATCGGCTCCTTCGGCTCGGACAGCGCGGCCGTCGGATCCTTCTTCTCCAGGCGCCAGCGGTTGATGTAGCGCGTCACCGGCACGCGATTGACGTCGCTCGTGAAGTCGAGGCGGTCCGTGGTGAAGTACCCGATGCGCTCGTCGGCCAGGCGCGGGTGCATCGGCTGCTCGGGCAGCTTCGAGAACGAGTACAGGTAGCCGATGAACATGCTGCGCACGTCGGGCAGCGTGATGGGCGGCGACGGCTGGTGCGGCTGCGGCGGCCCCGGCGGAGGCAGCACGAGGCGCGCGAGCGCGTAGTGCGCCGACACTTCGAGCGTGACGTCGTCGCTTTGCGCCGTGACCTTGCCGAACGAGGAGTTCCGGGCGTCGAATCCGTACGGCTGCTTGTAGGTGCGCTCGAGCTGCGCGGCGGCGCCGGGCAGGTCGGCGAGCATCAGCATGTTGGCGTCGATGAGGTACGACTTGCGCGTGGGATGCGGCTGCGCGGCGATCGGAGCGGTCGCGAGCAGGCTGTCGGAGAAGCCCGCCGCCACGGCGCGTGCTTCCGGCGTGCCGGGCTTGGCGGTGTACTTGGTGTTCTTGGCGATGAGCTGGATGTTCTGCCCGACCTTGTGGAACACCACGATCTGCGCGACCCCGAACGGATAGTTCATCGCGCCGCCGAAGATGCGGCCTTCACCGATGCCCTGGTTGATGTTCGATTTGAAGAAGAGCGGCTTGTCGAGCTGGTCGGGCTGGATCTCGATCCATACCCGCTCGTCCTTCTGGTACACGCGCAGCAGGCCGTCGTACTCCTTCGCTTCCTTGACGACGTCGGCGAAGGGCTTCTGCCCTTGTGCCGCCTGCGCCGCGGCGGCGGCTGCGGCGGCCGCGGCCGTGACGGCCACCGGCGGACGCGCGGCACCCGGATGCGCAGCGGCAGGCGGCGTGTTCGCGGCTTCCTGCGTCGCGGCCTGTGCGGCCTGTGCCGCCGCGGCGGCGATGGCACCGTTGTCGGCCGATCGGTCGGCCGGAACGGTTGCGCATCCGGCGAGCGCGAGCGGCGCAGCGGCGATGAGCGCGAGGATCAGGCGGGCGGGGCGGAATGGAGGCATTGCAGGGATCTCCGGAAGGAACGACGCGGCCGGCGCCTGGAGGCGCGTCAGGCTGCGACAAGCTCGCCGCGAAGCGAGTGGGGTAGCGCGGCGGAAATCGCGACATCGACGTACGTGCCGATCAGAGCGGCATCGCCGGCGAAGTTCACGACGCGGTTGTTTGCGGTGCGCGCGGATACTTCGCGCGCATTCTTGGCCGAGGGCCCGGTCACCAGCACCCGTTGCCGGGAACCGACCATGGCGTCGCTGTACGCGCGGTAGTGCGCGTCGAGCATCGCCTGGAGGCGCTGGAGGCGCGACTGCTTCACCTCCTGCGGCACCGGGTCGGTCAGCTCGGCCGCCGGCGTGCCGGGGCGCGGGCTGTACAGGAAGCTGAACGCGCCGTCGAAGCGCACCGCCTCGACGAGCTTCAGCGTGTCCTCGAAATCGGCTTCCGTCTCCCCCGGAAAGCCGACGATGAAATCGGAGGTGAGCGATAGGTCCGGCCGCGCGGCGCGAAGCTTCCGCACGATCGATTTGTACTCGAGCGCGGTGTACCCGCGCTTCATGGCCGCGAGCACGCGGTCCGAGCCCGACTGCACCGGCAGGTGCAGCTGCGGCGCGAGCTTGTCGAGCCTGGCGTGCGCGTCGATCAGCGCTGCGGTCATCTCGCGCGGATGCGAGGTCGTGTAGCGGATGCGCGCGAGGCCGGGCACTTCCGCCACGTAGTCGAGCAGCGTCGCGAAATCGGCGAGGGTGCCGTCGGCCATGATCCCGCGGTACGCGTTCACGTTCTGGCCGAGCAAGGTGACTTCGCGCACCCCCTGGTCGGCGAGGTCGGCCACTTCGGTCAGCACGTCGTCGAAGGGCCGCGAGACCTCCTCGCCGCGCGTGTAGGGCACCACGCAGAACGTGCAGTACTTGCTGCAGCCCTCCATGATCGAGACGAACGCGGCCGCGCCGTCGACACGCGGCGGCGGCAGGTGGTCGAACTTCTCGATCTCGGGAAAGGCGATGTCGACCTGCGGCTCGCCCGTATTGCGGCGCGCGCGAATGAGCTGCGGCAGGCGGTGCAGCGTCTGCGGCCCGAACACGACGTCGACGTACGGCGCACGCTCGACGATCGCCGCGCCTTCCTGGGAGGCGACGCAACCGCCGACGCCGATGACGAGGTCGGGGCGCTCGCGCTTGAGCGCCCGCACCCGTCCGAGATCGTGGAACACGCGCTCCTGCGCCTTCTCGCGCACCGAGCACGTGTTGAACAGGATGATGTCGGCTTCCTCGGGACGCGCGGTCAGCGTTGCGCCGTCGCTCGCCGCGAGCACGTCGGCCATCTTGGCCGAGTCGTACTCGTTCATCTGGCAGCCGAAAGTGCGGATGTAGAGCTTCTTGGTCACGTATCACGCCCCGGAGCCCGGTGGTCATCCGGTGGGGGCGATTGCAGCAGCGGCGCAGTATAGCAGCCGGTTTCAGCGCGATGTCGCGCGCCGGCGACCGTTTTTGCGGCGCATCCAAAAGTTACCGACGAGCGGAGCGCAAGCGGTCCCGGCCGGTAGAATGCGAGCCGCAGGTGTTTGCCGGGCGGTCAGGCTCGGCAAATGAAACGGGAACGCGGTGGTGCGCACGAGGTGCGCCGATGCCGCGGCTGCCCCCGCAACGGTAGGCCGGTGCGGACCGTCCATCTCTTTGCCACTGTTCCGGTCGGAACGGGAAGGCGGACGGTCAAGACCGGCGAGCCCGGAGACCGGCCTGCGCCCGCGTGCCCGACACGCGGGTGGATCGCGGCGCGGGTGGCGCTCTGCGTTCGCCGCCGGCGTGTCTCTTTCGACGTCCGCGCGGCGGCGCTGCGTCGATGCGTCGTCTTGTCACGAACCTGCCGCGCGGGGATGCGCGGCGCACGTGGAGACGATCGATGCCTTCCTATCGCAATCCCGGCGGCGCACGCGCGCTCGCCACCCTCCTGCTCTTGCTTGCGACGCTGGATGCACGGGCCCAACCGGAGGCGGTCCTCGACCCCGTCGTGGTGACCGCGGCGCGCATGCCCCAGCGCTTCACCGACCTCGTGGCCGACGTCACCGTGATCGACGCGCAGGCGATCCGGCGCAGCGGCGCGCAGAGCCTCGCCGAGCTGCTCCAGCGCCAGCCGGGCGTGGAGATCGTCCAGAACGGAGGCCCGGGCGCGAGCTCCGGTGTCTTCCTGCGCGGGGCCAACACGGCGCAGACGCTCGTGCTCGTCGACGGGCTGCGTGTATCGTCGTCGACGGCCGGCGCCACGGCGCTCGAGGCGATCCCGCTCGAGCAGATCGAGCGCATCGAGATCCTGCGCGGGCCTTCCTCGAGCCTCTACGGGGCCGACGCGATCGGCGGCGTGATCCAGGTGTTCACGCGCAAGCCCGCGACCGCGTTGCAGGCCAATGCCACCGCCGGTTACGGGACGCACGACACCGTGCTTGGCACCGCGGGCGTGTCGGGAGGCAACGACGTGATGCGCGGCTCGCTGCAGATCGGCGCGCGGCGCAGCGCGGGGTTCAATTCGATCGTCAATCCGGCGAACTTTGCCTACGACCCCGATCGCGACGGCTATCGCGACCACGACGTGAGCGCGCAGGGCGCACTGACGCTCGCCACCGGCCACGAGGCGTCGGCGCAGTTCTTCCGCAGCCGGCTCGACAACCAGTTCGATGCCGGCGACGGGTTCGACGACCGCACGGTCACGACCTTGACCGCATGGCAGCTCGCGCTGCGCGATCGCTTCCTCCCCGCGTGGGAGTCGCGCGTGTCCGCCGGCGAGGGCGAGGACGAATCCGTGTCGAAGCTCGCGTCCGGCGACTCGCCGTTCCGCACGCGGCAGCGGCAGTACGCGTGGCAGAACGAGGTGTCGCTCGACGCGGCGGGCGCGACTCATCGGGTGACCGTTGCGGTGGAGCGGCGCGAGGAGCGCGTCGCCACCGATCCGCCGTTTCCGGTCACGCTGCGGACGACGAACTCGGTGACGGCCGTCTATTCGGGCACGATCGACGCGCACGTTCTGCAGGCCAACCTGCGCAGCGACGACTCGAATCAGTTCGGCAATCGCACGACCGGCGCGCTGGCGTATGGCTATCGCATCTCGCCGCAGTGGCGCATCACCGCCAGCGCGGGCACCGCGTTCAAGGCGCCGACGTTCAACGACCTGTATTTCCCCGGATTCTCGAATCCCGGCCTGCGACCTGAAACCGCGCGCAACGTCGAAGCCGGCGCGTACTACACCACGTCGCTGGCAGGCGTGCGCGTCGACGCGCACGCGGTCGCCTGGCACAACCGCGTGCGCGACCTGATCGTGTTCCAGTGCGACGTCGACTTCAATTGCGCGCCGCAGAACGTGAGCGACGCTACGCTGAAAGGCGTGACACTCGGCGTCGATGCCGTCGCGGAGCGCACGAGCGCGCATCTCAGCGTCGACCTGCAATCGCCGCGCGACGACGCCACCGGCCATCTGCTGCCGCGGCGGGCGCGTCGTCACGGGGCGCTCGGCGTGCTGCACCAGGCAGGACCCGTATCGCTCGGCGCCGAGGTCGTCGCGTCGTCGCGACGCTTCGACGATGCCGAGAACCTGCGTCCGCTCGGCGGCTACGCGATCCTGAACCTTACGGCCGAGTGGCCCGTCACCGCGACCACGACGCTCTTCCTGCGCGCGGACAACGTGTTCGATCGGAACTACGAGCTCGCGGCGGACTTCTCCACCGGCGGCGCGCGCATCTTCGGAGGCGTCCGGTGGCGACTTTGAGTGCGTGGCTCGCGCTCGCGTATCTGGCGCTCACGGTGCCATGCGCCGAGGCAACCGTTCGCGCGATCGACGACACGGGCGCGGCGGTGGAGCTCGCGGCGCCCGCGCGGCGCATCGTGAGCCTGGCGCCGCACGCGACCGAGCTGCTCTTCGCGGCCGGTGCGGGCTCGCGCGTGGTCGCGGTGCTGAAAGGATCGGACGCACCGGCGCAAGCCGCGCGGCTTCCGCGCATCGGCGACGTGAACGGGCTCGATCTCGAGCGCATCGTGGCGCTGTCCCCGGACCTCGTGGTGACCTGGCCGTACACGACCCCCGCGCAGGTTGCGCTGTTGCGCAGGCGTGGCGTACCCGTGTTCACGACCGACGCGCATCGCGTCGACGACATTGCGCGCGATCTCGAAGCGCTCGGCACGCTTGCCGGGACACGCGACGTCGCGGCGGCCGCCGCCGCCGCGATGCGCCGACGCGCGGCTGCGCTCGCGCTCGCCGCGGCGGGCCGCCCCGTGGTGCGTGTGTTCTACCAGGTCGCGGGCACGCCGATCTTCACCATTGGCGGCGGCCACCTCATCGACCAGGCGATCCGCGACTGCGGCGGCGCGAACGTCTTCGCCGACACCGGCATTCCCGCGCCGCAGGTCGACGTCGAAGCGGTGCTCGCGCGGCGTCCCGACGCCATCGTGGCGGCCACGTCCCGCGCCGAGCGTCCCGAGTGGCTTGATGCATGGCGAAAATGGCCTCAAATACCCGCGGTGGGCCGCGGAAATCTCTTCGTCGTCGACGCCGACCGGCTCAATCGCGCGGGACCACGCTTCGTGGACGGCATGGCGGAGCTCTGTGAGGCGATCGACACGGCGCGCGGGCGGCAGGGCGTAAGCTCGCGTTGAGGCAGGCGAAATGAGCAAGGCATTCACCAGCGAGGAAACGTCGGCGTTCGACGAGGACGATGCGCAGGAGGACGCATCGCCGCTTCCTCAGGGCGCGCGCAATTACATGACCCCGGGCGGGTTCCAGCGCATGAAGGACGAGCTGGACCACCTCGTGCAGAAGGAGCGACCTGAACTGGTCGCGACGGTATCGTGGGCCGCCGGCAACGGCGATCGCTCGGAGAACGGCGACTACATCTATGGCAAGAAGCGCTTGCGCGAGATCGATCGCCGCATTCGCTTCCTGATTCGCCGGCTCGACCGCGCGGAGGTCGTCGATCCGGCGGCGCGCCGCGACGACGACAGCGCCGACCGCGTGTACTTCGGTGCCACGGTGACCGTCGCGGATTCCGCGGGCGCCGAGCGCACGGTGAGCATCGTCGGCATCGACGAGATCGACACGCCGCGCGGCTACATCAGCTGGATCTCGCCGATGGCGCGGGCGCTGCTGAAGGCGCGCGAAGGCGATACCGTGGTCGTGCACACGCCCGCGGGGCCCGAAGAGCTCGACGTCGTCGCCGTGCGCTATGTTCCGCTCGCGACCGGCGCGACGCCGAACGATGAAGCGACGAGCGGCGCCGCGCGCGGTTGACGCCCCGCGCGGGCGACCCCTATAGTGCCCTCATGGAAAGCGACATCGCTGCGCTCGAGCAGAAGCTGGCAACCCTGCTGGCGCACACACGCGCGCTGCGAGCGGCCAACGAGTCGCTGCGCCGCGAACTCGCGGCCGCCTACGAAAAGCACCGGCAGCTCTCGCTGCGCATGGAGCAGGCGAGCGCCCGCGTCGAAGCGCTGCTCTCGCGAATACCGTCCGAATGACGCCCTCGCCGGATCGCACCGTCACGCTCGACGTCGCCATCCTGGGGCGCGAATTCAAGGTCGCATGCAAGGAGAGCGAGCGCGCGGAACTGACGGAAGCCGTCGCGTACCTCGACAAGCGCATGCGCGAGATTCGCGACGCTGGCAAGGTGAGCGGCACCGATCGCATCGCCGTGATGGCCGCGCTCAATATCACGCACGACCTGCTGCGCGCGCGCAAGGGCAATTCACACGCTCGTGACGCCGCGCCGATTGACGGCGAAGCCGCACGGCGTAGAATCCAGGCTATGCAGACGGCCATCGATCAGCTGATGGCGGGGCAGGAAAAACTGTTCTGATTCGCGCAAGTCGCGGCGCTGTCTGCAACGATCAATCCCCTGCGGTGCTCGAACCGGCCATACACTCTTTGAACCAATGCTCGCGTAGCGAGAGTTGCCGAGCCCAGTGAACCGGTGTGCGTTCCCACGCGGAAGCGCCTAATGGTTCCGGCAGGCGACCATTCTTGAACCTCGGTTCAAGATGACGGTCGGCACGGCACAGGCGGGGGACCTCTAGAACGAAATGGCGCCAGCGATGGCGCCATTTTCGTTTGCAGCGCGGTGCCGCGTCACTTGTGCAGCCGATGCAATGCGTTCCAACGCGCCCGTGTAGGCGTTGCAACTGCGGATTGCTCCTACAAGCGCTCGTGGCGGCGCCCGATGGCTTCGCGCGGCGCGATTGGCGAAACTCCCCGAATCGCCGGACCGGTTTCCATGTCGGCTCCGGCTGTTCTCCACGCCGATACTCGAGTCAAGGTGCCGCCATGAACATGCACAACACGTCGTTCGTCTGCGCCATCAGCGCCGCCATCGTCCTCGCCGCTACGCCGGCCGCGGCCCAGAATGCGGACGCCACGCAGAACAGCCCGAGCAACGCCAAGCAGACCGCGCCCCAGGACGCGAAGTCGCAAAAGAATGCCGACAAGGCATGGGAGAAGCAGCATCTCGCGGGTAAGATGATCGGGACCGACGTCCAGAATCCGAAAGGCGAGAAGATCGGCACGGTGAAGGACCTCGTGCTCGACGATCCGGGCTCCGGGCGTATCTCGCGCGTCGTGATCGCAGTGGGCGGGGTCGGCGGGATGGGTGGCAAGGACTTCGCGGTGCCTTACGATGCATTCCAGCGGCCGTCGGACAAGGACGTGCTCGTGCTGAAGCAGGACTCGGATCTCGCGCACGTATTCAGCACCGATACGGCGGCGCAGTCGTCGAGCGGCCAGGGCAGCGCAGCTTCCGCGAGCAACGATGCGCAGGCGTCGGCCGAACCGCAGCCGCAGGGCACGCAGACACCCCCCAAATGAGTGGACCGCAGCCGAGGCGATGCGCCTAGCGATCGCCTCGTGCCTGCACGGCGCTCAGCACGTTGTTGTACATCGGCATGACGCGCGCGTCACCGCGTGCGATGCGATAGCTCGACTGCACCTGCGTCTGGAGCCAATCCTGCGCGAGCACGAAGTGCTCACGCGCCTCGCACAAGGTCGCGTGCAGACCTTCGACGCCGATCAGGCGGCACACGCTGCCGATTTCCCGCATGCGCGCCTCGCTCAGCGCGTCCGTGCGCCCGCAGTACTTGAGCTCGCCGCTCAGGTGAAGATCGATCTCGTTCGCGGCGACGATCGCGATGATTTCGGCCTCCTGCAGCGACAGCCTCGGGACGTCGACGGGCGGTGCGCCGCTGCCGGCCGACTCGCGACGCGTATAGGCGCGCACGCGGCTTTCGATGGCCGAGCCCTCGCCGCCGAGCGATTCGCTGATCGCGTCGACGGCGGCCTGCCCCTGCCCGAGGCGCGCCGGCGCGTGCGTGTACGCCGCATGCAGCAACCCCGCAGCGACGACGTCGGCCCGGAAACCGTAGCGAACCAGCACGCTTGCGGTACCGACGAGATGATCGACGAAAGGGCGCCCGCATGGCCGGTATCCGCCGCTCATCAGAACGTGCGCGAGCCGATGGGAATTCGCGATCAGCGTCAGCTCGTCCGGCAGGTAACCGCAGTCGAGCGCGAGGTCCATCAAGCCGGAGCGCGTCTGGCGGTGCTCGTCGCGCGTCATCACCGCGCCGCCGCGCGCACGGTGCCGACGATGCACGGGGTCCACGAGCGCGACGTGCCGGTCGGTGAATCTGCGCGCATCGCCGAACGACCGCTCGTCGTCGACGACGCCATGTTTGCGGCAGAACGCGGCAATGCTCGTGTCGACGTCGCGTGGCGCCCAGCGTTTGCGCAGGAAATCGAGATCGTCCAGCATGTACTCGGCGAGACCGAGGTATGTGACGCGGGCGTCCGGCTCCAGGTACACGTCGTAACCGCGGGCCTTGCTGGAGAGCGCGAGATCGATGTGCTCGTGCACGCAGAGGATTTCCGGATCGAGCGCGCCGTCGTGCAGGAGCGAGCTGCGCACGAGCATGCAGTGAAACTCCCCGAAGTCGCACGGCCCCCGCTCGAGCCGCACCTGCCGGGGATCCGTATCCTGCAGCCGATGCGATTCCTCGAGCACCACGCCTTCGGGCAAGTGTTGGCGGACCAGCGTGCCACCCGCCATATGGACCATCGCCGGCCGAACGCCATCCCCCAGCAGGTACAGCGGCGCCACGATACCGGCACGCGTTTCGTCGGCGCACGCGATGAGCGCTTCCAGCCAGCCCGGCTCGACGGTGACATCGTTGTCCAGGAATACGACGTATTCCGTCGCGATGCGGCCGATGATGCGGTCGCGCGCCTGCTGTGGCCAGAGCGGCTCGTCGAAGCGCACCACGTCGAGGTTCCATTCGGCGGCCCGCGCGTCGAGGATGTCGCGCAGCCAGCGCGGGGACGCGCAATCGAGATACATGAATCGGTAGGGCGCCGTCGTGTCGGCGACGATGCCGTCGATGACGCCCTCGGTGAGCGAGTACCGCTCGCGGGCCGTCATCACGAGGGTTACGCGGGGTTCGCTCGAGTCGGACATCGGGGCGCGGGTGCAGTGTGGAAAAAATATGCGACGTGGAACCGGCCACCGATCTTCGCACACGCGGCGCACCGCGCGAAGCGCGGGCACTTCCCGCGAGCCGGCTGGACAATGCGCGACGTTCGAGCGACGATCGTTTGATTGCGACACGGAGGCATTCATGACCGAGGCACCCAAGGCCCGCATGGTCGGGTTCAATCACGTCGCCCTCGAGGTCGGCGACATCGATGAAGCACTGGCGTTCTACGGCCGCATCTTCCAATTCGAGCTGAGAGGCAGAGACGACTCGCAGGCGTTCATCGACCTCGGCGATCAGTTCATCGCGCTGCAGAAGGGCCGCAGGCAGCCGGCGGACGACGGACGCCATTTCGGTCTCGTCGTCGACGACAAGGAAACCGCGCGGCAGGCGCTCATCGCTGCAGGGGTCGAGCTCGTTCCCGGGCCTTTCCTCGACTTTCGCGATCCCTGGGGCAATCGCGTGGAGATCGTCGGCTACGACAACGTGCAGTTCTCCAAGGCCCCGAACGTGTTGCGCGGCATGAAGCTGTCGCACCTCACGAAGAACACCGGGGCGCGCAAGGAGCTCGCGGACAAGGGCATGGCGGTGGAGTGAGGGCGAGCGCCTCAGCGCGGTCAAGGCACGCTGCATTGGCCCAGTCGCTCGAGCGGGCGATGGGATTGCGCAGCGCGCAGGCCAGCTCGAACTCGAGCTCCGCGAACACGCCTTTCGGATCAGCGCGGCGGCGATGCCGGCGAGTACCAGCAGGCCGGCATCATCGCCGAGCGTGTCGCGCAAAGCTCGGCGGATCTGACTTTCACCCTCGCCTCGGCGGTGAGACCGCTCCAGTAGAATCGCAACCCCGATTCGTTGCGATGGCGAAGGTAGCGCGATGAAATACTGGCTGATGAAATCGGAGCCGGACGAGTTCTCGATCGATGACCTCGCGAAGGCGAAGGGCCAGACCACTCCGTGGTTCGGCGTGCGCAACTACCAGGCGCGCAACTTCATGTGCGAGATGCAGGTCGGCGATCGCGCGTTCTTCTATCACTCGAGCTGTGCCGAGCCCGGCATCGCCGGGATCGTCGAGGTGAGCAGGCTGGCTTATCCGGACGCGTCGCAGTTCGATCCGAAGAGCGAGTACTACGACGCCAAGTCGTCGCGCGACAAGCCGCGCTGGCAGAACGTCGACGTGAAGCTGGTACGCAAGACCCGATTGATTCCGATCGCGGAGTTGCGCGGGACGCACGGCCTCGAGGACATGGTGACGTTGCGGCGAGGCAATCGCCTGTCGGTGACGCCCGTCACGCCCGCCGAGTGGAAGATCATCGAGAAGCTGGCGGGACCGGCCTAGCCGCCTTGCATTCCGTCCCCCTGCCCCGGAGGGCAGAGGGACGGAGTCGAGCGGAGTCCTACCGCATTACCTCGCGACCGCCGCCTGGCCGTTGCGCGCGCCGTCGAGGATGGCGGACTCGGCTTCCACCTGCGCCTGCACGTCCTTCACCACGGCCGCCCACTTGTCGTCCATCTTGATGGCGCCGGTCTTGTAGCCGGCGTTGAGCATGCGGTTCAGCGCGCTGTTCGCATCCTCGGGCAGCATCCAGCGGTTGGCGACGAAGCTGTTGATCGCCTGGTTCACCTTGAAGTAGTACGACGAGAAGTTCGGATACCGCTCCTCGATCGACTTGCGCGGGTCGCCGCTCGCCGCGCGATCCGCGGCGGTCTTGGCGAACGGGATGAACTGGCCCGAGCCCTCGCACCCGTCGTTGGCTTGCGGTCCGGCGCGAAGCGCCCAGCCGGTGTACGTCGCGAGCGGCACCGTCACGTCGGGCAGGCGCACGCCCGCGATGTCGTTGCCGTCCGCGTCGGTGGCCGGCACGAAGCTCGGGTAGATCGGTCCCCACGCCGGGTTGTCCTCCATCGGCCCGCTGCCGGTCGGCGGATCGATGGTCATGATGCCGGTGGCATAGAAGTTCGGACCGTAGTCGAAGCGATAGCGCGTCGTCTTCAATCCCGTGTACGTAACTCCCGGGATGGTCGGGAAGCCAACGTCGGCCTGGCTCGTCGACTTCGCGAGCGTGCCGTCGGCGATCTTGGGCACCATGCTCGGCGGCGGCATGATGTGCTTGTTCCCCCAGTCGTCGAGCGCCAGGAACAGCGAGCGCTGCACCGGCGAGGAATCGAGCGGGTTCTGGAACTGCTGGCACGCACCCTTGGACGTCGCGCTGCCCGTCCCGTGCTGATGGCTCGAGATGAAGTAGTTGCGCTCGTTCGGTGCGTCGGCCAGGTCGGTCTTGCCGTCCGGGGTCGTATGCAGCAGCGATGCGGCCTTGACCCAGTACTCGTTGGCCGAGTAGATCTGCGCCACCAGCGGACAGGTGTTGGTCGCCGCGCATTTGACGTACCGGCCGTCGGTCTCGCCGCTGATCGGGTCGGTCGTCGACACGCTCGCGAACGGGAAGCGGCCTTCGATGTACAGCAGGTCCTGGCGATTGCGATTGGTGCGCCCCGGCTGCGAGAACCGGAGGTTCATGTTGATGCCGTCGCCCGCCGCGATCCAGTTCATGTGCGCGTCGAACACCTTCTTGCCGTTCTCGGACTGGTTGAAGCCGAGGTGATCGAAGTCGTTCAGCAGGCGTCCGGGCTGCGACGAGATCTCGGTGGTGATGAACTGCACGTCACCGGCGAGCGGATTGTCGTTGCCCTCGTCGTCCTGCGTGTCGTACCGCAGGAACGAGACGAAGTCGCGGATGGCCGCGAAGCCCACGCCGTTCACCGTCGGATCCTTGGCGGTGTACGAGAACTCGTAGATGTCGTTGGCGACGAAGTTCGCGCCGCCGGTGAGCGAGATGCTCTTGCCGTCCGCGCCGTATTGCCATCCGCTCGCCGGAACCACCTCGGGCGTGTCGTCGAGGTGCACGCGATGCGTGAGCGTCGCGGCCGACTGGTCGAGCGTTGCCGCCGGATAGTTCAGCGTGTACGAGCTTGCGGGCCCGATGAAGTACTCGTAGCTCGGTCCCGTGATGGTCGAGCCGTCCGGGTTCTTCGCGACCGGCAGCGTGATGGTCGTGTTGAAGTTGGAGTTGTCGGTGCCAGCCGAGAAGTCCCAGCCGCTGAACACGATCGTGTAGCCGCGCGGCATCAGGAACGACTGGGCGAGCGTCGCGTTATCCGTCACCGAGCCGGGGTCGTTGCCCGCCGGCATGCGTGCAAGCGCGTTCCACGTCTTGCGGCCGCGGTTCGGCGGCTCGTACATCATCTTGTGATTGCCCTTCGAGAGGTCGATCGGCTTCAGGATGTAGAAGTCGACGGCGTACTCGACGTTGCCGTTGGCGTTGCGCGGTGCCAGGTTGAGGTCGACGATCACCGAGTTCTTGGGATCGGTCGGGCTGATCTCGCCGTAGGCCTTGCCGACGAGCTTCTCGTACTGACCGACCCCGGGCCACGAATAGCCGCCGAAGGTCGGCGACTCGGTGCTGGTGACGTCGATCCTGGTGATGCGTGCGTCGGCGGCGGGGGCGGCGATGAGCGTGCCTCCCGCGGCGATGGCGGTGATGACCGCGGCGCGCAGGCGCAGGCGCTGCGCGGCCGTGGGTGCGACCGCGAACGGCGCCCGGATACGTTGGGACATGGTGCTCCTCCTGATGGAGCCGACGCCCGTTCCTCGTGGTGAACGATGTCGACGGCGGTGAACGTGCTTCGATGATGGACCGGGCCTCGCGCCGCGCATGTCGCAACGTGCTCCTGCGGACAAATCGCTCGGCCTAATGGTCGCTTGTGAGGTGCTCCTCGCGATCCGTAGTTTGATTCGATTCAACCGACCTTGCCAACGCTACCCGGAGGCGCGTTGTAACAGAATGTATCAGACTGTCTCGGTCGCCTGCGCGGGAAGAACCGGTTCGGCGTCGTAGCCCGTGTTGACCGCCGCCTCGCCGCCGCGCGCAAGGCTCACGGCACAGTACTTGAACTCCGGAATCTTGCCGAACGGATCGAGAACCGGATTGGTCAGCAGGTTCGCGGCCGCCTCGTAGTAACAGAACGGGATGAACACGGCGCCGGGCGGCATGCCGTCGTCGGCACGGGCGTAGAGCGACACGCTGCCGCGCCGTGACGCGATGGTGACCGTATCGCCAGGCAGCGCGCCGAGCTTGCGAAGGTCGGCCGGATTGATCGACGCAACCGGCGCCGGCTCGATCGCATCGAGCGCCTCGGTGCGTCGCGTCATGCTGCCGGTGTGCCAGTGCTCCAGCTGCCGCCCGGTGATCAGCACGTACGGATACGCGTCGTCGGGCCGCTCGGCGGCGGGAATGATGTCGGCCGGCACCAGCTTGGCGCGACCCGTGGGCGTCGGGAAGTCCTCGGTGAACACCACGCGCTCGCCCGGGTCGCCTTCGTGCTCGCATGGATACGTGACGGCGCTTTCGGCCTCCAGGCGGTCCCACGTGATCCCGGCGATCGACGGCATGCCCTTGCGCATCTCGTCGAACACTTCGCGCGGATGCTCGTACGACCAGTCGAGCCCGAGCTCGCGCGCCATCGCGACGATGATCGCGAGGTCCTGGCGCGCGTCACCGGGCGGTTCCAGCGCCTGCCGGCCGAGCTGCACGGCGCGATCGGTGTTGGTGAACGTGCCGGTCTTCTCGGGGAATGCCGACGCCGGCAGGATCACGTCCGCGAGATAGCCGGTCTCGGTCAGGAAGATGTCCTGCACGACGAGCATGTCGAGCTTGGCGAGCGCCTGGCGCGCGTGATGGGCGTCGGGGTCGGACATGGCAGGGTTCTCGCCCATGATGTACATGCCGCGGATGTCGCCCGCCAGGATGGCGTGCATGATCTCCACGACCGTCAGCCCGGGCTGGTCGTCGAGCTTCGCGCCCCACAGGGACTCGAACAGCGCGCGCGACTTGTCGTCGCCGACCGGCTGGTAGTCCGGGAAGACCATCGGGATGAGCCCCACGTCGCTCGCGCCCTGGACGTTGTTCTGCCCGCGCAGCGGGTGGAGGCCCGTGCCCGGGCGTCCGATCTGGCCGGTCATCATGGCGAGCGCGATCAGGCAGCGCGCGTTGTCGGTGCCGTGGACGTGCTGCGAGATGCCCATGCCCCACAGGATCATGGACGCCTCGGACTTCGCGTAGAGCCGCGCGACCTCGCGGATCGTGTCGGCCGGAATGCCGCAGATCGGCGCCATCGCGTCGGGGCTGTAATTCGCGACGTTCTCCTTGAGCGCCTCGTAGCCGCTGGTGCGGTCGGCAATGAACGCCGGATCGACGAGGCCTTCCTCGACGATGACATGCATCATCGCGTTCAGCAGCGCGACGTCCGTGTCCGGCTTGAACTGCAGGTAATACGCGGCGTGACGCGCGAGCTCCGAGCGGCGCGGATCGGCGAGGATCAGCTGCGTCCCGCGCTTGACGGCGTTCTTGATCCAGGTCGCGGCCACGGGATGGTTGACGACCGGATTCGCGCCGATGACGATCACCACTTCGGCCTTCAGCACGTCCATCACCGGGTTGGAGACGGCGCCCGAGCCGATGCCTTCGAGCAGCGCCGCAACGCTCGACGCATGGCACAGGCGCGTGCAATGGTCGACGTTGTTGCTGCCGAAGCCGGTGCGCACGAGCTTCTGGAAAAGATAGGCTTCCTCGTTGCTGCCCTTCGCGGAGCCGAAGCCCGCCAGTGCGCGCGGGCCACGGGTGTCGCGGATGTTCTTCAGGGTGCCGCCGGCAAGGGCCAGCGCCTCTTCCCACGTCGCCTCGCGAAACACTTCCCAGGGGTTCGCGGGATCCACCGTGAACTCCGCCGTCTTGGGGACGCCCGGCTTGCGGATCAGCGGCTTCGTGAGGCGATGCGGGTGGCCCACGTAGTCGAAGCCGAAGCGGCCTTTCACGCACAGCCGCTCTTCGTTTGCGATGCCGTCGCGGCCTTCCACGCGGACGATGCGATTGTCCTGCACGTGATACGTGAGCTGGCAGCCCACGCCGCAGTACGGACACACGGAGGACACCTGCTTGTCGACGGGCTGCAGGTACGCCTCGTGCGCCGGCGCAAGCGCACCGGTCGGACACGCCTGCACGCACTCGCCGCACGCAACGCAGGTCGATTCGCCCATCGGATCGTCGAGGTCGAACACCGGCTTCGAGTCGGCGCCGCGGAAGGCATAGCCGATCACGTCGTTGACCTGCACCTCGCGGCACGCCCGCACGCAACGCGTGCACTGGATGCACGCGTCGAGGTTCACCGCCATGGCCGGATGCGAAAGGTCCGCCGGTGGCTGGTGCCGTGACGGAAAGCGCGCCGTCTCGACGCCGAGCTGGCGGCGCCAGTAGGCAAGCTCGTCGCCCGGCTTGTAGACCTTCTCGGGCATGTCCGAGGCGAGGAGCTCGAGCACGAGCTTCTGCGAGCGCAGTGCGCGCTCACTGTCGCTCTGGACGTCCATGCCTTCGGCCGGCCGCCGGCAGCACGACGGCGCGAGCACGCGCTCGCCCTTGATCTCGACCACGCACGCGCGGCAGTTGCCGTCGGGCCGCATGCCGGGCTTGTAGCAGAGGCGCGGGATCGACACGCCGAGCCGGTCGGCCGCCTCGATGATCGTCTCGCCGGGCAGCGCGACGATATCGTCGCCGTTGAGCTTGAACGTCACCCCTTGCGTCAGTTCACGTGGCAGTGGTGCGTTCATTCGAGCTCCTTACCGAAATACTTGACGACGCAGGCGATCGGATTCGGCGCCGCCTGGCCGAGCCCGCAGATCGACGCGTCCGACATGACCTGCGACAGCGCCTCCAGGAGCGGCACGTCCCACTTCGGGCGCTCCATCAGCGCCACGGCCTTGTCGGTGCCGACGCGGCACGGCGTGCACTGTCCGCACGATTCGTGCGCGAAGAAGCGCATGAGGTTCGCCGCGGCGTCGCGCGCGCGGTCGTGCTGCGACAGCACGACGATCGCGGCCGAGCCGATGAAGCAGCCGTGTGGCTGCAGCGTGTCGAAGTCGAGCGGAATGTCGGACATGCTCGCGGGCAGTATGCCGCCGGAGGCGCCGCCGGGGAGATACGCGTAGAGCTCGTGGCCCGGCAGCATGCCGCCGCAATACTCGTCGACCAGCTCGCGCAGCGTGATCCCTGCCGGCGCGAGGTGGACCCCCGGCTTCTGCACGCGTCCTGATACGGAGAACGAGCGCAGGCCCTTGCGGCCATGACGGCCCTGTCCCGCGAACCACTCCGCGCCCTTCTGCAGAATGTCGGGCACCCAGTAGAGCGTCTCGAAGTTGTGCTCGAGCGTCGGGCGGTCGAACAGCCCGACTTGCGCGACATACGGCGGACGCAGGCGCGGCATCCCGCGCTTGCCTTCGATCGACTCGATCATCGCCGATTCTTCCCCGCAGATGTACGCGCCGGCGCCGCGGCGCAGCTCGATGTGCGGCAGCGCCGCGGGTGGATCGGCGCGGAGCGCGTCCAACTCGCGCGTCAGGATGGCACGGCAGCCCGCGTACTCGTCGCGCAGGTAGATGTAGACGGCTTCGATGCCGACGGCCCATGCGGCGATCAGCATGCCCTCGAGAAAGCGATGCGGGTCGCGCTCGAGATAGTGGCGGTCCTTGAACGTGCCCGGCTCGCCTTCATCGATGTTGACGGCCATCAGTCGCGGCGCCGGCTCGGCGCGCACGATCTTCCACTTGCGGCCGGCAGGGAAGCCCGCGCCGCCGAGGCCGCGCAGCGCCGAATTCTCGAGCGTCGAGATCACGCTGTCGACGCTGCGCTCTCCCGAGAGGCATGCGCCCCACGTGCGGTAGCCACCGGATGCGCGGTACGCGGCGTAATCCACGTACGGTGAGGTCGCGGGCTCGGTGGCCTTGGCGCGAACGGCGCTCACGATGGACTCGACGCTCGCCTCGTCCACCGGATTGCGTCCGACCACCACCGCCGGCGCGTGCTCGCACCGTCCGATGCACGGCGCGCCGATGACACGGACCTCGCCACCCAGGGCCTTCGCCGCCTCGACGCGAAGCGCATCCGCGCCCGCCATGGCGCACGACAGCGTCTCGCAGACGCGCACGGTGATCGGCGGCGGCGGCGTGTCGCCTTCCTTGACGATGTCGAAATGGTGATAGAACGACGCCACTTCGTACACCTCGGTCATCGCGAGGCGCATCTCCTGCGCGAGCGCGACGAGATGCGCGGCGCGCAGGCAGCCGTACCGGTCCTGGATGCGGTGCAGGTGCTCGATCAGCAGGTCGCGGCGGCGCGGCGCGTCGCCCAGCAGCTCGCGCACCTGCGAGAGCGCCTCGGGGTCGACGGGGCGGCCCTTGGGATGCGCACGAACGCCCCGGCGCGGGCCGAGGCGCGAAATGTCGACGGGAACGGTAGCCATCAGTGCAGGAAGTCGCAGTACTTGTCCACGTATGCGGCGAGGTCGAGGGAATGCTGGCGCACGAGGCGCTCCGCGAGCTCGGTGTCGCGCTTCTCGATCGCCTCGATGATGCGCATGTGATCCTCGATCGAGCGCGCCGCGCGGTCGCTCTGCGAGATCGTCAGCCGCCGGATCGCGCGCACGTGGAGGAACAGGTTGTCGATGGTCTGCCCCATCAGGTGCGACCCGGAGAGCCGGATGATCGCCTGGTGGAACGCGATGTTGGCGTCGGAGTATTCCTGGATGTGCTCGGCGGGCGTCGTGTTGCGGAACTCGTCGAACATGTGGCGCAGCTCGCCGATCTCGTCGTCGGAGGCGTTCAGCGTCGCGAGCCGCGCCGCCATGCTCTCCAGCGCCGCCCACATCTCGATCATCTCGACGATCTGGCGCTTCGTCTTGCGCACGATGAAGATCCCGCGGCGGGGAACCGTGCGCAGGAAGCCCTCGCGCTCGAGGAGCGTCATGGCCTCGCGGATCGGCGTGCGCGAGACCCCCAGCGACTCGGAGAGCTGGCGCTCGTCGAGCCGGATCTCTTCCGGATGGGCGTAGATGTCCGCGTTAGTGATCGCTTGCTTCAGCGCCGCGTACGCCTGGTCGCGGAGGCTGATGTTCGTATTGATGGGACGCAGATGCAGCGTCGGGGGCGCCGGCGCGGTGGTTTCGGCAAGCTCTGCCATTGCTACCTCGGATGATGCCCGGTCGTGATACCCGGCCTCGAACCGCCCGCTCAAAGTGGCGCCGGTCGAGCTCCTCCACCCACGCTCCGGGGCGGAGCGGGGGCACATTTTTCATTGACTGTATTTGATATACCAAATACTCTACGCCAAACGAACAAAGAAACCAAGCGACGGTCCCCGGCCGATCGCTGCAGACCACGTCTGGAGGGTTCGCAATGCAAGCGAATGAGGCCTGCCGTCGCACGTCGCGACGCGGCAGGCCGGCGGCAGCCGGCGGCCATGCCGGCACGGGGCATCGCGCCGCACCGCTTGCGCCGTTCCCCTGACCAGCCGATGACACACGCGGCGACCGCCACGGCGGCGCCCTTTCGACACTGGAACGAGGACCTATGAGCAAGGCATTGGAAGGCGTGAAGATCCTTGACTTCACGCACGTGCAATCGGGACCGACGTGCACGCAACTCCTCGCGTGGTTCGGCGCGGACGTGATCAAGGTCGAGCGCGCCGGCGTCGGCGACATCACGCGCGGGCAGCTTCGCGACATCCCGAACGTGGACAGCCTCTATTTCACGATGCTGAACCACAACAAGCGCTCGATCACGCTCGACACCAAGAACCCCAAGGGCAAG
>Ga0207674_10000222_pt1 | contig 70839 bp, 72 predicted proteins | sample KBSCornC72_FD_184303 | JGI IMG/M metagenome (GOLD analysis project Ga0207674, IMG submission 184303) | Corn rhizosphere microbial communities from Kellogg Biological Station, Michigan, USA - KBS Corn C7-2 (SPAdes) (version 2) | ecosystem: Host-associated > Plants > Roots > Rhizosphere > Soil ...
TACTTTTGCTCCTTTCGTGTTGGTAGACACGAGGGCTAAGTATGGACTATTTCAGGAGCTGGCGCGATAGCGCCGGCGCGCTCGCGCGCAATCCTGTTCTGCGGACGCAATCGCGATTCGCGCACCCTCCCCGATCCCACCCACAGCATCGCCTTGTCAGACCCGCCCCCCGCCGCCCGTCGTCAGGCCAATGCGCGTCCGCTTCTCCACCTCACCCGCTGGTTGCGACCGAATTCACCACGTCAGCGAAGACGACGTCCGCACCGTCCTCGCACGTTTGCCCGATGAAGTGCTCAAGCCCCTCCGCACCGTTTATTTCAACGACCACAGCCGCGGCGGCCGCTGCCTCGGCTACGCCAACCCGCCCTCCGGCGAAATCACGTTGTGCGCGCTCGCCCCAAGACTGTCCCTCACCCGCGCCTTGCTCCCCGGGCAATCGCCCGAACAATTCGGCGCCCGCCGCGGACGACAATGGCCCGCCCTCGCCGTCCGCCGATTCCTCCTCTACGACGTCCTCCTCCACGAACTAGGCCACCTCCAGCCGCTCGCATGCCGCTCTCGCTCCCAGCGATTGCGATTCCCGCGCGAAAAACTCGCCGAGGAATTCGCGATGAAGTGGCGCCGGATTCTATGGGCCAAGTCCGACCACCCCGACCCAGTGCACAATCGCGCGAGCGCCGCCGAGATAAGTGCCCTCAGCAAATTTCAAGAGGAGAGAAACTAGCTGCGTCCTAGTTATTTTTCCAAGAGGAGAGAAACTAGCTGCGTCCTAGTTATTGTCCTCTAGTTATTTTCCTAGTTATTTTCTCCGGCGCGCAACATCGACCGTCATACGGAGGACCACGATGCGCCCAATTCGTCCGCCTCACCGGTTCGCCAAGGACCCCCCAACCGGTGCAACGCCGCGTCACGTTTCCGCGCGCCGGCGTAAAAGGAAGCCACCGCGCCTCGTCAAATCCGCCCGACGCAATCCGGCTCGAACACGTGCTGCTCGCGGTTGAAATACATCGACCCCTCGAACCACCCCTGCACCGCCTCCCGGCAACGCAGCAGCGTGCAATCGATCCGCAGCGGCGCCTCGTCCGGGCCGTCGATCGACAAGATCCCGCCGTACCCCAGTGGCAGACGGTGTCGCGTCACGAAGCCCAGGCCCTGCCGGTTGATGTCGCGGACGAAGATCGCCCACGGCGCCGCTCCGGGGCCGTCGCTGAAGAGTTTCAGGTTGGCCGCCACCCGGTAAGGCCGCCGCTGCGACCGGCGACGGCTCGGACCGCTGTGCTGACCCGCCTCCAACGCCGAGAGGATGAACTCCACCTCCGCCGGCAGCGCCCGACTGACCACGGCGGTGTCGGGCTTCTTGATCGTTCTGTCAGACACCAGCGTCATGGATCCTCCAAAGAACACGGCACCGCCCGCCGCGACCCTCCCCTACACCGGAGGGTCGCCGCGTCGCACGGCAGGTTTGAATTACGATTCGCCCTCGCGGCCGGCAAGTCCGATAGGTGGATTTATTCCCTGCCGCGCGTCCGACTTGTCCGACACCACTTGTTATGGGACTCAAGTGTTGTAAAACAGATGGCCGACATTGGCATGAGGCCAACCAACGCGATCGGCGGAGCCGGTCGCGCGCACGGACGCCGAAAACGTAAGGAGACACACCAATGGCCTACGCATGGCAATCGGTGGAAGAAGCCGCCGTCACCCTGGGGATCTCAACCCGAACATTGCACCGCCGGATCAGCAAGGGAGAGGTCGAAACCCGCCTCGAAGATGGCAGACGCGAAGTGCTGGTGTGTCTGCCCGATCCCGAACCCGAAGTGGCCGAAGAACCCGCGGAAGTGGCGGACACCTACACCCTGCCCCCTTCTTTTTCGCCACAAGCCCCGTCCGACAATCAGACCGCCATCATCCTTGCCGAGAAGGAAGTCGCCCTCGCCAACGAGAAGGTCCGCCGCACGGAACTGGCGTTGGCGGCCTTCCAGCACACCTCCACTCTGCTCCAGCAGGAAGCCAGTCGCACCCGTCTGTCAGCCCGCTGCGCCTGGGTGGCGGTCGCCGTCTTGTCGGTCGGTGTCTACGTCGCCGTCGGCTGGACCGCATCCCAAGTCACCGCCTTCCGCACCAACAACGCCAACCTCACCCAGCAACTCAACCAGGCAACCGCCACCGTCGAAGAAAAGTCCGCCCAGGTCGAGAAATACCGCACCGAGCGGGATGAGGCCCGCCAGGCGTCCGCCAGGATGGAGGGCGAGCTGTCCGCCACCAAGGCCAGCCTCGCCGCCAACGTCAAAAAGCCCGCCGCCACCCAGCCAAGCTCGTTTCTTGAGAAACTGGCCCGCATGGCGGCGGATTGACGGATCAGGGCTTGTCGGACGCCCTATTGAAGGCAATTGTTGGCCGCCATCGCGGGGCGTAAAACCGCTCATGTCGTCAACAAGGAACGCCATGAGCCAGATGATCGAAACCCTCGAAGGCCGCCAGTTCTTTTCAGTCTCCCTCGACCCCGCCGCCCCGTCGCCGGTTGCGATCCCCTATCCCAATACGGTCGAGGCGTCTGCCAAGGTGCACGTGTCCGAGATCCACGTCGTCAAGACGACCGACGTGGCCAGCACGAAATAACGTCCGAGGACGCAACTCCAGAACCCGCCATCAGTTGTGAGCCGAACCTAGGTGACTTGCCTCGCGTATTATTCGCTGATAGAGTACGCGGCTCGCAATTTTGTCCCCATATAACGTCCGACTGACGAAGCCCGCCGGGCGGGCTTCGCACGATCGCGGCGGCATCAGGAGTTGTGTCATGAAGGCCAAGATCCATCCCAAGTACCAGACCTGTTCGGTGCACTGCGCGTGCGGGAACACGTTCACCACCCGCAGCACGCTCGCCCGCATCGCGGTCGACATCTGCTCGGCCTGCCACCCGTTCTTCACCGGCAAGCAGAAGTTCGTCGACACCGCCGGCCGCGTCGAGCGGTTCAGCAAGAAGTTCGGCGGCACGTACAGCTTCCAGAAGTCGTCCGCCCCGGCGAAAGCCGAACCGGCGGCGGCGAAGTAACTCGACCGTTGCATCTCAACGCAAACCCCACCGTCGTCTCCCGAGCCCCCGTCAATGCTTGGAGACGACGGTGGTTTTTTTGCGCCTCGGGGTTCACAATGCGCGCATGATCAAGTGGGTTTGTGCGCTGTTGCCCGTCATAATCTGCGCCGGCGTTCGGGCACAGGAGATTGCCCCGGACCAGCGCACGCGGAAGGAATCGAGTAGCCCACTCGCGCTCGACCGCGCGGCCGGCGCGATGACGCTGCCCAAGGGGTTCACCGCCACCCTCTTCGCCGGCGAGCCGGACGTACACCAGCCAATCGGCTTCTGCAACGATCACCGCGGCCGGCTCTGGGTGGCGGAGAATGACGCGTATCCAACGCCCCAGCCGGTCGGCAACGACAAGGTCGTCATCTTCGAAGACAGCGACGGCGACGGACGCTTCGACAAGCGGACGGTCTTCGTCGAGGGGCTGAATTACGTCACGTCGGTGCTGATCGGGTCGGGCGGCGTGTGGGTGATGGACTGCCCGCGGCTGCTCTTTTACCCAGTGAAGACGGGGGAAGATCAGCCGTCGGGACCGCCGGTGGTCATGCTGGACGGGTGGAGTCCGAAGGGGATTCATAATCTGCCGAACTCGCTGATGTGGGGCCCGGACGGCTGGATGTACGGGTGCAACGGGACGATCTTCGACATCGCCATCGGCTCGCCCGGCACGCCGGTGGAGAAGCGAACGAAGATGAACCGCGGCATCTGGCGATATCACCCGGGAAAGCACATCGTCGAGCGGTTCGTCGAAGGGACGGCCAACCCGTGGGGCTTGGACTATGACCGGCACGGCCAGATGTTCATGACTAACAACGTGGTCGCGCATTTGTGGCACGTGGTGCAGGGCGGCCATTACCCGCGCATCTGGGGGCAGGATTTCAACCCGCACAGCTACGGCACGCTGGCCACGATCGCCGATCACCTGCACTGGGGCGGCGGGGACTGGACGACGTCGCGCGGCGGCGAAGGAATCCATAGCGTGGCGGGGGGCGGGCACTCGCACGCGGGGTGCATGCTGTACTACGGCGAATCGTTCCCGCCGGAATACCGGGGCGGCGTGTTCATGTGCAACACGCACGGGCACCGGATCAATAACGACGTACTGGAGCGCAAGGGGTCGGGCTTCGTCGCGCACCATCATCCCGACTTCATGCTGGCGAACGACAAGTGGTTCAAGGGCGTGAGCGTGCAGTACGGGCCCGACGGTTCGATCTATTTCATCGACTGGAGCGACGCCGGCGAGTGCCACGACGTGGACGTCACCGATCGCGAACACGGACGGATCTATCGCGTGGCGTACGAGGGCACCAAGCGCGTGAGCGTGGACCTGGCAAAGGCAAGCGACGCGCAGCTCGTGGAGATGCAGACGTCGAACAACGAATGGTTGGTGCGGCACGCGCGGGCGGTGCTGTGGGAACGGGGACTGACGACGATCAGCAGGGCGGCGCTGGAGCGGATGCTGGAACGCGATGAACAGGGCCTACACCGCCTTCGCGCGATGTGGACGCTTCACGGGGCGGGGGAACTGGACGAGTGGCGGCTCTTGAAGGGGCTGCGGGATTCGGACGAATATGTGCGCGCCTGGGCGGTACAACTGCTGGCGGAGTCGTCGGACCCGTCGGCGGAGGCGTTGGCGGCGTTCGCGGAGACGGCGAAATCGGACCCGTCGCCGGTGGTGCGGTTGTACCTCGCCGGCGCGATGCAGCGGACGCCGGTCGATCGCCGGCGCGCGGTGCTGGAGGCGCTGCTGGCGCACGCGGAGGACGCCGGCGACCCGAATCTGCCGCTGATGTACTGGTACGCGGCCGAGCCCGTGGTCGGGCGCGATCCGAAGTGGGGCGCGGCGGTGCTGGCGACGACGAAGTTGGCGATCGTGCGGGAGTACGTGGCGCGTCGGCTGGCGGGGAAGTAGTAAGACCTGTTTTGGGATTTCACGGAGAAACGCGATGGGACGGCATTACGGGATGGCGGGTCTGATCGTCGCGATTTTGATTGGCCTTGCCGGCGCCGGTGGCGCGCGGGCGCAGGAGATCAAACCGGGCCAGCGCGAGCGAAAGGAACAGGGCGGGCCGTTGCCGCTCGATAAGTCGGCGCAGGCGATGACCGTGCCGGACGGGTTCAACGTGACGCTCTTCGCCGGCGAGCCCGACGTGCACCAGCCGATCGGGCTGATGGTCGATCACCGCGGGCGGCTTTGGGTTTGCGAGAACGATTCCTACCCGCAGTGGGCGGAGAAGGGGAAGGATCGGATCGTCATCTTCGAAGACACGGACGGCGACGGTAAATTCGACAAGCGCACCGTCTTCGCCGAGGGGTTTCATTACATCACGAGCGTGCAACTGGGCACCGGGGGCGTGTACGTGATGGACTGCCCGAACCTGCTCTTTTTCCCGGTGAAGGAGGGGGAGGATAAGCCGTCGGGGCCGGCGGAGGTATTGCTGGACGGGTGGAACTGGAAGGGGATTCACAACCTGCCCAATTCGCTGACGTGGGGGCCGGACGGGTGGCTTTACGGGTGTCACGGGATCACGGTGGAGTCGCTGGTGGGCGCGCCCGGCACGCCGGCCGACAAGCGGCAGCGCGTGAGCTGCGGCGTGTGGCGGTATCACCCGACGAAAAAGACGTTCGAATACATCTGCGCCGGGACGACCAACCCGTGGGGGCTGGATTATGACGAGCGCGGGCAGATGTTCATGTCGAACAACGTGGTCGCGCACCTGTGGCACGTGATCCTGGGGTCGCATTACGAGCGGATGCACGGCAAGGACATCAACCCGTATTCGTTCGAGCTGATGAAGACGTGCGCCGACCACCTGCACTGGGGCGGGGGGACGTGGACGAGCGGGCGCGGCGGGGCGGCGAACGACGCGGCGGGCGGCGGGCACTCGCACGCGGGGTGCATGATCTACCTGGGCGACGCGTTCCCGGCGGAATACCGCGGCACGGTCTTCATGTGCAACACGCACGGGCACCGGATCAACAACGACTCGTTCGAGCGCAAGGGGTCGGGCGTGGTGGCGCACCACCGGCCCGACTTCGTGCTGTCGAACGACACGTGGTTCAAGGGCGTGAGCCTGCAATACGGGCCGGCCGGCGACGTCTTCTTCATCGACTGGAGCGACACGGGCGAGTGCCACGACTACGACATCACCGACCGCGATCACGCCCGGCTTTACCGCCTGGCGTACAAGGGGACCAAGCCGGTGACCGTCGATCTCACGAAGGAATCGGACGACAAGCTGATCGAGATGCAGACGTCCACCAACGAGTGGTACGTGCGGCACGCGCGGATGGTGCTGCGCGACCGCGGGCTGAAGGACGACGGCAAGGCGAAGCTGATGAAGATCTTCGACACCGATCAAGATCCGGTGCACCGCCTGCGGGCGATGTGGACGCTGCACTGGTGTGGGGCGAGCTCCGAGGATCGGCTGATCAAGGCGCTGAAGTGGGACGCCGACGAGTACGTGCGCGCCTGGGCGATCCAGTTACTGTGCGAGGACCGCAAGCCGTCGGCGGAGGCGCTGGCGGAGTTCGAATCGCTCGCCAAATCGGACCCGTCGCCGGTCGTGCGGCTTTACCTGGCGAGCGCGATGCAGTGGACGCCTCTGGAGCGGCGCAAGGGCGTGATGGAGGCGCTGGTCGCGCACGCAGAAGACGCGGCGGACGCGAATTTGCCGCTGATGTATTACTACGCGCTGGAGCCGGTGGTCGGCGCCGATCCCAAGGCGGCGGCGGGGATGCTGGGGCGGATCAAGATCGCCAAGGTGCGGGAGCTGGTGGCGCGGCGGATGGCGATCAAGTGATCGCCTCACTTAGCCCGGCGTGAATACACGCCGGGGAACTTTGGAAAACCAACGGCCAATCCTTCGCAAATCGAACTCCCCTGACGATCCTACTCAATGAATCCCCAAGGCCGCGCCGGTAACCCCACCCGCACATTATGTCTCTCCACGTAATCGACGCGCGACCGCGTCGACGAGGGGGAGAAGCAAAACCGCTTATCGTACTTCGCCGTCCAAAGCGGCCTGTCCAGGCGCAAGTGCCACCTCACCGCATCCTTCGCGCATTTTACGATGTCAGACAGTGATCGCGACGTTGCCGCCACGACCAAGTGAACGTGCCAGGTCTGAATCGTCAGCGCGAGAATGCGAAGCTTCATCCTCGACCGAAGCGAAGCTCCCATGGCTTGACCGACCGCGAAGAGGTGGTTGGGATGGAGCGTAAAGACCGTGTGCTTCATTCGCGCACGGTCGGCGGCCTCGATGCACGGGTCGGCGGGAAGGACGATGCCGTCGTCCACCCAGCCGCGCATATCGCCCCGGAGCCAGGTTCCGTACGTTGTCCATGTGAAGAAGATGGCTTGGGTGCGAGGCATTTTAGCGAAGGATTGTTTGTTGGTTGGCGAGAGGTTCCCCGGCGTGTGTTCACGCCGGGCTAAATGGGTCCGCGCCAGTATGGGAATCGGGTCTTATTCTTCCTTCTCTTCCTTCGGCTTGTACTGCGACACGACACGATCTGGTTCGCACGCTCGACCACGTCCAACGCTTCGGTCACGCGGTCGTCGCGGGTTTGATGCGTTTGACGGCGAAGACGGCGTCGCCGGGGTTAACGACGGCGTAGTCGTTGGCGGGGTCTGCGCCGAGGACGCTGCCGCCGCCGCGGACGATATCGTGACCGGCGCCGTCGTTGGCGTAGAGTCGGTCGTTGCCGAGTCCACCGTCGAGGAGGTCGTTCCCTTCGTCGCCGGTGATGCGGTCGGCGCCGTCGTCGCCGTAAAGGGAATCGTTGCCCGCACCGCCGTTGATCAGGTCGTCGCCGGCGCCGCCGCGGATGGCGTCGTTGGCGTCGCCGCCGGTGAGGGAATCGTTGCCCCCTTGGCCATTGATGACCGACGGGATGACGACGTGATATTTCCACCCACCGGCGACCGAAACCGAATCGTTCCCCGCCCCGGCGTTGACGACGATCGATTTAACTGCGGCGAGCGGGAAATTGGTGGTCTCGACGGTGCCGATGGTCCCGGCGTTGGCCGGTTTCTGGATCGTGGTTTTCTCGGTCACGACCAGTTGCCCCTTGGTCGTTCGCACCATAGAGATGCGGTCCTCGTTGGGCGTGCCGGTAATGGTTAGGACGCCAGCAGGCGACAGAGCGGCGGAAAGCAGGCGGCGGTCTTCGAGCATTTCACAGTGCATTTCACATCCCTTCGATGAAATGTACGGGGGATGTTAACGTTGCTTTGTGAGATTGGCAACAGAAATGTTTGGGAATTTTACGGGAGCAGAATGTTAGGTATCGGGCAACGCGATGGAAGGTGGCTACGCCACTCGCGCCTCGACGTACTCGCTGGCAGCCGTTGGCGTTGGTACGACTTCGCCGCGGTTGCGCATGTCTTCGATATGAAGGTCGATCGCCTCGCGGATCAATTCCTTCACTTCGTCCGTGGTGTCGCCGACCGCCACGCAACCGGGGAGATCGGGTACGTACGCTCCAAAGCTCGAAGGACCCTTTTCGATGATTACCAAATATTTCATCGTCACCGCCTGACGAAGGATCTGGCTGGAAGCCGAAGCCATTTATGCTCGCGCGAATGGCTTCCACGTACGAGGCCAGATGTTTCGCTGCGCTCAACATGACGGCTGTCGACTCGCGCGCCCTCCGTCAATCCTCCACTTCCGCCTTGGGCTTGTACTGCGACACGATCTGGTTCTGCACCTGCGGCGGCACCGGTTCGTAGTGGCTGAACTCCATGATGAAGCTGCCCTGACCGCCGGTGACGCTCTTGAGCTGGGAGTGGTACTGCATCACTTCGCTGAGCGGCGCTTGAGCCTTTACGACGGCCATGCCGCCGGGGAGGAAGTCCTGGCCTTGGATGCGGCCGCGCTTGCCCGACAGGTCGCCGGTGACGGTGCCGACGTTGGCCTCCGGCACGGTCACTTCCATGTTGACGATCGGTTCGAGCAGGACGGGCTTGGCCTTCATGACGGCGTCCTTGAAGGCGTACTTGCCGGCGGTGCGGAAGGCGACTTCCTTGCTGTCCACCGGGTGGTGCTTGCCGTCGTAAACGATCACCTTCACGTCCTGCAGCGGGTAGCCCGCGAGCACGCCTTGTTCGAGCAGGTCCTTCACGCCCTTTTCGACGGCCGGGACGTACTGTCCCGGGATCGTGCCGCCGAAGATTTCGTCGGCGAACTCGTACCCCTTGCCGCGCTCCAGCGGTTCGATGCGAAGGTAAACCTCGCCGAACTGCCCGGCGCCGCCCGTCTGCTTCTTGTGACGGTGGTGCCCCTCGGCCTTGCTGCTGATCGTCTCCTTGTAGGCGATCTTCGGCGGCTTGGTGTCCACGTCCAGGCCGCGGTTCTTCAATCGTTCCAGCACCAGGCGCAGGTGAAGGTCGCCCAGGCCGTAAATCACCATCTCGTGCGTCTGGCGATCCACATTCGTGCGGAACGTCGGGTCTTCCTCGACGACCTTGTGCAGCGCGCCCGACATCTTCTGCTCGTCGCCGCGCGCCTTGGGCGTGATCGCCAGGCCGTACATCGGCGTGGGGAAGCGCAGCGGCCGGAGGTGCACGCTGTCCAGCGCGTGGTCGTCGTGCAGGACGTCGTTGGTGTGAATGTCTTCAATCTTAGCGACGGCGCCGATATCGCCGGTGATGATCTCGCTCGCCTCCTTGTGTTCCTTCCCCTGCAGGTTGAAGACGTGGCCGAGCTTGATCGGCTTCTTGTTGTGGCCGATGTACACCTGCGAGTTGCCGGTCGCCTTGCCCTGGTGGACGCGGAAGATCGCCAGTTTGCCGACGAAGGGGTCCGTCGTGACCTTAAAGACGTGCGCGAGCAGCGGCCGGGCGGTATCTTCCTTCACCTCGAACGGCCGCTCGTCCGCCCCTTCGCCGGTCAGGAACGCCGGCATGTTCCCCTCGATCGGCGACGGGAAGTGCAGCACGATCGCGTCGAGCAGCTCTTTCAATCCCACGCCGTTCTTCGCGTCGGTGAAGAGGATCGGCACGACGTGCCCCTCGTCCATCGCGCGTTCGAACGGGTCGTGCAGCGCGCCGTAGTCGGGCTCTTCCCCGCCCAGGTACTTTTCCATCAGGTTCTCGTCCATCTCGACGATCTGGTCGAGGATCGCCGCGTGACAACGCTTGACGGTATCGAAGTCGGCGTCGCCTTCGGTGTTCAACAGGCACTCGACGACCTTCTTGCCGCCGTCCGACGGGAGGTTGATCGGCAGGCATTCGCTGCCGAAGGCCTCGCGGATCTGATCGACCAGCGCTTCGAGCGCGACTTCGGGCATGTCGATCTTGTTCACGATCACCGCCCGGCAGAGGTTTCGCTCCTTGGCGGCCTCCATGATCCGCCGCGTAATCACCTCGATCCCGTTCTGCGCGTTGATCACCACCGCCACCGTCTCCACCGCCGGCAGGCACGCGATCGCCTGTCCGAAGAGGTCCGGCGATCCCGGCGCGTCGATGAAATTGATGTGCTTCCCCTGGTAGTCGGCGTGCAGGATCGAGGCGTAAATCGAGTGCTTGTGCTCTTTTTCCTCCTTTTCGAAATCGCTGAACGAGCTGCCGTCGGTCACCGACGCCTTGCGATTGACCGTCCCCGCCGCCAGCAAGAGCGCGTCCACCAGCGTGGTCTTGCCGCTCGCCCCGTGACCGGCCAGTAGGACATTGCGAATATCCGCGGTGGTATAACTGGGCATGTATCAGGCTCCAGAGAGTTTTGAGATGTCACTGCGCGACCCCGGCGACGTGCCCGACGGCACGCCGTCGATGATTAAGGAAGTGTAACTGCTGGACTTGCGGGCGACAAAGGTTTCTTTGAGGTGGGTATGGATACGGATCAGCTTATCGTTCGGCGGGCGACAATCGACCAGATTCTCCAGTTGCGGTGGGACGTCCTGCGTCCCGGCCGGCCGGTCGAAGCCGCCCAGTTCCCCGGCGACCTGGCGCCCGAGACGATCCACGTCGGCGCGTTCGAGGGCGGCGGCAGAAACGTCGGCTGCGCCACCGGCACGCGCACGACCTGGCATGACCGCCCCGCGTGGCAACTTCGTGGAATGGGCGTGGCGGCAGACTGGCAACGACGTGGTGTCGGACAGCGGATCCTGTCCGAACTCGAATCCCTCGTCCGACAGGCGTCCGACGTCCGCCAAATCTGGTGCAACGCGCGCGAGGAAGCCGTGAGGTTCTACGAGCGACAAGGCTGGCAGGTCGCCTCGCAGCGCTTCCACATCGAAGACGTCGGCCCGCACTTCAAGATGGCCAAGTCACTTTAGCTGTCGGTCACTTTGTGGCGCAAAGCGCTTTAGCAAATTCGCCCCCCAGGCCGATATCGGACTCATGGCCATCGATAACCTGATCGCGAACGCGGGCCGGCTTCGGATCCTGACGGCGCTGGCGGTGGAGAACCGGCAGGAATTCGTCCAACTGCGCCGGGCCACATCCCTGACCGACGGCAACCTCTCCGCGCACGCCAAGCGCCTCCACGACGGCGGCTTGGTCGAAATCCAGAAAACCTTCCGCGCCGGCAAGCCGGTGACCACGCTTCTGCTGACCGACGATGGCAGACGCCGTCTGACGGCCCACGCCCGTGCACTACTGGCGGCGGTGGAAGGCGAGCGGCAACCAGCGGTTGTAGTGCAGGCGGTGGCCGACGACGACGACGGAGACGACGCCTGGGTGGATTGATCCTGCGCGTTGCGCGCGCGAGGCGCGCCGCGCGCAACTACTTTTGGGGGCATTCCAAAAAATTTCCTGGCCATTTTTCCGCGTTTTTGAACCGCCAGCCGCGATTCTCGTGCCGGCGGTGCGCGCGGCGCGCCTCGGGCGCGCAACATCGACCGGCCTTCCAGAGAGCACGACACGAACGACGTGACGACGCGACTTGGGAGGCTTGGCAATGGACATCGAACTTCTGTCAGACACGGCACAAGAACGGCTTCGCGCGGCGCTGGACCGGTTGATTCAGACGGAGCGGCCGCGGTATCGACGGCTTTGGGCGTACTTCCGCAACCCGATGCGGGTCTGCGGCCGCGGACTGATCGATCGATCGCTGGCGGCAGGGGCGGGAACCGATCGCCCTTACAGACAGGCACAGGAGTGGGGCCTCCCGGCGCGGATCACCGGCGTCTGTAGCGGGGCCGAACCGTTCGTCGAATCGAGCCGGGGCTCGACGGCGCGCAAAGAGGTCGTGATCGAGAACGACATCGGCTGGCGAGTCGACACGATGGTCGACTACCTCTTCGGCCGGCCGGTCGTGATCTCGTCGGCGGCGCCCGACCCGCGGCGGCGAGAACTCATCGGGAAACTGCTCCGCATGATCCTGGCGCACAACGGCGGGATCGGCTTCCTCCAGCAGGTGGCGCTCTTCGGGTCCGTCTACGGCTTCGCGGACATCCTCGTCAAAGTGGTCAACTGCGCCGGCGACCAAACCTCGTCTACCAATGACGCGACGGCCTGCGGCACTTCAACGCTGGGCGAAGCACCCGCGCCCGCCGGACCCAAGACACAGGCGAATCACGACGGACAGTCGTACCCGGGCGGCGAGGGCACGCCGGGGACGCAGACGGTTGCAGGGCCCGCGTCTGAAACGGCGGCGGCGGAGTCGCACGGCGGCGGCGGCGCGGGGGACGACGCGCCGGCGCACGCCGACCCGGCCGCGGCCGCCGTTTCGGGCAACAACGACAACACCTCGCGGATCGCGGACGCCACTACTGGTGATGACGCGCTCCTGGAGCGCATCGCCCGCATGATCCGCCTGGAGATCGTCGAGCCCGCGCGGGCCCTGCCGCTGCTCTCGCCGGACGATTACCGCGTCGTCCAAGCGTACGGCCAGGTGTGGGAACGCGAGGACGAACCCGCTGCCACCGCGCGGTCGGCCGACATGGGATTTGAGAATCGCGGATGGTTCGGGCGCGTTTGGGGACGATTGGTGGGCGACGGGTACGCCCAGCACGCTCCGCTTCGCGTCGGGGCCAAACGGCGGTTGCGGCACGTCGTGGAACTGATCACCGCGGGTTCCTGGTTCCGTTTCGAAGACGGCCGAGTCGTGGCGCGCGGCCGCAACTCGCTGGGCGAGATCCCGCTGGTGCACATCCAGAACTCCGTCGCCGCGTTCGAATATTCCGGCGCCAGCGACGTCGAGCCGCTCATCCCCCTGCAGGACGAACTGAACACCCGCCTGAGCGACCGCGCCCACCGCGTCAGCCTTCAGAGCTTCAAGATGTACCTCGCCAAGGGGATCGAGGCGTTCGGCGACCAGCCCGTCGCCCCCGGGCGGATCTGGACCACCGACGACGACCAGGCGCGCATCGACGAGTTCGGCGGCGACGCGAGCTGCCCGTCCGAAGAATCCCACATCGCCGACCTCCGCGAAGCACTCGACAAGAGCAGCGGCGTCACGCCCATCGCCGCGGGAGCGATCAAGAACCGCATCGGCCGCCTCACCAGCGCCGCCGCACTCCGCGTGACGCTCCTGGCCCTGCTCTCCAAGACCGACAAGAAACGCGCCCTCTACGGCGCCGGCATCGAGCGCCTCTGCGCCCTGGCGCTCAAATGGCTCGACGCGGCCGGCGTCTTTGCGACCGCCGAGGCGGAGCGGCGCGTCGAGCTGAACTGGCCCAGCCCGCTGCCTGAAAACGAGATGGAAAAGCTCACCGAGGCCGAGGCGAAGGTGCGGCTGGGCGTCGACCGCGCCGTCGTCCTGCGCGAGCTCGGCTATTGACCCGCAGTTCCCACTCGCAACTCGCAACTCGCAACTCAACAAAGAAAGGAGGCAACCATGCCTGAGGAGAACGTGACATCGGAACAGGGACAGACCGCGTTCGAATCCCCGCCGCCCGCCCCCGCCGGCGAACGCAAGCCGCACGACCCCCGCGCCCGCCTGCACGAGCTGGCGCTGGAACTGGTGCGGACGCAGAACCGGCGGCTGTTGATGGAGTACCTGCGGCTGCGGCGGGCGTCGGTGTGAAGCGGGATTCGGGGTTTAGGGTTCAGGGTTCAGGAATTGCCACACTTCATTTGAGAGGGCTTTATGTCATTTACTGGAAAAGCTACGTACGGTGCTGGGTCGTCCTTGCCGGAAATCGCCGAAGACGTGTCGGACCTGGTCGCGATCGCGACCCCGCACGAGACCCCCCTGCTGGACGCGCTGGGCGACGCCGCACGGCCGGCGCGGTCCACCGTCCACGAGTGGCTGGAGGACACCCTCCTGCCGTCGACCGACACGGTGAACGATTCGACCTACGGCGACCCGACCACGGACACCAGTTTCGTCGTCAGCAACGTCGGCCGCTACCGCGTCGGCGACCAGATCAAGCTCGACACCACGGCGGAAGTGATGCTCGTCACCGCGATCAACACCGGCACGAGCACGCTCACCGTCACGCGGGCGTACGGCGGCAGCCCGGCGTCGGCGCTGTCGAACGGCGCGACCGTCCGCATCCTGGGCAACGCCGCCCTCGAAGGTGACGCCGCCGACGCCGCACGCTTCACCGCCCGCACCCGCAAGACCAACTACACGCAGATCTTCGCCTCGACCGTCGAGGTCAGTGGGTCGGAGCTGGCCGTCCGCCAGATCGGCGTGCAGGACGAGCTCGATTACCAGAAGCAGCAGCGCCTCCGCGAGCTCCTGCGCGACCTGGAAAACTGCGTCATCAACGGCCGCTCGGCGTCGGCCAATCCCGAAGGCAGCGCCAGCATCCGCCGCACCATGAAGGGGATCGTCCCCTTCTGCACGAGCAACGTCTTCGTGCCGGGCACGGGCGGGTTCCCCAGCGACGCCAGCCTGACCGAGGAGCAGCTCAACGCGGCGCTGCGCCAGATCTGGGAAAGCAGCAACGGCCACGTCGACCTCATCGTCGTCAACGGCCAGGAAAAGCGCGCCATCAACGGCTTCGTCGCCAGCAACCGCCGCTACGGCGCCGCTGACCAGACCTTTTCCGCGCTCGTCAGCCAGTACGAAAGCGACTTCGGCGTCTGCCGCGTGGTGCTCAGCCGCTGGGTGCCGACCGGCAGCGTCCTCCTGCTCGACAGCAGCCGGATCGACGTCATGCCCCTCGCCGGCCGCAGCTTCCAGTACAAGCCGCTGGGCGTCACCGGCGACCGCGAGAGCGGCCAGGTCATCGGCGAGTACACCGTGGAGCTGCGCAACGAAAACGCCCACGGCGTGATCACGGGTCTGTCGGCGTAAGTCGCGAAACCGACGGGGCGGAGCGGCCCGGGCGCCGGTCGGAGCAAGTGCGTCCGACCGGCGCCCGCTAGGGGGGCAAGCCGCTCCCTTCTCACCGAACTTCTCTATCACCCGAGGTGAACCATGATTTTCTGTCGCGATGCGGACTTGCTTTACTGGGAGCCCGACGTGCTGAAGGACGCGGCGTTCGCGTCGCAAACCCTGGGCACGGGCACCGGCGATGTGGCGGGAACGACCCTGACCCGAACCGCCGGCACCGCGTTCGATTCCGTCGGCATCGAACCGGGCCAGGTCATCGTGCTGTCCGGGTCGGTGGCCGGATGTTACGTCATCACCGCCGTCGGCGGCGCGTCCACGCTGACCCTCAGCACGCTGTACGACGAACTCTTTCCCGCGGCGGACGCGGCGGCGCCCGATCCGGCGCCCGTCGGCACGGCGACCGGCGTGACCTTCACCATCCGCACCTTCTACGCCCAGCGCTACGTCGTCAGCGACTTCCTCACCCGCGCGGTCGGGATCGTGCCAAACACCGCCGACGGCGAAGCCGCCTCCATCCTCAATCCCGACGCCCTGCGCCGCGCCTGTGCGCTGGGCACGTTGCAGATGATCTACAGCGCCATCGCCGCCGTGGCGGACGAGCCCGCGACGTACTCCCTCCGCGCCGACCTTTACGAACGACTCTACCGGCGGTCCCTGCGGTCCGCGCAGGTGGACGTCGACCTCGACGGCGACGGCCGCGCCGACGCGCGGCGATCGCCGGGATTGCTGCGAATGGCGCGAACCTGACAAATGAAAGGGACGGGAGCCTTCATTCTTCCGTCTCCACCACCAAACCCGGGAGGCCCGACATGTCCCCGATCCTCGCCGAAACCGCCGCCGACGCCCTGGGCCAGCTCACCAGCCTCGGCGCCGCCGGCATCATGGGCGCGATGTGGCTTTGGGAACGTCGCCAGAGCCAGCAGCGCGACCAGCAGCTCGACGAATCCCACACGCGCATCCTCGGCGACCGCGTGCAACTCGAGCAGCTCATCGAAGTCGTCAAGTCCAACGCCGAAGCCATGACCCGCCTCGGCACCGTCCAGGACCAACTCCTCAGAACCCTCGAACGAAAAGGAGGCTAAAACGTGCGAATCTACGTGTTGATTCTGACGTCCATCTGGTCGGCCCTGTCGGGCGGCTGCGCGTCCTACACGGCCGCGCAACTCGCCCTGATCGACCAGGCCCGCAAGGGCGTGGCGGTCTGGCAGGGGCGCGAAACGGCGCGCGACGACGACGTCAAACGCACCTTCGACGCCAAGCGTAAGGCGCTCGACGACGCCTTCGACGCCGACGCGCGACAGCGGGCCGCGCTCGACGCGACGTGGGCCATCGAAGCCCGCCGCGGTTACGCCGCCGGCCTGTCCGCCCTGGCGCAGGCGGAACAGGCGGCGCTGGCCGCCAACGGAGCGGCGCGGCGTGACGCGGCGGCGACGGACGCGACTCTGGCCAAGCTCGCGTGGCTGGTGTCGCTCCAATCGGACGTGCAATCACTTTTCAGCAAGGGAGGCAACCCATGAGCGGCATATCCACACGGGAACAGGTGCGTGAGGCGGTCGGGATGGAATGGCCGGCGTTCGAAGCGCGACATCCGAGCTTGGCCGGTCTGCTCGACCAGGACGCGGTGATCGAGCGCGCCACGGCGCAACTGGCCGATGACCCCGGCTATCAAAAGGCCATGGACGAAGCCACCGCCGTCGGCATGGGCGCCCAGGCGGCCGTGCAGATGGTGCGAAGCTTCATCCAGGACTGGATGGCGCGGCTGTTGTTCTGAACGCGAACTCGTCGAAAGCGAGCGAACAGGTGCCGGCCCGGGACGAAACTACGTCCCGGGCCGCTTGTATTTCGTATGAAGGGGGTCTGTATCCGCCGATCGGAACGGGGTATAGACTATTGGACGGCGTTTCTAAGGAGTGTCCATGCGAATTGGCCGGGTCATTCTTTTGATGGGGGTGCTGGTAATCGTGGCGTCGGGCGCGCGTTCCGCGGCGGCGGCGGCGGCGGCGGACGGCGCCAAGCCGGACGCGTCGAAGATGCCGCACATGACGGTGGACGTGGCGCACAAGCAGATCCGTGTCGAGTGTGAGGCGCTTAACCCGCAGATGCCCCTCGAGTTCTTCTGCTGCATGTCCGGCACCGCCGAGCACGAGGCGGTGCTGCGAAGCCCGGTGCGGCCTTCGCATTTGCACCTGGGGCTGCTCATGCTGGGGCTGGAGCCGGGAGAGCCGGTGCATTATTCGAAGGCGGCGGACAAGTGGCTGCCCCCGCACGGGCCGCCGATCCAGATCTTTTGCGAGTGGATCGGCAAGGACGGCAAGGGCGTCCACGTACCGGCGTACCGGATGATGCGGAACGTGAAGACGAAGAAGCCGATGCCGGCGATGACGTGGATCTTCGCGGGTTCGCGCGTGATGGAGGACGGCAAATACGCCGCCGACCAGACCGGCTACATCGTGTCCGTCGTCAATTTCGATTTGACCGTCATCGACATCCCCGAACTGGCGAGCAGCGCCAACGAGACGCTCGAATGGGAATACGATCCGGACCTCGTGCCGACCAAGGGGACCAAGGTCACGATGATCATCGAACCGGCGGGCGCGAAGGCTGGCGCGACGACTAAACCCGCGGCGGCGGCGGCGGACAAGACCAAGGCGCAGGCGGACGTGCCCAACGTGCCGGGCGCCCCGATCGACACCCCCGCGCCCGATAAGAGCATCACCGACGTGCAGATCGACGAACAGAAGGTCAAGGCGCTGCGGAGCAAGTGGGAGCAGCGGGTCGCTCCGCAGGGCAAAGCGCTCCGCGAGGCGGCGCAGGCGCATTACGAAGTGATCAACGCCCTTCGGCGCGAACAGAACCGCCTGATTGACGAGGCCGACCGCGTGCAGCGCGTCATCGATGAGCTGCAGAAGGAGTACCAGGACATGACCACGCCGCGACCCGAGCTCGACGGCAATGGCAACCCGGCGGGCGGGAAGGCGGAAGGGTAGGGCGCCGGCGTGTCGTCAGTCATTCGCGCCGTGTTGTCGGTCATCCTCGCCCCCCTGCTGCTGTCGGGGGTGGCGGGGGGGGCGACGTATCAGGCGGCGGGGGCGTCGCTGGGGTTGTTCATTGGGGGATTATTGTTCGTGACGCTGCTCGTCCCGCCACTGACGATGGCGGAAACGGTGTCTGCCAGGCGGGTGGGGGTGGCGTTGCTGGTCACGCTGCCCTGGTGCGCGATCTGGCTAATGACGATTCCGAAGGCGGAGGTGCGTGTCATCGAATGGCTCGGATGCTGCCTGGTGCTTGTGGCGTATGCGGTGGCGCTGGGGGCGGTGGCGGCGCTGATCGCGCGGGTTGGGGCGAGCGCGATTGTGGCGTCGGCGGTGTCGGTCACGGTTGGGCTGGCGTGGATGACTTGGCCGATCTGGCTATCGCCGACGTGGAATGGGGATCGGTCGGAGGGGTGGGTGGCGAAACTGGTCGTCTGCCATCCGGGATTCGCCATCAATGGGCGGTTGGTGCGGGGGACGCTGGGGTCGTGGACGGAACAATCGGTGGCGTATCATCTGACGGATTTGAACCAGACGGTCGTGTATACGCTGCCGATGGGTATTTGGCCAAGCCTGCTGCTGCACGGCTTGTTCGGGGCGGCGGTGTTTGGGTGGATGATTGCCAGCGAGCGGCGGAGGGCCGTGCCGATGGCGGACGATACGGCGACCGTCACGGCCTGACCGAGGTTGTCGTAGCGGTTGGCACGGGGGCGGGCGTCGCCTTCAGCACGTGTCCGTCAATGACGCAGATCGAGCCGACGGCGATGCCGAAGAGAAGGGCGTAAGCCAGCGCAATCCGCCAGCGGGGCCAACGCCGGCGCGGCAGGCGGTCGGCGGGGGCGACGCCGGGATCTGCTTCATTTGGCAAAGGGCTTTGCGGCATTGCGAAGGTTCATTGACGGCCGGCGGGATCCGGCGCCACAGGGGCCGGTCTGGGATGAATCGCACTTCATTTCGGCCACAGCACATCCGGCAGCGGTTGGGCCGAGCGGTGGTTCAGTACCTCCGCCGCCGCCTCCTTGCCGAGCATCGCCGGGCCGACGATCGCCTGCACGAAGGGCGCGCCCATGCACCCGATGTGTCCGCCGACGTGTCCGTAGCGCGACCACGCCGATTGGTACGGTCGATGGATCAACTTGGCGTATTGGGCGTCGTCGGCGCCGGCGGGTTTCTGGAAACCGATGCGGCCGGCGGCGTCGCAGCGAACGCCGTCGATCGTGCCGAACATCCGCGTGCCGGTGCCGAGGACGAGATCGTCGTCGGGGCTGTTGAAGCAGTAGGCGTGGCCGGTGACGTGGGCGAGCGCTTTGGACAGGTCGTACGCCGGCGAGAGCGCCGGGGCGAGCATGACGAAGCAGGTGACTTTTACGTCTGCCGGGAGGCGTTCGAGCGCCCAAGTGGCGGGGCCCGACCCACCGGAGTGACAGGTCAGGTAGATCGGCTGATCGGGATGATCGTGGAACTGTTTGGTCAGGATGTCTGCCACGATCTGGGCTTGTTCTTCGTTGCGGGCGCGAGCGTGGAGGGCGGGGATGCCGGGGTCGTGGCAGGTCCAGTCGTAGATTTCCATCGGCCCGTCGAAGCCGGCTTTGCGGAGGCCGTCGCGCAGGCTGAAGTCGACCACGGACGTGCCCGACACGCCGGGCAGGTGCATGACGTAGGGTTTAACAACTGCGGCGACCGATCGGAGTGCGGGCGGCGGCGGCGCGGGCGGGGGATTCGACGCCAGCGCGAGCGGGGCCGGCGTGGGTGGCGCGGCGGTCTGGCGGGTGCTCTGGTTTGCGCACCCCCCTGCCAACGTGGCGAACAGGGCGATCCAACTGAGGCGCATGGGCGTCATTGTAACATATACGGTTTTTGCGGCACGATGATCGGCGGGCGGATTCGGGGCGGAATTCAGGGTCAATAACCGTCCGCCACGCCTGTCTGACGACCCCCCTGCTTTGCCTCTTCCACTATGGCGACGGAGGCGGACAGGCCCAGGCGGTCGGCGCCGGCGTCGAGCATCGCGTTGGCCGTCGCCAGGTCGCGGATGCCGCCGGACGCTTTGACGAGCAGCCCTTCGCCGTACGTTTTCATGAGTCGAACGGCATCGACGCTCGCGCCACCGGCGGGGTGAAAGCCGGTGGACGTCTTGATGAAGTCGCAGCCGGATTCGCGGACGGCCTGGCAGGCGACGGCGATCGAGCGTTCGCCCCGGTCCCCGCCCGCTTTCAGCAGCGCCGCCGATTCCACGATCACCTTAATAATAATGTCAGGCCGCACCGCCCGCGCCGCGCGGACGATTTCCATCAACTCGGACTTGGCGGCGTCGAGGTCGTGGTTGAGCAGAAATGGCAGGAACGCGACGACGTCTACTTCGGTCGCGCCATCTTTGACCGCCGCGGTGGCTTCGATGGCTTTGACGGTCGGCTTGCTCGTGCCGTGCGGGAAGCCGACCACCGTGCAGCAGGCGACGAACGACCCTTTGAGCATGGCAGACACCTTGGCAATCCAGACGGGGGCGACGCACACGGATGCGAACTGGTATTGCAGCGCCTCGGTTACGACCTTGTGCACCTCGGGCGCGAGGGCTTCGGGTTTCAGGATCGTGTGATCGATTCGGCGGGCGAGATCGGCGGGCGTCATGAGCGGTGTTGTCAGACGCAATGGGGGAATTGTCAATCAGAATTGGCGCGCGCGATGACGGCTTAGGAGTGTTGCCGCAACGAGTGTCAAAACGCCAAAACACCCCGCCTCGGGAACATTGACAAATGTTCGGAAACCTAAGTCCCCTTGGACGGCCGTCCCAATGTCGAACCACCCATGGTTTCCGACTTCCCGCTCATATTCGTTACCCGCCGGATAGGGATCGTTTTGACTACCGAACCAACTGAAAGTCCCCGCACTCGAACTGACGTGTAAATCAATGGCAAAGAGATCGCCGAGGGTGACCGGCGCCGGATTATTGAGCACGAAACTGACGAAGCCGCTCGTGGTTGGGACCGAAGTCGATGGAAGTGTCGCCGTGCCCAGCACCCCCTCTGGACTAATTGCACCGTCCGGGAATCCGTTGTCCAGGCCAGCTCGAACCTCAAGGATCATACTCCCGGCGGTTCCGGTAACTCGTTTGACAAAAACATCAACCCGCGTGACGGTGCCCGACAAACCTGCCCGGAAGGTCTGCGCGTACTCCTGATTTGAATTGAATCCGCCGAAACCGTCACTGACGGTGATATGACCGGTCGGATCGTACGATTGATCCAGAACTTGCGCAACCGACGTCTTGCAGCGGATGAACGGGCAGAGGAACAGCCAGAGCGGTACCATGCCGCCGCGAAATCTCAATTGATGCGAACCCATTGCCCTCGTCCCTCGTTTTGCCCCGGCTTGCAGACTGAGCTGAACGGCGCGCCGATTATAGTATCTGATTAAAAGGCAATTTAATGGTGGGATCCACGGCCGTCAATATAAAAGTGACGGTCCAGACCTCAGGCGAACGTATGCCCGCCATCGAGGTGGCTGCGATCGTTCCAGAGCGCGATGGCGGGCGCGTCTTCCACTGAGTCGTACTTCAGGATGCTGATCGAGGCGGGGGACAGCATGAAGTTGCCGCCGGCGGACGGTGGCAGGCCGAGCCATCGGGCGGTCAGCACGCGCAGGATGACGCTGTGCCCGAAGAGCAGGACCGTTTGATCGGCGGTTTTGAAATCGTTGAGCAAGGCGTCGGCGCGGACGCCGAGGTCGGCGGGCATGTCGCCGCCGGGGCAGCCGTCGCGGAGGTAGCTCCAGTGGGGTCGATCGAGCCGGACTTCGTCGGCGGTCTTGCCCTCATATTGTCCGAAGTTGATCTCGGTGAGGCGCGGGTCGATGACGGCGCGATCGCCGAAGCCCGCCAGTTCGGCTGTCCGCCGCGCGCGGGACAAGGGACTGACGATGACGTGATCGAAATGGATCGGTTGGAGTCGCTCGCCGAGCTGACGGGCGTTTTGTTCTCCCTCCCGTGTCAGGTTGATATCCGTCTGACCGGCGAATCGGCGGCTGGGCGTCCAGGCGGTGTCGCCGTGGCGACAGAGGTAGAGCGTGGGATGGGGCTGGGGTTGTAAGCTCATGCGGCATTTGAGATTAGCGTGTCAGTCACCTGTCGGCCAACTGTCGAATCAATGAATTGGGGAAGCAGAATGCGGTTTGCGTGGTTAGGCAAGGTCAGCGCGCGGGTCGCGAGGCCGTATCCTGTTTTAACTTGGTATCGAGGTGACGAAATGAAGCGAGCGTACAAGGTGGTTGATGTGTTTACCGAGCGGCCGCTGTTGGGCAATCCGGTGGCGGTGGTACTCGACGCCGAGGGGCTGGATACGGCAACGATGCAGGGGATCGCTCGGTGGACAAACCTGTCGGAGACGACGTTTCTGTTGCCGCCGACGACGGCCGGGGCGGATTATCATCTACGGATCTTCACGCCGCGGAGCGAGCTTCCGTTCGCGGGGCATCCGACGCTGGGGAGCGCCTACGCGGCACTGGAGGCGGGGCGCGTGACTCCGCGCGACGGGCGGCTGGTGCAGGAGTGCGGTGTCGGATTGGTGACGGTGAGCGTTGAAGACGGCGGGCGCGTCAGGCTGGGATTGCCACCGGCGAAGGTCACTCCGTTGGCCCTGGCGGACGTGAATGAACTCGAAGCGCTCCTGGGCACGTCGGTGGTTCGCGACGTGCCGCCTGCGGTGATCAATGTCGGGGCGATCTGGGTCATCGCGCAGATCGGTTGCGTGGAGGATCTGGTCGCGCTCAAGCCGGACTTCGCCCGATGCGCCGCATTCGAGCGGCGGCTGGGCGTGACCGGCGTGTCGGTATTCGCTGATTCGGGCCGGGCAGACGGCGCCATTGAGGTGCGATCGTTCGCGCCATCGTGCGGCGTGGACGAAGACCCGGTCTGCGGAAGCGGCAACGGCAGTGTGGCCGTCTTCAGATGGGAGCAGGGCTTGCTGCCGGCTGGCGGCGCGCAGTATGTGGCCACGCAGGGGCGTTGTGTTGGGCGCGATGGGCGCGTGGCGGTGACGGTTGCTGCGGACGGCCGCGTGGGTATCGGTGGGGCGTGCGTGACGTGTGTTGAAGGTCGTCTGTCTTGTTAGTTGGGGCCTCCCGTGCCGAACGCCGCGATTCAAACGCGGCCCGCAAGCGGGCCGGCTAAACTTTGCCGGTGGAGTGACCCTTGCGTGCCCGGAGCGATCACGGCTTGGCTTCGACCTTCAGGTTGCTGCTATGGCCGGGGAAGACGTTGGCGGTGGGGTCTAAATATTTCTTGGCGTGGTTGACGGCCGTTGCCGCTTCGCCGAAGGCGGTGGCGATCAGTTTGAGTTTGCCGGGGTAGGTGACGACGTCGCCGGCGGCGAAGATGCCGGTGCGGCTGGTCTGCATGGTGCTGTCCACGACGATCGACCCGCCGCGGATGTCGATGCCCCAGTCCTTGATGGGACCCAGGGAGTTGCTGAACCCGACATTGACCAGGATCGCGTCGACCTCGAGCGTGTGCTCGACATTACTACGATTGTCATAGACTGTCGCCCACTCGACGGCGCCGTTCCCGCCGATGGCCTTGAGCTCGTGGAAGTAGAGGACCTTCGTCGGGCCTGCGAGCATTCGCGCGGCGGCCTCTTCGTGTGCGCGGAAGGTGTCGCGGCGGTGGATCAGGGTTTGGCTGGTGGTGAGATTCTCGAGCGTGTTTGCCCAGTCGATGGCCGAATCGCCACCCCCGACGATCAGGACGCGGCGGTCGCGCAGCTCGTCGAGGTGCTGGACGAAGTAGTAAAGCCCCCTGCCCTCGTAGGATTTGGCGTTGGGGAGCGCGAGCGTCTTGGGTGCGAAGGCGCCGACGCCGGCCGCCAGGAGGATGGCGCGGGCGACGTGCGTCTGCTTACTGGTGCGAATGGTGAACGGCCCACTTTCGTCGGGATCACGCTCGAGCGTCTGAACTTGTTCGCCCAGGCACGGGACGGCGCCGTATTGCATCCCCTGCTCGATAAGCCGCACGGCCAGGTCTTTGGCGAGGACCTTAGGAAAGCCGGGGACGTCGTAGATGTACTTTTCGGGATAGAGGGTGGTGAGCTGTCCGCCCAGGATTTCGAGCGAGTCGACGAGCTTGACGGACATTTTGCGTAGGCCGGCGTAGAACGCACCGAAGAGGCCGGTCGGGCCGGCGCCGATGATGGCGAGGTCAACGGGTGGGACGGGAGTCATTGGCGAATTGTACGCCTGCCGTACTCCGATTGTGATTTCAGTAGATATAAAACATGATGGCAAATTCGCGTGGACCCTATGGTGGCTCAATCAGGGTTCGCCCATTGAACAAAGAGCGGCATGGTGGCGCATGATTAATCACGTTGTTCCACGTGGAACACCGTCATTCTGCTTTCACGCCCAAGCGTTCGAGCAACCGGTCGAATTGATCCAATGAGCCGTAGTGGATGACCAATCGCCCCTTCCCCTTTTGACCGCTGGCCCGCAGTTGAACCCGCAGGCCCAACTGGGACGTCAGGCTATTCTCCAAGTCACGGATGTGGGCGGACGGCATCGGGCCTTGCGTTTTCGCTGATTGCGGAGCGGCATCAGTGAGCACTCGTTCCAAATTCCGAACCGAAAGCCCCTGCCCGACCACCCGCTCGGCCAGCTCCTGCTGGTGGGCCGTGTCCGCCACGCCTGCCAGAATCTTCGCGTGGCCCAGACTGAGCTGCCCGTCGCGGACCATGGCTCGGACCGGCTCGGACAAGTCGAGCAGGCGGAGGTAATTCGCGATTGACGAACGATCTTCGCCCAGCCGGTTGGCAAGCTCCGCCTGGGTCAGGCCCAGATGATCGATGAGTGATCGATAGGCTTGGGCGCGATCGATGGGGTTCAGATCCTCTCGCTGGACGTTTTCAATCAGCGCCATCTGGGCCTGTTTGAATGGATCCACGTCGCGGATGATGGCGGGAATCGTCAACAGCCCAGCGGCGCGGGCGGCGCGGAGTCGGCGTTCGCCCGCGATCAACTCGTAGCCGTCACCCGTTCCGAGGGCGGCGGGTCGAACGATAATCGGCTGGACCAGGCCGGTGGATTTGAGCGACGCGGCCAGGGAAAGGATCGCCGCCTCGTCGAATTGCTTCCGCGGCTGATGGGGGTTGGCGCGTATCTGATCGACGGCGATCTCAAGCGGGCCAGCATTCGGGGCAGGGGGGGGAGATGCGCGAAGCGCTTCGGCGCCCGTGACTGGGACTGGCGTACTGGCAGCATCCGATACTGGTGCTGGAACCTCCGCATCGACGGGCAACTCGGAGACGGAGATGAGGGATGACAGCCCGCGCCCCAACCGCGACTTCGGCTTTTCCAGTTTTGACATGGCGTCCTTTCCAAGTTTGGGGGGACAGAGGTGTTCCACGTGGAACAATGCAATTCGCCACTCAGACTAGCGTCCAACTCGTGATCTGCAACTTTCACGTCGCGTCAAGTTGGAAAAACGAATCATGTTTTATCATCACTAATCATTTCTTCAGATGTAATCCGAACCATGCTTCGGGCCTTTGTGAAGTCTGGCACGATCCCCGCCCCCTTCCTATAATTCCATCTTTCGCTGGACGCGCGGTCTGATCTTCATCAGGAAGAAGTGCTCATGCCTTATACGCTTACGCCCACCGCCAACCCCGTGGGAACGGCTCAAGCCGGTGATGGGGACAATCGCTGGACCCTGAACTTCGGCCCGCAGCACCCCGCCACGCACACGACGCTTCGCCTGGTGCTGGAGATCGATGGCGAGCGGATCGTGCGGTGCACGCCGCACATTGGGTATCTGCATTCGGGGTTCGAAAAGCTGGGCGAGGCCCTGAATTACAATCAGTACGTCACCATCGTCGACCGGATGGATTACTCGGCCCCGATTTACAACGAGCTGACCTGGCACGGGGCGGTCGAGAAGCTGATGGGGATCGACCTGACCCCGCGGTGCAAGGTGCTGCGGACGATCGCCGGCGAGTTGGGGCGGATTCAGTCACACCTGCTTTGCGTGGGGGCGGCGGGCTTGGACCTGGGGGCGTTCACGGCGTTCCTGTACGGGTTCAACGAGCGCGAGGTGATTTACGACATCTTCGAATACATGAGCGGCCAGCGCTTCCACAACTCGTGGACGCGGGTAGGGGGGCTGAACATGGACCTGCCGGACGAAGAAGTCTTCAAGCGGATGGTGAAGAAGTTCATCCGGGAAAACATGCCCAAGGCGATGGCGGACGTGTCGGCGCTGCTGACGAAGAACCGGATCTTCGTCGACCGGACGAAGGGCGTGGGCCAGATCAGCCGGGCGGACGCGATCGCGTGGAGTTTGTCGGGGCCGATGGCGCGGTCGGCCGGCGTGGAGCGGGATTTGCGCAAAGACGAGCCGTACCTCTGCTTCGCCGACAACTGGGACGGGCAGGGGGCCAAGGCGATCGATTTCAAAGTGCCGATCATGACCACCGGCGACGTCTACGCGCGGTATCTCGTGCGACTGGAGGAGATGCAGCAGTCGATCAACATCATCGAGCAGTTGATCGACACGATCCCCGGCGGGCCGGTGAACGTCAGCCCGGAGGGGAAGGAGACGCTGCCGCCCAAGGACCAGGTGTACGGGAGCATCGAGGGGCTGATCCAGCACTTCGAGCTGATCATGACCAACCGCGGGTTCACGGCGCCCATGGGGGAAGTGTACTACGCGATCGAGACGGCCAACGGCGAGCAGGGGTTCTACATCGTGTCGGCGGGGGAGAACGTGCCGTGGCGTGCGCGGACGCGGCCGGCGTGCTTCATCAATTACCAGTCGTTCGCGAAGCTGATCGAGGGGCACATGATCAGCGACGTGGTGGCGGTGCTGGGGAGCATCAACGTGATCGCGGCGGAGTTGGACCGGTAAGGAGATTAGTTTGATCCGCTTGCATCGCTCGGTTGGAGTTTTGCTGCTGCTCTTGGCCGGTTGCCAGGGGCATGAACTGGACGCGCGAAATTACGTCGAGGATCCAGTGCAGTGGGGACGAGCAGTAAACGGGTTACAGGTGGGGCTAGCGAGGCGGATGTATAAGCCGGGTGCGGCGCCGGGGATGGACCAGGTCTATTTCAGCGTACAACTGCGGAACGTGAGCGGGCGGGCGCTGAGCGTGCTGGCGCCGGCGACGATCAAGGGGACGGTGCCGGAGAAGCCCGCCGGCAACGAGAGCGTTGCGGTGAACCTGGTTTACACGACGCCGGCGGGCGAGCGGACGGCGACGTTTCGGCCGGAGCGGAAGCCGGTGGTGCAGGTGATGGAGCCGGGTAAGGAGTATTCGCTGGAATTGCGACTTTCGCCGAGCAAATTCCGAATGGATCGATTCGTGTCGGGGCAGGTCACGGCGTTCTACACGAACGCGCAAACGACCATCAAATACGATTCGATGGGCGGCGAGCCGACGACCGGGCTGTGGACCGGCGAGGCGCGCAGCGGCGCGGTGGCGATCGATATCCCCGCGGCGACGACGGCGCCCGCGGGCGGCGGACCGCAAGGGGGCGGGGAGCGGCAGGGGGGCGGGGACGGGCGATGAAGCCGCAGACCGACCGCTCGCACTACGGCGAGGCGTATTACGAGCGGCGGCGGTTGTACAGCGTGGCCGTGCAGGCCGAGGTGCTCTGGGGTTTGCGGCCGGCGAGCGTGATCGAGGTCGGGCCGGGACGCGGCATCTTTGCGGCGCTGTTCGCGCAACTGTCCGGGGCGCGGGTGGTGACGATGGACATCGACCCGTCGCTGCGGCCGGGCGTGATCGGCAGCGTGTTCGAGATGCCGTTCGCGGACGGCGCGTTTGACGCGGCGGCCTGTTTCCAGATGCTGGAACACCTGCCGTTCGATCGGTTCGGGCCGGCGCTGACTGAGATGCGGCGGGTGGCGCGGGTCGGACTGGCGTTGTCGCTGCCCGATTGTTCGTTGGCGTTGACGCTGCGGATGGGAGTTCGCAACCCGCGGAAGGACGGCCTCGTGGCCGCGTGGACCGTCCAGCCGAGCGGCTGGGCGCTGCGTAAACTGAAGAAGGCGCCGAACTCGGCCGGGCATTATTGGGAGATCGGCCGGCGAGGCACGCCGCTGAGTGTTGTGAGGAATGCGATCGTGCGGAGCGGCTGGCGGATTGAGAATGAGTTCCGAACCGCGGAGAATGCGTATCATCGTTTTTTCGTTTTGAGGAAGGATTGAACCACGAAGTTCACGAAGAGCACGAAGAAGAATGAATTGGTAAAAGTTGAAGAAAACACTTCGTGCGCTTCGTGGTCATTTGGATTTAGGATTTCGTCATGGCTTGGATTGCGGAACAGCGGCGTCAGCGGGTGGAGCAGGCGGGGGGGCCTTATCTGACGGACGAATTGAAGAAGCACTTGTCGGAGCGCTTTTTCCCGCGATATCCGACCAAGCGGGCGGTGCTGCTGCCGGCGCTGCACGAGATCCAGCACGCGTACGGGTGGATTCCGACGGCGGCGATGGAGGAAGTGGCGGCGTTCCTGGAGATCGCGCCGGCCGAGGTGATCGATACGGCGACGTTTTACGAAGAGTATTGGCTTCGGCCGAAGGGGAAGTATTTGGTCCAGGTCTGCCGGTCGTTGTCGTGCGAGCTGTGCGATTCGAAGAAGCTGACGGCGCACTGTAAGCAGAAGTTGGGAATTGATCTCGGCGAGACGACGCCGGACGGGCGGTTTACCTTGATCGAGTTGGAGTGCCTCGGGGCGTGCGGGACGGCGCCGGTGGCGCTGGTGAACGACGTGCTGCACGAGGAGCTGACGGTGGAGAAGCTGGATCAAATCATCCGAGAATTGCCGGCGGATCCGCACGAGTACAAGGATCCCCTGGTGACGTGGGACGAAGGACATTAGGCGCAGCGATGACCGTTGAGCCGGGAAAACCTCGGTGCTGTCGCGGGACGCAGGTCGCGCTGTGGGTGTGCGCGCTGGCGATCGTCATCGGCGGCGGGGCGTGGGCGTGGGCGAGCTATTTCCAGACGTACCACCTCGCGACCGTCGAACCGGGCGTGCTCGTGCGCGACGGTAACCGGGGAATGCGCGAGTTCGAAAATGCGCTGCGAAAGTCCGGCGTCCGCACCGTCGTCAGTCTGATCGACGATCAGGAGCTGGCCGATCCCGCGAAACCGCAGTTCGCGAAGGAAGTGGAATACTGCAAAGGGCACGGCATCAAGGTCGTGCGCGTGCCGGTGAAATTGGGCGGGTGGCCGACGAGTGAAGACGTGCGGAGATTCCTGTCGGTCGTGCAGGAGAAGCAGAACCAGCCGGTGCTGGTGCACTGTGCGCAAGGCGTTCGGCGGACCGGCATGATGGTGGCGGCATTTCAAGAGTCCGTGCTCGGGTGGGACGTCGGCAAGGCCAAGGCGTCGCTGCTGACGTTCGGGCACAGCGATCGGACGGTGAAGGACGTCGAGCGGTTCGTGGACGTCTATGATGCCAAGGAGAAGGTCGTCACCGCGCAGTTGGAGCAGTCGAAGGAAGAGTAGTGTGATGTCGTCGCGGCCGAAGAACGATAGTTTGTGGAACTGGCTGGGCCGGCAGATCGGCCACGTGAAGAAGGCGGTGACGACGGATGTGACCAAGCCGGCGGCGCTACCGGCGGCGCCGCCGCCCGCTCCCGAGCCGGAAAAGTCGAAAGTCATTTACCGTGACGAGAAGGCGGAAGAAGTGGATCTGCCGGATCGTCCTGGCGTGAAGCTGCGGCGCACTGTGATCGACGAAGTGATCGTCGACGAGAAGCCGAAGGAACAAGGAGAAGTTAAGCCGTAGTCGCGAACACGGAATCAAGGCAGACAAGAATGTCTGCCCCACCGCCGCGGCGGCGATCGCTTAATTCAACGAATATGGCGTTTACCGAACCCGTCCTGCTCAAGCGAATCCCCGACGACCCCGCCCGGCGCAAGATCTACTGGTACGACGATTACGTCGCGACCGGCGGGTACGCGTCGCTGCGCAAGGCGCTGGACATGAAGCCCGACGAGATCATCAAGGTCATGATCGACTCCGGCCTGCGCGGGCGCGGCGGGGCGGGATTCTCGGCGGGGCAGAAGTGGTCGTTCATCCCCAAGGAAAAGAAGGGGCTGCATTACCTGGCGGTCAACTTCGACGAATCGGAACCGGGGACGTTCAAGGATCGCTACCTTGCGGATTACGACCCCCACCTGATCCTCGAAGGCATCGCGATCGCGTCCTTAGCGACGCAGTGCGACGTGGCTTACGTCTTCATCCGCGGCGAATTCCACCGCGAGGCGAAGATCATGGAACAGGCCATCAAGGAGGCGTACGAGAAGGGCGTCTTCGGGCAGAACGGCATTTTCGGCGGCGCGAGCAAGTTGGAGTGCTACCTCCACCGCGGCGCCGGCGCGTACATCTGCGGCGAGGAAACCGGTCTGCTTGAGGCGCTAGAGGGCAAGCGCGGCTGGCCGCGGAATAAGCCGCCGTTCCCGGCCATCGCGGGTGCGTTCGGCCGGCCGACGGTGATCAATAACGTCGAGACCCTCGCGTGCGTGCCGCACATCATCGAGCGCGGGCCGGCGTGGTTTAAGTCGATGGGCACGCCGTCGTCGCCGGGGCCCAAGCTCTTTGGCATGTCCGGCCACGTCAATAAGCCCGGCGTTTACGAGGACGAGCTCGGCATCACGCTCGACCACGCGATCAACAAGCTGGCAGGGGGGATGAAGGGCGGGGCGTACAAAGCCTGCATCTGCGGCGGCATCTCGATGGGTGTCCTGGGCACCAACCAGCTCGACGTCAAGCTCGATTTCGACGACGTGCGATTCCGCGGCGGATGCCTTGGCCTGGGGACCGCGGGCATGATCGTGATGAACGAGCACACCAACATGGTCGAGGCCCTGCGGAATTGCGTGCGGTTTTACGCCCACGAAAGCTGTGGCCAGTGCACGCCCTGCCGCGAGGGTAGCGCCTGGATGAACAAGATCCTCAACCGCATCTTGGACGGTGGCGGCCGGCCTCAGGATTTGGACATGCTGCTGGAATTGGAGAAGACGCAGGGCATCATGCCGGGAACCACCATCTGCGGATTGGCTGACGGGACGGCGTGGGCGACGCGGACGTTCATTAACAAGTTTTACGATGAATTCGCAGCCGCATGTCCCGAGCCGAGCAAGTACGTCGGGATCTCGATAAAGGGGGGCAACACCAATGTCGTAGCGCCGATGGGGAGCAACACGCGGTAAGTCACGCTCCAAGAGTTTGGTATACTGGGTTTCCGTGATGTCGCCATCGACACTGACGCCGACCGTTCCGTCCGGCCCGACCGGCCCGGCGTGGGAAATCGCGCTTCTGTTTCCCGAGCAGGGGGATTGGGGCGCGGAAGAGTACCTGGCGGTCAGCGAGCGGTCCAATTACTTCGTCGAACTGAGCGCGGGGCGGGTGGAGGTATTGGAATTGCCGGGGAAGATTCACCAGCGGATCGTCGCGATATTCCACGCCCTCCTTGAAGCGTTCGTCCAAGCGAAGCGATTGGGCGAAACGGTGATCGCACCTTACCCGGTAAAGGTGGCCGAAGGTGTGTTCCGGGAACCTGACATCGTCTTCATGCTGGCAGCGAATGTGGCGCGGATGGGGGATCAATTTTCGGACGGCGCCGACCTGGTGGTCGAAGTCCTGAGTAAGGATCGCAATCGCGATCTAGTCACCAAGCGGGCCGAGTATGCCGAAGCGAACATCGCGGAGTATTGGATTATCGACCCGCGTGACTCGCGAGTCACGGTCCTGACCCTGCGCGGCGGCGAATACGTCGAACACGGCTCGTTCGGTCTCGCGGACCGGGCGACCTCGCGGCTGTTGGAGGGGTTCGAGGTCGAGGTGGCCACCGTATTGAAGCCGGCACAGCGGTAAGAAGGCTGGTCGTCGCAAGCCGGGTTATCGGCTCTTCGAATGCGGGAGCACCACACAAATCCGAGTGATGTCGCTGCGGGCATTCGCCACGCGACCGAAATTGAACGTCCGCCGGAATCCGTACGACATATAGGAGGTGGAACGCCCGTCGTGCTCCGCGCGATGCTCGCGCCGCGGTGTCGCGTTGCGTTTCGACCCTGCGTCGATACATTGGCCGTCCCAGGAGATTTCGCGTGGATTTGAAAAAGAAGATCGAAGATCATTCCGCAGTCATTGGCGTCATCGGCCTCGGCTACGTCGGCCTGCCCCTGATGCGGGCGTTTAACGCCGCCGGTTTTCGCGTCGTCGGTTTCGACGTGGATCAGCGCAAGATCGACGCGCTGCACAAGGGGGAAAACTACCTCAAGCACCTGGGTTCCGATTTCGTCAAGCAGATGGTCGCCAGCGGGCGGTTCGACGCGACGACCGACGTCATGCGCATGGGCGAGTGCGACGCGCTGATCAGTTGCGTGCCGACGCCCCTCGGGCCGCACCTCGAGCCGGACCTGGCCTTCGTCGAGCAGACCGCGATCGACATCGCCAAGACGGCGCGCAAGGGCCAGCTCATCGTCCTCGAATCCAGCACGTACCCGCGCACCACGCGCGAAGTCATGATGCCCCGCTTCGACGCCAAAGGCCTCAAGTGTGGTACGGATTACTATCTCGCCTACTCGCCCGAGCGCGAGGATCCGGGCCGCAAAGATCTCAACACGCAGACGATTCCCAAGCTCGTCGGCGGCATCGACCCGATCTCCGGCGAGCTGGCACTGGCGCTCTACCGTAAGGCGATCAAGCAGGTGATCCTCGTCAGCTCCGCCGAAGTCGCCGAGGCCGCCAAGCTCCTGGAAAACATCTACCGCGCCGTCAACATCGCGCTGGTGAACGAGATGAAGGTCGTGCTCCAGGCGATGGGGATCGACGTCTGGGAAGTGATCGCCGCCGCCAGCACCAAGCCGTTCGGCTTCCAGGCCTTCTACCCCGGCCCGGGCCTGGGCGGGCACTGCATCCCGATCGATCCGTATTACCTGACGTGGAAGGCGCGCGAGGTCGGCCACACCACGCGATTTATCGAACTCGCCGGCGAGGTCAATCGCTCGATGCCCGACTACGTCGTCACGCGCACGGGCCTGGCGCTCAACAGCCTGGGCAAGGCCATCAAGGGCTCAAAGGTGCTCGTCCTGGGCCTGGCGTACAAGCCGGACGTCGACGACGTCCGCGAAAGCCCGAGCTTCGAACTCATCGAAAAGCTCGAACACCTGGGCGCGCATGTGGATTACAACGACCCGCACGTCCCCGCGACCCACAAAATGCGCCAGCACGACCTGCAGATGAAGAGCGTCGCGCTGACCCCGGAAAGCCTCAAGGGCTACGACTGCGTGCTGATCGCGACGCACCACGCCAACTACGACTGGCAGATGATCGCCGACCACGCGAAGATGATCGTCGACACGCGCAACGCCACGCGCAACGTCAAGGGGAAGCGCGACCACATCGTGCAGGCGTAGGGCGAGCGGCGGCCGGTGTCGCGCGGGTCGCGGGCGCCGCGCACGGCGCGCCGCACGCCAGACCTCGCGGGAGCGTAATCGATGCGCATCGTGATCTGTTGGACGGACCTGACGGGGTATGTCGCCGCCTGCCTGAAGGCGCTGGCGGCGCGCAAGGACGTCGAGCTGCTCACCGTCATGTACGGCGCCCGGGTCGAAAAGGACCAGTCCTTTCCGACCGAGCTTCTCAAAGGCCTCAACGTCCGCCTGCTCACCTTCGAAGAGCGCAGCGACAAGGCGCTGATCCGATCCGTCGTCACCGCCCATAAGCCCGACGTCGTGGTGGTGCCCGGCTGGTTCAGCCCCGCCTACCGGCAACTGGTCTACCTGCCCGAACTGGCGAACGCGCGGTTCGTCATGTGCATGGACAACCCGTGGAAGGGCACGCTGCGGCAATACCTCGGCCGCTTCGCCATCGCGCGGTACATCAAGCGGATCAGCGCGGTGCTGGTGGCGGGGGAGCGCACGTGGCAGTTCGCCCGCCGCCTGGGCGCGCCCGAACGCAAGATTTTCCGCGGCACCTACGGCTTTGACCTGCCGCTCTTCAAGGACGTCTACGATCAACGCCTGGCGGCCGGCCCGTGGCCCAAGCGGTTCCTCTTCATGGGACGATACGTCGCGCTCAAGGGGTTCGATTTCCTCCTGCCGGCGTACCGGAAATACCGCGCGCTGGTGTCAGACCCCTGGCCGTTCACGTTCTGCGGACAGGGGCCGTTCCAGAAGGAAATCGCGGCCGAGCCGGGCGCGGAAGACTGGGGCTTCATCCAGCCGGCGGACCAGGCGGGCGTCATGGCCAAGCACGGGGTCTTCGTGCTCTCGAGCTGGTACGAGGCGTGGAGCGTCGCGCTCGCCGAGGCCATGGCGGCGGGGCTGCCCGCGATCTGCACCGAAGAGGTCGGCGCCAGCGTCGACCTGGTGCGCGCCTGTTACACCGGCCTGACGGTGCCCACGCGCGACGTCGACGCCTTGGCCGAAGCGATGAAGTGGATGCACGAGCACTACGACCGCCTGCCCGAAATGGGACGCCGCGCCCGCGAATACGGCTCGGCCCACAGCGCCGAGCTCTGGGCCGAGCGGGTCGAGCGGATGATTCAGATCATCACGCGGTAAGGCGGGATCCGACTCCACAGGAGTCGGCGTGAGAATTCACGGTTCGAACAATCACCCCTTAACCGCAAGGCGCTGCCGCTGATCGTCCAGCACCGACGTGATGATCTGGTCCGTGTTGTACTTGCGGTCGAAACCGATGGCCGCGCGAATGCGATCGAGCTTGGGCACGCGGCGCATCATGTCGTCGAACTTGTGACCGTACGCCTGCTCGTAGGGGATGTGGACCATCTTGCTCGACGAACCGCTCAGCTCGATCACGCGCTTGGCGAGCTGGTTCATCGAGATCTCCTCGTCGCCGCCGACGTTGAACACCCGCCCGGCGGTGTCGGGCTTCTGCATCAGCGCGACCAGCGCCCCGACGGTGTCGGACACGTGGCAGAAGCAGCGGCTCTGCGTGCCGTCGCCGTAGACCGTGATGGGCTCGTTCTTCAGCGCCGCCGACGCGAACCGCGGCAGCACCATGCCGTACATGCCGATCTGCCGCGGGCCGACCGTGTTGAAGAGCCGCACGAGGACGACCGGCAGCTTGTACTGCTTGTAGTAGGCCAGGCCCAGGAATTCATCCACCCCCTTGCTGTAGGCGTAGCACCACCGGCTGAAGGACGTGGCTGCCATCACAACGTCATCTTCCTCACCGAAGGGCACGCGCGTCCCCTTGCCGTAAACTTCCGACGAGCTGGTGATGAGGATCGGCTTGCCGAAGCGGTTGGCGGCTTCGAGGACGACCTCGGTGCCGCGGACGGTCGTGCGGATGGTTCGGATCGGGTCGTCGGCGACGAGCTGCACGCCCACCGCCGACGCCAGGTGATAGACCACGTCGCACTTGCTCACCATAATGTTGAGCGTGGTCTCGTTCTCGACCGAGTCGCGGACGACGTTGAGGTTGGCGTGCTTGCGCAGGTGGGCGATGTTGGCCTCGGAGCCCGTGGACAGGTCGTCCACGATCGTGACGACGTTCCCGTCGGCGAGCAGCCGCTCGGCGAGATGGGAACCGATGAATCCCGCCCCGCCGGTGATGAGAAAGTGCTTTTGCATGGTGAGAAGATAAAGTCGATGGAATGGGCCGTCCACTGAGGACGCCCCGCGCACGGCGACGAATCGCCGGTCACGAAAGTCGCGCGTTATTAGAACTTGTCGGTCAAGAGACGCCCCCGCTTGAAAACGACCGATACTACCCACACCGAACCCGTTTAGCCGCGACCCGGACGGGGAGCGCGCTCTGCGACCACTTCGACCGACACCATGCTCCCGCGCCTTTCCATCGTCACACCCAGTTTCAACCAAGGCCGCTTCCTCGACCAAACCATCCAATCCGTCCTCGGCCAGCGCGACCAGGTGCACGAATACTTCGTCTACGACGGCGGCAGCACCGACGATTCGGTCGACGTCATCCGCCGCCACGCCGACCGCATCGATTACTGGACGAGCGCCAAGGACAAGGGCCAGTCCGACGCCATCGCGCGCGGCTTCGCCCGGGCGAGCGGCGACTTCATCGCCTGGCTGAACAGCGACGACCTTTACCTCCCCGGTGCGCTCGACCGCATCCGCGCGGCCCTCGAAGCCCATCCGGACTGGGACGTCGTCGGTGGCGACCACGTCCGCATCGACGCCCATTCCCGCATCCTGTCCGTCCACCGCTTCGCCGGTGAAAGTCGCGCCGCCGCGCTTCGCGGCGTCTTCCACCCCTGCCAGCCCACCGTCTTCTTCCGCCGCTCGCTCTACGAGAAAGTGGGCGGCCTGAAGCAGGACCTCCACATGGTCATGGACACCGAGCTCTTCTTCCGCATGCTCGACGCCGGCGCCGTCTGGGGGCACGTGCATGCGCCGATTGCCGCCTTCCGACTTCACGAATCGTCCAAGACCATGGACCGATCCGATAAGTACGCCCCCGAGTACCAGTTTCTCGACCGCACCTACCCGCAGTATCATGCGAAGTCGGCGTGGCATTACCTCGGCCGCTCGGCCGCGCGGGTGATGCAGTTCCTGTCCGGCCGGGAGCTCGCCGCCAGGCGCGACGCGAAACGCTGGCGCGGGCGGACGATCGCCGACGTCTTCGGGCCGCCCGTGCTTACGGAGCCGCACGAACCGACCGATAAATCCGAGAGTAGTACGCAACGGGTCAGATGACGGCGTGCGTGTCGCCCCCAAAGCCGGGCGGCACGTACGCGCGAGGTTAAACATGAAGACAGTCCTGGTCACCGGTTCCAGCGGCCTGATCGGCTCGGAGGCCGTCACCTATTTCGACCGCCGCGGCTGGCGCGTGGTCGGCGTCGACAACAACATGCGCGCCGACTTCTTCGGCCCCAAGGGCGACACCACCTGGAACCTCAACCGCCTGCGCGGCGAGACGCGCAATTTCTCTTCCATCGCCGCCGACATCCGCGACCGCGCCGCGATGAAGAAGCTCCTCACCGACGCCCGCCCCGATCTCGTCGTCCACGCCGCCGCCCAGCCCAGTCACGACCTCGCCGCCACTCGCCCGTTCGACGACTTCGACGTCAACGCCGTCGGCACGCTCAACCTGCTCGAGTCCACGCGCCTGGCGCGCGACGCCGCGCTCTGCGACCCGGTCTTCATCTTCATGAGCACCAACAAGGTCTACGGCGACGCCCCCAACGAGCTGCCGCTCAACGAGCTCCCCACCCGCTGGGATTATGCCCGCCCCGAAGACTTCCACGGCATCCGCGAAGACTTCCGCATCGACCGCTCGCTCCACAGCGTCTTCGGCGCCGGCAAGGTCGCCGCCGACGTCATGACCCAGGAATACGGCCGCTACTTCGGCCTCAAGACCGGCACCTTCCGCGGCGGATGTCTCACCGGCCCGAACCACTCCGGCGTCGAACTCCACGGCTTCCTCAACTACCTCTTCAAGGTCGCCAAAGAAGGCGGCAAGTACACGATCTTCGGCTACAAGGGCAAGCAGGTCCGCGACAACATTCACAGCTTCGACGTCATCAGCGCGTTCGAAACGTTCGCGAATGACCCCAAGCCCGGTGAGGTCTACAACCTCGGCGGCTGCCGCGGCAACAGTTGCTCGATGATCGAAGCCATGGACGCCGCCGAAGGCCTCACCGGCAAGAAGATCCAGCGCACCTACGTCGAGCAGAACCGCAAGGGCGACCACATCTGCTACATCAGCGACATGTCCAAGTTCCGCGCCCATTACCCAGGCTGGAACATCACCAAGCCGCTGGCGCAGATCTACAAGGAACTGGCCGCGTCCTGACCGCGGTTTGCCCGCCGAAATGCACTACGTTTTTTTCAGTACCGGTTCGTGGGAGGGAAACGCGAGCATGGTGCGCACGCGCGAGATCGGGCGCGAGATGATCGCGCGCGGCGGGATCGACGTCACCTACGCCGTGGACGACACGCCGTACAACCGCGACAAGCTCGGCGTCGATCCCAAGGCCAAAGTCGCCTATACAAGTAAGCCGGGCGGCGTGGGTCAGGTCTTCGCCCGCCGCAGGACGCTCCGCGAGATTTGCCCGGATTACGTGCACGTCCTCAACCCCGCGCCCAAGAGTTGCGCGTCGCTGTGGGGAACAAGTCACCAGGTCGTCGGCGACTGGGACGAGTGGCCCGCCATGCGCCCGTACGGATTCGCCCGCCGCCTGCGCGAGCGGTATCTCGATCATTGGCTGCGAAGCCGCGCGGTTCTCCGCGTCGTCGCCAGCCGGTACTTGGAAGAACAGTTCCGTCAGCGTTACGGGGCGAAGTCGGTTTACATTCCGTACGCGGCCTACCTGCCCGATCATCCGCCGACCGAGTCGCCGTTCGCCCGACCCACTGCGGTCTACATGGGGAACCTGTATCCCGCCTACGACCACGACCTCTTGTTCGACGCCGCCGTCTTACTCAAGTCGCGCGGGCGCACGCCGCCGATCACATTCCTCGGGCACGGACCGGACCTGGAGAAGTGGCGGACCTTCGTCAAAGAGCAGTCGCTGACGAACGTCGACGTCGCCGGCTACACGATCGGCGAAGAACTCTGGCGGCGGCTCCGCCACGCACACGTCCTGCTCTTCCCCATCCGCCCGACCATCCTCAATCTCGCCCGCTGTCCGAGTAAGACCTTCGCCTACGCACAGGCCAGGCGCCCGGTCATCACCAATCGGGTTGGAGAGATTCCCGAAGTGCTCGGCGAGCGGGCGACCTACGTCGCGGGCACGCCCGAAGCGTTTGCCGACGCGATCGACCAGGCCCTGAACACGCCCAACTTGCCGGACGTCGATTACGGCGTCGAGCGCCACAACTGGTCCGCACGGACCGACGCGCTGCTCGCCGCCCTCAACCACCGCTGATCGGAAAAACGAAAACGGGCGGGTCGTTTCCGACCCACCCGTTACGTTCTCTCCCGACCGTAAGACCCACAACCCTAACCCATCCCCCGCCCGATTTGCAAATACCTTCGGAATAGTTGCAATTGATTCGGGCCACGTGACCGCGCGTTGTCGCTGCGCCTTGGCCGTCCTAGACTAACGCCAGCAGGCCACTGATATGACCCTTTCATCCGCCACCCCGCCACAACCCCAGACGTCTCCCTCCTTTGCGCCGGCCGTCGAAAACGAATACAACCGAATCCGCACCGACTTTCGCGCCCCGATGCCCTGGCCCAAGGTGAAGGGGCCGGTGATCGACTTCCATTGCCACCTCTTTGCCGCCCGCCACGCCAAGGTCTGGTTCGAAGCCGCCGACCACTACGGCATCGACGCCTTCGTCTCGATGACGCCGCTCGAAGAAGTCGCCGGCCTGCTGCGCGACTGGCCCGGCCGCCTCAACTTCATCGCCGTCCCCCAATGGATGTCAGACAGTCCAGACTTCTACTCCGATTGGCTCCGTCGGATTGAAATGTTCTACAACCTCGGCAGTCGGATCGCGAAATTCCACGTCGCGCCGCAAACCATCGTCCGCCGCGACCGTCTCGATTCGCCGCGCCTCCGCCCGATCTTTGAGGAACTGCGGGCGCGCAAGATGATGATCATGACCCACGTCGGCGATCCGGAACTGTGGTACCAGGGGAAGTACACCGACATAAAAAAATATGGCACGCGGGAGGAGCACTACCGGGCGTGGGAGCACATGCTCGAGGAGTTTCGCGGTACGCCGTGGATCGGGGCGCACATGGGCGGCAACCCGGAGAACCTGCCGAGGCTGCAGTATTTCCTCGACAAGTTCCCCGACCTCGTACTCGATTGCAGCGCGACGCGGTGGATGGCGCGGGAGATCTCGCAGCGGCGGGACGAGGCAAGGGAGTTCTTCATCCGGAACGCGGACCGCATTCTCTTCGGGTCGGACCAGGTGAGCGGGGACGACCGCGGATTCGACTTTCTTGCGAGCCGATGGTGGACGCACCGGAAGTTGTGGGAGACGGCGTACAACGGGCCCATGCCGATCGCCGACCCGGACTTGCCGGCGGACCGGCAGCCGACGTTACGGGGACTCGCGCTGCCCGACGAGGTGTTGCAGAAGCTGTATCACGACAACGCCGCCAGGTTGCTCGACCGCGCGGGGATTCGGTTGGGTAAATAGCGTGCGGTCGGTTATTCTGACCGGCATTAGACCCCCACTCATGCGCGACAAGCTCAATTCCCAGCGTTGCAGTAAATTCCTCCGGGCGCTGGCGGACCCGGAGCGGTTAAAAATCATCCAATGCCTGGGACCCGGACCGCTGACGGTCGGTGAGATCTCGGCGCGGCTCAACTCGCCGCTGGCGAACGTCTCCCACCACCTGAAGCAGTTGCGCATTGCTGGGGTGGTCGTGGGGCGCAAACGGGGGCGGCAGGTGCATTACGAGGTCGCCGGGCGCGTGGCGGCGACCACCGGGCAGGGGCGCAAGGCGCTGGACGTGCTGGATTTCGGCTGCTGCCGCCTGGAGCTGGGTCAAAAATGACCGGCGTGTAGACGTGCCCCACGCTGACGTGGGACCCGCCGCGTGTGGGATTTCGATTGCCAATCCCCGGCGCCATCGGCGAAGATTGCGCCTCGCAGGAGGATTGGTGGATGGCGCGGCGTCGGGCGTTAATCGTGGAGGACGAACCGGAGTTGGCGGAACTGCTCGCCGACATCCTGCGGCATCGCGAGCTGGACGCGACGGTGCTGCATATCGGCGACCCGGCGCCGGCGTGGATCCGCGAGCACCGGCCCGACATCGTGCTGCTGGACCTGATGCTGCCGGATCGCAGCGGGTATTCGGTCTGCGAAGAGGTGAAGCTGGATCGGCGGACGAACCTGACGCCGATCGTCATGGTCACGGCGCGGTCGGGACACCAGGACATGGTCAAGGGGCTTGCGGTGGGGGCCAACGAGTACGTCACCAAGCCGTTCACGATCGATCAGCTCAACGCCGCGATCGACCGCGCGCTGGCGTGGCGGGACGACCTGTGCAATTGCGGGGCGCGGGGGGAGATTCACTTTCAGCTCAAGAGCGACGCGCGGTTCCTCGAAGAGTTGAACCACATGCTGGCGACGCTGTTCCTGTACAGCGGGCTGGCGAGCGAATCGATCCGGCAACTGACGACGGCGTTCCGGGAAATGGGGATGAACGCGATCGAGTGGGGCCACCGCAAGCACGCGGACCTGCTGGTGAGCGTGACGTACCGGATCGACGCCGACCGGGTGGTGATCAAGATCAGGGACAACGGCCCGGGGTTTAACCCGAAGGACGTGCCGCACGCCGCGGATCCGGAAGACCCGGCCAAGCACATGGAAGTGCGCGACTCGCTGGGCCTGCGGGCGGGCGGGTTCGGCATCCTGATGGCGCGGGGGTTGCTGGACGAGCTGACGTACAACGAGACGGGGAACGAGGTTCGCCTCGTAAAATACTTCGATCGTAAATCACACTAACGCGGCGTTCGTCGGCGCTTCCCTGACGCAAGAATCTTCAAAATGTTCTTGACACGCGCCGGCGCGCTTGTCACCGTAAGTGACCGTGACGACCCGGGCCGTCGCGCACGTTCATCTCACAACTCGGCGTTACCAAAAATCCAATGCCGATTCGGCCGATTGACGGACTCCGCGCAGGGTCCGGGCCGAAGCGGGCTAGAAACAATCAGCGGAAGGAATCGCCATGTTTACGCCATTGTCTCGCAAACGCGTCAAGCGTCTCGCATCCTCGATCGGTTCCGCGAACAGCCGCGCGGCGCGGCGGTTGCGGCCGTGCGTCGGGCCGGTCGTTCTCGAACTCGAAGCGCGCACCATGCTGTCGCTGACGATCAACCCCACGTTCGACGTCAGCATCACCGGCGACCCAAACGCCGCCGCCATCGAGGCGACGATCAACCGCACGATCGCCGCCTACGAGAGTTTCATCTCCGATAACGTCACGGTGGACATCACGTTCCAGGAGGGCGGCGGGCTGGGTGGGAGCTCGGGCGGGCTGGGGTACAACGAGAAGTACGCCGACTACCGGTCGGCCCTCGACAGCCACAAGACCAGTGGTAACGACACGACGGCGCTGGCGTCGGTGCCGAACCAGACGAATGACCCGATCAACAACAACGAGCGGATCTTCGTCCGCTCCCCTTTGGCGCGGGCGCTGGGGTTCAGCGCGCCCAGCGCCGGCGGGACGGCCGGCGACGGCACGATCACGCTCAATACGGCCATTTGCAACCTCGATCGCACGTCGGCGCAGGACCCGACGCACTACGACCTGCAGGCCGTCACCGCCCACGAGATCGACGAGATCCTGGGGTTCGGCTCGGCGCTGGACGCGTCGAACAACGGCGTCGCCCCGCCCACGGGCAACATCAAACCCGACGACCTCTTCCGCTACGACGAGAACGGGGCGCGGAGCTTCAAGACCGGCGGGACGGACCAGGCGTATTTCTCAATCGACGGCGGGACGACGAAGCTGGCGCGGTTCAACCAGACGCACACCGCCGCCAACGCCGGCGACTACGGCGACTGGTACAGTTTCTTCGGCGGGCAGACGCCGCAGGTGCAGGACGCGTTCAACACGCCGGGGGCGACGGCCAACATGGGAGTCGAGCTGACACGGCTCGACATTCTTGGGTATACCCTCGGGTCGCTGGACGCGCCCGTGGTTTCGGCGCCGGGGGCGGCGCAAACGGCGGTCGAGGGCGCGTCCAAGGCGATCGACTTGGGAAGCTTTACCGACCCCAACGCCGCGCCATGGGGCGTGACGGTCAACTGGGGCGACGGCTCGGCGAACACGACGTACTTCCTGAACAACGCCGGCGCCCTGGGGACGCAGGCGCACACGTACGCGGAAGAGGGTAATTACACGGTGACGGTCACGGTCAACGACTTCACTAACCAATCGGGCAGCAAGACGTTCGGCGTGGCGGTGTCCGACCCGGCGGTCGTCGGCACGCCCGAGGCGTTTACCGCGGTCGAGGGGCAGGCGTTTGCGAACAAGGTCGTCGCCAGCTTCAGCGACCCCGGCGGATCGGAGGCGGCGGGCAACTATGCGGCGACGATCAATTGGGGCGACGGATCGAGTAGCGCGGGGACCGTCGTGCCTTCGGGCGGGAAGTTCGTCGTGACTGGAAACCACACGTACGCCGAAGAATCCGCCGCCGATCATACGGGGTCGAATCCGTACGACGTGACGGTGACGATCTCGCACGAGGCCGCGCCGACGACGACGGTGCATTCGAGCGCGACGGTTTCGGACCCGGCGGTGGTCGCAACGGCGGTGCCCGTTACGGCGGTGGAAGGGCAGGCGTTTACCGGTAAGGCGGTCGCGACCTTCACCGATCCGGGTGGCGCCGAAGCGGTCGGCGATTACGCCGCCACGATCGATTGGGGTGACGGAACGACCAGCGCCGGCACGATTACGCCGGGCGGCGGGACGTTCACCGTCAGCGGCGACCACACGTACGCCGAAGAATCCGCGGCCGATCATCCCGGCTCGAATCCGTACGACATCACGGTGACGATCAGCCACGAGGCCGCGCCCACCACGACGGTTCATACGTCCGCCGTCGTCTCCGATCCGGCCGTCGTAGCGACGGGCGGGTTCAGCTTCACGGCGGTCGAGGGGACGCCGTCGGCGACGCAGACGGTCGCGACGTTTACCGATCCCGGCGGCGCCGAGCCGGTCGCGGATTACGCGGCGGTCATCGACTGGGGCGACGGCACCACCAGCGCCGGCACGATCACGGTCGCCGCGGGCGTTTACACGGTGCAAGGCAGCCACACGTACGCGACGGGATTAGGCAATCCCGCGGACTTTGGCAACACGCTCTGCGACGCCGACCCGCCGACGTATCACAAGCCGATCACCGTGACCATCAGCCACGAGAGCGCGCCCACCGCGACGGCCGTCAGCGATGCGACGATTTCCATCCCGCCGGCGTCGGCCCACCTGTCGGCCGACGGCAGCCTGATCGTGGTCGGCACAACCGGCGACGATCAGATCCACTTCAATCCCGTCGGAAACCAGCCGCGCACGGTTGACGTTCGCCTGGGCTCGAGCAGCTTGGGCACGTTCACGGTCGGCGCGGGTGGACGAATCGTGGTCGCCGCACTCTCCGGCAATGATGACGTCCAGCTCGCCGGCGCGATCCAGGTCGAAACGGCGCTCTACGGCGGGCCGGGGAACGACTCGCTCAATGGCGGTGGCGGGCGCAACATCGAGGTCGGGTGCGAAGGCGACGACCAGCTCAACGCCGGGAAGCTGGGCGACCTGCTCGTCGGCGGGCTTGGCGCCGATCGGATCATCGGCGGCAATGGCAACGACATCCTGATCGCCGGCGTCCTGGCCGACGGCGCCAGCGTCGAGGACGACCAGTACGTCGACCTCGTCGGTGTGCTCAACGCGGGGCAGGTCACGCTGCCGCTCAAGGTGCTGGACGACGGCGCCGTCGATCGCCTGACCGGCGCGGCGGGCATCGATACGGCGTACTTCAACTTCTCTGGCACGGGCATCAAGGACATCTTCACCGACAAGGCCGAGTCGGCGTTTGATATCTGAGCCAGACGTTATTTACCAAACGAACGACGCCCGCGGGATCCTCCGCGGGCGTCGTCGTTGCGGTTGAATTGCCGGGAGGACTTAGTCCGCGAGCTTCGTCGGCACGTTCTGCAGTTTGCCGTCCTTGAAGATCTCAATCTTTTCCACGCGGATGGTCTTGTTGTCGATCGGGAAGCTCCCGCCGTCGCGGTCGTAGAGCATCTGGAAGTTGATCTGCTCCATCCGGCGCGTCGGCCAGTTGGGGATGAAGACGACGTACTTCTCATTCACCCAGAGCTCGACGTTGGTCCAGTTCTCGTCCGAGAGGTTGATCACCTCGATCCGGTTGGCGATGCCGTGGTCGACCGACGCCTGGGCCTGGGCTTCGGCGCCGCGCGGGGCGGTGGCGGGGTAATTGCGCTTGGCGGCGTCGGCGGCGAAGGCGACCGACGTCTTGCGCAAATCCTTGTCCGAATTGGGGAACAGCGAAGGCCGGCCGGCGCAACCAGCCAGCAGGGCGACGGCGACGATCCCGATGAATGCGGGGCGAATGTTTTTTGCGAACGACGACATGACGGAATCCTTCCTCAAGATGGGACGCGCGACGGCGCGCCGACAGATTAGTTATCGGACGAACGGCGAGGACGGCTTCAGTGAATCTGATGGCGTCCAGTGCAGGCTGAGCCGTTGGACACGGCCCGAAAGCGGGCCGGCTAAACCTGGCGAGTCCAAGACGCGTGTCCCGCGATTGCACGATCCCCGCGACTGATTAAGCTGGCGCGGCATGTCAGACGCCGGCGACATCAACCTGCGAACGACCGACGCCCTGTCGCCGGCGGCGCACGCGGTGCTGAATCTCGACAACGCGACCGCCTACACCCAGCTCGTCGTCACCGGCGACGGCAACCGCGCCGCCGCCCAGCTTCTGAAATCCCTGACGTCTGACCAACTGTTGATCAAACCCGTCGTCAGCCGCGACGACGCGGAGGCGCTTCTGTCCGGTCTGTGGCTTTGGCACGATTGGCTGGACTCGTCGCACACGATCTCGCAATCGCTTCACGGCGCGACCGGTTCCTTCTGGCACGCAATCATGCACCGGCGGGAAGGGGATTTTGGCAACTCAAAATACTGGTACGCTCGCTGCCGGTCGCATCCCGTGCTCAAATCGATGCTTCCGTTCGCCAACGACATCCTCCATCCGCTGCCGGCGGACAAGTCATTCCTGCGTCTGACACGGGATCGATGGGATCCGGACGCGTTTGTCGATCTGGTGGAGCAACTGCATAGCCGGCCGACCGATCCGCGGTTTGGGGTGGCGGTGGCGCTGCAAAAGCTGGAATGGCGATTACTTTTTGATCACTGCATGCGAGCCGCGTCGGGCCAATAACCACCGCGCGGGGCGTTGCTTTCCAATTGGATCAATCCGATCATTGCCAAACGGCCGACGTAATATGCGAATGTCCAACCGCCGATTCACCCGGGTTTTGCTTTGTCTGCCACTCCTGGTGGGGGTCGGGGCGGGATGTCAGTCAAAATACGCGAATATTCCGACTTACCAACCCGCCACGCAACCCCTGTCTGTCAATGGATTAACGGACCCTGCGCCGTTTACTCCAGTGGACGCGGTGGTGACGCCGCCGATAGGGTGGAAGCCGGATGAACTGAAGAGCTCGGATCAGCACACGCACCAAGTTTGGCTAAGTCCCACCGGAAAAACGGCTTATGGTGTGATTCACTTTGGCCTGCCGCTACCGGTGCCGGCGACATGGATCTTGGACTCGTTCCTGTCGGCAATGAAAGAGAGCGAGGGGGAGGCGACGCTGATCGGGCCGCCTCAAAAGGATGACAGCTTGCCCGGCGTTCGCTTCACCGTCGAGGGGGGCGATTACAAGATGCGGGTGAACTTGATCTGCAAGGGGTTCCGCGGGTGGGCCGTCTACGCGGGCACGCGCCGCAACCAGCAGGAAATACCGGCTGAGCTGGAACTTGCGGAGCGCGCCCGGGATAAAACGCAGGTCGGCGTCCCGACCCCCGCAACAGCCGGTGAAGCGCCACCGACGTTTACCAGACCTACCGCCTCGGTGACAGAATGACGATCAATTAAGTCGTTGCAATTAATTGACTTAGGGCGGGCCTTTTCCCGTTTGCACGCACCGAATCCGTATTCGATCTCTCCTCTTAAGGAAGAGGAGAGCCATGAAACGCAGTGCGTCGTCCAAGTCAAAGTTCGGTCTGATTGAAATGCTCGAAGCCCGGCAGTTGATGTCGGGCACGCCGCTGTCCGTCACGCAGGCGATCGTTGACGGCGGACTTCAGCTTCATGTCAGCGGGGGGAATAAGTCTGATAACATCCTGATCGCGCCGACCCGCGGGGGGCTGCGGATCTCCAACGGCAAGTGGTCGAAAAAGGTTGGTAATGCGTTCAATTCGATCGTAGTGCGCGGCGGCAAGGGGAACGATCGCGTGCAGATCGACGCCTCGATCACCGCGCCGGCGATGATCTACGGCGGTGTCGGCGACGACACCCTGATCGGCGGCAGCGGCGACGACAAACTCTACGGGCAGGGGGGCACGGACAACCTCGACGGCGAAAACGGCGACGACGTGCTCGTGAACGTCGGTGACAGCAAGGCCGACCTGGCGACCGGCGGGGCGGGGATCGACACGTTCTGGACCGATGCGGCCGGCACGGAACAGGTGAGCGACGCGTCGGCGGACGAGATCGCCGACGGCGCGGTGCACCGGGTGGATAGCTTCTACGGCTTCTCGACGGTGCGGAAGGGCGCGGTGCGGGCGAACCGGATCGCGCTGGACCTCAACGGCGGCGACCTGGCGGACCCGGGCCTGGACGACCCGACGGCGCGGTATGCGAATTTTTCAAGCAACCCGCTCTTCTCCGGCGCCGGCCCGTCACCGGACGATGTGGATCAAGGTTACGTCGGTGATTGCTGGTATCTCTCGACGCTATCGGCCGTCGCGCGGGTCAATCCGGAGGCGATCCGGCAGGCGGTGGTGGAACTGGGTGACGGGACGTACGCGGTGCAGTTCGCGCACGCCGACGGCAGCAAGGCGTTCGTCCGCGTGGACGGCGACCTGCCGACGGCGTCGTGGGGTGGCATGCAGTACGCGGAGTTCGGCGCGGACAACAGCATCTGGGTGGCGATCATGGAGAAGGCGTACGCCTGCTTCCGCGACGGCGGCGTCGCAAATTACTCCGACCTCGACGGCGGGTGGATGAGCGAGGCGTTTACCGACCTGGGGTACTCCAGCACCGAGATCTGGGACGCCGCCGATGGCGATGAGTTGTTCGACGGTATTGCCCGAGACCTTGCCGACGGCAAGGCCGTGACGCTGGCGATCAACCAGCCGAAAAACAACTGCCCGTGCGTGGGCAGCCACGCTTACAGCGTGGTGTCGATCGACACCGACGGGCAGGGGAACCGGACGATGGTGCTCCGCAACCCGTGGGGCATCGACGGCGCCGGGCACGACGGCGTGAACGACGGGTACGTGCACGTAACGCCATTGCAGGCGTTCACCAGTTACTGGGGGGTGATCAGTGGAACGGTAAATTGAATTGACGGGCGCGGCGGCTGGGCGCCATACTTTGTGACCACGAGGTCTTGCCCCATGCCGACCGAATTCCCCGCCGCGTTTGCCGCACTTCGTGAGATCCTTGCACGCCACGCCGGTGGCATGATCGTGGTCGCGGACACGCCCACGACGTTTACGGTCTCATCGCCGGCGACGGTTCAGAAGGACAAGCCGCTCTTTTTCGGTTGCGTGACGTTGATGAAGAGCGCGGTGACGTATCACCTCTTTCCGCTCTACTTCAACCCGAAACTCCAAGCGGCCGTGCCGGCGGAGTTGCGGCCGCGCAAGCAGGGGAAGACGTGCTTCAACTTCAAGCGGCCTGACGCGGCGTTGTTCGCACAGATCGACGTGCTCACGGGCCTGGCGCGCGAGGCGTTCGAGCGTCATGGGTTCCTCGAGGCGGGCATGATCGCCCCCGAGCGCTTCAACGCCGCCCTTCGCGCGGGCGGGGAAGATCCGGAGGCGATCGCGACCATGCGTAAGGCCAAGGGGAAGGAAGCGGCGCGGAAGCGCGCGGGGACGATCAAGAAAAAGGCGGCTGCGCGTCCCGGCGCGACCAAGCGAACTCGGGCGGCGGCGAAGTAACTGCCCTTACGCCAGCAAATGCTCGATCCGCACCGGCAGTTCGCGGACGCGGACGCCGGTGGCGTGGTAGACGGCGCCGGTGATGGCGGCGGCGACGCCGGCGAGGCCGATTTCGCCGATGCCGCGGGCGCCGTAGGTGTTGAGCTCTTTGTCGGGGTAGTCCAGGAAGTGGACGTCGAGCGCGGGAACGTCGGCGTTCACGGCGACCAGGTAATCGGCGAGACTCGCGTTCAGCGGCGCGCCGGTGCGGTGGTCGTACTCGGTGGCTTCGAGCATCGCCATGCCGATTCCCATGACGACGGCGCCTTCGATCTGGTTGCGGCCGGCGAGCGGGTTGATGATGTGACCGGCGTCGATGACGGTGACGGTGCGACTCACGCGCAGGCGCGCGATTTCGGGCTGCCAGGTGACCTCGACGAAGTGCGCGCCGTAAGAATGGGTGGAGAGCTTCGGTTTGGGCGTGCCGAACGTTCCCTCGGCGCTGCCGGTGGTGCTGATGGCGCTGAGGTTTCCCTTCTTCAGCAGCTCTTCGAACGCGATGCCCGGCGAGGCGGTGTCGTCCTTCAGCCTGATGCGGCCCTTATCGAACCAGAGTTCCTCGGGCTTGCGTTTTTCGAACGGCGAGCCCTTTACTTTGGTGGCGGTGGCGAGCATCGATTCGATCGCCTTGTCCCCCGCCTCCACGATCGCCGGCACCATCGAGCCGGTCACCAGCGAACCGCCCGAGACGGGACCGGGCGGCAGGCCGCTGTCGCCCAGCACGACCTCGACCTTTTCGATCGACAGGCCGAGGCGCTCGGCGGTGATCTGGGCCATGATCGTGTAGGTGCCGGTGCCGATGTCCTGCGTGCCCGAGGCGATGCGCGCCGTGCCGTCGTCGCGGAGTGACAGCGCGACCGAGCTGGGGATTCGCGCCGCCAGCCACGAGCAGGCCGCCATCCCCCAGCCGAGCGTCAGGCCGTCGCGCTTCATCGAGCCGACCTCGGGGGTGCGCTTGGACCAGCCGAAGCGCTCGGCGCCGGTCTTGTAGCATTCGACGATGTGGCGCGAGGAGAACGGGACGCCCAGGCTTTCGTCGATTTTTGGTTCGTTCTTCAGTCGCAGTTCGAGCGGGTCCATCTTGAGGGCGATCGCCAGCTCGTCCATGGCGGATTCGATCGCGTAGAGCCCGGGGACGGCGCCGGGGCCGCGCATGGAGGTGGGCGATCCGACGTTCCGCCGCGCCAGGCCCTGGGTGACGCGGAGGTTAGGCGTGCTATAGAGGTAGGGCGTCGCCTCGCCGCAATCTTCCTTGTAATCGTCGAGGATCGAGGTGTGCGTGACGTAGTCCTGTTGCAGCGACAAGAGCTTGCCGTCGGCGGTCGCGCCCAGGCGCACGCGCTGCTGCGTCCGCGGGCGGTGGCCGACCGTGCGGAACATCATCGGCCGGCTGATGACGAGCTTGACGGGCGCGTTGAGGTTGCGCGCCGCGGCGGCGGCGAGGGCGCTGTGCGTCCAGGGCCAGAGTTTTCCGCCGAACCCGGAACCGAGAAACTTGGAAATGATGCGGACGTTTTCCTTGGCCACGCCGAGGATCTGCGCCATGACCGTCCGGTGGTTGACCACGCCCTGCGTCGATTCGTAGAGGGTAAACGACGAGCCGTCCCAGAGGGCGACGCTCGCGTGCAGCTCAATCGGGTTGTGCGTCTCGACGGGGGTGACGTAGGTCTGATCGACCTTGACGGTGGCGTCGGCGAACGCCTTCTCCGGGTCGCCGCGCTCGGAGTCGACTTCCGGCTTCTTCTCCGGTTCGAGCTTGTGCTCGACGTTGGGTTTTTCGGCGGCGTAAGTGACCTTCACCGCGTCGGCGGCGGCCTGGGCCTGCTCGAACGTCTGCGCGACGGCGAGGGCGACGTACTGGCCGTAATAGCGGACGACGTCGTCTTCCAACGGCGGGCGCACCTCGTCGATCAGCGCGCCGTCGGGCGAGAGATCTTCCTTCTTCACCGGCCGAAAGAGCCGGCCGATGTTCGACCGCTGATAGACCGCGCGCACGCCGGGCACGCGCTCGGCGGCGGTCGTGTCGATTTGTTCGACGCGGCCGTGCCCGATGGTGGCGCAGACGGGGACGGCGTAGAGCATGCCGGGGAAGCGGTGATCCGACGTGTAGATCGCGCCGCCGCTGACCTTTAGCGGGCCGTCAATGCGTGGCGTCGGCTTGCCGATGACGTTAGTGGTGGGGGCGTCTTTGGTTTGGGGCATGGTGAGTCTCCGGGGCGCTCGCGCGCGGGCAATGGATTAAGCGTTCTGCGTGACTTGCTTGAGTGCGTGCACGAGACAGCGCTTGGCCAATTCGATCTTGAAGCCGTTCTCGCTCTGGGGTTTGGCGTCCTTGAGGCCCGCCTCGGCTGCTTTACGGAACAGCGCCTCGTCGTTGGTGGCCTGGCCCGTCAACAGGGCCTCGGCTTCGGGCATGCGCCACGGCTTGGTGCCGACGCCGCCCATGGCGATGCGGAGGCGTTCGAACTTGCCGCCGGTGACGGTGGCGACGACCGCCGCCGACGCCAGGGCGAACTCGTACGACGCGCGGTCGCGCAGCTTCAGGTAATACGACTTCGCGCCCTTCGCGGGGGGCGGCAGAGTCACGTGCGTGATCAGGTCGCCCGGCTCGAGCACGTTCTCGCGCTGCGGCGTGTTACCGGGCAGCAGGTGGAATTCGCCGATCGGCACGTCGCGTTCGCCCTTGGGGCCCTTGATGTGCACGACGGCTTCCAACGCCGCGAGCGCCACGTTCATGTCGGAAGGGTTGGTCGCGACACACTGGTCACTGACGCCGAGGATCGCCAGCATTCGATTCCCAAAACCGATCGCCGGGCAGCCGCTGCCCGGCTCGCGCTTGTTGCACGGCATGGCGGTGTCGCGGAAGTACATGCAGCGGGTGCGCTGCAGCAGATTGCCGGCGGTCGTCGCCATGTTGCGAATCTGCGCTGATGCACCCTGAAGGATCGCCTGCGACAGCACCGCGTAGTCCTTCCGCACGTCGGGGTGATGGGCGAGATCGGCGTTACGCGCGGTGGCGCCGATCCGCAGGCCGCCGTCGGGCGTGCGCTCGATCTTGTCGAGCGGGAGCGCGTTAACGTCAATCAGCTTGGTCGGCCGCTCGACGTTGAGCTTCATGAGGTCGAGCAGCGTGGTGCCGCCCGCCACAAAGCGGACGTCGGCGCCTTGTTGCGCCGTCTTCGCCGCCGCCCCCGCCGTAATCGCGGCCGCCGGATCCTGCGCTCGTGAGTATTGGAAGGGTTCCACGGTATCTCCTGCGTAGATTGCTTAAACGTCGTGTCCCCGGGTCATCCTGAGCGCAGCGAAGGATCTGGCTTGGAACTTCGAGGCCAGGTGTTTCGCCGCGCTCAACATGACAGTTTCCAGGGAGACATTCACGCGTTTCGCCGCGCCTGCTGGATGGCGGCGACGATGTTCGGGTAAGCCCCGCAGCGGCAGATGTTGCCGCTCATCAGTTCCTTCACGTCGGCGTCGTCGGGCCCGCACGGCTCTTTCAACAGCGCCACGCCGGACATGATCTGCCCGGACGTGCAGTAGCCGCACTGGTAGGCGTCGCACGCGACGAATGCCTCCTGTACCGGGTGCAAGTGACCGGGTTGGCCGATGCCTTCGATGGTGGTCACGTCGCTCCCTTCCTGCATGACCGCGAGGGTCAGGCAGGAGAGCACGCGCCGGCCGTTCACGTGGACGGTACACGCGCCGCACTGGCCGTGATCGCACCCCTTCTTCGTGCCGGTCAGGCCGGCGCTCTCGCGCAGGCAGTCGAGCAGTGACGCGCGCGGGTCGACGCGCACGCGGTGCTCCCGGCCGTTGACGCGGAGGGTCAGGGGGATCAACCCGGCGGCCGCCAGGCCTTCGGGCAGCGCGACGGCGGAGGCAGTCTTCGCATCGTCCTGGGCCATGGCTAACCTCGCCTCCATTGCCGCCGCGCCGGCGACTCCGGCGTGGGTAAGAAATGTTCGCCGGCTCACACCACCGCCACCGCCATTCGCGCTCGGGTCGTCCGATCTGTTGTTGGACATTGCGATCTCCGTGGTTCCGCGAAAGTCTACGCCCGCCGCCGCGACACGCTCAATCCGCAAAATCCGCTACGTCTTATATTCGTCCGCGTGAGTTTGGCCGTAACGCCCGTCCCCCGTTAGCATGGAGTGCCATGACGCAACGACCGGAGATCCCGTTCGCCCAGGCCGAGCCCGCCACCGGCGGGGCGCTCTTATGGTCGACGATCCTGATCGTCGCGCTCATCTTGTTGTTCGGGGCGATCGTCGTCTACCGGAAGTGGATGAATGCGGAGGACTCCACAACGGGTGAGGGGTTTACCCTGTCCGACTTGCGCAAGCTCCACAAGGAGGGGAAGATGACGACCGAGGAGTTCGAAAAGGCCAAGACGATCCTGATCGGCTCGCTGAAGGCCAAGGCAATCGAAGAAGAGCAAAAGGGGGAGGCGGGGAAAGGTCCGAGAACATCGCCGCCCGGATTCGACGTGCTCCCACCGGAGCGTTAAACGCGATTCGGCCCCGAATGTCTTGATTCCTGCCGGTACCCCGTTCCAAAGTCGGGCGCGCTTGCATAAGATGGACGCCCTTGGCTCCGGTGGATGGAATCCTGAACTCTAAGTCAAGTCCGTCCCGGTTGATATTCGATAAATGACCAGAGCGAGGGGAGCGCCGGATCGCCCGGCGACTCTCATGCCGGCCCGGGGCTACGCGTGGCGCGACGCAAGCAGTTTTGCGACGTGGACATGGCGCGGGCGGCCATGGTTTTGCAGGGCGTCGCGCTCGACGCCCTTCTGCGAGCGAGGAAGGCCAGCCGATGCCTAACGATCGACGCACCGGCAACGGTGGCGGCGGGAGCGGTAACCCGCCGAAAGACCCCAACACGCCCCCCAGTGGGTTTCGAGGACGACGCGTGACAACCTGTTCCTTTTGCGGCAAATCATCGCGGGACGTCGGTCCCATGGTCGAAGGCCCGTCGGACGTGTACATCTGCGCCAACTGCGTCGACCTGGCGCACAACATCATCCGGCAGGAAAAGCGCAAGCTGACCAGCGCCCAGCCGCTGTTCAACACGATCCCGTCGCCCCGGCAGATCAAGGAATTCCTGGACCAGTACGTCGTCGGACAGGATCGCGCCAAGCGGTCGCTGTCGGTGGCCGTCCATAACCACTACAAGCGCCTGAGCGTCGCCGATCCGAATGCCGCGCCGGAAAAGAAAGACAGCGACATCGAGATCGACAAGAGCAACGTGCTCCTGATCGGGCCGACCGGCAGCGGCAAGACGCTGCTCGCCAAGACGCTCGCCCGCATCCTCAATGTCCCGTTCGCGATCGGCGACGCGACGACGCTGACCGAGGCCGGTTACGTCGGCGAGGACGTCGAGAACATCCTCCTCAAGCTGTTGCAGAACGCCGACTACGATCTCGAATCCGCCCAGCGCGGCATCGTCTACATTGACGAGATCGACAAGATCGGCAAGACGCAGAACAACGTCAGCATCACCCGCGACGTCTCCGGTGAAGGGGTGCAGCAAGCCCTCCTGAAGATGCTCGAAGGCACGATCGCCAATATCCCCCCGCAGGGCGGCCGCAAACACCCCGAGCAGCAGTACATTCAGATGGACACGTCGCAGATCCTCTTCATCTGCGGCGGGACGTTCGTCGGACTCGAAGACCTCATCCGCAAGCGCCTGGGCAAGCGGCAGATCGGCTTCGGCAGCGAAAACTCGCCCGTCGAAACCGCCCGCGACCGGGCCCAGATCCTGGCGCAGGTTCAGCCCGAGGACCTGGTCGAGTTCGGCATGATCCCCGAATTCGTCGGCCGCCTGCCGATCAGCGCCACGCTCGAACCACTCGACACGCGCACCCTGATCAGCATCCTGACCCAGCCGAAGAACGCACTGGTCAAGCAGTACCAGAAGTTCTTCCGCATGGAAGGCAGCGAGGTGGAGTTCACGCCCGAGGCGCTGGAACTGATCGCCGAGCGCGCCCTGAAGCGCGACACCGGCGCCCGCGCCCTCCGCGCCGTCTGCGAGGAGATCATGCTCGACCTGATGTACCGCCTGCCCGACGAAGGCCAGGGCGGCAAGTACGTCATCAACGAGGACGTCGTCGAAGGCAAACGCAACCTCTTCGAGATCAAGCCCGAACCCACCCGGCGGAAGGAGTCGGCGTAGGTCGCACGCGATCCGATCGAAACACACGAACGCCCACGGAACTCGCTTCCGTGGGTTTTTCGTTTTCGGATCAAAGGTCGATAACCAGATCCGACTTCGCCAGCTCGATCTTCCGCCCGCTGCGCTTGCTCTCCAGCGCCAGGCTCTGGTCGATGCCGATGCGTTCCTGCCAGCTCCGCTCGGGGTCGTGGTGGCCGATCAGCGTGTGCATTACGCGGCACTTGTGACAGCGGGCCAAAACGTCTTCGATGCAGCCGTGACCCCAGTCGATGCGCGGCACCGCCGCCGTCATGCCGATGCGCTTACGCCCGAAATACTCTTCCAAATAGTACTGCCCGTCGAAGTAGGCGAGGTCGGCGTCCATGCAGTGCTCGACGATGCGCGCCTCGGCCGCCAGGCTGCGCTGCTGCCGCGGGTCGGACGGGTCGTCGCCGTGGCGCAGCTCGTGATCGGTGCAGAAGACGAACGTCTTGCTCCCGTGCCGGATCTTGTACGCCAGGCAGCGGGTCGGGCCGTGATAAACGTCGAACGGCGTGATCACGGTCGAGCCGATCTGGATCGGCTGATCCATCCCGTGCGTGCTCCACGACTGCGCCTTGGCAGGGGGGTCGTCGGGGGAGGGGATTTCGACGCCCTTGAAGGTTGCCGCCATAATGCGGTAGTCGATCGGGTCGTCGTAATACATCCGCGTCGTGATGCGGCGGGAGAAGATGCCGTACCCCTGATCCAGCGCGCCCAGGAAGCTGCGCGTGCCGAAGATGCGGATCTCGAACGGCGGGCGCATGAAACAGAATTGCGAGAACGGCAGACCGCTGCGGTGGTCGAGGTGCCCGTGCGACGCCAGCAGCGACAGCTCGCGCGGACGGTCGCCCCAGTTTTCGATCAGGTGCTTGGACCCGTTGCGGATGCCGCTGCCCCCGTCCAGCATCAGGACGTTTCCCTCGGACGTCTCGATGCTCACGCAGGTGGTCTCACCGCCGTAGACGGGCAACTCGGAAGCGCCCAACGTGCGAAGATACGCCATGAGCGCGGAGCTGTCGTCCGCGATCGCCATCAGGTCGTCGAACGCCGACGTCACCCCGCCACGCGATTTGCGCAGATCCCGCAGCACGCGCTGGATCGCGTCCTGCGCCACCATCCAGCGATACTCTTCGACCTCGTGGGGCTCGGGAAACATCGGGCAGCTTCCCTGCACGCCCCAGAACGTAATCCGAAGATTCTCAACGGGTGACGGGGCCACGGGCGTACGCGCAGCAGCGAGGGTCATAGCGGCCTGTAGTTTACTCGGTCGGCGAATGAGTTGTGACGAAACCTCGACCGCCCACTTTAGGGCAATGGACGAGACGGGCACAAGAAGCGGTTGAGGCGAACGACAGACAATGCCCCCGCGGGCAAGTTGGCGGAATACACGCTCGACTCACGGCCGCCGCGGCCGCTATCACTCCAACGCCCGCCTCCCCTTCCCTGCGCTGCGTGCCGGTCACGGCCGCCCCCACTATTTCGCATCACTTTTTAATCCAATAATCCGTCCGATCAGGTCGGAAACAGCGACTGGTTTTCAGTGCCTTTTTCCGTGACTTGTGCCTCGTGAAGCATGCGCAAAAAACTAGTCGCTATGTCAATCGGCATACGAACATCCAAAGTGCCATCCGCGCCTTTTTCGCGGGGCGGCAGCCTCCAGGCATCCGTAAATCAGCGGCATTCAAAATCGGCGCGCACGCCTGACGCTAAATGTGAAGGGGCTGAAGCTTACAATCGCCGCTGGATTAGTTCGGCGCATAAAAAAAGAGCCGGTGGGTGAAGAAGGAAGGGGGGGAACCTTCTTCGGGGATACCGCCGGCTCGAACCCTAATACTACAGCAAGTCGGGTGGCGTTCGCAAGAGCATTCGCATGAATTCATCCAAATTGGCGGAATCGCCGATGGCGGGTGCGAAATCACGCGGATAGCGCGTTCAGGTTTTCGATGACGAAATCGGGTTTTTGGGTGGGGGGAAGGCGTTCCAATTCGCTTTGCGCGGTGACGCCGGTGAGGGTCAGCACCGTCGTCATCCCCAGCTTCTTGGCTCCCGCGATATCGGATTCCAGATTGTCGCCCACCAGCAGACAGGCGGCCGGCGGGACGCCGAGCTTGTGACAAAGCTCTTGGAAGAAGATTGCCTCGGGCTTGCCGGTGTAGGTCGGTCGCACGTTCGCGGCGTAGGCGAGCATTTCGCTCATCGGTCCACTGCCGAATTCGAGGCCGCGCGGGCTGGGGTAAACGCGGTCGGCGCAGATGCCGACCAGCGCCGCGCCGGCGCGAAGGAGGTAGAGGGCGACCCGCTGGCGGTCGGCGGTGGCGAAGACGTTGGCGGGCGCCCCGGCGACGACCACGTCGCACGGCTCGCCGATCTGATTGACCCACTGGACGTTTCCTTCGAGCAGTTCCGCGAGGCCCTCGGTTGCGAGGTTGAGGACCCGCGGGCGGGGGCCGAACCGCTCCCGAACGTAGTCCGCCGCCGCGCTCGCCGCGGTGAAGATGACGTCGGCCGGCATCTCGATTCCCATGCCGGCCAATCGTGTTTGGAGTCGCTGTGGGCTGCTCGTGCTATTGGTGATGCAGGCGTATTTGCGATGCTCGCGCCGCAGCCTGGCGACCAGGGCCGCCGCCCCGGGGAGGACGTGATCTTCGTGATAAAGGGTGCCGTCGAGGTCCAGCAGGACGGCGGCGAACGGCGAGAAATCCATGGGCACGCGGCGGAGTCTACGGGTGGGCAGGGCCATGTCCAGCAATGTGCCCGGCGGTCAAAAAGGAAAGGCGACGGCCAAGCCGTCGCCTTATTCCGTCATGCAGCCGATAGGGATCGAACCTATAACCTGCGGTTCCGTAGACCGCCGCTCTATCCAATTGAGCTACGGCTGCGCCTGTCAACGTCGCCCGATTCGGGCGGACGGATAAGGGTACGCCCGCCGTGGCGTCTGTCAAGCGGGCGATGCGGGGCGAGCGGCGCGCGGCCGGGGTCCGACCAACACAGGTGGCACGCCGAGTGCGTCGGCGGGCCACGGACGTAACTTGGAAGTCACCAATTACGCGCTGATCCGGTCGCTGCCGGCGACCTTCACGATCTTGTTGTAAATGCCCAGCAGCAGGAACGTCGGCGCCCATTGTCCGACGAACAGGGCTTCGTGATCCTTGCCGGCAAACTTGAGCGCCAGCGAGCCCAGGATGGAGCCACCCGCCAGCCACAGGAACGTGTCCGACGGCAAACGGGCCGTAACGTCTTCAATCGGCTTGGCGAGGCCGCCCTCACTGTGTTCGATCGCTTCTGACATGATGCGAGACATAAAGCTTACTCCTTTCACAGAGTTCGGCGCCGCGCGCGGTCAAACTGTCGGCTTCACGCGCGGCTTGGAAGGGGTGAGCAAGGGGAGTGCCAACGGCTTAGGAACTCACGGCAGGTGATCGAACAGCGTGGGCTCGCGATCGGACTCATCTTTGGCGCCGCCGGGCTGGGCGTCGCGCGAGGTGTTCGCGGAACTCTGGAAGATCTGCTCGACGCGCTCCAGCCGGTCGGCGTCCCGGGGGCGCTTGTCGAACCGGATCGTTTTGATGCGCGGGAAGCGGAGGGCGAAGCCGCTGGCGTGGCGGGTGGACCGCTGGATTTGATCGAACGCGATTTCCATCACCACCTGTGGCCGCACCTGAAACACTCGCCCGTTGTCGGAGACGGCGATCTCCTTGAAGAGCGCCGTCAGTTGCGCGATCTCCGCGTCGGTGACGCCGCTGTACGCTTTGCCGACGTTCAATAGCTCGGCCGCCGCGGGATCGGCCGGGTCGCCGCGCCAGACGGCGAAGGTGTAGTCACTGAGCAGGTTGCGCCGCTTGCCGTGCCCGTACTCGGCGGCGGTGACCACGCAGTCGAGCGTCGGCAGGTGGGTCTTGAGCTTGAGCCAGAGCTTCCCGCGCCGGCCGGGCGAGTAGATCGATTCCGGATCCTTGAGGATCAGGCCTTCGTTGCGCCGTGCCTTTGCTTCCTCGAACGCGGCGGTGATTTCCTCGACGATCCGAACTTCGGTGACCGACGTGATCGCCAGCGCGTCGCCGTCCGCGAGTTGCGCCAAACGCGCGCGGCGTTCGCGCAGCGGGCGCTCCATCAGCAGGTCGCCGTTGGCATAAAGCACGTCAAACGCCACGATCCGCACGGGATACGTTTTCAGCATGTTCGCGGTCGGCTTCTTCCGGCCGAGCCGCCGCTGGAGGTGCGCGAACGGCGACACGGCGCCACCGGCGTAGGGCACGATCTCGCCGTCGATTAGAAAGTCGCCCGGCACGCGGCGGACGGCCTCGATCACGTCGGGAAAACTGTCGTCCGCGCGATCCATCGTCCGCGTGTAGATCCAGACGCGGTCGCCCTCCTTGTGGACCTGCGCGCGAATGCCGTCGAGCTTGTCCTCGGCGTAGAACGTCCGCCCGGCGAGCGTCCTGGCGGCGTCGGCGGGCGTCTCCTGCGGCGTGGCGAGCATGAACTGCACCGGATGGAACAACCGAAACCGCGCACTGCACAACTCATCTTTCCGCGCCAGCAGCGCCACGTCTTCCAGGTTGCCGACGAGCAACTGGCACCGCTGGACGTCCGCGAGCTTCTTGTCGAACGCCTCGGCGACGGCGGCCTGCAGGATGCCTTCCTGTGCGCCGGTGCGCATGTCGCGGAAGATGATCTTGGCGAGGTACGTCGCCTCGCGGCCGGCGCCGCAGCGCTGGAACAATTCCGACAAAAGGGCGCGCTTGCGTTCCTGCTGGCCCGTCGCCGCCAGCGTCTCGAACGCTTCGGCGAGTTCGCCCAGAAGCAGGGGAGGATCGACGCGCGTTTCCGGCCAAACCTTCGACAAGGCCTCGCCGATCTCGCCGTGTGCGATCGTCAGGCGGCGCAGTTCCTCGTGGGCCACGGGAAGGATCTGGAGCAGCACGTCCCAGACAATTGCGCCACCGACGGCGAGCACGCGCTCGTCTTTTGCGGCAAAGGCCCGCCCCGCCGCGAACCGTACCGCCAGCGGCAGATCGTCGTCGGAGAGGGTTTTGAAATAGGTCGCGAGGGCGGCCTCCTTGGCGAGCTTCCCCGGTACCGCCGCCACGGCGTCCTTCACGCGTGCAAACTCGGCCAGCGTCGCTCGTTCCACGCCCCGATTCTAAGGCCCCGCAAGCGATCTCGTCTGCGGGCGTTTATGCCGAGCGTGCCGCCGCGAAGACGGGGGCGACGTCGAATTCGAAATCGGGTAATAGTCGGGTTTTATACTTATCGTCCGCTTTGAGCACGCGCCTGGCCCACTTCCCACTACTGCGCCGAAGTACCAGCACTTCTTCCTTCGCCGCATCGACGATCCAATACTCCATCACGCCGAAGGCGAGGTACTCCGGGGGCTTCTCGTCGTAATCGCGCGTCTCCGATCCGGGCGATACGACCTCGATGACGATTTCCGGAACCCAGGACGACCAGTCTTCATTCGTGTCCGGCGCGGTTTTGTAGACCGCGATGTCGGGGCGTCGCTCCGATTCAAGATCTTCCAGCAGGATCTTGCAGTCGCTGCCGCCGCCGACGCGATAGACTTGGTCTGGGCGGTGCGCTTTGTACACGTAGAGTTGCTGCTTGATCGCGTCTACCTGAGCGAAATGCTTTCGATTGGGAACGTCGACCACGGTCACCACCCCCCTGCTTAATTCGTACGAGGAACCTTCGCACCCCTCGGCCTGCTCGAATTCCGCCAGACTCATTCGGCGTCCAGCATCGTTCGGTCCGACAACCGTTACAGCTTTCTGCATCATTCACGATTATAACAAGGGATCAGGCGACCACCTCATACAATCCGACACAGGGTCAGCCGGCCACCGTCATGCCCGATATTCTCCTCGCCACCCTCAACGCCAAATACCCGCACGCCGCGTTCGGGCTGCGATATCTGTACGCCAACCTCGGCCCCCTCGCCGACCGCGCGGCCATCCTCGAGTTCGACATTAACCAGCGGCCGACCGACGTCCTCGAAGCGCTCCTCGCGCAAAACCCCAAGATCGTCGGCCTGGGCGTCTACATCTGGAACGCTCGCGAGTCGACGGTGCTGGCGGCCAACCTGAAGCGATTGCGGCCGGACGTCACGTTGGTGCTCGGCGGGCCAGAGATTTCGTACGAGACGGAGCAGCAGGAAATCGCCGGGTACGCCGACTACATCGTGACCGGCGAGGCCGATCTTGCCTTCGCCGAATTGTGCGAGCGCATCCTCACGAACCGCCGGCCACTGCAAAAAGTCATCGTCGCGGAGTTGCCGCAGTTCGAAGAGAAGGGTTCAGGGTTTAGGGTTCAGGGTTCAGGAAATGAAAGAGGGACGGGAGCCCTTTCTTATTCCCTGAACCCTGAACCCCGAACCCTGAGCCCTCTTCGCCTTCCTTATCACCTTTACACGGATCACGACATTGCCCACCGCGTGGTTTACGTCGAGGCGTCGCGCGGGTGTCCGTTTAAGTGCGAGTTCTGCCTGTCGTCTCTCGACGTGCCCGTGCGCAACGTGCCGCTCGACGCGTTCCTGGCCGCGATGCAGTCACTCCTCGACCGCGGGCTGCGGCAGTTCAAGTTTGTGGATCGGACGTTCAACCTGAACCTGAACGTTTCCAAGGCCATCCTGCAATTCTTCCTCGACCGCTATCGCCCGGGGCTGTTCCTGCATTTCGAGATGATTCCCGATCGTTTGCCCGAGGCGCTGCGGGCGCTGATCCGCCAATTCCCGCCGGGCGCACTGCAATTCGAAGTCGGCATCCAGACGTTCAACGAGGACGTGTCGGCCCTCATCAGCCGCCGGCAGGACAACGCGAAGCTCGAAGAGAACCTCCGCTTCCTCCGCACTGAGACCGGGGTGCACATTCACACCGACCTGATCGTCGGCCTGCCCGGCGAAGATCTGGCGTCGTTCGCCGCGGGATTTGATCGCCTGGTCCGCCTGAGCCCGCAGGAGATTCAGATCGGCATCCTCAAGCGCCTCCGCGGCACGGCGATCGTCCGGCACGATGTCGAGTGGGGCATGGTTTATAGTCCGCACCCGCCTTACGAGATCCTTCAGACCAAATTGCTCGATTTCGCCACGATCCAGCGCCTTCGGCGGTTCGGCCGGTATTGGGATCTGCTGGGGAACAGCGGCAACTTTCGGGAGACGCTGCCAATGCTGTGGACCGCGCCCGGCGGCGGTGGCGCACGATCGCCGTTCCAGACCTTTATGGACCTGAGCGATCGGCTTTATGGGCGAATGGGGCGTAACCACGGGATCGCCCTCCAGGATCTGGCGGAGTTCCTGTTCGATCACCTGACGCGGATCGCCGGCCGCCCCGCAGGTGAGGTCGCCCGAGCGCTCTGGGGCGATTACCAGCGGAGCGGACGATCCGACCGCCCCGTGTTTCTGCGACCGTTCATCGGGGATCAGCCCATTCCTCGCCGAGGAGGGGCGTCTGCGGCCACGCGTCGGGTTACGCCCGTGCGCCAGGCGAGACATTTGGCGTAATTCCAATGCGTGTCACGGGGCGGATTGGGATGTCGCCGGGCGAACCCATGCATCGAACAAAACGTTTGATAAGGGTGCTCCGCGTCGACCGGGGCGTGGTCGCGAGGCGTGGGGTTAAAGAATCTCAACCGTGGTGCGCCGCCCGGCGGGCACAACCGTTTTCACCCGCGATTATGGCCCATTCACATTTGATATATGGACGGACAGTTGGACAAGGTTTCTCAATCGCAAAACAAGGGTTTTCATTGCGACCCCTTGAGGGCAGGCCTAGAATCGCCTTTCACGTCTGCGGGAACGCTTCAGGCGGAAGCGTAGCTGCCCGCATGCCGCGATCATCAAGGGGTCGGCGGAGTTTAATATGATTTCGAATAAGACTTCACTTTCGTTGATACGTCGATCCATCGGTAGTCGCATCGCCTCGGCATTCACTCTTGTCGAGCTGCTGGTCGTGATCGGCATTATTGCGCTGCTAATCGCGATCCTCATGCCGGCACTAAGCAAGGCGCGGGCGCAATCGTTGGAAGTCGCGTGCGCCAGCAACCTCCGCCAGATGGGTCAGGCGATGACGATGTACACGATCCAGTACAAGTACTACCCGGGGGCGTATGCGGTTAATCCCGCAGGCCGTAGCAACGTCTTTGCTATATGGCCGACGCGTCTCCGATCCGTCATGCGGACTACGACCAACAATGGCGGGCCCGCCGGCACGACCGGTGGGGGCGGAATCGAAAAGGCTTTTTGGTGTCCGGCGTCGGACCCGGGCCTTCAGTGGCAAGTGAAATACGGATCGCCCGGCGGCGCGTACGCGATCGACGCCGACAGTGGTTACGGCTACGACTCCGGTGAGTTGCTCCTCGACAACATCAACATTGGTTTCAGTTACGGTTATAACGATTGGGGCACCGGCCCCGTTCCGGGAGATGTGACCGAGATGACGGGCCTCGGTGGCGACATCACCTACCCGGTGCCGGCCGGACCTTACTTTCCGACTACTAACGTTAAGCGCCACATCGAACTTAACGCCAGTCGTGTTAGAACCGCCGCCGAAATGATCGCGATTGGCGACAACACCTCGGCACACAATTGGGACTTCAACATGGACCCGTTCGACGCCACGCAGGCGCCTAGTAAGCGACATCGGGGCGGGTGCAACATACTGTTTTGTGACGGCCACGTGACGTGGTATGACCAACGGGACGTGGCGATGACTCCGACGCGTAATGGGATTGATCCGAATACGGGGCCCGGGTCTGCAATGCGCCGCATGTGGAATAACGACCATCAGCCGCACTGATCGCTCGGCGCGCGCAACGGTTTTCTAATTTGGTTTGTCAAGCATATGTCTGAAGATTCCTCTCAGCGAAAATGGTTGGTTTTTGGCGGCGCGCTCGTCGTCGCGTTGGTCGGCTATGTCGGATGGTCCGCCTTCCACAAGCCCGCGAACTCGGTAGATCTACCCAATGGAACGTTTTGGGTTTGCAAGAAATGCGACAACCATTTTGCCGTATCTGAAAAGGCGCTAAACGAGCACCAAGCGGCTCACTATGGCGAACCCCTCCCGTGCCCGAAGTGCGGCTCGACGGAGTTAATTCGCTCGATCCGATGCGAGAAGTGTGGGGAGTACTACCCCATGAATCGGCGGGGCTCAGAGCTCAAGTGCCCGAAATGCGGGACTCCGGCAATGCCACAGGTCAAATCGTAGCACTGGCGCCTGGGAAAAGTTTACAGCGAACAGGGCCTTCGATCAGAAAACCGCGCGAGCAGGGTGGTCCTCCAACGGGCCGCCCTCCTTCGCCTTTTTAATTCGCGCAGCTCCCCTCCTCGCCCGGCGGCTGCTTAAAGTCAGTCTCATGTCTCTGAAACCCGAACTCCCGTCGCTCACCGCTCTCGCCGCTGGCCGATACCGGCATTACAAGGGGAACGAATACCAAGTGATCGGCGTGGCTCGGCATAGCGAGACCCTTGAGGAAATGGTCGTTTACCGGCCAGTGTATGGCGAACGGTCGCTCTGGGTCAGGCCGCTGGCGATGTTCGTCGGGACGGTGGACGTGGGCGGGCGGGCAATTCCCAGGTTTGCCCGGATCGACGGCTGATCGGGGGCGGGGGCCTCGCCAAACGCGCAAACGAAAACGCCGACCTTTCGGTCGGCGTTTTCTCGTCTCGTCTGACAGAATTCCGCGGCAGTCCGCGGTACTCCGGGCGATTAATGCCAGCGGAAGCCGATGCCCAGGCCGTACAGGAACCGGCCGTCCGAGAAGGACGAACTGGCGTCGCTGTCCTGGTCGAAGAAGAACTGGTATTCCACGCCGAGCTGGATGAAGGTGGTCGAATTCACGAACCACTTGATGCCGGCTTCGGGCGCGGCTTCCCACGTGTTGTGGATGTCACCGTACTGATAGCCGATGTTGCCACCGATGTATGGCTGGACCCGGCCGAGGTCGAAGTGGTAATCGAGCGCCAGGCGGGTGCTGCCGAACCAGGCGCTACCGGCGCCCTGGTCATCGGCATAGCTGGCCGACTGCCGGACACCGACTTCGAGTTCCTTGGTGAGGAAGTACCCCAGATTCCCATTGACGCCGAAGTCGGTGCCATTGAAATCCGGGCCGTTCGAGCCGCTGCCGCTGAGGGTGAGCTCGTAATCCCCTTGCTGGAACTGAGCCTGCGCCGCCATCGCCGGGAGCAGGGCCAGAGCCGCCACAACCATTAACTTACGCAACATGAAAACCTCCTTCAGTAAAGTTTGTTGCGCCTGTACCGACTGGCCTACATAGCCCGTCTGCGCGGGATGGTATAGATAAGCCACCGCTTTGGGAAGAGGCAAACCAGGTCAGGATAAATGACCGGATGAGTTCGCTGCCCGGTTATTGGGCATCAGATTCCTGCTCCGACGGCTTGGGTAACGTGTCGGACGGCGTTCTGGAAGATGGCGAGCCCTTGACCGGCGGCGGTTGCGCCGCGGCGCGTCCAAGCGGGGTGCTGAATCGCATCGACGAAGCGCTCGGGGTGGGGCATGAGGCCGAAGACCAGGCCACTGGCGTCGCAGACGCCGGCGATGTCATCCGTGCTGCCGTTGGGGTTGTCTGGCGATTGGCCGTTGGCGGGCTGGCCGTCGGCGCGGGTGTAGACGAGGGCGACCTGATCGTTGTCCCAGAGGGCTTGGCGGACGTTGTCATTGGCGGGGGTGAACTTGCCTTCGCCGTGAGCGATGGGAAGTTCCAGGCGGTGGACGCCGGTAGTCCAAACGCACTTTTTCGATCGCCCGGCGAGGTGAACCCAGCGATCGATGAAGCGTCCGCAGTCGTTGTGGGCGAGCGTGCAGGACTGGCCGGTCGCGCCACCGACTTGGCCGGGGAGGAGGTCGGTCTTCACGAGGACCTGGAAGCCGTTGCAGATGCCGATGATCGGCTTTTGCGCGGCGATGAACGTGGCGAAGGTCTCGGCGAGGTGGTGGCGGATCTGGTTGGCGAAGATCCGGCCGGCGGCGATGTCGTCGCCGTAGCTGAACCCGCCGGGGATGGCCAGAAGTTGGTAGGCGTCCAACAGTTGTGGCTGTTTGAGGAGCTGGTTGACGTGGAGGAATTCGGGGGTGGCGCCGGCGAGGTCAAAGGCGTGGGCGGTTTCGCGGTCGCAGTTGACGCCGGCGGTGCGGAGGATGAGCGTGCGGGGCTTCATGGTGACATCATACGAAGACAGGGTCGCTGAATCGACCCAGCCAACGGCATTCAACGGACGCGGGTTGCCCTTGTCGGGCGGGAAAGTAATCTCACCCGCATGATGCCACCGCCAGCGCCGATCGGTAAGGACTTACGTGGGCAATGGATGCTGAAGGAGGGGATTTCGTTTTTGAACCACGGGTCGTTCGGCGGGGTGCCGCGCGTGGTGTTCGAGGAACAGGAACGTTGGCGGCGGCGGATCGAGGCGGAGCCGATCGAACTGCTGGGGCGGCGGCAGGCGGAGTTGATCGAGGTGGCCAAGCGGCCGGTGGGGACGTGGCTGGGAATGCGGACGGAAGATTTCGGCTTGGTGACCAACGCCAGCGAGGGGATCAACGCGGTGCTGTATTCACTGCGATTCGCGCCGGGCGATGAGTTGCTGACGACGACGCACGTCTATAACGCGGTCCGCATGGCGATGCGGCACACTGCCGCGCGCCACGACGCGACTTATCGCGAGGTCGACATCCCCACGCCCGTTACAAGCCGGGCCGACATCGCCGGGCCGATCATTGAGGCGCTGAACGAGCGTACCAAGCTCGTCGTGATCGACCACATCACCTCACCGACGGGGCTGATCTTTCCGGTCGAGGAAATCGCGGCGGCGTGCGCGGGCAGGGGGGTCGAGGTGCTGATCGACGGGGCGCACGCGCCGGGCATGATCCCGCTCGACGTGCCGGCGACGGGGGCGACGTATTACGCCGGCAATTTGCACAAGTGGGTCTGCGCACCCAAGGGGTGTGCGTTCCTCTGGGTGGCGTCGCGGCGGCGGGCGGACGTGCACCCGTGCGTGGTCAGTCACAACTACGGCAAAAGTCTCGCGGAGGAATTCGGCTGGCAAGGGACGCGCGACGCCAGCGCCTGGCTGGCGATGCCGACGGCGCTGGCGTTCATGTCCGACCTGGGGTGGGAGCGCGTGCGGACGCACAACCACGCGCTGGCGGTCTGGGCGCAGGCGATGCTCGCCGAGCGGTTCAACGTGACGCCAGTGAGCCCGCTCGACGGAAGTTTGATCGGCGCGACGGCGACGGTGCCGCTGCCCGCGGCGCTGGCGAACATGACCGACGAGCAGGGGACCGCATTGCAGCAATCGCTTTACAGCCGCGACGGGGTCGAGGTGCCGCTCTTCCGCTGGCAGGGGACGTGGCACCTGCGCGTGTCGTGCCAGGTCTATAACGAGGCGGCGGACTACGAGCGGCTGGGGCGGGCGGTCATCGCCGCCGGTCAACGGCCCTGAGGATCGCCAGCAGCACGACGGCGCCGACGGTGGCGGTGATGATCTCCGCCAGCAGGCTGTTGGCGGCGAACCCAAGGATGCCGAAGAGGAAGCCGCCCACGATCGCGCCCACCACGCCGACGATGATGTTGCCGGCAAGGCCGAAACCCTTGCCCTTGGTGAATTTCCCGGCCAGCCAACCGGCGCAGAGTCCGACGAGTAGGAAGGTGATGAGTCTCATGGCGGATACGTCCTTATCGCGCGTGGGCGAGGCGGGGATCGGAATCGGACCGTCCTTGACCGCGTTCGGATCATCGTCATACTCGCCCGCGCGAGCGATGGGAAGGCGATGCTGAAGCGCAAAATCGAAAACTGGCTGGCCCGGCGGGGAATCCGCATCGTCACGCGCAACAGCCCACACTTCGATATCCTGCCGCGCAACGTCGAGCCGGAGTTTTTGGCGGCGTACGAGCGGTGGGGTCCGATCTCGACCGTGCCCCCCGACGCCATGTACGCGCTGTGGCGGGCCGTCGAATACGTCGTCAAATCAAACGTCCCCGGCGATTTCGTGGAGTGCGGGGTCTTCCGCGGCGGGTCCACCGGCCTGGCGGCACGGGCGATGACGCACTTCGGCGACACGACGCGCAAGCTGTACCTGTACGACACGTTCGAAGGCATGCCCGCGCCGACCGGGCGCGACGTCGATTTCGCCGGCCGCACGCCCGAGCAGCACCTGCGCACGTGGGGCGCGGCGAAGATGAGCGACATGGCCAACAGCCCGCTCGACGAAGTAAAGGCCAACGTGGCGCGCTCGGGGGTGGCGGCCGATCGGTTCGTCTTCGTCAAGGGAAAGGTCGAAGAGACGATCCCCGGGACCATGCCGGCCGGGGCGATTTCAATCCTGCGGCTGGATACGGACTGGTACGAATCGACCAAGCACGAGTTGGTGCACCTGTTTCCACGCCTATCCGCTGGGGGGGTGTTGATCGTGGACGATTACGGCTTCTGGCGCGGCTCGCGGGAGGCGTGCGACGAATACTTCCGCGCGCAGGGGACGAAGATCCTCCTGTCACGCGTGGATCGGGTGGGGACGGTCGTGGGGGTGAAGTAGGCGCGGTTGCGGCGAATGGCCGCTGGGGAAAACGTGCGGTAGATTAGGCGTTGGGGGAACTACGTCGCGAGGCAGGCATGTCGAATTATCGGACGGGGAGCGTAATCGTCGCGTTGCTGTTGTGCGTCGTTGCGGCGTCGCCGGTTCGGGCGGCGGATGCGGTGATCGAAGCCAAGCGCAAGGCGGCCGCGGAACTGCTTAAGGAGGGGAAGACCGCCGACGCGATCGCGATGACCAAGGAAGTCACTCGCGCCGACGCTCAGAATTATCGTGATCACCTGCTCCTCGCCCGCGCGTACGACAAATTGAACAACCGCAACGAGGCGGTCGAATCGTACCGCCGGGTGCTCGAACTGCTCGCGCCCAACGACGATCGGGCCGTCCGCGCCGAGGTCGATCGGCGGCTGAAAGCGCTGGACGCGCAGACGATCAAGATCCAGGCGGCGGAGGAGGAGTTCCTGAAAAAGCTCGACGCCCTCGAGCGGGAGGCGATCGCGGCGCGCGACCCACGGGCGGTCGAGCGGATCTTCCGTCTCAAGGGGGGCGTCTGGGCGGCGCAGGGGCGAAAAGACTTCGCGTGTGTCGAAGTGCAGGCGGCGTCGGAGTGGCAAGGCTGCGGGCTGACCGTGACCAGTGGGCAGCGCTATCGGGTTCGCGCGGTGGGGACGTGGACCATTTCTCCCGGCCTGCGGTGCGGTGCGGACGGCGTGGACGACCGGCCCAGCGGCGGGGTCGGCGCGTACGGCTCGCTCATCGCCAAGGTCGATAACGCGCCGGAGGTCATAGCGGTCGGGAGCAACGGGACATTCCTTGCGGGCGAGACGGGAAAGCTGACGTTCATCACGGCGATGCCGACACGGGCGGATCGGGTGAAAAACGGTGGGTCGGTGTTCGTCGTCGTGGAGCGCGAACAGTAGGGCGGCCCTCCGGGCGTGCCGTTAAACGAAAAGTGCTATGTCGGGCGTCGCAGCACGGCGAGGAAATGATCGCGGCTCCCGAAATGGGTGGGGTTGATCCCCTCGGCGATGACCTTGAGGCGTGTCGGCAAGGGGACGCGCATCGCCCGCAGGGCGCGTAAGCCGAGGTACGCCGCCGTCACGGCGACGCCGCGGAATCGCTCGGACCCCGCGTATCGCGAATGGCGCGTGCGTTCGAAGTGGAGCAGTTCGAGTCCGGCCAGTTTCCCCGCGGTGGCGACGGACTGGCGGTTGAAGAAGCCGATGTGCTCGACGATGCCGCAGTACCAGTACGCCGGCCCGGACAACCGCCAGGCGAGGTTACCGCTGTCACCGGTTTCGACGACCATGACGCCGCCCGGTTTTAGCAGACGCGTCAGCGACGTGAGCGTTTGCACTGGATCGGGGAGGTGTTCGAGGACGTCGAAGCTGACGACGGCGTCGAACGATTGATCGTATTCGCCGCCGACCGCGTCGATGGTCGGGCCGATGATCCGCACGCCGTGACTCGCCGCGAGGTCTGCCGCCACGGTCGAGGGCTCGATGCCGGATTTGTCCCAGGCGTCGCCGAGGTAACTGAGGAACCCACCGTCGTAACAACCGAAGTCGAGCACGCGCTTGCCGGGGCTGAAGCGTTCGAGCACGGCCTTCTTGTTGGCGTAGAAGCGGTGGTGGGCGATAGAGGCATCGACGGCCGGGTCGGTCGTCCAGTTCTTGCCGCTCGATTCGCGGTAACAAGCCAGCAGGCGCTCTTCGGGAACCACCGGCGCGACGAACTGATAGCCGCACGCCGCGCAGCGGTAGTGGAACAGGTTCAGGTCGTCGATGCGGATCGGCACCCCCGCCACCTTGGTCGGCGGACGATAGCGCGGCCGGCCCAGCGACCGAACGTCGGCGCTCCCGCACACCCGGCACAACACCTTGCCGCCGTCGTCGCCGCCGCCGTCGCTCATGCGCCCCACTTTCTTAATCGGCGTTTGATTTTCCGCCACAGCGACGGCGGCGCGTAGACCGCCCGGCGCATGATGCGATCCGATCGGGTGTCGCGAACCACCAGCGGCGGGTGTCGCAGTGGGAACTCCATCGCCCGCACCGGTGTGTTCGCCAGGTCCGAAT
>Ga0207674_10000223_pt1 | contig 70785 bp, 80 predicted proteins | sample KBSCornC72_FD_184303 | JGI IMG/M metagenome (GOLD analysis project Ga0207674, IMG submission 184303) | Corn rhizosphere microbial communities from Kellogg Biological Station, Michigan, USA - KBS Corn C7-2 (SPAdes) (version 2) | ecosystem: Host-associated > Plants > Roots > Rhizosphere > Soil ...
CTCGACCGCTTCGGCGTCGCCGGCGTGTTTTTGCTAATCGCGGCGAGCATGGGCGTGGTGGCGCTGGCGATCGGTGTCTTTGGACCGAGGACCCGCAATCTGTCGCTGGAAGCGATCTCGGAGTGAATTTGCGGGTCAATTCAATAACTTAATTACATAATTGATAAAATCAATTTTTGGACCTTGAAATATCAATTATCTTGATATATCTCCGCCCGGTAACGGAAACGGGCCCGGGCATGGCGAAGGTGAGGGATTGGCAGGAACTGAGCCAGCTGACGCGCGGCTCGCCCCTGATTGTCGAACGGGTGCGCCTGGCCGACAGCGATATCGTCATCGAGGGCGCCTTCGAGCTGCCGCAGCTCGCGCGCCTCGCGCTGGAAGATCAGATCTTCATCGCCGCCTTCGTGAAGAGCCATGGCTCGATCAAGGAGATGGAGCAGGTCTTCGGCGTCAGTTACCCGACGATCAAGGCGCGGCTCAACCGTCTTGCCGGAGCGCTCGAATTCGTCGAGACCGATCCCACACCGTCGCGCAACGAAATCCTCGATCGCCTCAGTCGTGGCGAAATCACGGCCGGCGAGGCGATCGCCGAACTGGAGAGAAAGTCATGAGGCCGCCGCTTCTCGCCGTCGTGCATATCCTGCCGAATGAGGTGCGCCGCGGCATTCGTCTGTGGGTCCCCTTGTTCCTGATCTGGCTGCTCCTCTTGCCGTTTCTCCTCGTCCTGTTGCCGGTTTATTTCGTCGTCTGCACGGTGGTCGACATCGATCCGTTCAAAACGCTGGGCGCGTTCGTCGCCGTTCTCGGCAACCTCACCGGCACGCATGTGGAGGTCGAAAGTCCGCAGGCCTCCGTCTTCATCCATGTCTATTGAAAGGCAAGCACCATGAGCGAGAACCGCCGACAAATCCTGGAGATGCTGTCGCAGGGAAAGATCACGGCCGCGGAGGCGGAAAGGTTGATCGCCGCGCTCGAGCGCGAGCCTTCCGCCGCCGGGTCATCCGGCGAGGCACGCCGCAACGACCCGCTCAAGTATCTGCGCGTCGTGGTCGATGCGGTCGACGAACACGAAGGACCGACCAAGGTGAATGTCCGCGTGCCCATTCAGCTGCTGCGCGCGGGCGTCAAACTCACCAGCATCATCCCGCCTCGGGCGCGCAGCGAGGTGAACGAGGCGCTGCGCAAGGAGGGCATCGATGTCGATATCGGCAAGCTGACGCCGGAGAGCCTCGAGGAGGTCGTGGAGCAGCTCCGCGATCTGCAGGTCGATGTCGATCACGAAAGGGCGAAGGTGCGGATTTTCTGCGAATAGCCATGAACTATCGTCACGCCTATCACGCGGGAAACTTTGCCGACGTGGTGAAGCATCTGGCGCTGATCAGCATTCTCCTGCGTTTGTGCGAAAAGGACTCCGCCTTCGCGGTGATCGACACCCATGCGGGGCGCGGCGTCTACGATCTCGAGAGCGAGGCGGCGAAGCGCACCGGCGAAGCCGCGAACGGCATCGGCCGCATTCTCGGGCTTCGCGATCGCAAGGAAGAGCTTCCGGCCGCATTGCAGCGCTATCTCGAGATCGTGAGGCAGACCGCGGACGGGATGTATCCCGGCTCTCCGGTCATCGCCGCTTTCATGCTGCGATTGCAAGACAGGTTGGTCGCCATCGAAAAGCATGCGGACGATGCGGCGGCCTTGAAGTCGGCGTTGGCCTGGTTTCGCCGAAGAACCCTGCAAAGCGAGTGCGCTGACGGCTATGCGCGCTTGAATGCATTGCTGCCGCCCCCGGAGCGGCGCGGCATGGTGTTGATCGATCCGCCGTTCGAGTCGCCCGACGAGTTTCGCAATGAAGCGCGCGCCTTGGCGCGGGCCCTGAAAAGGTTCGCGACTGGAATCTACCTCCTGTGGTTTCCGCTCAAGTCGGCCGGCGAGGCCCATGCCTTCGGCGGCGCGGTACTTTCTGCGGGCGCGAACAAAGTGCTGCGCATCGACGTCGACATCGGCGCCGATGCCGGCGGAGGCGCTAAGGAACGGCTGACGGCCGCGGGGTTGATGATCGTCAACCCGCCATTCGGTTTCGCCCGCGCGATGCAGGCTTCGCTGGCCATCCTCGCACCGCTGCTGTCATCGGATGCGCAATTCGACATTCGCTGGCTTGCGGGCGGCGAGGACTGAACCGCACCGCACGAAGGCCGAAAATGCAGGTTCTTGCCATCCGGGTTGAGGTTCAGTAATGGAGCCGCGACGCGGACAGGTGGTCGAGTGGTTGATGGCACCGCACTCGAAATGCGGAGTACCTTGACGGGTATCGTGGGTTCGAATCCCACCCTGTCCGCCAAGAATAGTACGTAAATATCTGATTTACCTACATAATGGTGCAACATTGTTTTCTTCTCCCACGAATTATCCCACATTTCGCTCAGGAACTCTGGCGAATACGCGCGAATTGACTCTGTAGGATATTTATCCTATAATCTCCCGAAAATGGGGACAAAGTCATGGAAGGGAAGATTGGTCAGCGGGGCGCCTGGCTTCGCCGTAGATACATCCGATTTGGATCGCTGCCATCACTTCACTCGGTTCAATCATTTCGGCCTTTGTCCAACGATTATGAATGGCCGTGAGGAATCCCATCAACTGAGCAATATCCGAGGCAGACATGGCTGTCCGGACAAATTTGCTTTCTGTAAATCCCATTTAACATGACGCTCCGTCGGTTCAAATGAGGGCAGCCCGACCATGCGCTCAGGTTGTGAACCTCGCTGCCTCCCGCATGGCTCGGACAGCGGCAATCAGTCGAGGAATATCCTGTCGAGAGTTTGCTATGAAATCCTGATCCGACGCTGTCGCGCCAGTCAGGTGAATGTCGTTGCTACAGGTGCGAATGAAGCTATCGCCGCTGGTATGGTCTCGACCTTCGATGAAGGACTTCCAAGGCCCCGGTGTCGCCGCTGAAGCTCGTCGTTCGATATCGTCTAGCTCTTGGTCGGAAACATAATTCATTGGCGATCTCCCCTCCTGAGCGATTGGGACTGGACAGCAAGCCTGACCTGTTAGCAGTGGCGTCAGTTTGATTTCTCTGTTGGCGTCGGGGGGCGGGGGTTCTACTATCTGCTTACAATAGTAGTAAGCGCTCGGATGCGCATACCGAAGTTTCATAACGTTCCAGAGTCCGATCCCGCCATCGCTCTCAATAGATGTTCTCCAACTGAAAATCACCGGTCTTTGCGTCGAGAAGCCACGTGATGTGGGTGCCGGAACCGGCGCGGATGTAATGGCCGCGAAATCGGGCGGGGTCGTGACCTTGGTTCCGCAACCGCAACACACAATCCGTTTCGATTCCGATGCGGTCAATGGCTTCGTGAGCGATGTACGATTGTTGCCATTCTCGAACCGCCTTTGCCGGGCGCTCGATGGGGGCCGGAAACAGGCCCGGCAATCTGGGGTCATCGAAAAGATTTCGATGCCAACGCATTTTCCCGTCGCGGGTGATGGCCGCAATGTGCCGACCGTCACTCTCAACATAAAGGATTAGGCCGCTGCGAGGATCATTCAGAACAAAGGGCTGGCCGATTTCAAAACCTTGGAGTTCAGCATACGTGCAGGGCCCCGCAAGTTGTGATGTCCCGCTTACGAAAGGTGGCGGCGGATTAAATGGAGGGCGCGCGGCTGAAGGTTTCACGGCACCATACGACGTTCCAAGTGTGATCGCGCACGCCACCATAACCATCGTAATGCAAATGGGCGCTTTCAGGTACCGCATGTCATCCCGCTTCAAGTTCTAGCCGGTCGCCCTCAATTGGTCGTCTCCATCTGAACATCGCCCATCTTCGCGTCTATGAGCCAACCGTAGTGAGTGCCGGATCCCGCTTGGATGTAGTGGCCGCGAAACTGCGAAGGCATTTTGTGATCAATGAACTGACGCGCACAATTCGGTTCCACTCCGACGCGGTCGATACCAAGATGGTTGGCCCACGACTGCGCTTGACGCCGCAATTCTTTGGGGGACGGCGAGGGTTCGCCTTCGATGTTGGGAGGCGGTATGAAAAACCTCTGTATTCGGCCGCCGAACAAATCACGATGCCACAGAAGCGATCCATCGGGCGCGATTGCTGACATGTGTCGCCCATCGCTTTCGACATAAAGGAATGAGCCGCTACGCGGGTCCTTTAAAAGAAAGGGCTGGCCAATCACGAACGCCTCAGGATCAGAAAAAGAACAGGGCTTGGCCGAGAGCGTCCCAGCGCCTTGCGATGTCCCAATTGTGATCAAACAAGCCAGAATAGATGGAAAGAATTGCAAGCTCGGGCGCACGGATGATCCTCCATCAGAGGAAGAATATCAGTCCGATGAAGCGTCCATGAATATACCGGCGACCTGTATTGTTCACAGCTTTTCGCGGTATTGTTGCGCCGGGGATGGTCGCAAAAAACGTCATAGTTGCGGTCGTGATGACGATCTTGCTCGCCGGTTCTGCCGGAGCGCAGACCGTTATAGAATCGGCGTGCGAGGCGGAACATGGCGTCTCCTACGAGCGGATTGTGTCCTCATGCACAAGCATCATCTTGGAGGCCAAGACGACAGGCTCCTACGTGAGCGATCTCCCGTATGCCTATTATGATCGCGGCCTAGCTTTCTATCGGTTGGGAAAATACGACCGAGCAAGAGACGACTTCTTGCACGCGATAAAATACAAGTCCGACTTGGTCTCGGCTTGGCGTGGGTTGGGGGAGGTGTTGGAGAAAATGGGGCAGACCGGTCAACTTCAAGCTACTCTCGATGCCGCAGTTCAAGCCAATCCCAGCAACCCCATACTTTTGAACGGCGTATGTTGGGAGCGGGCGACGCTGGGCCGATGGCTCGACGTGGCTCTAGCGGAATGCAATCAATCGCTCCAGATCGCGCCGGACAATCCGTTTACATTGGATTCGCGTTGCTTGGTGCGTTATCGCCTTGGCGACTTCGCGAACGCTATGGCCGATTGCGATGCCGCCTTGAGACACAACAGTACCATGCCCACGTCGCTGTACGTTCGCGGCCTTGCGAAGAAGCGTTTGGGTTATGCCGAGCTTGGTGATGCTGACATCGCGGCAGCAACGGCATTGGACGCAAAGATTGCCGACACATATTCCGGGTATGGCGTGGAGCCTTAACGGAGGCGATTGTGGACGTTAGAGTCGCAGTTGGAGTCAGTGAGCGAGGTTCTTCATTGTGTAATTACGGCGGAAAAGCGGCGAAACAGTCACAATGAACCGAGTGTTGCAGGCATGGCTGATTGCAGTAGTCGTTCTGTTCGCCGCTGACGCCAGTGCCATTGCCGATCCCGATCCTGCTTTGGCAAACGAGGGACAACATCGTGCCAGTTTGCAGGCACCACCGATTTTGGTGAAACCGCCGTTTCCATCTGGCTACAAACCGCCAGTCAACCTGCATATGCCCCAGTCCATATTCATTCGCGTTCCAAAGTCAGCGGACTGGGACAGCTTTCAGACTCCTTGCCTTGCATTTGACATCGGCGTCGATGGCCGAGTGTCGAACATCGTGGTCCTACGTCCCTCTGGGATTACTGAGGTCGATCAATTCGCCGTCGCTTCTGCTGCAGATTCTCTGTACCAACCAGCGACGGTAAATGGGAAGTCGATTGTGCAGAGAATTATCTCCGAACGTCAGTACAACTTCGGCCAGCATCATAGCTCCGGACCTACATGTTCATGGGTTATGTATGATGCTTACATGGTAAAGCATTCCGCTGCGCCGGACCTTGGCCAATCAGCACCGAAACCGTGAGCGCAACATATGGGCTTCCCAAGGGTCGCGGAAGGTCGCAACTGTGATCAGCACGTCGGATGATCTAAACTTGCATCCGCTTCAAGATGAATGTCCGCTTTCGACCCAAAGCGGACATCGGTCTGCGCACCCGACAGGGTGAAACTGAGAACTGGGTCGTTGTGAACCTGAGCGGTCAGCTGCCAGGTGATGGGCGCCAAAGCCACCCGCCAAGACTCACAGCAAGAAGCATCCCAGCCAGCTGTGCCAGTACGAATGCGGGCGCAGCGCTTGGCGCAATCCCGGCATAGGTATGGGTGAGCGATCTTCCAACAGTGACAGCCGGGTTGGCGAACGACGTTGACGCCGTGAACCAGTAAGCCGCCGTTATGTAGAGCCCGACAGCATAAGGCACGGAGCGAGGTGAGCGAGCGAGGCAGCCGAGAATCGTGAGCAGCAGACCGAAAGTGGCGACACCTTCCGCCAACCACTGACCCTGTCCTGATCGCATGGTCTCCGAGACCTGCCAAACCGGCATGCCAAACATCAAATGCGCAACCCACGCGCCCGCTATCGCTCCTGCAATCTGGACCGCAATGTAGAGTGCCGTGAGCGGCCAAGTGAAATCGCGGCGAAGCGCGAACGCCAGCGACACAGCCGGATTGAAGTGGGCGCCGGATACCGGACCGAGTACGAGTATCATGACCACCAGGATCGCGCCGGTCGGTATCGTATTGCAGAGAAGCGCAATCGCCTCGTTCCCGCCCGACAGTTTTGCGGCCATGATGCCCGAGCCCACGACGGTCGCGAGCAAGAAGGCCGTTCCGAGTGCCTCGGCAACGGCACGCCTTAGAGTGCTGTTCACTGACGGACAAAAGCTCCGATTCGCTCCAAGAGCATGTCATAGGCTTGTCGGAAAGCCGCTTCTACCTCGGCTTGGGTGCCTTCCACGGACGCGGGATCGGGAACGTCCCAGTGCGTCTTTGCTGGGTTGCCAGGAATGATCGGACAAAGTTCGCCCGCAGCGGTGTTGCAGACAGTCACGATATGGTCGAACGCGATGCCGTCGGCAAATTCATCCCATGACTTCGAGCGCAACTCGGAAGTGTCGTAGCCAAGGCGGCCGAGAAGGCGAAGCGTCTCGGGATGGACGTTGCCTTTGGGATGACTCCCAGCGCTGAACCCGCGATAGCGCTGTGCGCCGCTTCTATTCAGAATTGCCTCCGCCATTGTCGAGCGTGCGGAGTTCCCGGTGCAAAGAAAGAGGACATTGCGCATGCGCCAACTTCTATCATGGAAGTTCGCCGATCCGTCCAGCTGGGTAACAACGGATCGGGCTGTTGCGCACCGGACGGGTAGAACTGCGAACTGGTCCCTGCAGTCGAAAGGGCCTGAACGTCCGCTTTCGACCCAAAGCGGACATTCGCAAAAACTCTACCGGGATGCATTCGAAGCCGATCCTGTCGGAGTCATCAGAGTAGGCGGCGCGAGGTTGCCAAAGTTTGCGCGGGTTAGAATCAGGGAGCCTATTTCAAGACGCGCCCCGTCCTGGCCCTGGTTTCCCAGAACGCGAATAGCGGCTCGCTGCCAGCGTGCGCGCTGTGCTGCTGCGATGCGAGCGCGGCCTTCCTCCGTCTTCGGCCCCGTTGATAGTCCGCCGTGCAGTTTGCATTTTCCATTGACGAGCGCTTTGCACATGGAGCTCGTCCCGCGCCGGGTACGTGCACCGCTACTTCGGCCTCCTTGGAAACGTCACAGCGCCAATATTTGGTTTGAAGCGCGCGCCCCGTGAGTTCTCTCTCGAGCAGCTTCCCTTCGTCGTCCAGAACATCCAGAAGCGCGACTTTTGCGCCTTCTTCGGCCATGCGGGTGGCTATGGCCCGGCCAAGCCCAAGCGACGCTCCAGTAACAATTGCGACTTTTTCTGAGCCTGTTCACAAGACATCCTCCTGCAAAATGAACCTAATCCACGAATCGGCTCACGCGATGTGATCCAGGTCAATTCGTGATCCTAGCAATGTCAGACGCAGGGCAGTGCCAGGCTTTCTGGTTCCTGAATTTCCTGAAATGAAGTCGCAGTTTGAGCAGCATCAAAAAAGCAACGCGCTTCAACCTCTAAAAGAAGTTGGAGGTTAAGGGGAAGATCCGGTGTCTGCCAAAAAACTATTCATTGCAATTTTGGGCGCGGCCTTACTGTCAAGTCCGGGTCTTGCTCAACATCATCAGGGCAACTCAAACGGAATGCCGCAAGGTCCGGCAAGTGCTCATTGGCATGGTTCTGGAGCCTCACATGGCATGATAGGTCCCCCTGCCGGTCACCCCAACCCGTCATGGCATGACTTCGGTCATAATGCCCCCGATGTCCGTGTCCATCCTCACAGGAACGGCACATCCGTTCTTCCAGTCCCACACACTTGGCATGGGGACGTTCACAACTTCGATTGGGGACATTGGCGCGGTGGCCAGTGGCGACATGAGCATCACGACGGTCGCTTAGGCTGGTGGTGGGTCGTGGGTCCGGATTGGTATTTTTTTGATGAGCCTGTCTATCCGTACCCCAATAGCTATGTGCCTCCGGGTGAAACGTATGGTTGGTGGTATTGGTGCGCCGAGTACCAGGAATACTATCCATACGTGACGTACTGCCCGGGCGGATGGGAACGTGTTCTGCCTCGGGATTAATGGATTGGTTTTGGAATGGCTGGTCAACACCAAGATCTGAGGTCGCGATGAGTAGTCCGCTTCGCCAAAGAGAGGCACCTCAAGACGACCGGATCGTTGCGGCGCTTCGCGATACGGCGGAAGTGCTGCCGAGACCTGAACATGCTGAAGCCTTTGGCGATTTTTTTGACCGATATGGTGGCGCCAATGTTGTTCTGCTCGGCGAGGCAAGTCATGGCACCAGCGAATTTTACCGCGCGCGAGCGGCGATCACGCGCCACCTAATCCAGAATCATGGGTTCAACGTGGTCGCCGTCGAGGCCGACTGGCCGGACGCGGCGCGCATTGATCGTTACGTTCGCCATCATGCGCCTGGTACCACAACAGAGAAAGCGTTCGACCGGTTTCCAAGTTGGATGTGGCGCAACGAGGAGGTGCTGGAATTTGTTCAATGGCTCAGAGGCGAGAACGAACATCGTAGGAATACGGATCGGATCGAATTCCGCGGCTTGGACATCTACAGCTTGCGCGCGTCCATTGCGGCGGTGCTGCACTATCTCGATCGGGTCGATCGCGAGGCTGCTCGGGAAGCGAGGCAGCGTTATAGCTGCCTGACACCATGGCAATCCGAGCCGGCGCATTATGGACACCATGCGGTAATGGGCGGAGAAACCTGCGAGAAGGAAGTGCGCGCGCAGCTTGTGTCGCTTCTGGAAAGGCGTCTCGACTATGCTGCGCGCGACGGCGAACCGTTTTTCGACGCGACTCAGAACGCACGTATCGTACGCTCGGCCGAACAATATTATCGCATCATGTACGAAGGCTCGCGCGAGTCCTGGAACCTGCGCGACAGGCACATGTTCGATACCCTTCAACTCTTGATACGTCACCGCGGACCAGACGCGAAAGCTGTGGTTTGGGCGCACAACTCGCACATCGGTAACGCGGCAGCGACCTCGATGGGCTGGGAGGGAGAATTCAACATCGGCGAGTTGTGCAGAACGGCTTACGGCTCTGACCTTGTCAGCATTGGTTTTGGAACCGATCGGGGGACGGTAGCCGCTGCGTCGGATTGGGATTCGCCAATGGAACTGAAGGCGGTGCGCCCGGCACGGGAAGACAGTGTCGAGCATCTGTTTCACCGTACCGGCCAGTCGCGCTCGCTGACCGACTGGCGTGCGCCGAACCGCGGAAAGCTTCGCGAGATTCTTTCAGAACCACGATTGGAACGTGCAATAGGCGTCATTTATCGACCAGAGACCGAACTTCTCAGCCACTATTTCAAAGCCGTTTTGAGCGAACAATTCGATGCCTATGTTTGGTTTCACACGACGAAAGCGGTCACCCCGCTAGCGAACGAGCCAGCGGAAGGTACGCCAGAGACCTATCCATTCGGCTTGTAGTGGCAGCTTCCCAAGACCGTCACCTCAACCCGACGATAGGAGGAAAAGATGAAGACCATTCTGGTACCACTGTCCGGTGCCGCCAGTGATCGCTCTTCACTCGAGCTGGCGAGCCGCGTGGCGCGAGTCTTTTCCAGCCATATCAACGTCGTGCATGTTCAGCGTAACATCGTCGAGCAGGTCGCGACAATGACGATGGGTGCTGGGGCGATTTCTCAGGAAGTCTGGGACACGCTCGCGGCAGAAAGTCGTAGTCGAGAAACCAATGCTCGCAAGCAACTTGACGAGTTGTGCAGCAAGGAAGGATTTGCGCTGCTCATGGAGCCATCCTTCGGCGCTCCGACGGCGAGCTGGCAGAGTTTTGATGGTGTACTCAAGAACACGCTCATACGTCTAGGACGCTTTTGTGATCTTCTCGTGGTCGGACGCGAGGCTCCCCTCTATGGCTTGGACATCGACAGCCTCGGTGAAATACTGCTGCAGTGCGGGCGGCCCATGCTGATCGCGTCAAGCGAACGTCGCGAGCTGCTGTGCGAAAGCGTGGCGATTGCATGGAAAGATACTGCACAATCTGCGCATGCACTAACGGCCGCTCAGCCCTTCTTGGCCAAGGCAAAGAAAGTGTTTGTCTTGCAGGTCCAAGAGGAGCCTTCCGCCGATTTCTCAGCACAGGAACTCGTCCGCCAATTGCGCTGGGGAAATTGCGACGCGGAACTTCATAGCCTCAAGCCCACGCAAGGTGGGACCACGCGCGCGCTTGTGACCGCGGCATTGTCCTTAGACGTCGATCTTCTGGTCGCCGGCGGCTACGGACACAGTCGGGCACGCGAATTTATTCTTGGAGGCGTGACCCGGGAACTCTTGGAAGATTGCCCTCTGCCCGTGCTAATGACCCATTGAGCCGGACACCTGTGGATCTTTGACCTGCGTCAAAAAGATTAGGCGCGCTCGCAAGTATTTCAAAACTTGAACGCACGGAGGGTATTCAGATGGCATCCAATCCTGGTTCAACAGAATTGCCGCGGGAAACGTTTTGTGTCTTTCACGTCGATGAGGCGGGCCACGTCTTGTCCGTCGATGAACTTAAAGCGGACAACGACCGCGCCGCGATCGACCACGCCCACAGACGTTATCATTGCCAGCCGGGAACCGGCATCGAGATTTGGCGGGAGGACCGCCGGGTCTATGCGCGACTTGAGCCGAAGGCGTCGCACCATTAATCACGTTAAAGTGCCGAATTGGCGAACCCGATCTGCTACACCTGCAGCGATGCAGTGGCAGGGGAGAACTGTTTAAGTATATCGATCACGTCCTGATCGGAGAGCTGGCGGAAGTCCTGATAGAAGTAGCCAATCGCTCCAAAGTCTTCAGGCATACTCAAACAAACAACGTCATCGACCTCGCCTCGCAGTGCTTCAATCGAGTCGTGAGCTCCGACCGGCACCGCTAGTATGAGCTTTTGCGGCTTTCGCATTCTTGTGGCCTGAAGCGCCGCCCTCATCGTTGCTCCAGTCGCGACCCCGTCATCGATGACGATCGCTATTTTGCCCGCAGGGTTTAGCGGCGGTCGATCCCGCATGTAGAGTTTGCGGCGGCGCTCGATTTCCTGGAGTTCACGGCGACAAATCTGGTCAAACTGATTGGCGCGCGTGCCTGTCAAACGCAGCACCTCGTCATTCCTCACGATGATCGGCGCGCCGCCATCTACGACTGCCCCCATTGCGAGTTCGGGCTGCCCGGGCGCTCCAATCTTTCGGACAAGAATAAGATCCAAAGGCGCGTTGAGAGCATGTGCAACTTCTGCGGCGACCTGGGCGCCGCCGCGCGGAAGCGCGTACACATGAACCGGTCGTCCCTTATATTGCATGAGCGCTCGGGCAAGCGCCTTTCCGGCTTCGGTGCGATCGGCAAAGTGCATCTCTAACCCCTATCGCCCGTCCGTTTGACTCAGATATGTCGCGAACCAGCGTCTTGCATGCGCAATAACCTGCTCGAGCGTGCCGTGTTCCGCGAAGAGGTGGGTAGCGCCCGGTATGATGACCAATTCCTTGGTCCCGCTGAGCTGAGCATATGCCTGTTCGTTGAGTTCGATAACGCTATGATCTTCGCCGCCGACAATGAGAAGCGTAGGCGCCCGCACCGCCAACAAGACGCCATCGGCAAGATCCGGCCGGCCCCCGCGCGAAACGACTGCGCCGATCTCTTCAAGGCGTGCCGCTGCGACGAGTGCTGCGGCGGCACCTGTACTTGCCCCGAAGAGTCCAATCGGAAGACCGCGCACGGCGGGATTGCGCTGCGACCACCGGACGGCCTGAACCAACCTGTCGGCCAACAACGGAATCTCAAAAACCTTCCTTCGGTTGTTGGCATTTTCTTCTTGCGGCTGCAGCAGGTCGAAAAGCAGTGTTGCGATGCCGCTCCGATTCAACGATTCAGAAACCATAACGTTGCGCGGGCTCAGCCTGCTTGAGCCGCTGCCATGCGCGAAGATGACTAACGAGAACGCATGAGGCGGTACGCGCAGAACGCCAGGAAGATTGTGAGGCGGAATGCGCACGTCGTAGGTTTTGACATGCCCCGCATCGCCAACGGTTCGCGCTTGCGTCACTGCCGCCTCCTATCAATGGTCAGTCTCGCGTAGCGCTGGCTAGTGATCTTGATATGGATCAGAAATTCGCAGCTGTGTTGCCGACTAATGTTCGGGCGATGAGACAGCGGGGAATGCAATGCCCTACCAAACGAATCTTGAGCTTCCTCAGTCGGTGCAAGATCACCTTCCTTCTCGCGCACAATCGATTTACCGAGAGGCGTTCAATCATTCCTTTTCCGCGCATGTCGGCGAGGCTGATCGCGAAGCGCGATCCCATCGAATCGCTTGGGCGGCCGTCAAGCGTTCTTACGCGAAGGACGGTAACGTATGGGTTGAGCGGCGACTTTACGCCTAGGAAACGTCGATAAAGCTGAGAATTGCGCCGCCTCGCCGGGCAAAATACTTGCAACGGGATGATCTCGGAAATGCATGTTCGACGATTCCTCCATGCCTCACTGATAGCAATTTCTGCGATGTCAGCAACACCAGGTCTTTGCCGGCCTGCGCCAGTTCCAGCCCCCCGCGTTCGCGACGTTCATTGAATCAGCTCTGAGCCAACAATCGCCGGATGTCGCGTCAAGGCGATTTTATGCGCTCAGACAAAACCGTCCCGCCTGGTACGGCACAGATGGACTGAACGCTGAGGGACGAATTGCGCTCGATGCCATCGAGTCAGCGCCCTCGGATGGTCTGGATCCTGCGCGCTACAAGTTGGCGGTTGAACCTTCGCCCGGGACTGGACTTGACGCGCCGCAGATCGCGCACCGTGACGTTCTGTTGACCAGTCGGTTGCTCCTCTACATATCGGACTTGCATCGCGGCCGCGAAGAATTCAGGCATTTGGACTCCGATGTCGATCTTCCCATTGTCCATTCCGACGATGTCACGGGCTTGGTGAAAGCACTCACGGATAGAGAATTGGCCGAGTACCTTCGAGCACAGGCTCCGCAGAGCCGCGAATATGACGGGCTCAGGTCGGCGCTCATCTACTATCGGTCGACAAGCGAAAAAAGGTGGCTGGACCGAGTTTCCAGCAGGACTTTCTCTCGACGCGAATTCTGCAAGCGACGAACAGTGCCGCCTTCTCCAAGCTCGACTGGTCTTCGAGGACAAGTTGCCAGTGAATGCTGACCCGCCATCAAGACCCGATATCGACGCAGCGTGCCGGATAAAACAGAAACGGCGGCCCGAAAGCCGCCGCTCCTGACCTCTGTATGAACAACTTCGGCTATGCCGCTTTGATCGTGATTTTCTTTTCTTGCAGTTTGGCCTCCTGGGTCTTCGGAAGGGTCACCGTAAGAATCCCTTTGGAGTAGGTTGCGACGACCTTATTCATATCGACGCCATCGGGCAGTCCGAAATAGCGTTCGAAGGAACCGTAGCTCCGTTCCGACATGACATAGCCGGTTTCTTTTTCTTCCTTTTCCTCCTTCTTTTCTCCCTTAATCAGAAGTCCACCGTTGACCAGTTTGACCTCGATGTCCTTCTCATCGACGCCCGGCAGTTCGGCCTTGATTTCAAACCCGCCATTCTTCTCGACAATGTCTACGGTCGGACTGACGACCGAGGCGGTGGGCGTGTAGTCGAAGAGCGAATGCCGGAACGGCGTGAAGAAGCCGCTCTCGAAGTCGGCGAACATGCGGTCGATCTCATTCCGAAGCGTACGCATCGGAAACCACGGACGGGTCGAGCCGGGCTGTGTTTCTGCTTTGATTGGAAGTTTGGTGACTGTTTCAACCATAACGACCTCCTATAGGTCAGAGTTAAGCGCTGCGATTCAGACCATCGCAGCGAAGTAAGGTTAGGAAGCGGCACCCCCCTTTTTTTGATCTCGGTCAACAATCGGACGAGTGCGACAACGAAGGTGGTACGAATCGGCGTTCGCTAGCAGCGATTGATATCGATCAATCCAAACAATGGGATTCGAGTCGAGACTCAAAAAAAGGTGCGACAATGCTCAAATCCATCCTCGTTCCAGGACTTAACGCGGTCGCCACGTCAAAGGCGCTTGAGCTAGCGCTGAGTGTGGCGCGGCTCTTCGACGGCCGCATCGAATATCTCCACATCCATCCCGGCGCGCGCGAGCTGGCCCGTTACAGCACCTCGCTCGACGTCGAGCAGGGTGTGTTTTCAAGCCAGATCTGGGACTCGCTCGTTGCGGCGGACAAATCGTGTCTAGCGCGCTCGCGCAAGGTCTTCGACGCGTTCTGCAAGAGAGAAGATCTGGGACAAGATACGCGCGTGACGGCTGATTGGCGCGAGGTCGAGGGAAATAGCCGCGAACAAACGATCGAAGAAGCCTACTACAACGATCTCGTCGTGTTCGCGCGGCCCCCGAAGCCTGAGGACTTGGCGGCAGTCGGCGTTGGCGACGTCCTTGTCGAGTGTGGCCGACCCCTGCTGTTGGCTCCGTCGACCGCTTGCCCGCATCCAATTTCGAATGTCGTTATCGCCTGGAAGGGCACCGCAACTTCGACGCGGGCCGTGTCGGCAGCGATGCCGCTGCTCGCCAGGGCGGAGCAAATCCATGTCGTGCAAGTTAATGAGGGTTTGGAAGAAGAACGTCATGGGCCAGCTCCAACGGAGCGGCTCGCCCACTATCTGCACCGTCAGGGAATTGGGTCGCGAGTCAACGAACTAGAATCCGGTGATCGCGATCCATGCGAAGTTTTGTTGGACGCGGCTGCGGGAAAACTGCAGGCGGGCCTGCTTGTCATGGGGGCCTACGGTCACAGCCGAGCCCGAGAATTCATTTTTGGGGGATTCACCCGGAAAGTATTGCACAAGGCCCCACTGCCGGTGCTGCTCTGCCATTGAGTGCAAATTCGCCAAGATTGATTCAGGGGGTCGCATTGGTTACGAAACTCCAATAGCGCAGGACGGGGCGGCTTGCGGTTTCTGTTTTCTCGGTCCAAATCGGCTCCAGGACCTTGTGGACCAGACCAACGTCTACGGCCTGGACGGACACATCGCCGATAACCGGCATGGCATAGGTCTCAAGGGTGGCCGACCACTGAGCCGCGTGCTTGGCGTTCTTCCATCCCGCCTTCCGGGACTCGATGTAGGACTTGGCGCAATCGCGGAACGTTACCGACCTGGCCGCCTCGATGCGTTCCTGCGTCCGTATGGGCTCCCGCAAGGCGATGGGGTCATTCCCCAGTGCCTTTTGCCGACGGGCCTCTGTGGCCAGAGTGCGGGCGTCGGCGAGAGAAATTTCGGGGTACGAGCCCAAACCCCATCTCCCGTGACTTGAAGGGGAACCCTCATGATTGGCCGGATCGCATTGACTTCTCTTCTGTTTTCCTTCGGCGTTGCGCTCACGGCCATGGCCGCCGATGTTCCGAGCGACGCGGCGGCCTTCACCGCTTACATCCAGATCAAGCTGCAACTTTACTCGCCGTCGCCGATCAATTTGGTCGGCCCATTGAGCCTGTCCGTCGGTGCGTCAGGTTCTGCCGTCGATCTTCCATCGCTGAAGTCCGTGCACGATCTCTGCGCGACGTCACCGTCGAAGTGCGATGGCGCCGTCAACGACTATGTGCAGAACGTGACGCGCGAATTTCTGCAAAATCCAACGCGGCCGTCGGCGTGGACGGGCCAGACGCAGCTCGTCGTGTGCAATCGCACGACGCGCGTGGTGCAGCTCGCAAGCATCTATGTCCCTGTCTCCGACACCCTTTGGCGAAGCACCGGTTGGATGCCGCTCGACCCAGGCACGTGCAGAGGAATTCTGCAGACGACACGACCAGTATTCTACGCCCGGGTGGAGGATGCCGTACGAGACGCCATGCACGATCCGCACAGGACAGGAGGCATGACGTCAGGAGACGTTGCGATCGCCAATGCCGGAGGCGACATGATGCTCTGCGTTCCCCATGTCGGAGATTGGGACGATCGCGGCGATACGCTCGACAACCTCTGCAGGTCCAATCGAGAACCCGCCAAGTTCCGAACGTTTCACGAGAACGGCAAGCCCATGCAAATCTGGAATCTCGAATCCTGAGGCGCTCAACCCTTGTGGCGCCTGCCGCCAATGATGGGCGCCAAGCGTCAGGCGACATCCGGCGTGGTCGACGCGTAGTGCCTGCCTTACACTGGCACCGCGGTTCACTCCCGGGGAGGGCTGCGTGCGTCACGGTTGGATTTCGGCGGAGGATGTTCGTCGCCTGACGCCGATGGCGGATTTGATCGCCGCAATCGAGCAGGCGTTCGAGTCGCCGCCACTTTCACCGCGCCGCTCGGTGCACACCATTTCAGACGGTCATGGCACAAACGGCCACCTTCTTCTGATGCCGGCCTGGCGCGAGGGCGGACGCATTGGCATCAAGATCCTCACTGTGCTGCCTTGGCTGGGCGTGCTGGGCAAGCCCGCCATCCAGGCAAGCTATGTCGTCAGCGATGCAGCGAGTGGTGAACTGCTCGCCATCATGGATGGCGCCGCGATCACGGCCCGTCGTACGGCGGCGACGTCGGCGCTCGCGTCAAAGTACCTGTCGCGGCAGGGTAGCAGGACTTTGCTCGTGGTCGGCGCCGGCGCGCTGGCGCACCCTCTGATCGAGGCCCATGGTGCGGTCCGCATTCTGGATCGCGTTCTGGTCTGGGCCCGCCGCCCTGAACGCGCCCAAACCATTGTCGACGCTGCGAAAGTTGCAGGCATCAAGGCCGCTGTCGCGCCAGCTCTCGAGACGGCGGTGCGCGAGGCCGACATCGTCTCCTGTGCGACTGCGTCTCATGAGCCGCTCATTCGGCGCGAATGGCTGTCGCCTGGCACGCATCTCGATCTGATCGGCGCCTACACGCCGCAGATGTGCGAAGTCGATGCAGCGAGCGTTGCTGCAGCGGCGGTGTTCGTGGATGACCAGGAGGCCGCGCGCCACGAAGCGGGCGACCTGCTCAAGGCAGAAGCCGCGGGCGCCTTCCGCCTCGACAGCATCGTCGCAACATTGCGGGAGCTGGTCACGAAACAATCACAGGGTCGCAGCGACGATCACGCCATAACTCTGTTCAAATCCGTCGGCTTGGCATTGGAGGACTTGGCCGCCGCGGAATTGATCCTGAAACGCTTAGACGACGACTCTAAGGTTACGTGACGCCGTCTCCGATTCGTCCGTACGCGAATCGTTCTGCGACGATGTTCAAAAAATTTTGTGCGCTGAACACGCAGCCAATTCATAACGAGCGTTATGTGGTGCGCGGCGAGTCGTTCGGCTGCGTGAAACTCCAGCCATTCGGCGAATTCAAGGCGGATTTGATTTTGTCCCACATTTGTCACAACCGAATCCACGTGTGGTAGTTAGCGTCCTGACAAGCGTTTGATTGGGGGAATGGCGCGGCCATTCCGGTTGAAAAACCTGCTGAATTTCGCGGTCGGGCAAGGAGCTGGTTGATTCGGCTTTGTCTGCACCGGCACAGAAAGCTGTGCTCGTGCCCGTAGTGATTCGGCCAAAGGCGTGAAGCGGACGCCTAGCGCTCAGCGAACGCGCTATGAGCCTGAACGTTGGAACATGAGCCGGGTCGCACCATGACAACGAATTTTGCGATTTTTCGTCGGGAGAAGTCCGGAGGTTATTCGCCGCGCGGGCCAGTCGCGCCGGTGATGTCGCTGGAGCAGGCCCGCCGCGAGATTGCCCGGTTGCGGGCAAAGTATCCCTATCAGGACTTCGTCATTCTGGGCGAAGTTGGCGAGCCTCAACGCGAACGTCCCGCGGCTCATCTTCATGCGCGCGATTCGTGATGGCGACCTTCGAACGAGCGATCAGGGGCTGCGCTCGCCGACCGGGTCGAATTTTCCGTCAGACAGCCTTCCGCCACTCCACGCACATCGAGGAAACATGATTCAAGTCAACTCACAAAGACCGTTCGTCGAGATTAATGGCGTTCAGCATGTCATGGGGCGAAAGCTCGCCTGCTTTGCCGAAATGCTGTTGCAGGCCAATGGCCATGCCGTGCCCTTCGAGCGGATCATGGCGAGGTTGAATACGACGAAGGGAACGGTCCAGGTTTACGCGCATGGGCTGCGCCGGATCTTCGAACCGCATGGCCTGATGCTCGTGAGCGAGTTCGGCCTGGGCTATCGGCTGGAGCGGTTGAAGTCGCCCGAACCGGCGCTGAGGAAGCCCGTTCCTTTCACGGTGGTGAACGGCGGGCGGCACTGAGCCCCCTTTTTTGGCGGGTTTCCTACGAAAAGCGGCTTGAAAAACCGCCGTGCTAGCGTAGTTTCCGGCCCTTCTCAGGGAGAAAGGCATCGGGTCGGGCGGAATGCGCGGATTTAAGGAAAAAAGTTTCAACGACAGATTGGAAGCGGCGGCAAAGGCCAAGCAAGCGCAGCTCGAACGGGTGCGCGAAAAATCTCCGCAGAACGATCCGGACTTTGCGCGCCGCCAGGCTGAGCGAAAGCGGCAGGCCGAAGAGCGCGAAGCCCGGCTCGTCGCGCGCGCCGCGGAGAAGGCCGCAGCGGCACAGCGCGAGGCCGAGCGGCGGGCCGCCGAGGAAGCGGCGCGCCTGGAGGCCGAGAAGTTGGCAGAGGAAGCGCGGCAGAAGGCGCGTCGCGAAGAAGCCGATCGCCTTGTCGCCTTGGCCGCTGCGCAAAAGGCGGCGCGTGACGCCCGCTATGCGGCGCGCAAGCAACGCAAGAAATAAGGCAGCCTAGGGCTCGGCCTCGACCGGGAGTCCCGCGCAACGCTCCGGATGACGCTGCGGATTGCAAGCGGCGACGAAGCCCGCCGGCATGCGCGCCTGATACGGACCGAAACGCGTATCGGGTTGCATATAGTCCGTCGAGACGTACTGCGCGCCGGAGGCGAGAGCCTTGTCGCGCCGCGCCGTGTCGTTGGTCCTGGCTTCGACCGTGTCGGCGTCGGCGCGTGTGCGCACCAGATAACCCAGTTCAACATCGTGCGTGATGTGGGCGCTGTCCGTCAGCGCCTCGTTGAGCGTGAGGTACGCCGCAGCCGGCGAGTCCTCCGGAGCGTTCACGAACATGACGCGGCCCTCGAGCGATTTGCGCCCGCCCTGGTACGTCCTGATCTTGTCGCCTTCTTCGTCGAGAGCGAACAGGAACTTTCCGCGCGTGGCGCCCAGTGTCGGCCAGCCGCGCTGCAGCACGGCTTCTCTGAGTGTCGGAAAGCTGCCCTGCACATCGTCGGGCGTGACGATTTGTTGGCGGGGGAAGACAGAGAGGATCTCCGCATCCAATGCATCGAACGCGGCGGTATCGAATTTCAGAGGCGTGACCGAGCCGGGAAACGGGATCTCGTCGTCCTTTGCATTCATCGTGACCAGGATGGGTATGTGGTCCGGATGGGCCGCGGACCACGTCTTCAACTCCTGAAGGCACGCGACGAGCGTGGCGCACACCGAACGATAGTCGATGTCCTGGACATGGAGGACCTTGAAGCCGGGTTCGGCCATCGTGTCGGCGAATTTTGCAGGCAGGGTGATACCGGTCATCGCTGCACCCGCGGGGTGGGCGTAGAGACCGCCTTTGGGATCGTAGACGACGTCGATCTCGATCGCGCGCGCGCCGTCATTCAGTTGATCGGTGAGCGGGATGTGCGAATAGTCGAGGCTGTCCGCCGCCTTGCGTGCGCCCATGCGGATGAGCGCCATGATCTTGTCGGGGATCGCCTCCTTGTAGCTGTTGTGCGTGCCGACGGTTACGATGTCGTTGAGATGAAGATTTTGGTCCATCCAGGCGCGGGCACAATCCGCTCCGGCGCTTGCAGCGTCGGGAGCCGCCAAATTGCAGTCGGACGCCAAAGCCGGCGCGGTCGCCAGCAGGAAGAGAATTCCGCACGCCAGGTACGACCGCATCATTCTCTCCGCTTTCGATTCCGGCAGTCTACGCGTTGATACTATACGCGCGGGCACAGGTGCGTCAGCCGCTGTCGAGAGACGCCTTACGGTGTCCACTGACGACTTCGTGAGCGATCAAATCGCCGGCGCCGGTGCCGGCGCGCGCAGCGTGGCGTCGACGATCTTCTGTTGCACGCTCGCCAGTGCCTGGTTGAAGGCCGCAATGACGCTTGCGACATTGTTCTGGCTCGCCTGAATTTCGCTGCGCGCATCCGTGGACATGACGATCGTCCTGGTGCGCGACGCAATGAGTTTGGCGACGATGCGCACGACGGCGGCAGGCGGCGTGTCCGGCGCGGCATAGCGCGCCTGGAAGTCGCGGATGTCGGTGACGAGCAGATAGTCGGACTTAAGCCCTTCGGTGTCGCGTCCGACGGATTGCAGGCGCCCGCTGGCCTCGAATGCCTCGATCAAGCTGCCTTGCACCACGAAGGGAAGTCGATCCTGCCAGCCCGCATCGGCGTAATAGTCCATCTGGCCGCTCGCCTGCACCAGCGCAATGCGCGTCGAGTCCAGGCTCTCGGACGCTTCCGGAAGCTCGACCGTGAGTTGCCACCGGACCGGTGCGCCGCCGCTGGCCGCGCCATAGTCCGGCCTCAGGACGTAGAGCGGCGACGCGGAGGGCGGGCCGATGATGTTGCTGCATGCGCCCAAAGTCAGCGCGGATACGCCGGCGGCCAACACGGTGCGTCTGTCCAGGGAGAATGTTCGGTTTTTCATTTGGGGGTGTATCCTTTGCGCCTGTCGCCAAAGATAATTCTGGTCGGCTCCCGATTCAGTTCGTCGGATAATCGGGTCAGGCTGCCGACAAGCCGGCGCGATTCGGCGACGAGCGCAGAGAGCTGCGCAACGCCGTCGCCCGTCACGACGCGATCCGCATCGGTCGAGAGCTGATCGAGTTTCTTCAACGTCATGTCGGCTTGCGCCAGGGTCGGATGCAAGTCGCGCGCTGCAATGGCGATGTTGTGCGAGGCGTCGGCGAAGTTGTGCAGCGTTTTATCGATGTCGTCGGAGCGGCGCGCAAATGTGGTCGTCACCGTGTCGACATTGGCTAGGATGTCGGCAATCGCCTTGCGGTTCTTGTCGTCAAGCAGGAGATTGACCCGGTCCGCCGTGATATTCAGCTTGTCGGCAAGCATGTCGAGTTTTCGTTCCAGCTTCTCGAAGGTGCCGGGAATCGATTTGATCTCCGGATTGTGTTCGATGTCGCGGCTGCTGGCATGCGGTAGGACCGGATTGCTCATGGTTCCGCCGATCAATTCGACGTAGGCGCCACCGGTCAGTCCCTGGCTCGCGATCGCCGCCGTGGCGTCGCTGTGAATGTCGTAGTTCCGGTCGACCTTGATCGTCGCCAGCACGGTCTTGGAATCGTTGGGGTCGATGATGAGGTCATCGACGCGGCCGGCTTCCAGGCCGTTGTAGCGAACGATCGTGCCCTTCCCGAGGCCCGTGACGGAGCCGTGGAACTTAACCGTGTAGTAGGAATAGGCGATGTTCTCGGTGCCTGCGAGCCAAAGCACCGTGACGACCATGCCGAACATGCAGGCAAGCACGAACGCACCGACGGCGATGTAGTTTGCCTTGGTTTCCATTGTGCTTTGCCCCCTTAAGCCGCCGCCCGCCCGCGCGGACCGGAAAAATATTGCTGAATCCACGGATGCGGATCGCGCCGCAATTCATCGATCGTTCCGACCTTGATCTTCTTGTCGACCAGAACGGCGATCCGGTCGGTGGTGGCGCGCAACGTGTCGAGATCGTGGGTGACCATGAAAACGGTCAGATTCAGGCTCTTCTGCAGGTCCTTGACCAGAACGTCGAACATGTTGGCCGAAATCGGATCGAGGCCGGCGGTAGGCTCGTCCAGGAAAACGATATCCGGATCAAGCGCCAATGCGCGTGCGAGCCCGGCGCGTTTTTTCATTCCGCCCGACAATTCGGACGGATGTTTTGACGCAGAATCTTCGGGAAGCCCGACCATCGAAAGTTTCATGGACGCGATTTCGTTCATCAACTCCTGCGGCATGTGGAGATATTCGCGCAATGGGACCTGGATGTTTTCCGCAATGGTCTGCGAACTGAAGAGCGCGCCTTCCTGGAACAGAACGCCCCAGCGCATTTCGATCTGGCGCATTTCCGCGTCGCTCAGCTCGGAGGTGTCGCGGCCGAAAACTTCGATCGTCCCGGATTGGATTTTGTTCAGTCCGACGATGGAGCGCAGAAGGACGGACTTTCCCGTGCCCGAGCCGCCGACCACGCCCAGAATCTCGCCGCGATAGACGTCGAGATCGAGGTGATCGTGCAACAGCTGGTCGCCGAAGCCGTTCACCAGCTTGCGCACCTTGATGACGACACTCTTGTCCGGCTTGTCCGCGTTCCTGGTGTTATCTCGCCCCACGCTCATGGTCAGATCCCTATCACGGAGAAGATGATGGAGAATGCGGCGTCGAGAACGATGACCAGAAAGACGGATTCGACGACGGAGCGGGTGGTCAAACGGCCGACGCTGGCCGCATTGCGTTCGACCTGCAGCCCCTCATAGCAGCCGACCAGTCCGATGATCAGCGCGAACACCGGAGCCTTGATGATTCCGACCAGGAACGTGTTGAGCGAGATCGCGTCCTGAAGCTGGCGCAGAAACACCGGCAGCGTGATGTGGAGGTCGAAATAGCACATGACCGCGCCCCCGATCATGCCCATGATGTCGGCGTAGAATGTCAGGAACGGCAGCGCGATCATCAGGCCCAGGATGCGCGGCAGGACGAGCGTATCGACGGTATTGATGCCGATCGTCTGCATCGCGTCCAATTCCTCGTTGACGCGCATGGTGCCGATCTGGGCGGTGAACGCCGAACCCGAACGCCCCGCGATGATGATCGCGGTGATCAAGCCTGCGATTTCGCGCAGGAGCCCGACGCCCAGCAGATTGATCGTGAAAATCTCCGCGCCGAAGCGCCGGAGTTGATCGGCTCCCTGATAGGCGAGGACGATTCCGATCAGGAACGCCAACAGCCCCACGATGGGTAGCGCGTTGATCCCGGTTTCTTCGACTTGATGAACGAGTGCCGCGACACGCAGATTGCCGCGCGGATGATAAACGGCCTCCAGGGCCTCCAGCGTCACGCGTCCGACATAGCTCAGAATTCCCGCGCCCTGAAAGACGCCGTGGACTGTACCTTTGCCGACCCGTTCGACGAAGGCTTCGAGTGTGTGGCGGTTGTGGATGACGACCGGCGGCGCGGTGTGTTCATGCTCCACCGTGTGGAGGAGGGAATCGTACATGCTGGGCAGGAGAATGGGTCCGACACGCTTTCCCAGGCTTTCCCACTCGCGTTTGGTGCGCACCAGAAGCCACGTGCCCGCGCTGTCGATCCGCTCCAGAGCGCTGCCGTCGATGTCGGCCTGGGCAACGTCCCCCAATTCGACGGCCCGCAGCTCCTCGTCGAGCGCAGCGACTTCCTTGGTCGTCCACGCGCCTTCGGCGACGAGACGAAGCGACTGCGGCTTGCGCTCCATGCGGAAGCGGGCGCGCGCGTGAGAAGCCGTGGCGTCGTGTGCGGTGCTCATCCCGGGAAAACCTTAGCGGGGGCGCGTGCTTCGCGCCATGCTCGTGACGACAAAAGACGCGCCGGAGGGGACGATCCTGCACCGTTTTCGGCAACCGTTCGGCCCTGTGGGCAGTGGTCGGGTGCCGCAGTCTGCGACTTAGACGAGGGCGCGCCCGGTCAGGCGCTCAAGGATTCTGAGCGGAGAACGTTCGGGAAAATGGAGCGCTTCTAGCGGCAGGTGGAAAGTCTGTTCCAGGCAGAATTGTCCGGAAAGGGCGGCATGCATGGTCTGATCGGTGAAGCACAGCCATGTCGTACCGGCCGGAAAGGCAAACTCGAGTTGCGGACAATTTTTCTGATAGTGGCCGTCTAGCTTGGCCCCGTCATGGAGGCCGAGCATGAGATAGTCGTAATCCGAGCGGCGGCCCCTGGTCACATGGAGCGCCTCGAACAGCCAGGGCTCAAACGGCAGGGGCTTGCGCGCGTGCGTCGCGTAGCGCCTGGCGACATCCTCGAACGGTTCTCCAACATGCCAGACACGCGCGCCGCCCATCGGGTGGATGTTCGAAAATAGGCGCAGGATGCGTCTGCCACGCTGGGGCCGCGACGGGAAGGCATCAACATGCAGCCGCTTGTCGTCGTTGCGCGGCGAATAGCTGCGCCCGGCAATTTCGACGGGGCGATAGGACGTCCGTGCCTGCTCGATGCCGGCGACGAAGCCGGGAAAGAGACCAAGGACGAGCTCGCGTGACTGCGCAGCAAAGCGGGCCATCATGGTGGAGAGGCGTGCGCTTTCCTCAGGCGAAGCCGTATCACCCTGAATACGCCCATCGGGGTCGCGGCTGATGTTCTTGGCCCGGCCGTTCGACAAAGTTTCCGTCAGAAGACCGGCTTCATCGGCCGCCAACAAGAACGGCAATTTGGGAAAGTACAGAACCTTTCCGCTCTCCAGCGCATCCTGGGCCGAACTTCGAACGGCGTCCTCATAGGGACCCGCCCAACGTTCCAGGTCGAATTCCACGATGGGTTGCATGACCGTCTTTTAGCAAACGCGATCCGGCTACTCCAGCGAACCGGTGATGGAGGCGCGCTGCGATAGTTCGATCCAGTTGCCGTCGGGATCGCGCACCATGGAGATGCGCGCGGTTGTGCCCAACGTCACAGGCTTCAACGCTTCTCGTCCGCCCTGCGCAAGAACGCGGGCGTGGTCCTCGTCGATCTTGAAGACTTGAAACGTGATGTAGCGCCAGCCCCTTCCTTCCATCGTGGCGTCGGAGGGAGCCTGTGATGACTCTTCGAGCAGCAGCAAGGTTTCGCCTGCACGGAACGATGCACCGATAGGCACACTCTCTTCGGTCAGACCCAAGGCCTCGCTATAGAAGCGGCGATGGGACGTCAGGGCGCGGACCCGCACGCGAATGCCGATTTGCCTCACGCCGAAACTGCCGGGGGGAACGAGCGTGACCTGGTTGCCATCCGGGTCCCGCAAGTTTTGCGCCGCTATCAGGCCCGGACGCGCGATCAGCAATTCCGCATAGCCCGATGGCGGCGTCTCGGGCAGAGCCTCCGCGTAGTGATTGATCTTGACGACGGAGCCGAGCGCATCGTGGCGGTGTTGCTGCATGCCCTTGCGGATAGGCAAGACATGGTCGAACGCAAGACCAACCTCGTTCTGCCAGAACGTCAGCATGGGCTCGAGATTGTTCGTGTTGAGACCAATATCCACGCGCGGCTTTGCCAGTCTCATCGCGACATTTCCTTTTCGTCGGTCTGACGCTCGAAGAACGCGTCCGCATCGTCGACTTCGACCAGCCTGCCGCGCCGGATCTCGATGAAGCGTGTTGCTGCGGTGCGCGTGAAGTAGCGGTCGTGGCTGACGAAGACGCACGAGACTTCGGACTCTTCGAGCTGTTGTTCAAGATCTTCCTGACCCTCGATGTCGAGATGATTGGTGGGTTCGTCGAGGAGGTAGAAGTTGGGAGCAAGAAGCTTCATGCGCAGGAAAACCAGCCGCGACTGTTCGCCATAACTGAGCTCTCGGATCGGACCTTGCATGCGTTCATAGGGAAAGCCGGCTTTGGCCAGCACCGCCACCGCTTGCGCATTGTTGATCGTCTTCACTGTCCCCACATAGTCGAGCAGCGATTTGTTCAGCGGTAAATCCGCCATACGCTGATCAAAGAAAACCGGACGCGTCGCGGGGTTGAAGCGCACGGGCGCACGTCCGTCGTAATGCTCCTGCAGCGGATCGAAAGCCGAGGCCAGAAGGCCCAGTAGCGTCGACTTGCCGCTGCCATTGGGCCCCAACAGCGCCACGCGATCCCCCGTCGCGATCACCAACCGGTCAATTGTGATCAGCGTGCGCGAGGCGTCAGGCGTCTTCACCGTCAGATTGTGCAGGCGAAGCGCGACCTTGGCATCGATGGCATCGTCGTTCAGCTCGAGTTTTCGGTTGCGCGGCGCGTAAACCTCCGAACGCTCCTGTTCGATGCGCTCGATGCGCTTCTCGGTTGCGTGTTGACGTTTGTGGAACTTCGAGTTCAGCACGCCCCAGGCCTTGTACCGGGCGGCAACCCTCTCGAGGCGAACAATCTCGCGGTCTTCCAGGGCGCGGCGCGCGGCGCCGGCGACGTCGCGGCGCAACAGCTCCTCGCGCGCGAGGGCAAACGGCGCCTTGAACAGATGGGCGCCGTCGCGACGCAGGAAGATGGTGCGGCTCGTCGTGCGATCGAGGAACTCGCGGTCATGGCTGACGATGAGCATCGGCAGGCGGATGTCGTGCTCGAGCCAGCGCTCGAGCTTGTTGATATTCTCGATGTCCAGATGGTTGGTCGGCTCGTCCAGAACCACGATGTCCGGCTCGCCGAGTTTCGCCGCAGCGATGAGAACCAAACGTTGCCAGCCCCCGGAAAGTTCGCCGAATTTTCGCCCTACGAGTTCGAGTGGAATGCGCAGATCTTCGATCAGGACATCGATCTTCCAGGCATCGTGGCTTCCTTGCGCGGGAAGGGCGCGCTCCAGCATTGCGCGCACCGGCACGGAATGAAGTTCGACAGGCAGCTCCTGCGGCACATATCCGATCCGTGTGCCGCGCGAACGCACCACGCTTCCGGACGCAAGCTCCAGCTCTCCCGTCAGGCATTTTAGCAAGGTCGATTTGCCTGCACCATTCTCGCCGACCAGAGCGGTGCGCGCGTCGTCCAGCAGAAACGACACGTTCTCGAAGATCGGCGTGACGCCATAGTGAAAGCTGCCCCGGTCGATGCCGAGCACAGCCTGCCGCGCGGCCATGTTGCGAATTCTGCTTGGTCCCTGGCGAGTTTTGCACACGGCGCACGTCCCGCCAAATCGCCGCCTTGACGGATTTGGACAAGCAGTCAAGCTCCACGGCGAAGTAATCGGGAGGAAGGGTATGGATCGCCTCAAGGGAAAGGCTGCAATCGTCACGGGCGCTGCAAGCGGCATCGGCCGGGCCTCGGCGAAACTGTTCGCGGCGGAGGGTGCGAAGGTCGTCTGCTTCGATCGCGTCGCCGAAGTCGAAGAGACCGCGAACGCGATCAAGTCGGCTGGCGGGACCGCGATCGCGCTGAAAGCGGACGCGGCTTCGGAAGCCGATGTTGCGAAGGCGGTCGACACGGCGGTGACGGACTTCGGCAAGCTCGATGCCTTCTACGCCAACGCGGGCGTGAGCGGCGGCGGCAAGCCGTTCTTCGAATTGGATGCCAATGACTGGCGCCAGGTTCTCGAGGTCAATCTCATCGGCGTCTTCCTGGCCATCAAGCACGCCGCACGCGTGATGGTTCCGAACAAGAAGGGTTCGATCGTCTGCACCGCCTCGGTCGCAGGCATCCGCTCGGGCGCGGGCGGCGGGCCGTATAGTGCGAGCAAGGCGGGCGTCATCAATCTGACGACCACCGCCGCCAATTACCTGAGCGGCACCAACGTGCGCGTCAACGCCATCTGTCCCGGCATCATCGAAACCGGGATGACCAAGCCAATCTTCGATTATGCCAAGGAGCGCGGAACTGCCGGCAAGATCGGTCAGCTCAATCCGCTCAAGCGTTTCGGGGTCCCCAATGAGATCGCCTATATGGCGTTGTTCCTGGCCTCGGATGAAGCGTCCTACGTCAACGGGCAACACATCGCAGTCGATGGCGGTCTGACGAGTTCCATGCCGGTGACGGGCCGGATCGGACGCTAGATCCGCTGCGCCAGCACCAGCCAATCCCAAGGCTGGCGCTTGCCAGCGTTGCGCGGCTTACGCAGACCTTCCTTCTGCCAGGGATAAGCGACGCGCAGGACCTTCTTGGTGCGAAAGCCGTGTACGGCAAGGAGCTCATGGAGTTCGTCGCGCGCGAAGTGCTTTTGCCTGCTGCCGCCGCGCTCGACGAGACCGCCCGGTGCCTCCGCGATGGCTTGCGCCCGCGGCGTGCCGTAGGCGATGCGTTCCACCATCCGATCGGATTCGATCGAGGGAACAACGATCAGGGCATGGCCCTTGCGCTTGGTGACCTGCGCAATTCCGTTCCACATCTGTGCGCGCACCCGCGCCTGCGGCATGGTCACAACATTCATGCACACGGTCAGATCCGCGCACGCGCCGATGCGCTTCGCAGCGGGCGGGATGTTCGACGTCAACCAGGTGATGCCGGCACGTTTGACCAGGCGTTTTTTGGCTCTGGCGATGATGCGCGGGGCGTGCTCGACCGCAAACGTCGTGCGGAAGAGGGTGCCGTAGCGTTCGATGAATGTGCCGATACCGCAGCCAAGGTCGACAAGCACGGACTTGCCGGGCGAGGGACGCAAACCCAGAACCAGCCGCGCGATCTCTCTGCCGTTGGTTTCGCGCGTGATATCGCAGACTTCCCGCTCGAAATCGTCGGCAAGACTGTCCCATTCCTTCCGACTCACCATGTGCTAATGAAAGGTGATTCCCCTGTGCGCGCAAAGGAGGATCGAAGGCATGTGCGGGAAATTCACGCAAATGATGAGTTGGGGCGAACTAGTCACGCTGGCCGATCTCGTCGGCGCGCCCGCAAGCCCCAGCGAAGCGGTGACGCCGATGCGCTTCGCGACCGTCATCCGCCTCGATGCGCAAGGGCGACGCGAGGCGGCGAGAATGCGTTGGGGCTTCGTGCCGGCGAGTGCCCGCGATCCTTCGGAGGGCACGCGGTTCATCCATGTGCGCGCTGAAACCATCGAGCAGAAGCCGACGTTCCGGGACGCCTTCTTCAAGCGCCGCGGTCTTGTCGCGGTCAACACGTTCAATGAAGGCAAGGAGATCACGCCGAAAAAGACCGAACAATATGTCGTCACGCTCAAAGGCCGGGCTGCGACCGCGATCGCGGTGATCTGGGAACGGTGGACGGAGCACAACAGAGGCACGCTCGAGACCTTCGCGATGGTAACGGTGCCGCCGAACGGCTTGATCGCAACGATCACCGACCGCATGCCGGCACTTATCACGGACGAAAACTGGGGAAAGTGGCTTGGCGAAGAGGCGGCCGGCGTCGACGAATTGAAAGCGATGCTGCAGCCATCCGATCTCGCCATGGACATGGCGAAAGCCGTCAAACCCGCGCCGCCGCCCAAGCCCTCGGCACAACCCGATTTATTCTAGGCCGTTCACCGAGCCCGTGAAGCGGGCTAAAGAGCAGGTGCATGCCCTATCTTCTGCACTTTTCGGAAGACCCGCACATCAAGGTCTTTCACCCTCACGTCCCGGCCACGTCGCCGGACAATTCGCCGATGGTATGGGCTGTCGACGAAGAGCATGCGCCGGGGTTCTGGTTTCCTCGCGACGCACCGCGCGCCTGCTGTTGGAGCACGGGCGAACCCGTGGGTGATATCGCGCGTTCCCTGCTGGGCATGGGCGCGTATCGGCGCATGCACGCGATCGAGGCCGCCTGGCTGGAGCGCATGCGCGCCTGCCGGCTTTACGTGTATCGCTTCGACAGCACGCCCTTCAGCATTCACAACAACGACGCCGGCTATTTTTCGACGCACGAGTCGATCCGGCCGCTGTCGGTCGAGCCGGTCGGCGATCTGCTCGCGCTTCATGCCGAAGCCGCAATCGAATTGCGCATCGTGCCGAACCTGTGGCCGATCATCGATGCGATCGTCGCATCGGGCCTTCAGTTCTCGATCATCCGGAAGATGAACGCGCGATCGCGCGATGCCGGCATCAGACTAGGGTGAAGAAGGGCACCGGAGCGCCGCCCTCACTCGGCTTCCACACGAGCTTCGCAGGCGCGTCAATTGCGATCTTCTTCAAGTCGCAGTCCACGAGATTGGTGAGCAGGCGCGGCCCCTCCGCCAGCGTGACGTAGGCGATCGTGTAGGGATCTGTGGGCGTGCGGTACATGATCGAATAGGAATAGACGTTCGCGTTGCCGCTCGCCTCGCGCCACTCCACGCGTTCGGAAAAACAGAACGGGCAGAAGCTGCGCGGATAATAGTGCGGTTCGCTGCAGGCGAGGCAAAAGCCATAGAGCAGCTTGCCGGCTTCGGCCGCCTTCCAGAAACGCTCGGTTTCGACATTGACCGCCGGCGCGTGGATCTTGCGCATGGAGCCGGAGCGTCCGGGTGCTTTGTCCGACATGGTTTATTCCCGTTCCATGATAAGCGTCGCCGAACCGTGGCGGGTTCCGAGTGAGCCGCCTGTGCCATGCGCGATCGCGAGGTCGCAATTGCCGACCTGAACCTTTGGGTGGGCCTCGCCGCGCAACTGCCGTACTGCTTCGATGACTTTGGTGATTCCGCCACGGTTGGACGGATGGTTGTTGCACAAGCCGCCGCCGTCTGTGTTGAAGGGGAGCTTGCCGACACCCGAGATCAGGTTCCCGTCCGAAACGAATTTTCCGCCCTGGCCCTTCGCGCAGAAGCCCAGATCTTCGATCTGCATCAACACCGTGATGGTGAAGCTGTCATAAATCGACGCGTATTTGATGTCGGACGGCTTCACTCCGGCTTCCGCAAACGCCTTGGGTCCGCTCCAGGCGGCGCCCGAATAGGTGAGATCGACCTTGCCGCCATAGGTGCCCTTCGGCGCTTCTCCGGATCCGATGATCTTTACCTTCGGGCGGTTCAGTTTCTTGGCAACGTCCGGACTGGTCACGATCAGTGCCCCGCCGCCGTCGGTGATGACGCAGCAGTCCAGTCGGCGCAATGGCGTCGCGATCATCGGCGACGCGAGAACGTCTTCGACCGTGACGACCTCTTTCAGAAAGGCGTGTTCGTTGTACTGGGCGTGGTGCGAGGCGGCGACCTTGATCCAGGCGAGCTGCTCGCTCGTCGTGCCGAATTCATGCATGTGACGCGTCGCGCACATGGCGTATTGATTATGCGTGGTGCCGCCGTAAGGCTGTTCGAATGCGGCTTCGGGTGCCGCTGCAAAGCCGCCGCCACCGCGCGGTCCGCCACCCGGACCTGAGGTTCTCGGCTTGCCGGCGAGCGTGACGAGCGCGACCGAGCATTTGCCGGCGGCAATCGCCTCCGCGGCATGACCGACATGCAGGATGTACGAAGATCCGCCGGTCTCGGTCGAATCCATGTGGCGAAGCTTGCGTAAGCCAAGGTAATCGGCCATCGACATGGCGCCGAAACCCGGCGCGTCTCCGGCACAGAAATAACCGTCGATGTCGTCCTTGCTCAGTCCGGCGTCGGCCAGAACACCGCGCATGCATTCGGCGTGAAGTTGCGGAACGGATTTGTCCGGCGCTTCGCGCGTCGGATGCTCGAAAGCGCCCATGACATAGGCTTTGCCTTTGATGCTCATTCCGGAGGTGTCCGCTGAATATCGTGGGCAAGGCTCTACAAGCGACACGCGCTAGAATCAATCCGCGGAATGGACTTGACCCCTCTGCCGCTTTTGTCGCAGGACCGAGACGTGCGCGTGCCGCTTGACTCCCTTGAACGCCAATCGCAGGGCCTCGAAGTGGATGGCGGTAATGATCTTCAGCGTCATCAAGGGGTGCTTCAGCAACATCGCGAAAAGCACGGCGTCATTGAGCGGCCGTCTCCTTCCGGAGAAGGTTGCCATGAGAACCGGCTTTCCCGATTCGGTTTCGTTGATCGCTATAAGAACATCGTCGCGTGGCGGTAGAACCTTGAAACGATAGCGACAATCCATCGACAGAAATGGCGAAACGTAAAAATCCTTATCGCAAGTTTGACGGATCGATTCGCCTCCGTCCGTCACCCCCAACACATATGCGTGGCGCTCGTCAAAGGTGTTGTGGACCTCATAGATGATCGCGGCCAGCTCGCCATCTTCGCTGTAGCAGAACCAAACGCTCAGCGGATTGAAGACATAACCGAACAGCCGCGGATAACACAAAACCCGCTTGGCGCCGCCGGCAACGATGCCTTCGCGCGCGAGTAATGCATCGAGCCAGGCGCGCACATCGCCCCCGTCGCCATGGTCGCGCTCGTGGAAGCTGGCGATACCGGGCCGGTTCCATGAAAAAAAGCGCAGCCGCGACAAGCTCGAAAGCTCGTCCAGATCGAGCAACAGTGCAAAGACGCGGTAGCGAAAGGCATGGCTCCTCGGCGACAGCCTGCGGTGCATGACCCAGCCGTCATAGATCGCACTCGCGGACGCATTCGTCGGCATGTCAGTGATACGTCACGCGCGGCATCTTGGATCACGACTGATCCGTCGGGGTGCGGTTGCCGTAAATCCCGTTATGATGGCGCATGCGGTGCCTTTACCCCGAATCTGGGCCGTTTGCGGTTGCGGGCCGTCGCGACCCGCGTCGCCAAGACACTCGGCGCCGGTGACCATTTTGGGGATGGAACGACACCTGCAACATGCGCAACGGATAAACGATCTCGTAGGCGCCGTCGGTCGAAACGGCGACAAGGCTGCGTTCAAGGAATTGTTCGATCACTTCGCGCCGCGTGTGAAAGGCTATCTGATGCGGTTGGGTGCGAGTGCGGCGGTCGCAGAGGATCTCGCACAGGACGTCATGCTGGCGCTCTGGCGCAAGGCTTTTCAGTTCGATCCGGCCAAGGCCTCCGCGTCGACCTGGGTCTTCACAATCGCCCGCAATCTGAGAATCGATGCCATCCGTAAAGAGCGTCGGCCGGAGTTTGATGCCGACGATCCGACCCTGGCGCCATCGAGCGAACGCTCAAGCGATGAAAATCTCGATTGGGCCAAGGCCGAAGAACGCTTGCGTGAGGCGCTGGTCATGCTGCCGAGGGAGCAGGCGCAAGTCATCGAACTGTCTTTCCTGGCGGACAAGCCGCACAGCGCGATCGCGGCCGAACTCGGCTTGCCGCTCGGCACGGTCAAGTCGAGGATACGATTGGCGATGGCTCAGCTGCGCGGTGCGCTGGGAGTGCGGTCATGACGGTCATGCACCATCCGGGTGACGAACTCCTGCTCAGCTACGCACTCGGCGCAAGCAGCGAAGCGGTATCGCTGTTGGTTGCGACTCATCTGTCGTTCTGTGAGATATGTCGGAATTCTGTTCATCTCATGGAAGTTGCGGGCGGCGCGATGATGTCGGACGTGGAGCCCGTAGTGATGACTGCGCGCTCGCTACAGTCGGTACTGGCCCGTCTGGACGACAAAGGCCCCGACGTTGCGCGGACGGCAAAGGCATTTGGCGATGTGCCGACGACCTTGCGGGCCTATGTCGGCAACGAATTCTCCAAGGCACGCTGGGTTGCCGTGGCGCCGGGCCTTGCCCATCTGCCTTTGCTAGCGTATGGCGGCACCAAGGCGCGGCTCATTCGCGCCAAGCCTGGTGCAGCGGTTTCGACCCATTCGCATCGCGGCGAGGAGTGGACGCTTGTCCTTACAGGCAGCTACCACGACGAGACCGGTTTCTATCGGCCCGGTGACATGCAATCGACGACGCCGGAGATTTATCATCGCCCTGTCGCCAATGACGGACCAGTCTGTATCAATCTGGCTGTGACCGACGCGCCGCTCATCTTCAAAGATGCGTTGCCGTCGCTCCTTGGCAAGCTTTTCGGCTTCTGAGCGGCTCGATTTCCTCTTAGGATTTGGCTTCCGAAATTGGAGGAAGTCATGGAAACGACTCGGCTTGGCAAATCCGGCCTCAAAGTCTCGCGCATCTGTCTGGGTACAATGACCTACGGCTCGCCCAATTGGCGCGACTGGGTCCTCAGCGAGGAAGAGTCGCGGCCCTTCATCAAGCGGGCCCTGGAAGCCGGTATCAATTTCTTCGACACCGCCGACGTCTATTCGGTTGGCCGCAGCGAAGAGATCGTCGGAAAGGCTCTCAAGGACTTCGCGCCGTCGCGTGACCGCGTCGTCATTGCGACGAAAGTGTGCGGCGTGATGAGCGACGACGTGAATGACCGCGGCCTTTCACGCAAGCACATCATGCACTCGATCGACAAGTCGCTGCAGCGTCTACAAACCGACTATGTCGATTTGTACCAAATCCATCGTTTCGATCCGACGACGCCCATCGAGGAGACTGCCGAGGCATTGCATGACGTCGTGAAGTCCGGCAAGGCGCGCTATATCGGCGCCTCGTCCATGTATGCGTGGCAGTTCGCGAAATATCTGCACACCCAGGAAAGGGCTGGCGCCACGAAGTTCGTGTCGATGCAGAATTTCTACAATCTCGTCTATCGCGAGGAAGAGCGCGAGATGCTGCCCTTGTGCCGCGACCAGGGCATCGGCGTCATCCCCTGGAGTCCGCTGGCGCGCGGCTTTCTGGCGGGCAACCGCTCACGCGGGGGCGAGGCGCAGACCACCCGCGCCAAGAGCGACGCGAATATCCTGACGGCGAGTGCGTTCCGCGAAGGCGACTATGCAATCAGAGATCGGGTCGACGAACTTGCGAAGGAAAAGGGCGTATCCGCCGCGCAGATCGCGCTCGCCTGGCTCCTGCATCAACCCGGACTCACCGCCCCGATTGTGGGCGCCTCAAAGATGAAGCATCTCGATGACGCGGTGGCCGCTGTGAGCGTGAAGCTGAGCGAGGATGAGGTGAAGGCGCTCGCCAAGGAGGGCTATCAGGCGCGCCGGATCATGGGTCACGCTTGATGGATTAAAGCGGCCTGAACCCCACGGGCGGCGGAGCATTCAGATCGGTCGCGACGGTCCAGCCGCCGCCCAGTGCGCGATAGAGCCCCACGCCGGCCTGCAAGCGTGCCAGTCGGATTTGAACCAGCTGATCCTGTGCGCTGAAAAGCGTCTGCTGCGTCTGCAGCACGTTCAGAAGGTCAGTCACGCCCTCGCGATATTGCAATTCCGCGATGCGGTAGGCCTCTGCGGCATTGGTTTCCTGCTCGGTGACCAGTCTTTCCTGCTCGGCCAGCGCCGAGACCTGGCCCATGGAGCTTTCGACGTCCGAAAAGGCGCTGAAAACGGCTTTGCGATAGTCGACGAGCAATTCCGTCTGGCGCGCTCTTTCGAGATCGCTTTCGGCGGAAAGCTTTCCGGCATCGAACACGGCCTGAAGCAGCGAGGCGCCGATGCTCCAAACCAGGCTAGTGGGATTGAACGCCGCGCCGATGGAACCGCTCAGACTGATCTGGGGAAAGAAGGCGGCGCGCGCGGCGTCGACATTGGCGTGTTCCGAACGAAGCTGCGCTTCCGCTTGCGCGATATCGGGCCTGCGCTCCAGGAGAGTCGAGGGAAGTCCCGGCTGCACCACCGGCGTCACGATGCCATCGAGATTGACCGATTTTACGTCGAATCCTTCCGGCGGGCGGCCGAGCAGAATGGCCAGCGCATAAAGCGCCTCGCGCTCCTGTTCTTCCAACGGAGGAATGGAGGCCTCTTCGGCAGCGACCTGCGCCTTCTGCTGAGCCAACTCCAGATTCGAGGTGACGCCGTTGGTGACTTTGGCTTCCGTGATCGTCAGGATTCGCTGCGCCGCTTCAATGTTCTTTTTCGCGATCGTGACGCGCTGTCTCAGCGCCAAGACGTCGAAGTAGGTGTTGGCGACATCGGCCGTGATGGTCAGCGCGACAGTTTGCTGGGCATAACGTGCGGCGAGTTCCGAAAGCTGAGCGGCGCGAAACAGGTCGTGGTTCAGCCCCCACAGATCAACCTCGTAGCTCGCCTGCGCGGAAACGCCGAAGGTGTTCTGGGTATTGCCGCCGGGCACGCCTTTCTGGTTGGTGCCCCTGCGCTGGGCCGTGCCCGTCGCATCGATGCTGGGGAAAAGCGCCGAGCCGGCTATTCCGGTCTGTGCCTGTGCCTGAAGGACGCGCGCCGCGGCCGCGAGGAGATCGAGATTTTGTTCTTTGGCCGTGGTTTCGAGCGGCGGGAGTTCAGGCGCGTTCAACGCCGTCCACCAATCCGCCTGAGGCCAGACCGGCGCGTCCTTTGCGATCGGAGCCGTGAACGCGCCAGGCACGTCGCCTTCCTTCAGCGCAACCGGCGCGGGGGTCGTACAGGCCGCCAAGGCGAAGAGGGCGACTGACGTCGAAGGCAGAAACAATTTCATGGGATCTCTCTTCGTCACCGGTCGGCGAGCCTGACTTCATAACGCCTGTCTGTCTGTACACAAGGCCGTCAATAGGGCCTGGGGGAGTATTGCGACAATCAAAATCTCTGAACGGGATGCGGGACGGGCGGCCGAACCGGTTGGCTTCGACTTGGGGGCGTCTCAGCCGTCCGGCCGCCCTTTTGTCCGTGCCCAAGGGTGGAGCGCCAAGAGTGGGCACGAGCAAATTTGCCAGCAACAAGAGGTGCTGACGAAGACTTTGGGCTTACCCGCAGCCGGCGGAAAGGCGGAAATTGTAACGGGATGTCGCGCGGACCGGCGCAATGGGAGAGGTCGCGAAACTTAATTCGGCATCGAGGAATAACCGCGCCCGAACCCGGGCGCGGCGTCTACTTTCTCAGTGGGTCGCTCACGCGCCCGACGGTCTTTCGACGATCTTGAATCGTTTGAGTTCGTCGCTTGCGCGCGTGAAGTCCGGTTGGACGATCAGGGCCTGACGGTAGTCGTCATAGGCTGCCTTGAGATTGCCCAGCCCTTCTTCTGCTACGGCGCGATCATAATAAGCGATGTGCGGTTCCTTGGCGCCAAGGGACAACCCCTTGTTGATATCGAGAATCGCTTCCGCATATTTTTTCTGCGCGATCAGAGTTGCACCGCGATCGACATAGCCTTCGCCCAAACTTGCATTGATCGCGAGGCCCGCGTTGAAGTCGTCCTGCGCAGCGTTGACTCTCATCAGATTCAGTTCGATGACGCCGCGATTGATGTAGGTGGCCGCGCGATCATCTTTTGTCAGTGGGCCGACCAGTGCGTCGTTGCAGTATTCGATTGCTTCGCGCGGCGAGCGGCCGGTGTCGGCGGCCTGATAACAAAGTTGAGCTGAACCGGAACCAATCACGGTCACAGCGGCCATTGCGCCGCCGATCGGAAGGAAACACACGATCGCACCCGCACATAGCGCGTTGAACAGACGGTTGCCCATGGGAGCCTCCTCGCTGGACGCACCTATTATGCCATTTCCCGCAATGAGTCGTCCATGACGGTGGCGATGTAAGCAATACTATTTCAGTCTCCGCCGGCGCGTCGGTCGCAAAGGTCATGTTCAAAAAGAGGATTCCATGAACTGGTCGATGATCTTTCCTGTAGTTTTGTTGAGCGTATCCAACATCTTCATGACCTTTGCCTGGTACGGGCAGCTGCGCTTCCCGTCGACGCCGGTTTGGATACTGGTTCTGGCGGGGTGGGGTATCGCGTTTTTCGAATACTGTTTTGCGGTGCCCGCCAACCATTTCGGCCACCGCGTCTACTCTGCCGCACAGCTCAAGACGATCCAGGAAGTCATCACGCTTCTTACCTTCGGCGTGTTCTCCATTTCCTATCTCGGCGAGGCGCTCAGGTGGAATCACCTTGCCGCCTTTGTCTGTCTTGTTGGGGCCGCCTATTTCTCATTTGCGCGATAGGTGCTCCAGAATTGTCAGGTTCCCGAGGGGACATTCGGTCATAGCGGCCCAGCGTTCGGCCTGCATGACCGGTTAGGCCTTGTGCGCCCCGGTCTTGGGTTGATACGTCATGGGTCCATTCACCGAGACTCGGTCCATGTCGCAAGCCAAGCCCCTGCCAGGCGGGTTCCTGTCTGAATCGCTCGGCCGAATCCAGCCGTCGCCGACGATTGCCGTCACCCAGAAGGCGCGCGACCTGAAGGCGGCGGGACGCGATGTAATCGGCCTTGGTGCAGGCGAACCCGACTTCGACACGCCGGACAACATCAAGGAAGCCGCCATCGCTGCCATTCGCCGTGGGGAGACCAAATACACCGCGGTCGAAGGAATTCCCGAATTGCGAGCGGCGGTCGCGAAAAAATTCAAGCGCGAAAACAACCTCGACTATTCGGCAGCCCAGACTTTTGTCGCACCCGGTGGCAAGGCGATCGTCTTCAATGCGCTTCTCGCCACACTCAATCCCGGCGATGAAGTGATTTGCGTCGCACCCTATTGGGTAAGCTATCCGGACATTGTGCTGCTGGGCGGCGGAAAACCGGTGATCGTCGAAGCGCGCATGGAAGATGGCTTTCGTCTGACAGCGCAGGCGCTCGAAGCGGCGATCACTGCGAGAACCAAATGGCTCATCTTCAACCAACCCTCCAATCCGACCGGCGCTTGCTATACGCGCGCGCAGCTCAAGGCGTTGACCGACGTTCTGGTGAGACACCCGCAAGTCTGGGTTCTGACCGATGACATGTACGAGCATCTCGTCTATGGCGGTTTCAAATTCTCGACGATCGCCGAAGTCGAACCTCTGCTCTACGAGCGCACGGTGACGATGAATGGCGTGTCGAAAGCCTATGCGATGACAGGTTGGCGGATCGGCTATTGCGGCGCACCCGAGCCGCTGATCAAGGCCATGGCCAAGCTACAGTCTCAATCCGCATCCAACGCATCGTCCATCTCGCAATGGGCGAGCGTCGAAGCGTTGAACGGGCCGCAGGACTTTATCCCGAAATTCCAAAAGGTGTTCGAGGAGAGGCGCGACCTCGTCGTCTCCATGCTCAACCAGGCAAGCGGGATCGAATGTCCAAAACCCGAGGGCGCATTCTATGTCTATCCGACGATCCGAAAGCTGATCGGCAAGGCGGCGCCGAGCGGCAAGGTGATTGCGACGGATGAGGATTTCGCGAGCGAACTGCTCGAGGCCGAGGGCGTTGCGGTGGTGCATGGCGCAGCGTTCGGCTTGTCGCCGTTCTTCCGCATCTCCTATGCCACCTCGACCAAGGCGCTCGAAGAGGCCTGCCGGCGGATTCAGCGCTTTTGCGCAAACCTGCGCTGACTAGTAGCCGCCACGACAGACGAGGTGGCCGTTCGAATTTCTGATGCGGCCATCGCAGTCATAGGCATATTCAAGTTCCGACCAGCGCCATGAACCGTCATTGCGCTGGCAGGTGGCTTTGAGCGTATGGCCTTCCATGCGGATGTTGGTGCAGCTGCGCTCGTAGGGTCCGGACGGTCCACCGTCATTGTCGTATCGATCGACGTCGCGCTCGCGGCCGGTTGCGCATTCGAGTTGGCCGTTATCGTTCACGATGTTGCCTTCGCAGGCTTCGGCGTCGGGCAGCCACGTGTTTCGCCAGGAGCCGTCCGACCGACGACAGCTGGCCGTGAGTGCGTCCCCGTCGTAGCGGATGTTTCGGCAACTGTCGGCGTACGAGCCGCCCGGGACCCAGCGCGCCTGCGCAGCGGGCGAAATGGCCAAACACCCGACAAGCGCCAGCGCGACGAGCAGCGCAGCATTCAGTCTCGACATGATTGATCCCCCCGAAGAACCGCCGAACGTAAAATCATGCCCACAAAATTCTGTTGCGGCTAGAGCGCAACGTCCTGAGGACGACAAGCCATCACGCAACCGCGATCAGGGGCGTGATTTCTCAGGAGATTTTCAGTGTCCAAATGCAGTGCCGAGGAGAATGGGCCCCTTCTGAATCAATTTTTTGAATCGGCTTGCCTTCGTCGGCGCAGAGGGCGAGCATCACTGAGCCAAGTGGGGCGCGTGACGCGACCCGACCCGGGAGAAGCGCCCGCCGCGCCCCGGACCCTGCGCGCAGGGCCCGTAGGAGGCGCTCAATGTCTGGAAACAACAACGGCAGAGGACCACGCACCGTGGCCGTCGTGGGGCCTTATGGCAGCGGAAAGACGACGCTGCTCGAGAGCATTCTCACCATTACGGGCGCGGTGCAGCGCAAAGGTTCGGTCACACAGAAGAATTCCGTCGGTGATGCCAGCCCCGAGGCCAGAGCGCGCCAGATGAGCGTGGAAGTGAACTGCGCCACGACGAAATTCATGGAGCAGAGTTTCACGTTCCTCGATTGCCCCGGATCCATCGAATTCATTCAGGACACTCTGAACATTCTGCCGGGCGTAGATGCCGCAATTGTGGTTTGCGAGCCGGAGCCTGCGAAGCTCCAGATGCTCCAACCCTATCTCAAGCGTCTCTCGGATTCGCACATTCCCCATTTTTTGTTCGTCAACAAGATCGACAAGGCGAGCGGATCGCTTCGCGCGCTGTTGACCATGCTGCAGGAGGCCAGCGGCACGCCGCTGCTTCTGCGTCAAATTCCGATCTGGGAAAACAGTGTCGTCACCGGTTTCGTCGATCTTGCGCTGGAGCGCGCCTATGTCTATCGGCCGCACGAGGCCAGCGAGGTAATCGACATCAAGGACAAGGACGGCGAAAAGCAGGCGCGCTTTGCGATGCTGGAGAAGCTGGCCGATTACGATGAGCACTTGATGGAAGAACTTTTGTCCGACATCGAGCCTCCCCGCGATGAGATCTTCACCGATCTGGCGAAAGAGTTGGCGCAAGGTCTTGTCGTACCGGTTCTGATCGGTTCGGCCGAAGGCGACAATGGCATCAGGCGGCTGTTGAAGGCGCTTCGTCACGAATCCCCCGACGTTGGCGCGGCTGCCGAACGTTTCGAAATCAAGCAGGGCAGCGATGCCGTCGTTCAGGTGCTCAAGACCTATCACTCGAGTCACGGCGGTAAGCTCAGCTTGGTTCGCGTGATGTCCGGGACGTTGAAGGATGGGGCGATCCTGCACCGCCACGACGGCTCTGATGCGCGCGTCGGCGGCATCTTCGCATTGCGCGGAGAGGCGCAAACCAAACTTACCGAGGCTCGGGCAGGCGACACCGTCGCATTGGGGCGGCTGGAGGGCGTTCTCACGGGTGAGACGCTTTCGACGGCGAGGACAACTAAGGCCAAGGTGGCAGTCGAGCACCTTGTCCCCGTCTACCGTCTCGCCATCGAAGCGGCCGATCGTAAGGATGAAGTGAAACTTACCGCGGCGATCGCCAAGTTGCGTGAAGAGGATCCGTCGTTGGACTTCGAGCAGAGTGGCGAACTTCACGAGATGTCCTTGGTGGGCCAGGGCGAAATCCATTTGAAGGTCGCTGTCGACAAGCTGCTCAGCAAATTCGGATTGAAAATCAACACGCGCACGCCGCGCGTTCCCTACAAGGAAACCATTCGAAAGAGCACGACCCAGCGCGGCAGGCATCGGCGCCAATCCGGCGGTCACGGCCAGTTCGGCGATGTCGTCCTCGCGATACGTCCTTTGCCCCGAGGCAGCGGATTCGTGTTCGAGGATGAGATCGTCGGAGGCGTGGTTCCCAGACAATGGATACCATCCGTCGAGAAGGGAATCGTGGAGTACCTCAAGCAAGGGCCGCTTGGATTTCCGGTCGTTGATGTCGCGGTTGCGCTCAACGATGGTTCGTATCACACGGTGGATTCGTCCGACGCTGCGTTTCAGACGGCTGCACGCCTCGCCATGAGCGAGGGCATGCCGAACTGCGCGCCGGTCCTGCTCGAATCGATCATGCACGTGAAGATCCACGTTCCAAGCGACGCCACCGCCAAGGTGAACGCGATGGTCAGTGGCAGGCGCGGACAACTCATGGGGTTCGATGCGCGCGACGGCTGGAAGGGCTGGGACTCGGTCGAAGCGCAGATGCCTTTGTCGGAAATGTCTGACCTCATCATCGATCTCAGATCGCTGACCCAGGGCGTCGGCACGTACGAGATGTCATTCGATCATCTCGCCGAACTCACAGGGAAACTGGCAGATCAGGTTACGGCGGCCCGCAAGGCCGCATAATTGTACGTCAGACGGACTTCCGAGCGGATGCCGCGATGGCGTCGCTGCAGGCGCTTATCGCGGCTTGCAGGCTATCGTGAAGTTGTCCATCACGTGCGCCTGACGTGAGATCGCTCACGATGCGGTCCCAGGCCTGCTGACCCACGCGTGCGTGCAGTTGGCGGTCGGCCAGAAGTTCGACGTAGCGCTCCCCTAGCGACACGAAAAGTAGCAACCCGCCACGATGCGTCGTCGCGATGCGGGCGCCGAACTCGCGATGCGCAAAATTACGCGCCCGCGCGCGACGGATGGATGCGGGAACAAGGGAAAGGCGCAATGGCATCCAATCGAAGACAATGGAGAACAGCGCGAACATCGCTGCCTCGGCAACAAAACCTGTGCGGAGCGGGAGTTGCGGCCAGAACACCGCGAGAGCACCGCCGAGCACGAGTGCGAGCGACGCCCCGTAGGCCAGCGGATAGGTGTGATATCGATCGCTGACCGGAACAACGACCAGAGCCAGATGCGCGCCTGTCCGCTGTTCGGCAGCGTCGATCGCGCGCTTCAGGGACTCGTGATCACTTTTGGAAAGGCTCTTCATCACCAATGCCCCGAAGCGCCGCCGCCGCCGAACGATCCCCCGCCGCCCGAAAATCCACCACCCGAACCGCCGAAACCGCCAAATCCTCCGCCACCAAATCCTCCACGGCCCCACCCGCCGAGGCCTCCGAGAAAGAAAAGCGGCCAGAAGAAGCGTCCGAATATCAGCCAGAGCACGATGACAATCACGAAGACGGGAATATGAAATCCACCGCCTGAGTCGTCTGGCCGCTCATCTGCTGCCGGTATCGGGGTGACGCTGGCTGACGGGTGTCCGCCCAGCGCCTGAAGCATCGTAATCGTGCCATCGAGCACGCCGCCGTCATAGTCGCCTTTTCGGAATCGCGGCAGCATCACGTTTTCGATGATGAGCTTGCTCTGGGCGTCCGTCAGAACACCCTCGAGGCCATATCCGACTTCAATGCGGACGTCGTGCGTGCTCGGCGAGATTATGAGCAGTGCGCCATTGTTCTTGCCCTTGACGCCGATTCCCCAGGCGCGACCGAGTTGATAGCCATATTGTTCGATGGTCGTCCCTTGCAACGATTTCAACGTAACAACGACGACTTGGTTCTTGGTCTGTTGTTCGTGCTCGGCGAGAAGTGTCGTCAGCGTGTCGCGCGTCGACGCTGAAAGGATCCCGGCGTCATCGACCACGCGGCCGGTGAGCGCAGGAAAGCTCAGCGCCGCGTAACTTGTTGCGAGTGCGATCGCCAGCGCCGCAAGAGCGACGGCGCATAGTCTGGAGATCGCTGCCAGCCGGCTCACGATCAGAATTTGACCTCAGGTGCCTGCTGCGCCTTCTCGGAAATCGTAAAGGTCTCGCGCGGCTTGGCGTCGGGATAAAAGATTGCGGCGACCCAACGTGTGGGAATGGTGCGCAGCGTCGTGTTGTAGGTCTGAACGGCGTCGATGTAGTCCTTGCGCGCAACCGCGATTCGGTTCTCCGTGCCTTCCAATTGCGACTGCAGCACAAGGAAGTTCTGGTTCGACTTCAGATCTGGATAGGCCTCGCTGACGGCAAGCAGACGCCCCAGCGCACCGCTGATCGCGGCTTGGTTCTGTTCGAATTGATGGAAAGCCTGCGGATTGGAAAGAATATCCGCCGGCAATGTCATCTGGGTCGCGCGCGCCCGCGCTTCAGTGACCTCGCGAAGGACGGTTTGCTCCTGTTTGGCGTAGCCTTTCACCGTGTTGACGAGATTTGGAATGAGATCGGCGCGGCGTTGGTACTGATTCAGCACCTCGCTCCAGGCCGCCTTGACCTGCTCGTCCTGCGTCGGAACAGCGTTGATGCCGCAAGCCGAAAGGCCGAATGCAACAACGAGCAGGGCTGCAACGCGGCCAGTCCAGCGCGTGACGGAACGAGACATCATGGGAATTCTCCCTCGCTAAGCCGGTATCTTGCTAGCATATCGGCGCGCGTGCCGGGAATTGCACGAGACCGGAATGCCTTCAAAAAAACGCCAGGGTGATTGCTCACCCTGGCGCCAGTTGAGGCTTGGACGCGCGGGACGAGCCCGCGCCGGTTTCGCGCTTGGGGCACTCAACCTTGTCGTGGCCAAGGGGGGACGGCCGACGACACTCAATAGATGGGTCGGCCAACGTCAGGTTCAATCCCTGCCATCGCCAATTTAGTAGCGCCAATCCTTCGAGGCACGGACCAGGAAATCGCGGAAGGCTGCCACGCGCTTCGATTGGCGCAGGGCATCGGCATAAACCAGGTGCACGTCGAAACTCGGTCCCGGCACGTCGGGGAGCACCCGCATCAGATGCGGCCGCTCGGCAGCGACATAGTCTGGTACGGCTGCGATTCCGACGCTTGCCTCGGTGGCACACAGGATTCCTGTCACGTTGTTGATGCGCACGGTGCGGCCTTTGCCGCTCAGCCTTCGCCGCGTCTGTTCCAGGAGCCAGTTGATTTCCCTGATCTCGGGCGCAGCAGTTTCGCCATAGGCGATGATCGTGTGATCGGCCAATTCGTCGAGCGACGATGGCGTGCCGTACTTCTCGAGGTACGTCTTCGTCGCATACATGTGATAGTGCACCGTGAAGAGCTTGCGCTGGATCAAGTCCGCTTGCACAGGCGCCCGCATGCGAATGGCCAGGTCTGCCTCGCGTTGCGCCAGATCGAGCTCTCGGTCTTCCATCACAAGGTGGACTTCGACCTCGGGATACTCCTTAAGGAAATCGTCCAGTCGCGGCACCAGCCAGTATGTCCCGATCCCGTGGCTCGAGGTGATTTTGAGCGCGCCGCGCGGGGACTCGCGGACATTCTTGAGCGCTTCTTCCGCCTGCGCCAAACGCGTGAGAACGTCGCTAACGGCCGCGTAAAGCATTTCGCCTTCGTCGGTGAGCGTCAGTCCGCGCGCGTGGCGTTGGAAAAGAGGCGTCGTAATTTCTTCTTCCAGCGCGCTGATCTGGCGGCTGACGGCGGACTGGCTGAGAGTCAGCATCTGGCCGGCATGCGTGAAACTGCCCGCAGACGCAACAGCGTGAAAGATGCGAAGTTTATCCCAATCCATGCTCGTTTGCCTTCGTGGCGCCGCTTCCTTGCGGGTACTCGTCTTCTGGTGCAATGCAAAGTTCGTGACTGTTCATTTCAGTGCGCACCGGCGAGGAAGCGCTCGGCTTCGAGCGCAGCCATGCACCCCATCGCGGCTGCCGTCACCGCCTGTCGATAAATCTTGTCCTTGACGTCTCCGGCGGCAAATACCCCCGCGACGCTGGTGTGTGTCGAGTCTGCAGCCGTCTTGATGTAGCCGGCCGCGTCCATTTCGATCTGGCCTTTGAAGAGCTCGGTCGCCGGCGAGTGGCCGATTGCGATGAACAATCCGTCGACGGCAAGCGCGCGAGTCGAACCGGTCACCGTATTGCGCAGTTTGATTCCCGTGACGCCTTTGGGATTTTCGGTGCCTTCGACTTCTACGACTTCCGCGTCATATAGGACGTCGATCTTTTTGTTGGCCTGCAGACGCATCTGGTTCGTCTTGTCGGCGCGCAATGCGTCGCGGCGATGTATCAGCGTAACCTTCTCGGCAAAGTTCGTAAGGAAGAGGGCCTCTTCCGCCGCGGTATTGCCGCCGCCGACCACAGCGACATTCTTTCCGCGAAAAAAGAAACCGTCACAGGTCGCGCAAGCCGAAACGCCAAAGCCCTGGTATTTGCTTTCGGAAGGAAGCCCAAGCCAGTTGGCGCTGGCGCCGGTCGCGATGATCAAAGTGTCCGTCGAGTACGTCGTTCCACTGTCGGACTTCAGCGTGAATGGCCGGCGCGCCAGATCGACTGCGGTAATCGTGTCCTGGATCAGCTTGGTGCCGACATGTTCGGCCTGCGCCTGCATCTGCTCCATGAGCCACGGGCCTTGAATGACATCTGCGAAGCCCGGGTAATTTTCGACGTCGGTTGTGATGGTCAATTGGCCTCCGGGCTGAATGCCGGAGATCAGCGTCGGCTCGAGCATGGCGCGGGCCGCGTAGATGGCGGCCGTGCAACCTGCCGGCCCACTTCCCAGAATGATGACTTTGGAGTGGCGCATGTCGGCTCCGGATTCCGAAGAGCGAGATGCCCGCGGCGCGCTGACCGGCGACGGCCACGCGATCCAAAAGCCCCATGCCCCTTGGCGTGAACAGTTCTCATATCGGAACGCCCCACCCAAACGTCAAGCACGCTGAAATGGCAAGACGCTCCATGGGCTTGTGCGTGGCACCGTCGGCCTGTGGATAAGGTCCGGCGAATCAGAATGGGCGATTATCCAGCCCAAGAAATATTATTGCTCTGAACCGGGCGTCAGAGTTAAATGCCGTCGGTTTAATCCCGCCCAAAGGTCCCACAGTGGAGCATCACAAGCTCGATTCCATCGATATGCGCATCCTTGCCGAATTGCAGGCGAATGGGCGGATCACCAATGTCGAGTTGTCTCGGCGCGCGAAGATTACGGCTCCGCCGTGTCTGCGGCGCATGCGGGCGCTGGAAAAGAACGGATTCATCCAGGGCTATCACGCCGACCTCGACTCCAAATCGCTGGGGTTTGAAGTTACGGCCTATGTCTTCGTCGGACTTTCCAGCCAGCACGACGGCGACCTCAAACAGTTCGAGGAACATGTCCGGTCCTGGCCGACTGTCCGCGAGTGTTACATGCTATCGGGCGAAGTCGATTTCCTTCTGAAGTGCGTTGCGACGGACCTCTCGACGTTTCAACGGTTCATTTCCGAAACGCTGACGGCGGAGAAAAATGTCGCCAGCGTGAAGAGTTCTCTCGTTATGCATGCCAGCAAGATTGAAGCAGGCGTGCCGCTGGATGCCAAAATCTAGGCACCTTCATTTCAATTCGCGCCAGCGGGTCTCGGGCAAGAAAAGCAGCGTCACGACAAATCCAATCCCTGCGATTGTCACGGGGTACCAAAGGCCCGCATAGAGATTTCCCGTCGCCGCGACGATTGCAAAGGCGAGCGGCGGAAGGAATCCGCCAAACCACCCGACGCCGACATGGTAGGGCAGCGATAGCGCCGAATATCGGATGCGGGTGGGGAAAAGCTCAACCAAGGTCGCCGCCTGCGGCCCATACAACGCCGCGGCGGCAGTCACGAAGACAAGCAATATTGCCAGCGCCAGCGGAATATCGATCCGACCAGTATCCGCGGCGGTCGGATAATGCGCTGCACTCAAAGCGCGGCGAACTTCGGCTGTAAAATTTTTCTGCGCGGCGGCCAACGCCGATGGCGCGAGAGCCGTGCCGTCGATGCCGCTGAGTGAAACTGTGCCAATTCTGATTCGCGCGAGCGTGCCGGCGCTTACCGATACGTTGCGATAGGGCACACCCAGATTGGTGAGGGAGCTCTTGGCGATGTCGCAGGAGGTTGAGAACTTTGCCTTGCCGATCAGATCAAACTGTAGGGAACACTCCGAGGGCGCCGCAAAGACCGTGACCGGCGCACGCGCGGTCGCCTCGACCAGGGCCGGGTTCACCGCTTCGGTGAGCCATTGAAACCCCGGAATGAGCGTAAGGGCCGCCAAGCCCAGGCCAAACAGCATCACGGGCTTTCGGCCAACGCGATCCGACAGACGGGCGAAGAAGATGTGAAGGAGCCCACTCAGCACCGTCACACTCAGTATCAGGAGGTTGACCATGCGCGGCTCAACCTTCACGACCCGTTCCAGGAAGAATTGGGTGTAGAATTGCGCGGTATACCAGACGACGCCCTGGCCCATGAGAAGGCCCGCCAGCACCACAAGCACGATTCGCAGATTCTTCCAGCGCAAGAACGCTTCCGAGAGCGGGGCGCGCGACGTTTGGCCCTCGAGTTGCAACTGGCGAAAAGCGGGCGACTCATCGAGTTTCAGTCGGATCCAGATGGAAATGACCAACAGGCCGAGGGAAATCAGGAAGGGAATTCTCCAGCCCCATTCGCCAAAGGCATCTTCACCCATGGAAGTGCGAACGCTCAGAATGATCGTCAGGGCGAGAAATAGTCCGATGGTTGCCGCTACCTGAATCCAGCCGGTCGCCGCGCCGCGTTTGTCGGGCGCGGAGTGTTCGGCGACATAGATCGCGGCCCCGCCATACTCACCGCCGACCGCGAAGCCTTGCAGAACGCGCAGCCCGACCAACAGATAAGGCGCCGCATTTCCAAGCACGGACGTGTCGGGCAAGAGGCCGATCGCGAACGTCGCGACGCCCATCATCGTGATGGTGACGAGAAATGCGCGTTTGCGCCCCGTTCGATCGCCGAAGTAACCGAAAACCAGACCGCCAAAGGGGCGCACGGCAAAGCCGACGGCAAATGTCAGGAGTGCGAGGATATAGCCCTGCGTTTCGCCGGCTCCGGCGAAAAAGTGCTTGGTGATGATGGAGAGGAGGGAACCGAATATGAAGAAGTCATACCACTCGAACACGGTGCCCGCCGCGGAAGCGGCCAACACCAGTCCCATCCGCGTCGTTCGCGGGCCCGCCGACGCGGTGACCATGCCGAAGTCCTCCCGGTTGCGGAATTGCTAACGGACCGCACCGCACGACTCAAGCGAGCACGTCAGCCGACTTTTCGCTCAGGAGGTACTATCAGTCTGCCGCCATTCATTTTGGCGATCTGTCGCGCCAGCAGCATCTTTTCGCGGTCGCAGACGAATGCATGCAGGATGTGTGAGACGTTTGCGCCATCTTCGGACAAGGGAAGATAGATCGCCTCGAACGCCTCCATCCCGTCCTCGAGCCAATTTGCACCACCCGCGGTCCGCATCACGATTTTGTCGCGTGTCACTTTGCGAAATACGGAGTTGATCAACTTGGCCGTCGGTTCCCCACTGTCAGCGAACGCTTCCATGACGGTCTTGCCGGTCGCGTCGTTCGAGAAATACTGCGTCACGAGCGTGCCGATGAGGCGATAACGGAAGTCGCGTTCTCCCGGCAGGACTTCCAGGATCATGACCCAGCCGAGATGTTCCTTGAGCTGCGCGGGCGCGATGTCGCCACGCGACGGCATCGCTCGCGAAGCACGCTTCGACTCCCAATAGTCGCGCAGGAACACGCAGGTGCGGTGACTGAACCGCGTTGGGTTCACTTCTGCGACGGTATCGAGGACGTTGTTCTGCATTTTGACCGTTTATCACCGGTGGCAGAAATCGTAGCGGCGATGCGTTAATGTCCGCTTAGGCGTCCGTCGAAATTTGTTAAAGGTCTGCACGTGAACCGCTTTTACTCGTCCGCAGAAGACCTCAGACTTGGGCGGACATGATATTCCGCGGGCTCGCAATCGCAGCCGTGTGCGCCGCCTGGACGTCGGTGTCCAACGCGGACGAGTTCCATTTCACCGGATTTGGCGACGTCCGCCTGGTCGCGCCGCCTCGGACAAACGCATATCTAGAAGGTGGCTTGGGAAAGTTGCGTTTCGGCGCCGACGACCCGAGTCCGACCGTGAAGGTCGGCGATTTCATAGGCGAAGGCAGCGCTCGGTTCGACGATGTCTGGCTCGTGCAGGTGGACGCCAGAGTAAGCCCGCAACATGGCTCTGCGATCGATCTGCTTGAGGCCTTCGCGGAATATTCGCCGAAATCGAACGGCGCATGGTCGTGGTCCCTGCGTGCCGGCGCATTTTTTCCGCCACTGTCGCTTGAGAACGAACAGACCGGCTGGTCGACATTCTGGACGGTGACGCCCTCCGCGATCAATTCCTGGATTGGCAGCGAGATCCGCACCATTGGTCTCGAAGGTACGCTGCAGTGGAGGCGCAACGGCGGGACTGTCACGTTGATCGGTGCGTTTTTTGGCGACAATGACCCGGCCGGAATCCTGATCGCCTTTCGCGGCTGGAATTTCGATGATCGTATCACCGGGCTGTTCGAGAACACACGGTTGCCCGACACACTCGCCGCCGTCCTTCACCAACCCGTACCGCTCGAACGCCATCTCTTTCAGGAGATCGATTCAAAGCCGGGTTGGTATGCCGATCTGTCGTGGGAGCCGAGCGATGCGACGGGCTTCGAGGTCATGCGCTATGACAACGAGGCCGACCCGACACAGCGCGTCGGCGATCAACTCGCCTGGCACACCACATTCTGGGACCTGGGATTCCGCCAGCAGCTTGGCCACGTCACGGTGCTGTCGCAGGCGCTGAGCGGCAGCACGCTCATCCGGCCTTCGGCCGCCACTTTTTTGCAGACCGACTTCAAGTCCGCTTACCTACTGGTCGGTCTGGATATGGACGATTGGTGGGTTGCGGCGCGCGGCGATGTGTTTCAGACGCGAACGCGCACCGCCTCGCCGCTGCCCTCGCCATTCAGCGAGGACGGCCATGCCCTCGATGCGACGGTGAGCTGGCTGCCGAAGTCGTGGCTGAGGCTGAGTGCGGAATACCTCCTGGTCGAAGATACACGGGCTCAACGGCTCATCGACCTCGAAGCTCCGCATCGAACCGAATCCCAATTTCAACTCGTAGCACGCACCTATTTGTGAGGCCGATGTCGCGTGCTACGCTTTCGGCGCCCAACGGGGAGAGGTCGATGTTGAAGAACAAGGAATTCGAATTTCAAGGCGTCAATCACCTGGCGTTGGTATGCAAGGATATGGCCCGCACCGTCGACTTCTACAGCAACGTGCTGGGCATGCCGCTGATCAAAACGATCGAATTGCCCAACGGGATGGGCCAGCATTTCTTTTTCGACCTCGGCAACGGAGATTCTCTTGCCTTCTTCTGGTTTCCCAATGCACCGGAATCCCAGCCGGGCGTGGCAAGCGCTGCGCAGGGCGTCATGCCAGGTCCATCGGCCCACGGTTCGATGAATCACGTCGCGATCAACGTCCCGGCGGACAGAATTGAAGAATATTATCAAAAGCTGCTTGCCAAAGGCATAAAGGCGTCGCGCGTCATCAATCATGACGACTCGCCGATGCAGGCAAGCCTCGAACTCACGCCGACGACGTTCGTGCGCTCGGTGTATTTCTTCGATCCTGATGGCATTGCGCTCGAGCTAGCCGCCTGGACGCGCACGCTTGGCACTGCATCGGATGTTGCCGTCAAGCCAGCACATGCTCAGGATAAGACCCGTTATCTCGAGCCTGCAAAGTAGCGGTCCGCCAACGCGTCCAGGTTTTCCGGTGGCATTTCGATCATCGCACGCGCCTTCGCGCGGACAAAGGCCTTATCCGATTCACTTGTGACGTATTCGACTGGTGACTTGCCGTCGACGCGCGCGAGCAACAACATCGGCAGCAGGCGTGCGGCGCGGCGGTCGAGCGCTCGAGGTTCCTCCCAAATGACACCCTCTGCATAAGATTTGTGCATCGAAGAAAAGGCGCGCGCGTAGTTGTCCAGCCACTGCGGGCGCCAAACCGTTTTCAGCAGAAAGTGATTGAGGCAAAAAGCGAGGTCGAAAGCCGGATCGCCGTAACAAGCAGTTTCGGCATCGAGAAACACCGGACCATCTCCGCCGCAGAGAATATTCTTGGGGCTGATATCGCCCTGCATCAACGCGATACGAGATCTCGCAACGTCGGTCGTCACTTCGCGAATAGCGCCCGCGAGATCGGGATACTTCCCGGCGGTGAAGAGCAGGTAGGGCTCAAGCCGAAGCGCGTGGAATTGAGCATCATTGGCGAACAAATCGGCAATCGCGTCGTTCGCGGCAGTTGCCGCATGTACTTTTGCCAGCGTCGTCCCAACGGTTGCGGCAAATCCTTCGTCAACTCGGCCAGCAGCCAACTCCGTCTTCCACAAGGGAAAGGAGTCCGCAGCAAGGAATTCCATGGCGAAGAGGTGGCGCCCCTGATCTTCGCCGAGGACCTTTGGCACCCAGCATGGATTGATATTGGCGACTAGGTTCAGCCACTCGACTTCCGTCAATGCGCGTTCGGGTGGGGCGCGCCAATCCATGGCTACCCGGAGCTTCGGCAGGGCCCGCTTCACAACGATTGGAGGCCGACGCTTTGTTTCGACTTTGTACACATCGCACGACACGCCGCCGGACATTCTATTCAGGGTGAACTGCTCGCCAAGTCTCAAGAGGCCCATGCGCAATAGCGCATCGGCAATGTCATGGAATTCTTCCGAGTGCGCGGCTAGGCTCATCTCGCCACTATTCATCGACTCCACCGCGCCTTACAAGAATGACATGGCCCCGCCCAGGCAATTTGCGGATCCCAACCTTGTCGCCGAAGCGATCATCGCTGCGGTCGGTCACAACATTGTCCTTGGCTTGCCGTTGGGACTCGGCAAGGCGAACGATGTCGCGAACGCGCTCTATAGGCGCGCGGCGGAAGACGCGTCGATCAACCTTCGCATTTTCACGGCGCTGACACTGGAAAAGCCGTCATATAAGGCCGATCTGGAGCGGCGGCTGCTGGAGCCGGTCATAGATCGGCTCTTTGGCGGTTATCCAACACTCGATTATGCCGCCGCCATGCGAAACGGCACGTTGCCGCCCAACATCCAGATCGACGAATTCTTTTTCCTTGCCGGCCGTTGGCTGAACAATTCGGCTGCGCAACGCAACTACATCTCCGCGAATTACACGCATGCCTGCGAGTATCTGCTGTCGCGGGGCGTCAATGTGGTCGCGCAGCTCGTTGCCACCCAGGCACAATCAGGTGTCGACCGCTACAGCTTGAGTTGCAACACAGATCTGACTTTGGATTTGCTGGATGCGCGAAAAGCGGGACGCGCAAACTTCATTCTGGTCGGACAGACCAACTCGCAGTTGCCGTACATGCCAGGCGAGGGTGACCTGCCCGAGGATGCATTCTCCTTCATACTCCACGGGCCTCAGACGGATTTCCCTCTGTTTGCGCCGCCGAAGTCGCCGATCAACCTCACCGAATACGCCATCGGCATCCACATTGCCCGGCTGATCGCTGACGGCGGAACGCTGCAAATCGGAATCGGCGAAGAAGGCGACGCCGCGGTGCAGGCGATGATTCTACGTCAGCGTCAGAATTCTGCATTCGGAACCGCAGTCTCCGCGCTGACGCGCGAGGCGGAGCCGCTGGCGATCGAACAGCGCACGCCGTTCGCGTTGGGCCTCTATGGCATGAGCGAGATGCTGGTCGACGGTTTCCTGGAACTGATGGATGCCGGAATCCTCACGCGCGAAGTGAACGGCGCCTTGCTGCACGGCGGCTTCTTCCTGGGTCCGAAGGCGTTCTATCGCCGATTGCGCGAAATGGACGCCGAGCAACGTCAGAAAATTCAGATGTCGCGGATCTCGTTCACCAACCAGCTCTACGGCGATGAGGCGGCAAAGAAGGCGGCGCGAACAAATGCCCGCTTCGTCAACAATGCCATGATGGCGACCGCACTTGGCGCGATTGTTTCGGATGGGCTCGAAGACGGTCGGGTCGTGAGCGGAGTAGGCGGCCAATTCAATTTTGTCGAGCAGGCATTCGCCTTGCCCGGGGCACGCTCCATCATCGCCATCAACGCCACGCGCGGTGCCGGCCGCGGACTCACATCCAACGTGCGCTGGTCGTACGGCCACGCGACAATTCCACGTCATTATCGCGACATCGTCGTGAGCGAATACGGCATTGCCGATCTTAAGGGGAAAAGCGACGAACAGGTCGTCGCTGCGATGCTCGAAATCACGGATAGCCGCTTCCAGAGCGAATTGTTGCGTGAAGCCAAGGCGGCCGGCAAAATCGCCAAGTCCTTCGAGCTTGCGCCGGCAACACGCGACAACTATCCGGAGCGAATTGCAACCGCACTTTTGCCGTTGCGTGAGCGCGAATTGTTGCCGCCCTTTCCGTTCGGCACCGATTTCACAGCGCTCGAACGGCGACTGATTGGCGCGTTGGAGCGCCTTGAGGTCGCAAACCCTTTGAAGCTCCTCCGGCTGGCGCTTGCAGGCCTTGGCTCAGGTGAAAGCGAAGCGCTGACGCGGATGGCGCTCGACCGGCCACGCACGGCCGGGCAATACCTGTCGAGTGTTCTGCTGCGGGGCGCCCTCAGGACTTAGCCATCGCCGAGCGACTCACCACAGCGTGAAGCCGCAAAAGCGAATTTGAGCGCACCGGATGATGCATCGCGTCCGATGCCGGTTTAGGGTGGGGCGAAAATTATGAGAGAGGGGAGCAAGCATGAAACACAAACTGATAATAGCCGCTGGCCTTGCCGTTGTATTTGGCGCCACCGCCGCCGTTGCGGCAGACAAGACGCCTGACTACGTCACAGCCGCGATCGACGATTCCGCACGCCCCGATGCTGACAAGAAGCTCGATTCGGAACGCCTGCCTGCCGACATGCTCGTCTTCGCCGGAATCAAACCAGGCATGAAGGTCATGGATCTCATTCCCGGCGGCGGCTATTTCACACGGCTATTCGCGAAGGCCGTCGGCAAGGACGGCTATGTCTATTCCTTTCAGCCCGCCGAGTTCGATGCGTTTTACAAGGGTAAGCCTCCGCCGATTAAAGCCGTAGCGGTCGGCTACTCGAACGTTTCGGTGATCGACGCGCCGATAAACACTTTGGTCGCGCCCGAAATGCTGGATGTCGTCTGGACTTCGCAGAATTACCATGACCTCCACGACAGCTTTGCCAAGCCGGCAGACCTCGCCGTCATCAACAAGCAAGTGTTCGCGGCATTGAAGCCGGGCGGTCTGTACGTCATTCTCGATCACGCCGCGGCCGCGGGTTCGGGGTTGCGCGACACCGAAACCCTGCATCGGATTGACGAGGCAAGCGTCAAGCAGGAGGTGCTTGCGGCTGGCTTCAAGCTGGTTGGAGAAAGCAAAGTATTGCGCAACCCCAAGGATCCGCACGACAAACTGGTTTTCGATCCGTCGATCCGTCATCATACCGACCAGTTCATTCTGAAGTTCATGAAGCCCAGCAAATGAACGGTCCATGAGGCTTGCGCTGCCGTTTGCGATTTGTTTTGCGGCGGTGGCGCTGGTCGCTCAGTCCGCGCGGCCTGACGATCGCCCGGTTCGCCTCCACGGCACCGTCGGTCAGTTCGACGGAAACTCTATGACGCTTAAGGCTGATAGCGGAAAATCAGTCCTCATCGGCGTTGGGCCGGAAACCCGCATTGTCCATAGCCGGACAATGTCGTTAGCGGAGATCAGGACCGGAGACTTCGTCGCGAGTCTTTCTCTCAGAGACGCCACCGGAAAGCTGCGTGCGCTCGGACTACGCGTGTTCCAGAATTCGGTCGAGCAGACTGGCGAAGGTCAGTATTCCATGCCTTCCGATCCCGCGCGCATCGTGATCGATGGGACCGTCAGTGCTGTGTCCGCTCCAGACGGCAAGCTCAGCCTTTCCTTTCATGGGGCCGCCACTGCGGATGGCGGCGTCTGTACCGGGCGGGCCGTGTCTGGCGATGGGGGGTGCACAGGCAGTGCCGACCTTGTCGTGGCTCGCGGCGTTCCCATTGTCGCTCTGAGCAGCGGAGACGCGACGCTGCTACGCGCGGGTGCGATCGTTTCCGTCGTCGGCACGACGAACGCGTCAAACGCACTCGTCGCGTCAACCGTCATAGTCGAACGCGACACAAGTCTCGCTCAGTAGTCGATCACGATTTTTCCGAAATGCCCGCCGGCCTGCATCAGGCGAAGGGCGTCCGGAACGCGCGCGAAGGGAAATTCCTGATCGACAACAGGTTTCAGGTTCCACGCGGTGATGTGTTTCGCCATGTCGTCGAATTGTTCGCGGCTGCCGACGGAGATGCCGTGAATATGGAGATTCTTGCCGAAAACGACCGGAAGCATGACCGGGCTGGAAAATCCGCCCAGTACGCCGATCACGACGACGCTGCCGCCAACCCGGACCGCCTCGAACGACTGACTCAATGTGTTTTCTCCACCCACTTCAACGACGACGTCGACGCCGCGCCCGCCTGTCAACTCACGGGCCGCGCGTCCCCAATCTGGAATATTTTTATAGTTGATCGTGTGATCGGCTCCGAGTTTTCGCGCCCGCGCGAGCTTCTCGTCGCTACTGGACGTACAGATGACCGTCGCCCCGCGCGCTTTCGCGAATTGAAGGGCAAAAATCGACACGCCACCGGTGCCCTGGACCAAAACTGCGTCTCCCGGCCCCACCGGCGCCTCGATGGTAACGGCGCGCCAGGCAGTCAGACCTGCGCAGGGCAAGGTTGCCGCTTCTGCGAAGGAGAGATGCGGCGGAAATTTTGACACGCCCTCAGCATCGAGCAGCATTTGTTGCTGCAGCACGCCCGAGAGAGGCCCGCCCAAAGGACGATTGCGGCTCTCAGCCGTCACGGGGCCGGAGAGCCACGATTGGAAGAACAGAGGACACACCCGCTCGCCCACCGACACGCGCGACACGCCGGGGCCGACCGCCGAGACCTCACCGGCGCCATCGGAAAAAGGAATGAGCGGCAGGGCAAAACCGCCGCCATATCCGATGACGGTCAGCAAATCGCGGTAGTTGAGCGAGGCCGCCTTCATCGACACCACAATCTGTCCAGGGCCTGGCGTCGGCTCCGGTTTTTCGACGAGATTGAGATTCTCGATGCCATACGCGTTCTGAATCTCCCACACCTTCATCATTCGCTCCTCGGCTTCGTTGTGATGCGCATCTAGCTGGAATGGATTCCCTTAAGTTGCCGGACGATATCGGCCCACTGCTTTTTTCGTTTGCTCAATTGTTCGAGATGGAGCGAAGCGAGCCGAAGAAGCACGCCTTCGCCGCTATCCGTCAGTCGAACTATCACGGTGCGAACGCTCGTTTCGGATCTCTGGCGTTTGACGAGGCCCATTTTGGTCAAGCGGTCTACGAGTTGAACAGCCGCATTCGACTTAAGCAGAAGCTCCTCGGCCAACTCTCCGATGGAGATCGCGCCGTGCGGTCGCGCTTTGATCGCCAAGATCGCCTGGTACTGTTGGGCCGTCATGCCTTCCCGGCGCGTGGCTTCCTCGCTGAACGCCAAAAATCGCCGCAGCGCACTTCTAAAGCCGGCCAGCGCTCGTATTTGCCTTTGCTCGATTTCCATCAACGGCATCGATAACACGAAGTCCCCAAACTCAATCATTGGCCCATGCCGGTGCGCGGGCGGTGAAGAGGTTTACGTCAATGCGCGGCGTAAGCCGCAAAATACTTCACGCCAGGTCGATCTAGGCTTTGTTTTTGCAGGATAAAATGGACCCGAAATTGCGAAATCGTTAGAACTTTAATGACCGAATTTACATGGAACTCAGGTGTCCGGGCCACACTCGCGCGATCAGGGTCATGTTGGGAGTCATTCAAATGTCTGCATTCGCACGTTTTGCAAAGAACGAAAGCGGCGCAACCGCCATCGAGTATGGCCTGATCGCGGCACTGATCGCGGTCGTGATCATCGGTGCGGTCACGGCCGTCGGAACAAGCTTGTCAACGACCTTCACGTCAGTTTCGACCGGCCTGAAATAAGCCACGCCCAGTTGACGCCAGGATAATACATGAACTCCCATTCGAGAGATTGGGAGTTCTTTTTTTGTGCGAAGGTCTGCAGCACTTGCACGTTCCTACTGTCTCTCAAACACAAAAACGTCCGGCTCACGTTGGCCGACCGGACGCACAGTTCTCGTCAATGTTCTGAGATCCTGCGAGACCTCGAGCTGCTCGTTTCTTATGATCTTGCCGTTGATCTTGGCAGTGACTTCCAGAGTGCGCGCGTCCGCCCGCCGCGCCGAGCGCGTCAGACCTACGAAAATGCCGGCACCCGAAACCGGATAGTCCTTGCCGTCGAACGTCAGATTTCGAGTATCTTGGGGAGAGCCACGGAACGAAAGTCCGTTCCCTTCGTAGGGGCGGATCTTAAGGAGATCGTCGGGGCTCATGGGAAATCTGCTTTCCCAGGTTCCGGCAAAACCCCGACCGTTTGCCGTTCGCTTGTATAGGTAGTTCACGGTGGACGAAGTCCCGTTCGGTGCGATGTCCGTGTAATTGTCACGAAGGATGTTACCGTCCTTGGAGAGCGTCCACTTCGCGGTGAGGAGCATGCGGCCATCTTTCTTGCGCATGACCTTCCAGTTGTTCGGCCCCTCATTCGTCACGGACAGCATGCTACCGAAAACGCCGGGCTGAAACGTACCGTCCACCACGATCCTCTCGGGGGTACCGCCAAAATCGAACTCGTACGTGTTGCCGCTGACGTTTTCGACCTTCATCTGGTCGATGAGTTTGCTTCTGGACGTGTTCAGCTTCCAATCGCCGACGAACGGGTCGGCCGCCGCCCATGCTGTGGCCGTCATCACGAACGGAACCAGTAGCGATAGAAGAATACGCTTGAACATCATTTTCGACGCCCCCACCGTGGATGCGATGACGATGATAGAGGATGCTCTCGAACTCGATCGTAAATTGCTCGTGAGGCTGACGCTGGACGTGCCGACTCGGTTCGCCGCGGTACAGAGATAATCCTGCCGTTATTGGAGTTCTGCAGGAGTGGGCGGCGGGAACGGTGCCGTCGAAACATGCCGTTCATTCGCCGTTCAGGCTGTCGGGATCACAAATGCCGGGGTCAGCGCATCGTACGGGGTGCTAAGCCGATGACGTTATCTCGCCTGATAATTCTGTTCGCTGCTCTTGTTCTCACAGCGTGCGCCACGCCAACGCCTTACAAGCCCGCAGATTCTCAAGGCGAGGCGGGTTATTCCGATCAGCGGCTGACCGAAAACCGGGTTCGCGTGATTTTTCGGGGAAACTCCGCAACTTTGCGCGAGACCGTTGAGAACTACCTGTTGCTGCGTTCGGCGGAGGTGACGCGCGAGGCCGGCTATTCCTGGTTCGAGTTCGATACGCGCAACACGCAAGCCGATACGAATTATTACACTGACTTTATCGGCTGGCCGGGGTGGCATCGCTTTGGCAGGTTCAGGCACAGTTGGGCCTTCGATTCCTTTGGCCGCGTCGCGACGACGCGAGCGGTGACCCAGTACGAAGCGTCTGCCGAGATCGTGCTTCTGACGACGGCGCAGGCCAAGAATCAGCCCGAGGCCATCAGGGCCGATGACGTTATTGCCCATCTGGCACCGAGCGCAGTTGCTCCGAAGGCAAATTAGTTGGGCATTTGTCAAATCGCGCGGCTGCCGACGCGTCGGCGCGTCGATCTGCCGCCACTAAGGGTCATGGCTATGAAGAAACTGATCGTTCTGTTGTTGGTGACCATCTGCTTTTGCTTGTCGCCCGCCGCGTTCGCGGCTCCGGTGCCGAAGGGCACCTACACCATCGATCCACGTCACACGCAAATCATCTTCGGCATTCGGCATATGGGGCTGAGCACATACTACGGACGCTTTGGCAAGGAGACGGGTAGCCTGAATTTCGACCCCTCTGCGCCGGAGATGAGCTCACTGACGGTACAAATCGACATGAACGCACTCCAAACGCATGTCGATGAACTCGATAAGGAGTTGATCAATTCGGTCTTCCATGCGGAGAAGTTTCCAAACGCCACTTTCACGACGACGAAAATTGTGAAGACGGGTGAAAATACGGGCACCGTGACGGGCGATTTGACGCTGGCTGGCGTGACGAAACCCGTGACCCTGATCGTCACCTTCAACGGCGGCCGCAATTCGCCAATTCCATTTCAGCCTTATCGCATCGGTTTCGACGCGACGGGCACGATCAAGCGCTCAGACTTCGGGCTCACGAAAATGATGTGGTCGGGCATGGTGAGCGACGAGGTCAACCTCATGATTCAGTGCGAGATGGAGCGGCAGTAACGAAAACAAGGAAGGTTGTGAAATCCAATTGCGGCTCCGAACAGGCTGGAAGGTGGCGGACAGGGAGGGATTCGAACCCTCGAACGGCTATCAACCGTTACACACTTTCCAGGCGTGCGCCTTAAGCCACTCGGCCACCTGTCCGGGAGCCTTCGACACCGCAGAGCCGAAGGTGAGGGCGCGGAATATCGTGGCTGGCGGGCAAAAGCAAACCATCGTGGAAATATATCTGAAACCTAGTCCGTTCCGGCTCTGCCGATGCCCAGATCGTGCTCCGCCGCAATGATTGAAATGGTGTACCCCGCGACCACGTCGAACAACGTCATCATCGTGATGAAGAAGAACGGGGTCGTTGCAAATCCCCTGAGCACAATAAATTCAACAAGGGCTAACACAAAGGTGAGCATCGAAAGACCGTGATTGATGATTTCATGCTTCGTCGTCCGCGTCGCCTTCACGACTTCGACGAATAGAAGCGCAAGCGTCAAGAGAACCAGAAAATCGCCGAAGCTGAACTTCCATTGGTCGCCGGAAAACATGGTGATCGCGACGGCGTGGTTGTAACTCAACATATCCTGGACGTCGTGATGCAGAAGAACGCCGCCACCCAGCGCGATGAGGTTGTAAAAGACGACGGGCAGCAGAAGCAGCGGAAAAATGCGAAACATTTGACCCTCCCATGGACCAAAGCGAACGCTTGTAACATGACGCGTCGATGCGCCTCCGTTGAATCAGGCTGCGCCTTCATTCGCAGCTTTGCGCAGCCGGGCACGCTCGCGAAAGATTAGATAGAGGTTTCGAAGATAGACGATCAGGCCGCTGCCCTGGCCGAGGGCGAACGGCGCACTACCGATATGCAACGCGTAGATGAACGAGATCAACCCGCCCCCGACGCTGAGGTACCAGAAGGCGAGGGGCACGACGCTTCGTCCTTCCATCTCGCTGCGGAACCACTGCACGATGAAGCGCGATGCGAAGAGTGCCTGACCTGCCAGTCCGACCAAGAGCCATGTCGTATCGACAGGGTGCGCCGCAAGTTCGGCCGTCCAATGCCACAGAAGGCCCATCACAACTCTCTCGCCTCAGTCTCGCCGCGATATCGCCGTTGCAACCAACGTACTCCCAAAAGATCGTTCACGCTCACCAGCAAGCGGCTGAAATTGGTGTATTTCGACGCGCCGTGCCTGCGCTCGCGATGGTTGACCTCGACGAACCGCACCTCAAAGCCTTCACGTAGCATGAGCGCGATGATGAAACGGTGCATATGGTCGAAGTAGGGCAGTGCAAGAAACGCGTCGCGGCGAAAGGCTTTCAGACCACATCCCGTGTCCGAAGCTCCGTCATGCAGGAGATGCGAACGAACGGCATTGCCTGCCCGCGAGGCCAGCCTGCGGCTCAGGCTATCTTTGCGGCGGGCACGAATTCCGGAAACAAGGCCGACACCTCGCACGCCAGTCCCTTCCCGTAGGATTGCCAACAATTTTGGGATGTCGGCGGGATCGTTCTGTCCATCGCCGTCCAAGGTCACGATGACATCGAAACGAGCGGCGCGGACGCCCGTGCGAATGCTCCGGCTTTGGCCCGCATTGCGCGCATGCCGAATGATGCGCAATTGAGGAAGCTGCGGCCTGAGGGTCGCCAGCGCTTCGCACGTGCCGTCCGTCGAACCGTCGTCAACAAAGATGATTTCGGCTGCCGCTTCGCTCGCGATTGCAGTCGCGATTTCGTGCGCAAGCGGCGCGACGTTTTCCACTTCGTCCTTGACGGGCACAACAACGGATATCCCGACCGTCATGCTGAGGTTCCGTTCAATCCCATCGTGAAATAGAGTGGTTGCGTCGAGTCGACCCGCGTTGGCAATTCGTTGTGCATGTGCGAAAGCCGACCGCGCGCCTTATACAGTCCCGCGCGGCCAAGAAACAGACGTCTCCCGGGGTACCGCTTTGCCATTCCTGCTTTACTGGGCTCCTGCCGAAGATCGGTTGAAATGAGCGTCGCGCCAGAGGTCCCCTTGGCGTCGATTGCGATCCATCAGCCGAGCAGGGTCCTCGCCTGGCTTGCGCACCGGCCTGTCGCGACGTTGGGACTTCTGTTCCTGTTGTTGTGGACGCCTGGCGTGCTGAGCCTGCCTCCGCTCGATCGTGACGAAAGTCGTTTCGCCGAATCCTCGCGCCAGATGCTCGCCAGCGGCGATTTCGTCGACATCCGCTTCGGTCATGTTCCGCGTTACAAGAAACCGATCGGGATCTATTGGCTTCAGGCCGCAACAACCGCGATTGCGGGCGCCGGGAACCGCAGTCACATCTGGACGTACCGCTTGCCGTCTCTCTTAGGGGGCATACTCGCGGTTTTGCTGACCTATTGGTGCACCAGCGCCTTTGCCTCTGCTGGAGAGGCTTGGCTCGCGGCCGCACTGCTGGGGTTGTCCTTGCTGCTCACGGCGGAAGCGACGATCGCGACAACGGACGCGGTTCAACTCGCCTGTATGCTCGGCACGATCGGTACCATGCTCCGCGCTTACCTCGCCGGGCGCGGTCGAGGCGTCGCCCCTTCGCTCGGTCTCGCTCTGGCAGGTTGGGCGTCCTTGGCCGCAGGCATTCTCGTCAAGGGTCCAGTCGTGCCGGCTGTTGCGGTCGTGACCATCCTCGCCCTGGTCATTTGGGATCGCGAATGGCGCTGGTTAAGCCTGCTTAGGCCGCTTTGGGGGGTACCTGTGGCGATTGCGCTCGTCGCGCCATGGGCGGTCGCTATTTTGCTGACCAGCCACGGTCAGTTCTACCAACAGTCTTTCGGGCAGGATTTTGCAGAAAAGCTTGCCGGCGGCCAGGAGACCCACGGAGCTTGGCCGGGATATTACCTGTTACTGCTGACGGTCAGCTTCTGGCCCGCGATCCTGTTCCTCGCGCCGGCTCTCGGGATTGCCATTCGCAAACGGTCTGACCCGGCGATGCGCTTTCTTCTCGCGTGGTGTGGCGCATCCTGGGTGATGTTCGAGTTGGTGCCAACCAAACTCCCACACTATGTTCTGCCGCTCTACCCTGCGCTGGCAATCATTTCTGCGGCCTGGATATTGGCTCCGCGCGACCCTGCCGTGCCGCGCTGGCAGACGGCGCTCGCCTATCTGGCGAGCGCGCAATTCGCTGTCGGGCTCGCCGCTCTTATCGCCGCGATGATGGTATTGCCCGGACTGTACGGGACAGGAGCACCATGGTGGCTCGCGGCAGCAGCGGGGATGGCGGGGCTGTTCGGCATGGGGGCGGTGGTTGCCCAGCTTCGCCGAGCTTCGATCGCCGCGGCTGGCTTGGCACTGGCGGCCGTGCTGGTGATCTACCCGGCTCTTGCCATTGGCACGGCTCCTCGCTTGGACAAGCTATGGGTGAGCCAGCGCGCTGCCGAACTGGTCGGGAAAAGCACCCGACCCGACGATCCGCCGCCGGCACTCGCCGGGTACGAGGAGCCGAGCATGGTCTTCTATCTGGGAAAGGACACCCGTCTCACGAACGGCTCAGGCGCCGCTGAAGTCGGCGCGGTGCAAGGTGGACTGGCGGTCATTGAAGACAGTGCACGGCCGGCTTTTATGGCCCACTTGGCGGACGTCGATGCGAACGCGATCAAGCTCGATGAGGTGTCGGGGTACAACTATTCGAAGGGGAGGCCGGTCCACATCACCATTTATCGCGTGACGCCGACGCACGACATCACAGAGCCCCCGTCCGAGTGACCTGCGCTCGCAGCGCGCACGGGAAGCCGATGTACAGTTCTCGACGAACGTGCCCTCGTTGCAACAGCCCACACAGGAACTGCTGCGCTTGATCCCGGGGGCGGTCATCAGCGATCGATTTAGTGCCTGACAGACAATGCTTGTGCGCATGCCGTCTGTCCCTGTTGGTGGTCGCGACCGTCGCGCAGCAACGCAGGTGAACCTCGCATGCAATGTCAGAGGGAATGAGACGCGACAATTCTCGGTCGTCGGTTTCACTTGACGACAAAACAGAAGGCACTAAATATCGCGAAGTTGTTGCACCCGTTGATGGGGAGTCGTTGGGGCTTTCGCGTGGGCGGCAACTTCGGAGCGTCTTATAGGACGATGGGTCTCCAGATAGCGCGGGGGCGCGAAGCCAAGCCTCCGCTGCGGCCGCTCCGCTCGAAGCAGGACGTCCGCCCTCGACTTCAGCAAGCGACAGGACAATCCACCGCCGCGGCACCCGCGAAGAAGTCCCTTCCTCGCTTTCCCGTGAGCCCCGACGCTAAAGCGTTTTACAGAAGGTTCTATCCCGGAACTTCGACGATCGAATGGAATGACTGGCGCTGGCAAATGCGCGCTCGCATTCGGACGCTGGACGAGCTGGCGCGCATCTTTCATTTGAGCGACGACGAATATCGGGCTGTGAAAGAGCACACGGGCTCGCTGCCCGTGGGTATAACCCCGTACTACGCCAGCCTCATGGATCTTAAGGATCCTAACGAGCCTCTCCGCCGCACGCACATCATGACCGGGGAGGAGTATTTGCGCGGGCCGGGCGAAGATGATGACCCATTGGCAGAAGATCACGACACCGCGGTGCCCGGCATCGTCCACCGCTACCCCGATCGAGTTCTTTTCCTGACGACCGGTACCTGTTCGACTTACTGCCGTTATTGCACGCGCGCCCGCGTGGTGGGCAATCCGGGCGGCGAATATCAGTTTTCTTTGCGCCAATGGGAGCAGGCACTCGCCTACCTCGAGGACCACACAGAGGTTCGTGATGTCCTCATGTCGGGTGGTGACCCCCTGACGTTAGGAGACGACAAGCTGGACTGGCTGCTCGCTCGCCTGCGCGCCATCAAGCATATCGAATTCATCCGGATCGGCACCAAGGTTCCCACGGTGCTGCCGCAGCGCATTACCAAGCATCTGGTTGCTATCCTGAAGAAGCACCATCCGCTCTGGATGAGCCTCCACTTCACCCATCCGGACGAACTCACGGACGAAGTGACGGAATCCACGGCGCGTTTGGCCGACGCCGGCATTCCGCTGGGCAGCCAGACAGTACTCCTGAAGGGTATCAACGACGACATTGCTGTCATCAAGCCGCTCATGCAGGGACTGCTGAAGCGCCGCGTCAGGCCTTACTATCTCTATCAATGCGATCCGATCCGAGGCTCAGCCCATTTTCGCACGCCTGTCGAAAAAGGGCTTGAGATCATCAGGGGCTTACGAGGCCATACGACCGGCTACGCCACTCCCATCTTCGCGGTCGACGCGCCGGGCGGCGGTGGCAAGGTCCAGATCGCACCCGACTTTGTGGTGGGTCGCGACGGCGACGATCTGCTTCTGCGCAATTTTGAGGGTGACGTTTATCGCTACCCCGACCCCGGCGGCACGTTGGGCTTTGACAAGAAGGCCGAGCCGGCCGCCGAGTAAGCAAGGGACCTATCGCCATGCGCATCGGGGTCACATTCGACCTCCGGTCGGACTACCTCGCCATGGGCTATGACGAGGAAGAGACTGCAGAGTTCGACAGCGAGACGACCGTCTCGGCTTTATGCGATGCGCTCGCTGGGCTTGGCTATGTGCCTGAGCGGATCGGCGGCGTGGTGAAACTTGCAGAACGCCTCGCCGCCGGTGAGCGGTGGGACGGCGTTTTCAATTTTTGCGAAGGGCTGAAGGGCGTTTCGCGTGAAGCCCAGGTGCCGGCACTCCTCGAGGCTTTCGATATTCCCTACGTCTTCTCCGATCCTTTGACGCTGTCGCTGACGCTCGACAAGGCGATGTGCAAGCGGGTCGTGCGCGACTGCGGCGTACCGACGGCAGACTTTGCAGTGATCGAACGGCTCGCCGACGCCGACAGGATCACGCTCGACTATCCGCTCTTTCTGAAACCCGTTGCAGAAGGCTCGGGCAAAGGTATCGATGCGGATTCCAAAGTCGAAGACGTGCAAGCGCTGAAGCGCTGCGCCGCCAAACTTCTGCGGAAATTCGAGCAACCGGTCCTTGTCGAGCGGTTTCTTCCGGGCCGCGAATTCACCGTCGGCATCACAGGTTCCGGCGCGGATGCGACGGTGCTCGGGGTCAGCGAGATCATCAAGAAGCCCAACTATGTCGGGGACGGCTACGGCTTCGAGAACAAGGAACACTGGCACGATAAGGTCGATATTGTCGAAGCGCCGGCGGCGGAGGCGGTGACGGCCGGCGAGGTTGCGCTCGCGGCGTGGCGCTGTTTGCGGTGCCGCGACGGTGGACGTGTCGACATTCGCTGTGATGCGAAGGGCGGGGCACAGTTCATGGAGGTGAATCCGTTGGCCGGGCTCAGGCCGGGCTATTCGGATCTGTGCTTCATCGCGGACCGCGCCGGGCTCTCCCATCCGCAGCTGATTGGAAAGATCATGGACTCCTTCCTGAAGCGTTATCCCGCCCTTGCGGCGCGCCGGGCGGCTTAAGATGCGTGTGCTGGTACTCCACTCGGACATTGGCGCCGACCCGCCTCCCGACGAACTGGATACGCTCATTGCGGCGGATGCGGTCAGAGAAGCCCTGACGCAACAGGGACACTCCGCTTCGCTTGCCCCGTTTCCGGTCGACCAGGACCGGTTCGAGAGGCTGTTGGATCTTGAGCGAGCAGACGTCGTGTTCAACCTCGTCGAGGGCGTCGGTGGATTGGGCCAGCACGCACCGATCGCCCCGCGCATGCTGGACGAATACGGCGCGGTTTTCACAGGCGCGACAGCGGTGGCGATGGCGGTGACGAACGACAAGCCGCTGACCAAGCGAAAGCTGCGCGCGGCAGGAATCCCCACACCGGACTGGAGCGAGCCCGACGCGTGGAGGGGCCTTAAGGAGACGACCTACATTGTGAAATCTGCGTTGGAAGACGCCTCGTTCTTCCTTGACGATCTCAGCGTCGTGTCGGGCGCGGAGGCGGTCAAATTGCGCGCCGCCGATTGCTATCTGAAGCATGGCGGGCGGTGGTTTGCGGAAGAATTCATCGACGGCCGCGAGTTCAATATCTCCATTCTTGAGGATCGCGATGGCCTCCAAATTCTTCCGATCGCGGAAATGGTGTTCGAATCATGGCCCGAACATCGGCCGCGCATCGTTGGATACACCGCAAAGTGGGACGAAAGCTCGCTCGAAGCGATCCGGACCGTGAGACATTTCGATGTCGAATCCGAAGAACCCCTGCTCGCCGCGAAAATGAGACAGGCCTGCGTTCGAAGCTGGGAACTGTTCGAACTCACCGGCTATGCGCGGATCGATTTTCGCGTGACGCCGCAGGGCGAGCCGCTCGTTCTGGAGATCAACACGAATCCCGGAATTGCCCCCGACGCGGGCTTTGCCGCCGCCGCCGCGCGAGCGGGTATGAGCTATGACGAACTGGTCGCGCGCATCGTAGATGGGGCGGCTGCTCGTTCCTCCACCTTCGCAGGGCATGCCATTCCCGCTCGCCTGGGCTAAACCGACTCGACCCGCGACGACAATTCGCGTCCCAGGCGGTGTTCACGAAATGCGATGAACCCGCCAGCCGCGGTTACGACTGCGGCACCGACGAGGACGGCGGTCGCCGGCACTTCGCCGAAGATCAGCAAGCCGAAGCTCACCGCCCAGATCATCGATATATAGTCGAAGGGAGCGAGCAGAGACGGCTCGGCATAGCGATAGCTGAACGTCATGGCGATCTGACCAAAGCCGCCGAAAACGCCGGCCATAATCAACCACGACGCGTTGATCAGGTTGAGAGGAACACGCCACCAAATCATCGTCAGCGCGCCGATGACGGCGCAAAACGCCATGAAATAGAAGACGATCGTCTCGCTTTTCTCCGTCGCGCTCATCTGGCGGATGTAGATGACGACGAATGCCGAACCGAGCGCACCACTCAGTGCCAGACCGGCCCCCGCCGAAAATCCATGCGTCGCAATCGCGAGCATGCCGCCATGCGGCTGGATCATGAGGAGCACACCGGCAAATCCGGCGACGACTGCGGCTCCGCGATAGGGGCCGATGGTCTCTTTCAACACGATCGCCGCGAGCACGACGGCGAATATCGGTTGGACGAAGCCGAACGCAGTGATGTCGGCCAGCGGCAGCATCTTGAGGGCCGCGAAGTTCAGAAACATCCCGGAAGAGCCGACGGCCGAGCGGATCAGATGCAGCCAGGGCCGGTCGGTTCGAACCATCTGTGCCAGTCCGATCGTGAAAAGCGAAAAAAGCAGCAGCGGCAGCAACGCGAACACGGCACGAAAGAACACGACCTCTCCGACCGGCACGGGACCGGCGAGCTTGATGCCGACATATTGCAGGGAAAAAGCGAGCGTCGCGCCGGTCTTGAGCGCAATGCCGCGGCTTGTGTGCTGCATGAGCGGACCTACAGCCACCCGCGGCGCTTGAACCACGCGTAAGGCAAGATTCCGGATATCACGATGATGACGAGCGCCAGAGGATAACCGACTTCCTCGCTCAGTTCGGGCATGAAGTGAAAATTCATTCCCCAAATGGACGCGAAGAGCGTTGGCGGAAGAAACACGATCGCGGCGACCGACATGATCTTGATGATGTTGTTCTGGTCGATGTTGATCAGGCCGAGTGTCGCATCGAGCAGGTAGTTGAGCTTGCCGCTGAGAAAGGATGTGTGATCCTGCAGCGACTGCACGTCGCGCGTCAGAGTCTTGATGTGAGTCCGCACATCCTTGTTCGACTTGCCTTCCATGGCCGGCGTGAGGAAGGAAAGGACGCGGCTGAAGCTCAGAAGACTTTCGCGCATCTTGCCCATGAGGTCGTGTTTGCGACCAAGGCGCCGAAGCACCGTTTGAAAGTCCCTTGACTGCATCGGTTGGCCGCCCGCCGGCTGAAAGATGTCTCGCGAGACGACTTCGATCTCGGCACCCGCCCTTTCGAGAATATCCGCCATGCGGTCTATGATCACGTCGAGTAACGCCATCAGAACCATGTCGGCGCGAGGCGCCACGGAACTGCCGCGTTCGCAGCGCGCGGCAAATGTCTTGAATGGCTGCGGGTCGACGTATCGGATCGTGATGAGCTTATCGTGCGTCAACACGAAGCTGACGACATCGGCCATGGGCGTTTCGGTCTCGGCATTGGATAGGATGAGGGCGGTCAGGAAGATGCCGTCATTTTCCTGGTACAGGCGGGAGGAGACCTCGATCTCTTCCATATCGGCGCGGGTGGGCATTTCGACGCCCAGAAGGGCGTTGATCCGCAGCCGCTCTTCGGTCGACGGATCGAACAAGTCGAACCAGATCGCACCCGGCGGAACGGGGTCCGAGTTCGAAAGGATCGTACCTCTCAGTCCACCATTTTGCTGCTGATAGACCTTCAGCATGCGAAATCTCGTCGGTACGCGGTTAGAGCTGGCGCGCAGATTCGCGCGGCCGGACCATAGTCTGCCCGTGGCGCGCTGCAAAATGCTTTTTGGTCCAACCACATTATGCGGCGAAATGCAGCGCGGAGTTGCAGCTTCGCTGGGCGGTGAATGGGCCGCCGCCGGAAATCTGTTCTAGAATGCTCCGTCGCAAACAGGACACCGTATGTCGATTTTGACCCCCGATCATGCCGACATCGAAGCGGCGGCCGCCCGGATCGCGCCATGGGCTGTGCGCACGCCGCTCCTTGAGAGTCCGGAGTTGGGAGCGCGGCTGGGCGCACGAATCTTCCTGAAACCCGAAACCTTGCAACGTACGGGTTCGTTCAAGTTCCGCGGCGCGTTGAACACGGTGCTGCAGATTCCCGAGGCGCGACGCAGTAACGGAGTTGTCGCATTTTCGTCAGGCAATCATGCGCAGGGCGTGGCTGCAGCTGCCTCGTTGTTTGGCATTCCCGCGACAATCGTCATGCCTAAAGACGCACCCCCGCCCAAAATTGCCGGCACGCGCAAGCTTGGCGCCGAGGTGATTTTCTACGATCGCTACCTCGAAGACCGCGAGGCGATCGCGCGTGAGATCGTCGATCGCACTGGGGCGACGCTCATTGAACCGTTCGACAACCCGATGGTCGTTGCCGGGCAGGGCACGATCGGACTGGAACTCGCCGCTGATGCGAGGGCGCTGGGAATTGCACTTGATGCGGTGCTGACACCGTGTGGTGGCGGAGGCCTCGTGAGCGGCATCGCGCTTGCGCTTTCGAAATCGAGCCCGGACACCGACGTGATTTCGGTCGAACCGGAAAGATTTGACGGCATGCGCGAGTCCATTGTGGCGGGAGAACGTACCAAAGCAACAGGCGGGCCACCGTCCCTTGCGGACGCGTTGATGGCGCCGATGCCAGGCAGAATTCCTTTCGCGCTCGCAAAGGAGCATTTAGCCGATGCGATTGCGGTGAGCGACCGCGATCTCAAAACCGCCGTAAGCTATGCCTTCCATCGCCTGAAGCTCATCGTCGAACCCGGCGGAAGTGCGGCGCTTGCAGCCGCTCTGAGCGCGAAAATCAACTTGAAGGACAAGACGGCAGCCATTGTCCTGACCGGCGCGAACTGCGACATCGCGACGATCGACGAATGTTGCCGTGCGGTCGTCGATCCTTAACGCGCCGCGCAATCCTTTGGGCTCAGGCGCTTTCTCTTGCGCCGGGAAAGTGGTTAGCTTTCGGCAGCGACAAAAAACCAAAGCGTTGGGGCTTCTGGTGGAACGCGAAGGACGCGGCTCACTCCGCACCGTGACGGCAATCGTGCTATTTGTCTCGGCGCTGGGCTTGCTCGGCAATGCGACGTTGTCGCTATGGCCTGGTCCCAATGAGGCGCCGACGAGACAACTGCGCACCGGCCGCGATCTCGTTCTCGCCTACTCTCGCATTCGTCCAGGACTGACCCGCGCGTCGGAGCTTGCCCGCTATGGCTTCGACCCCACATCGAAGGGCACGCAACTCCTTTCGTATCTGGGCGTCATGGAACACGTCATTCCCCATGACTCTCACCAGTTCGATCAGCTCGGCTCCGCGATTCAGGAATGTGTCGCGGCACGCGAGCGTTGCACGGCGCTCGTCTTCCATCCATCCGAGCCAGCCAGGACCAGCAACGCGCACGGCGTCTTCACGGCGTTTTCCATGGGCGCCGACGCGGCTTCCCGCGCGCCGCAGGTGATGCTCCTTATCCGCGATGGACGGGTGACGTTCAAGACGATTTCGGGAGCGATCGAGCGGGTCCGCGCAAACC
>Ga0207674_10000225_pt1 | contig 70648 bp, 63 predicted proteins | sample KBSCornC72_FD_184303 | JGI IMG/M metagenome (GOLD analysis project Ga0207674, IMG submission 184303) | Corn rhizosphere microbial communities from Kellogg Biological Station, Michigan, USA - KBS Corn C7-2 (SPAdes) (version 2) | ecosystem: Host-associated > Plants > Roots > Rhizosphere > Soil ...
AGCGTGCCGCGCCCCGCGCGACGGCGCCGACGGCGTACGGAACCGGCGAGTTCGCGTAGGTGGTGGGGAATGCCGGCACGGCGAAAATCGACGTCGACGCCGCTGCGCAGACCAGCAGCGCGGCGCAGCCGGGAATCCACAGTCGCGAAGCCTTTCGACGCACCCCGGCGATGATAAGCGCGATGGCGGCAAGCGCAAGCAGAAGGCTCGACCAGAGCACCATCGCGGCGTGTGGCGGAAGGTTTGGCGGCGAGAAATCGAAGGCGAACCGGAACGGCCATACCGGGGATTGATGCGCACCGGGGACCATCGTCCCGAGTGCGCCGACGATCGCGACGACGACGCTGCCGATCGTGATCTCGAGCACCGCGTTGCGCCGCAATGCGCGTCGTCCCCACGCATCGCCGCCGGCGAGACGCGGCGTCAGTCGCAGCCGGTTGACGGCGGCGAGCACGAGCATTCCCGCGAAGAGCGTGAGCTTGACGTCGAGCAGATCGCCGTACGCGGTACCGAAGAGCGCGGCGAACGAGCCGACGAGCAACAGCGCATTCACGACGCCGCTTGCCGTCAATACGGCGACGCAAACGATGCCGAGCACGGAAAAGCGGCGCGCGATCTGCGCGAGCGTCGCATTCGACGGCGGGTTCGCGAGACAGTGAACGAGGGCCGGCAGCGCGCCGATCCAGCCGCCCGCCGCCAGCAGATGGCACGCGTCGGCGCCGAGGTGCACGACGCGAACGGCACCCTCGCTCGCTGCGGCCGCGTGCCCGGCGGCTGCCAGTGTCGCGAGATAGAGGCCGGTCCACGCCAGCGCGACAAGGCAGCGAAGCTGCATTTGCGCGTGGGTCGACGCGCGCCAGAGCCAGGCGAGCGTCGCCGCGACGGCGACGACCAGCACGCTGCGCATCACGAAGACGTGGCCGAACTCCGTCTGCCGCAGCACGACGGCAAGCGTGTCATTGGCGAGGACTTGCATGACATCGTCGCCGGCCATGCCGGCGGCTTCGAGCACGAGCCATGCGGCGCCCGACAAGGCGCTCGCTGCCAGCGCCCATGCGGTGACCGTGCGCACGTGCCGATCGAGACCGCCTCGGCGATCGAGGTCGACGCCGATGGCCGAACGCCAGGCAGCGGGCGCGACGAGCGCGACGAACGCGAGCTCGCCGAACACGAGCATCGTGGCGCCGAAATGCACGGCCCGAACGGCCACGAATGCGCCGTTCATCGCACCACCGGCCGGCGATCGACGGATGGGATCAGGGTTTTATGTCGAACGTGTAGTCTCCTTCGGACACGTGCGTATCCACGGAAACCACGCGCCACTTGACGCGGTACGTGCCCGGCGCAAGCACGGGCAGGCTCGCGGCGAGGATCGAGGCATCGGACGGATCGACGTGCGAATCGCCCGCGTCGACCGCCTTGCCGGAGGCGTCGAGCACGCTGACGCGACTGAATGCCGGCTCGATCTGCTCGGTGAACCACAAGCGCACGCTGCGGGGCGCTTCGTGCACGGTGCTGCCCACCGCGGGGAGCGCGTGATCGAGAAACGCGTGCGCCATCGCCGGGGCGGCAGCAACGCATGCGACGGCGGCAATCGACAAAAGCAGCCAACGGCGGAGCATTCGGAGGGTCATCGGATCAGCGGACGGCCGAGCGTCTGCGGGAACAGATCGTCGAGGAAGAAATGCAGCTGCGCAAGCACGCCGACACTGTTCCCGCTGCGATGGTTGACCGGAATGACCGCTTCGACTGCCCATTGGATGTCCTGCCCGGCCCAGATGATCCCGGGATTGACGGTTCCCGTCGTTCCGCTCGCGCCGCGGTCGAGCGCGGTCGACATGGCGAACTCGACGACGGGAATCATGCGGTTGAACGGTGCCTTCAGCCCGACGTCCTGTACGAACGATTGCAGGTAGGGCAGGCTGTACTGGATCGAGAAGCCCCACTCGAGCGTATGCGGATTGCGCTCGATCTCGATGTCGCCCTCGGCTCCGGTTGTCGTGGTGCTGCTTCGCGTCGGAATGCCGTAGCCGACCAGTCCCGTGATTGCCAGCGGCCGCAGGAATTTCATGCTGGACGGAAGATCGCCAAGGCCCTTGCCGAAGAATACCGTCGGCGTGATCGTGCTGAACGACTCCGCGCCCACGCGTCGCGCGCCGGTACCGCCGATGTCCCAGTCGACGCCCGCGGAAACGATCGCCTCGTGCGCATCATTCTGGTAGAACTTGTATTTGAAGCCCGCCGCAATGTTGTCGAACCCGTTCTGCGTGTCCCCGCCGTCGGGTCGAATGCGCTTGTACGTGGCGCCGATCTCGATACCGAAGTTCTCGGTGATGCGCTTCGCTACATCGATCGACAAATCGGTCTCGCGTCCGCCCGGCTCGTCGCCGTTGCCGGAAAATTTCTGGAAGGAGACCGTGGGCAGCGACAATTCGTCGGCGACGAACGGGTCGTCCGTCGCGAGCGTTGCCGGGAAAAAACGCTTGCCCGCGAATCCATGCGCCTCGGCAATGCCGGGTACTGCGATGCAGAGTGCGACGAGCGTCGCACCGTGAATGGGTGTCGGCTTCAATTGCTTCCTCCGGTTACGATCGAATGCGGCGACGGCATGCGCCGCGCAAACGCGCTCGAGGAGGCGGGTTACGCGGACGGCAGGCGGCGCCGGATCAGCGGCGAGTCACGCGACCGGAAGCGGAGGCGCGCGCGCCGGAGGAAGATGTGCGACGACCTGCGCGGGCGGCCGGACAGCGACAACGCGCTCCGTGACGACGCTCACGACGACCGGCGCGACGATTGCGACGGCGAGTGTCGGCAGCACGCACCGCGACAGATGCTTCAGGACTTCGCATTCGGGACAGTCGTGGTCGACCGGATGCGTCGGACTGCCGGGAACCGACGAGGCGTCGAAGCGACCGTCGTCGTCCGCACGTGCATGGCCGCCATTCCGGTGCTCGTGCGGGACGAGATCGTGAACGAGGAACGGCAGCGGGCCGAGCGAGGGCCAGGCAACGGCGACCAGCGCGCACCATGCAATGCATGCGTGCCACGCGCGGGAGTGCACCGGCCGTCGCCTGCTTCGGGCGCGCATCGTCTTCGGGATGGGCTGCCTCGCGGCAGTGATGACGCGAGGATACGCGGTTGTTCCGCTCCCTCGCGCGTCCGCGCTAAACCGCGTCGCGGGCCGGCGTAATCCGCGTCACTCCCCGTCGCCGTACAGCGCCGGGTTCAGCATTCCAGCGGGCCCTGCGTCATCGGACAATCTTCCCGTTTTGCCCCGGTGAGCTTCCCGTTCTCGAACGGACCCTCGTAGCGGACGCCTTTCGCCGAAACGTAGACACCCGGTCCATTGGCCTTGTCGGCCTTGAAAGTCCCGTCGAGGCGCGCGCCGTTCTCCCAGATATAGACACCCTTGCCGTCGAGGCGGCCATTGATGAAGTCACCGACGAACGAATCGGCTCCCTTGGCTTCGCCGTGGCCGTTCGCCGTCTCGTTCTTCTCGTTGCATCCACCCTCGTAGTGGCCGATGAGGTATCCACTTTTGACTCTGCAGTCGTGCGCCAGCGCACCGGACGCAATGAGCAACATCCCGAGCAGGCACCTGGGTGCCCATACCTTGCACTTCATGGTGCCTCCGATCGAATCGACGATGGTCTTTGGTATGCGGGTGAAATGCCGTCGTCCAGAATTCCTATGGACTCGACGTGCGAAATCATCGGGTTGAAAGACGAAGATGCCCGGCATGCTGCCGGGCATCGGGCGAGTTCGCTTCGAAGTTCGGGATCCCGCGTCAGCGCGCGGGATCCCGTTGCGCAACTACTTGCCTGCGTTATTGTTGGCAAGGTCCGGGCAGACCGTACCCTTTTCCGCGACCTGCTTCGCGCATCCGTTGAGCTGCAGGATGTCCATGCCGGCGCCATTGCGGTCGACGACATAGATATACCCGCGATTGTCGATCTCGACGTTGTTGGTCATGTAGCCGTCAGTGTCCGTCAGCGCGTCTGCCTCCGGCACGTAGAACGCCACCTCCCTCGGCGCCTGCGGCTCGCGGATGTCATAGAGCCTCACGCCGCCGTTGAAGTACGAGACCGCGACCATCTTGCCGTCGTACGGATTGTTGAAATTCTCGTTGGTCGAGTGCACGCCGAAGCGAGCGCCGCGCGTACAGTAGTTGCCACGCGGATACTGGGCGCCCGATCGGGGGTCGACCGACATCGTTCCCAGCACCATCGGACCCTGATACGGAAAGCGCTCGACCTTCAGGCTGGGAGGTGCGGTCATCGAGTTCTCGACCGACACGTCGAGCGTGAATGCATAGTGCGGCGGCTCCTGGCAAAAGCCGTTCTCGCCGTCGGCCGTCGCTTCCGACGCGACGACGACGACGTCGCGCGTGGTGAAGTGATCGTTCGTCGCGTTGTCGGGGTTGCTCGGGTCGTCGAAGCTTTGCATGCTCGGCGGTTTCAGCCCGAACACCGGATAGGACGTGTGTCCGCCCTGATCCGGCGACATCTTGAAGAAGCCGACCACCGGCGATTTCGGGCCGATCAAATCGTCCTCGGAAGGACTGCGCACATCGCCGGTGAAGCTGCCGCCGTAGTCCGGCGTAAGCAAAGCGTGCCGGTTGAGGATGGTGACGACGCCGTCGTTGCCGACGCCCCACGCGGCGTAGATGCGGTTCCCGATCACGTCCTGACCGCGCGCGAGCATCTGCGCGGCTTTCGGATGGTCGTGCGCGGAGATCGCGCCGTGCAGCGAGGGCGGGACGACGCCGGTTGCCGTGGGCTCGGCGCCAGGCAACCCGAATTCCCGGATGAAACGGGGGTAGCCGGGCTGGCCTGGATGGCTCCAGTCCGCGATCACCATGGACTGCGCCTGGCGCCACAGCGGGCCATCCGCCAGGCTGCCCGGCATGTAGGCGATCCCCGTCGAGCACTCCCACCAGAGCTTGTGCGTGTTACGGACGCGGTACATCGACGAAATGATCTGCGGATGCTTGACGTCGGTCACGTCGAAGAGCTCGTAGCCCGAGATCGCCACGTTGTTCGCCTGGCTGTTGCGAAGCAGGTACACCTTGCTCGGATCGGCTCCGGGGAGTTGCGAACCGAGGCACATGCGCACCATCTGCGATTGGCCGACCGAACTGCCGGCGACCGGCGCAGGAATCAGCGACTCCTCGACGGGATTGCGCGGGTCCGTCACGTCGATGATCATCGTGCCGTTGTTTTCGCAGGGCGATCCGCTTTCGAGCGGATTCGGCAGGCTGTTCGCCGGGCAGTTGCTCACGCGCCCTTTGGGAACGCCGCTGTGCTGGCCCACGAACAGGATCGTGCGGCCGTCGGGGTACTGGATGACGTTGGGCTGGTAGGTCGGCCGCCCCTGCAGGTCGGTGTGTCCGACGCGCATCATGTTTTGCGACTCGCCACTCTGGCTGACGGCGAGCGCGTCGGCCGCGCCGATCGCAAGGGTCATTGCAATTGCCGCGGACAACGCGTTAAGGCGCCACTTACCGTTCGTTTCGGAATGCATTCCTTCTCCTCCGTTGATTGACCAGCGTCTCGCCGTCAGCGGCGGTCACGTTGGTTGCGAACTACCACTTGATCTCGGCCACCCGGCCCTTCATATCGAACCGGATCGATCGCGAACCGGCGTACATCCACGTCTCGATATCGCCTTTTGCGTATTCCTCCCTGGTGGTTTCGACGGGCTCGCCCCAGACCGCCTTCACCTGCTTCGTCGTCATCCCCACGTGCGGCGTCGTTGCCGCCGGCATCGCGTACGCGTGATTGCCGGGCGCGCTGGATACTCCCTGCGCGCTGGCGCCAGCGAGCGTGGTCGGTGCGGAGCCCAACGAATCGAACTCGCACGGAAAATTCTGATACCGGGGGATCGATTTGCTTGACGTGCACTTGTAGATCTCGGCCGATGCTTGCGCTGCGGACAGCGCAACGGCGATGGAAATCGAGATCCGGGCAATCGCGAGCAGCGTCGGCCGCCATCCGTGCGACGAGATCGCGGTACAGCCCGGGTGTCGCGGCAAGCGCGACGATGCGACGTTCACGAGGCGATCAACGAATCGAGCGGGGAGTTGAATCTAGCCGGGTGCCGGCCGGATGCGCTTTCGTGTTCTTGCTGAAATTTTTCGAATCCTGCGATTCGTTTGTTGCGCGCGGCGGGAAAACGATCGCCGGATGAAAGTGAGCCCGCGCTCAACAGGGGAGGAGCGATCTGCAGTCACCGATCGCTCCTCCCATTCGTGCTCAGAACCCGACCGCGTGCCCGTCTTCGCGGAAGTTCGAGCCGGCGCGATAGAAGCCCGCGATCGGCTGCGCCGGACAGTTCGGGTTGAACGCTGCCGCCGGTCCCTGGCACGCGCGGCCGGGTCCGCCGCTCGCCTGCGGGGCATTGGGATCGGGTGTGAACATGATGCCTTCGTAGCCCCCGGCAATGCCGCCATCGGCGGGCGACGCGTTATGTCCCATGGCGATCAGTTGCGCACCGACGAGATCGAACAGGTTCGTTTCGAGCTGCAGCTTGTTGGTGACCTGGCTGTGCGTGAATCGCGCCATGTCGCCCGCCGCCTGCATGTTGGCGCCAAGGTCGAGAATGTTCACGAGCACCTGCATGTTGCCCATCCCCTGCTGGTCGCCGCCATGCTGGCCGGTCGTGAGCAACGGCACGCCGTCCTTGGTGACGAACACGGCCGATAGCGTGTTGTACGGACGCTTGTGCGGCGCGATCACGTTGGGGCTCTTCGGGTCGAGCGTGAAGAGACCGCCGCGGTTATGCAGGATGAACCCGTAGCCGGGCACGGTCAGCCCCGATCCCCAGCCGGCGAAGTTGCTGTTGATCCAGGACACCATGTTGCCCCAGCGATCGGCAGTGGTCAGGTAGATCGTGTCGCCGCGGTCGAGGTCGGTGGGGACGACGGGACCCGTGGCCGATGCGTGGTTCGGGTCGACCTTGCTGCAAAGCGATGCCGCATGCGCCTTCGACGTGAGCGTTGCGACGGGCACTTTCACGACGTCGGGATCCGCGTTGTAGGCGTAGACATCGCCATACACCGCCTTCTTGGTCTCGATCAAGGCATGCCAGAAGTGGGGATCGGCGGGTCCCATGCTCGCAAGCGTCTGCCCGGGATACCAGAGCGGCACGCAGGCCTCGAGCACGTTCATCTCCTCCACGATGCCCCAGGCCTGCGAAGGAGCGAACGTCGTGTAGATGCCGAAATCGCCGTGATACGTCGTCGATGCGGGCGTTACCCATTCGCCCTTGTAGTTCGCGAGATCGGCGAGCGTCATCGTGCCGCCGACCGCGTTCGACTTCTTGACGATCGCCTGTGCGATCTCGCCCTTGTAGAACACGTCGCGTCCCTGGTCCTGGATCAGACGGAACGTGTGCGCGAGATCGGGGTTCCTGAAGATGGTGCCGACGTCGGGGCGCTTGCCGTTGATGAAATACGTCGCCACCGTGTCGGGGTCGCGCTGCGTGCAGCAGTTCGCCGCGGACGACGGCACCGGGCCGAGGGCGTTCTTCAATCCCCATCCGTCCGCGATTTCCTCGGTGATCGGGAAGCCGTTCTCGGCGTAGTCGATCGCCGGCTGCAGCACGTCCTTGAACGTCATCGTGCCGAACCGGTCGAGCACTTCCTGCCAGCCCCACAGCGATCCGGGAACCGTCACCGTGGTGATGCCGCCGCCCGGCATCCCCGAGCCCGGGCCGAAGTTCGCCGGGTTCCAGTGATAGCCCAGCTCGTTCATATGCGCGAGCGTGGCGCCGCTTGGCGCGATGCCGCTTGCATTGAGCTGGTAGATCTTGTTTTCCTTCGCGATGTAGACGATCACGAAGAGATCGCCTGCAATGCCGACGTTCGCCGGATAGGTGACGTTCAATGTCGCGGCCGCGGCGACCGCCGCGTCGATCGCGTTGCCGCCCTTCATCAGCATCGAAAGACCGGCTTGCGCAGCGAGCGGCTGCACCGTCGATACCATGCCGTTTCGCGCCATCACTTCCGATCGCGTCTGCGGTATCCAGCCTTCCGAGCGGTCACCGCGCACCGCGCTGCACCAGGACGGCATCGGCGACGCGTCGCACATGCGCACGGTTGACGATTGCGCGGCAGCCGCGTCGCTGCCAAGAACCGTTGCCGCCATCGCGAGCGTCGTCAACGACGCCGTGATCGCGTGCCCTGCATGCGAGCGCTTCCGCTCGCAGGATCCGTTCACCATCTCGTTCCTCCTCGTGATGTTCACGCCGGCACACGAGCGCCGCCGACGTGAATCGACGCGCGGTGCGTGGGCCAGGTGAATCTAGCCGTGAAGGACCTTGGCGCGCTTGCGCGCACTTGCGAAAATTGTCGAAAAACGGCGAATCGTTCACCGCGTCGCGGCGCGCGATGCAATTTTTGCAATGCGTTTGCTGTTGCGCACGCGCTCGCCGACGGTTACTCCAGCGCGCGAAACTGCCTTGGCGTAAGTCCCGTGACGCGATGGAAGAGCACCGAGAAGTGACTGTGGCTCGAGCAGCCGACGCAATCGGCGACCTCGGTGATCGGCATGTCCGATTCGCGCAACAGCACCTTGGCGCGCTCGACGCGCCGCTTGACCACATAGCGATGCGGCGCGACGCCGGTCGCCTGGCGGAACGCATGCGCAAAATGACCGGGACTCAGCGCGACCGCCTCGGCTATTGCAGCCAGCGTCAGTTCGCTCTTGAGGTTGTCGTCGATGTATTCGATCGCGCGGCGCAGCTTGTGCGGCGAAAGACGCGCCATCGGCCAGGCCGGCGCGGCGCTCGCGACCGTGTACTCGCGCAGCAGATGTATCGCGAGCTCGCATGTCATCGCATCGACGTAGAGGTGGCTGTCAGAGCCTTCCAGCTCGAGGCCTGCGAGAAGCCGACGGGCGATGTCGTCGATGCGCGCGTCACGCGTTGCGAAGCGGCCCTGGATTTCGAAGCGGTCGGGATCGAGCGCGCATTCGTCACCTGCCACGCCTCGCACATACGCGGGCGACAAGCGCAGCAGCACGACGAGGCTTTGTCCAGCCTGGCGCCAGCGCGTCGGCGGCCCCACCGGCGTGACGGTCACGTCGCCCACGCTCATCGTCCGCGATCGCGTCCGCCCGCAGCGGCTCCGCTGCACGTTCACGCTGCCCGCCAGATGAACTGCAACCACATGATCGGTGGCCTGCACGACCACGTCGAGATCACCGAAGCTCTGCAGCTCGACCGTCAGTCCGTTCCACCCGCGGCTGCGGCTCGACAGCAACGGGTCGGGTATCGTGCCCGACAGCACCGACGTCGCCGCGCGTGGTCGCGGGCGCGTGGGCTGCAGGATGGGAGTTGTTCCGCGAGCGGAGACGTCCGCCGCGACGTCGCAATCGCGCATTGCTGCCTCACCCTTCAGAACATGTGCTGCCCGCCGTTGATCGCGATGTTCGCGCCGGTGAGGAAGGCCGCTTCGTCGCTGGCGAGATACGCGACGAGTCCTGCGACCTCCTCGGGCTTGCCGAGGCGCCCCATCGGTATCTGCGGAATGATCTTGCTGTCGAGGACGTCCTTCGGGATCGCCATCACCATTTTCGTGCCGATGTAGCCGGGCGAGATCGTGTTCACGGTGACGCCCTTGCGGGCGACTTCCAGCGCGAGCGCCTTCGTGAAGCCGTGCATCCCCGCCTTCGCGGCCGAGTAGTTCGTCTGCCCGAACGCCCCCTTCTGACCGTTGACCGACGAGATGTTGACGATGCGGCCCCAGCCGCGCTCGGTCATGCCGTCGCACACCTGCTTCGTCATGTTGAAGCACGAATCGAGGTTCGTCTCGATCACGGCGTCCCAGTTCGCCTTGTCCATCTTGCGAAACGTCATGTCGCGCGTGATGCCGGCGTTGTTCACGAGAACATCGATGGGACCGAGCTCGTTCGTCACCTGCCTGACGCACGCCGATGCCGACTCGAAGTTGGCGACATCGCACGCATAGGCGCGAAAGTCGTAACCCTGGCGCTTCATCGCGTCGAGCCAGTCGGCAGCCTTCGTGTTGCCCGGCGAATGCGTGGTGACGACGGTATTGCCCAGCGCCGACAGCTTGGTGCATATCGCTTCGCCGAGACCACCCATCCCGCCGGTGACGAGCGCAATGCGCTGTGCTGCCATGATTGTTCCCTCCGCGATCGACCGATGCCGGCATGGTAGCGCAACGCAGGGCGCGCGTGACGAACGTCATCTGCTGCAGTGCGACATCGAGACCTGCGCGCCGATTGTTGCCGTTTGTGCTCGGCCGGACTAGAGTGCCGCTAGCGGCGAGCAGCGGGAGCCGGCCCTGCATCGAGCGATGCAGGCTTTTCATCAACGGGAGGGGTCGATGAAATTTTCGATGAAGGCTGTTGCGGTGTTGTGCGCGCTTGCAATCTGCCCGATCGCGGGGCAGGCCGACGAGCTCGAAACGCTGAGCGGGATGCACCAGACGAACACGCCGGTCGACTGGCCGATGATTCCGCAGACGGGTCCGAAGGCCGACCAGATCAAGCAGAACCTCGCCAAGATCAAGCTGCCGCCCGGCTTTCATATCGGGCTCTATGCAATCGTTCCGGACGCCCGACACATCGCGGTGGGGCCACAGGGAATCGTGACGTTCGTGGGCACGCGCAAGACGAAGGTCTGGGCCGTGACCGATCGCTCGCGAGGCGGTGTCGCCGATGAAGTGAAGGAGTTCGCGCCGACGCTGCCGAAGAAGATTCCGAACGGCCCGTGTTTCTCGAAGGACGGATTCCTCTACGTCGTCGAGCAGAATCGCGTCGTCGAATATCCGGCCGCCGAATTCTTCTACGAAAGCCCCGACGTCGTCCCGAACGCGATCGTTCCGGAAGGACAGCTGATCCCGAAGGCCGAGGAAAGCTACAACCACACGGCACGCCCGTGCCGCATCGGCCCGGACAACAAGCTCTACATCCAGCTCGGCCAGCCGTACAACGTGCCGCCGAAGGAGAAGCTCGACCTGTATCACAAGATGGGCATCATGGGCATCATCCGGATGGATCGCGACGGCAAGAATCGCGAGGTCTACGCCACCGGATTGCGCAACGCCGTCGGGATGGATTTCAACCCGAAGGACAAGACGCTGTGGAGCAACGACAACCAGGTCGACGGCATGGGTGACGATCAGCCGCCCGGGGAGATGAATCGCATCGCGAAGCAGGGCCTCGACTTCGGGTTCCCCTGGTATGGCGGCGGGCATACGCGCACCACCGAGTACAAGAACGACACGCCACCGGCCGGCGTCGTGTTCCCCGAGGTCGAGCAGGCCGCGCACGCCGCCGATCTCGGTCTCATGTTCTACACGGGCACGATGTTTCCGCCGAAATATCGCGGCGCGATATTTTCGACGCAGCACGGCTCGTGGAACCGGACGGTCCCTGTCGGCGCGCGCGTCCTGGTGACTTTCCTGAAGGAGGACGGTCACGTCGCGGGCAAATCCGAGCCGTTTGCAGAAGGCTGGAACGACAACGGCTACTACCTCGGGCGCCCCGTCGACATCGCGCAGTTGCATGACGGCTCGATCCTCGTGTCCGATGACCTCGTCGGCGCGCTTTATCGCATCTGGTACGACGGCAAATGACGCGCGCATCGGCGGCGCTCGCGGGCGCCGCCGCGCTCCTTTGCTTCGCCGTCTCGGGCGCACATGCCGCGGGCGACGCAAAGGCCGGACGCACCAAGGCGCAAATGTGCCAGGCCTGCCACGGCACCGACGGGTTGTCGCAGGTCCCCGACGCGCCGAACATCGCGGGGCAGGTCGAGGGCTACCTCGTCACCCAGTTGCAGGCGTTCAAATCGGGTGCGCGCAAGAACGAGGCGATGACGCTCGTGGCGGCGGGGTTGTCGAAGCAGGACATCGACGATCTCGCGGCGTGGTATTCGGCGATCGAGATCAAGGTCGGCAAACTGCCCGGAGGATAGGGCGCGGTTCAGCTCACGCGCTCGACGACGTAATCGCCGGGCGCGGGGGCGAGCGGCGGGTAGGCCGCGTTTCCGGTGCGCTTCGGCGCACTGCGCTCGCCGCCCGTGTGCTGCGCGAGCCACCGATACCAGTGCGGCCACCAGCTTCCGGGATGGCTCGTCGCGTTCGCCAGCCATCGTTCCGCCGGACGCGCACGTCGATCGTGGGTCCAGTAGTTGCGCTTGTGCGCTTCCGGTGGATTGATGACGCCCGCGATGTGCCCGGATGCGCCGAGCACGAAGGTCGTTTCGCCGCCGACGAGGTCGAGCGTGCGAAACGCCGAGCGCCACGGAACGATATGGTCGTCGCGTGACGCGTAAACATAGGCGGGCAGGTCGACGCGCGACAGATCGATGGACTCACCCAGCATCGTGAGCGCGCCCGGCTGGCGCAGCCGGTTCTCGAGATAAAGATGGCGGATGTAATACGCGTACATCGGTCCGGGAAGATTCGCGGAATCGCCGTTCCAGTAAAGAAGATCGAACGCCGGCGGCTTTCTTCCCTTGAGGTAATTGTCGACGACGTAGTTCCAGACGAGATCGTTCGGTCGCAGGCTCGCGAACGCGCCCGCGAGCTCGCTTCCGTGCACGCGCTGGCCGGCGGCGAGCTGCGATTCGCGGGCGTCGAGCATTTGGCGGCTCACGTAGACGCCGATTTCGCCGGGGTCGGCGAAGTCGAGCATCGTCGTCAGGAACGTGACGCTCGACGCGCTGCTGTCGTTGCGCGCCGCGAGCACCGCGAGGGCGCACGCGAGGAGCGTGCCGCCCACACAGAAGCCGAGCGTGTTCACGTCGCGTGACCGGCTGATCGACTTGACCGCCGCCAGCGCAGCCAGCACGCCTCGCGCCAGATAGTCGTCCCACGTCAGCGTGCCGAGATCCGCGGGCACGTTGCGCCACGAGATCATGAACACCGTATGACCCTGCGCGACGGCATGGCGAACGAACGAATTCGCCGGCGTGAGATCGAGGATGTAGTACTTGTTGATGCACGGCGGCACGATCAGGAGCGGTCGTCGCGCGACGCGCGGCGTGGTCGCGCCGTACTGGATGAGCTCGATCAGGCCGTTGCGAAGCACGACGCTGCCCGGCGTGACCGCGAGGTTGCGACCGACCTCGAACGCCGACTCGTCGCTCATCGTGATGCGCCCCTTCGCGACATCGGCGGCCAGGTTGCGCAGGCCGTCGACGATGCTGGCGCCTTGCGTCTCGATGGCGCGTGCGAGCACGTCGGGATTGGTCGCGGGGAAATTCGTCGGTGCGATCGCGTCGACGAACTGGCGCACCGAGAACTCGAGCCGCTTTTTTTCGTCGGGCGGCAACTGGGCAATCGAAGCGAGCTCGGTCAGGAACTCGCCGTACAGCCGGTACGCGTGCGCTAGCCACGCGAAATACGGCTGCTCGCGCCACGCGGCGGATGCAAAACGGCGATCGCCGGACGGTGGCGACGCCTGCGCGGCCGTCGCCCACAGCGCTTGCACGCGCGGCGCGAACGCGGCGTGCAACGCGGCAACGGCGTCGGGATCGAATGGCGCACGAACCGCCGTCGGCTTCGCCGGCGCTTCGACACCCGGCACCGTTCGCCCGGCGCCCAGCCACCACGCCGTCCACGATTGCAGTGCCTGCTGCCACTGCGCAGCGAGGGCGAGCCACGAGTCGAGCGTATGCGTTTTCGGAACAGCCATGGGCGCGAAAAGTGGACGGTCGACCGATCTTATCCCGGCTCGAGCAACAGGTGCGCAATGGCGATGATTGCGATGCCGAGGGCGATCCAGAACATCTGCTTCGCGGTTTCGACGGGTTCGGCGCGACGGTGCAGGCTCGGGATCAGGTCGGCGACCGCGACGTACAACAGGCTGGCCGCCGCGATGGCGAGCACCGACGGCAGCAGTTGCTGCATGTCGGCCAGCGCGCCGTAAGCCGCCAGTGCGCCGGCAAGTGTCGCGAGGCCGGTCGCGACGTTGTAGGCGAACGCCTTGCGGCGCGCGAAACCCGAGTGCAGCAGCACCGCGAAATCGCCGACCTGCTGCGGCACCGCGTGCGCGACGATGGCAAGCGTCGTCGCGACGCCCAGCGCATCATCGGCGAGGAAGGCCGCGGCGATGACGATGCCGTCGCAGAAGCTGTGCACGCTGTTGCCGATCAGGATCATGAGACCCGGGCGCCCCGCGGCGACGGGTTGCGCGTGCAGCGCATGCTCGTGCTCGGTTTCCTCGCGCACGTCGGAATGCGCGGCATGGCCGTGCGCATGGCGCCACAGCACGAGCTTTTCGAGCAGGAAGAACGCCAGAAGCCCGATCAGCACGGTCAGCATGACGCTCGCCGCATGCGCGCCTTCGAGCGCATGCGGCAGAAGCTCGAGGAAAACCGCGCCGAGCAGCGCGCCGACGGCGAACGACACGAAACCTGGAATCCAGCGCGCATCGAGGTTCAGCGTTGCGCCGGCGGCGATGGTAGACAGGACTCCGCCCGCGAGCGCGGCGATGACGATGTGAACGAGCGTCAAGGTGGGCTTCCTGCGTTGGGATTCATTCGCGCACGTCGTCGCGCCACACGAAGGCCGCCATGCGCCCCGCCGTTGCGTCGCGGCGAAAGGAAAAGAAGCGCGACGCGTCACTCAGCGTGCACATGCCGCCGCCGTCGACCGAGCGCACGCCGGCGCGCGCAAGGCGCATCCGGGCAAGCGCTTCCAGGTCGGCGAACCATTTTCCCGGTGATGCGTCGACGAATGCGCTGTCTGCAGCGGAGTCCGCGTGGACGAATGCGTCGTGCACATCGGCACCGACTTCGAACGCCGCGGGGCCGATCGCGGGCCCGAGCCACGCGACGATACCGGCCGGATCGCTGCCCATCGCGTCGAGCGTGTTCTCGAGGATCCCGGCGGCGAGGCCCCGCCAGCCCGCATGCGCAGCGGCGACGACCGATCCGTCGCCGGCGGCGAACAGCACCGGCATGCAATCGGCGACACGCACGGCGAGCACGACACGGGCCACGCGGGTGGTTGCCGCGTCGGCGCGGGGTGGCGTCGCCGGCGGCACGGCGCCGATCGACGCGACGCGCGCACCATGCAGCTGTTCGAGCCACACCGGGGGCGCCGGAAGGAACGCCTGCACGCGCCGGCGGTTCGCGACGATGGCTGCTGCGGCGTCGGGCCTCACCCGCGCGAGCGAGGCGCTGCCGAGATCGAGCGAAGCGCACGCGTCGGTGCTCGTGCCGCCGTTGCGCGTCGTCGCAAACGCATGCACGTTTGCGGGTGCGTACCACTGCGGCACGATCCAGTCGACACCGGCCGCGGCGAAGCGCTCTGCCAGCGGCGTGCGCGGATCGGTCATGTCGCCCGCCGCCGCGCGCGCATCGCGATTCATCGAGCGTCGCTCGTCCGCATAGCGCGAATTGCGTCGGCAGCACGATGCTTCATCGCGCATCGCTCCTCGTCATTGCGCGAAGTGCCGCTAACAGGTCTGCGAAGTCCGCGGGTGGCACCGCATCCCACGCCAGTGCTTGGCGGGTGAGCGGGTGCGTGAGCGAAAGCCGCGTCGCGTGCAGTGCCTGCCGCGGGAACGGCGGCAACGGTTGCGCGCGCGAATTTCGCGCACCGCCGCCGGTTCGCGCCGCTCCGCGCCCGCCGTAGGCGGGATCACCGACAAGCGGATGCCCGATGGCTGCGAGATGCACGCGGATCTGGTGCGTCCGCCCGGTTTCGAGCGTGCAGCGCAGAAGCGTCGCGGTGCCGAAGCGCTCGACGACGCGCACGTGCGTGCGTGCCGGCTTCCCGCGCGCCACTACCGCCATCGTCGTGCGCTGCGTCGGGTGACGTCCGATCGGCGCGTCGACGACGCTGTCACGCGCGATATCGCCACGGGCAAGCGCAAGGTATTCGCGGGCGACGCGATGCGCGGCCAGCTCGCGCACCAGGTCGGTTTGCGCCTCGATCGTCCTCGCGACGACCATGAGCCCGCTCGTGTCCTTGTCGAGGCGATGCACGATGCCGGCGCGCGGCACCGACGCGAGCGCGCGATCGTGATGCAGCAGCGCATTCAGCAACGTGCCGGCGCGGTTGCCGCTGCCGGGATGCACGACGAGGCCCGCCGGCTTGTCGAGCACGAGGATCGCGTCGTCTTCGTGCACGATCGAAAGCGCGATGTCCTCGGCGGCGTCGGCAACCGATGCCTCGAGGAGCGGGGCGATCACGTCGATGCGCTCGCCGCCGGTGACGCGCCGGCGTGCATCCCATGTCGCGGCATCGACCTGCACATGACCCGCGTCGATCCACGTCTTGAGCCGCGTGCGCGAATGCGCGGGCAGCATGCGCGCGAGCGCCTGGTCGAGGCGCAGGCCGGCGAGTTCGGGGGGCACCGAAAGCGTGAGCGGCGATGCACGCGGGGCGGCCTCGCGCGCGTCTGCCTGCGGCGATCGTCGGCTATAATTCGCGGGACTCACGAAGGATGCCGATGACGATATCGCAATGGCCGAAATGGCAGCGGTGGCTCTGGATAGCGCTTCTGGCGCTGGCGGCGGCGGGATGCGGACTGCTACCCGACGTCAAGGATGAAACCGCCGGATGGAGCGCCGAGCAGCTGTACAAGAACGCTCACGAGGCGATGCTGGACGGCAATTATACGCGGGCGGTCAAGCTGTTCGACACGCTCGAGGCGCGCTTTCCGTACGGGCGCTTCGCGCAGCAGGCGATCCTCGAGGGCGCGTTCGCGAACTGGCGCAACAGCGAGCAGGCGGCGGCGACCGCGGCGTGCGACCGCTTCATCCGCACCTATCCGAATCATCCCAACGTCGACTACGCGTATTACCTGAAGGGGCTCGTGTATTTCCGCGAGGACCAGGGCCTGTTCGGCTACGTCTATGAGCTCGACCTGTCCGAGCGCGATCCGAAACAGATGCGCGAATCGTTCGCCGCGTTCAAGGAGCTCGTGCAGAAATTCCCGCAGAGCAACTACGCCGAGGATGCGCAGATCAGGATGCGCTACCTGACGAACGCGCTCGGCATGTACGAGGTGCACGTGGCGACCTACTACTACGACCGCGGTGCGTACGTGGCGGCCGCCAACCGTGCGCAGGCGTCGCTCGTGAATCACCCGCGCACGCCGTCGAACGAAATGGCGCTCGACCTGATGGTCAAGAGCTATCGCAAGCTCGGCCTCACGCAGCTTGCCGACGATGCGCACGCGATCCTCGAGAAGACGTTCCCGAGCAGCGTCTATCTCGCCGCGAATGCGCCGGCGAAGCCGTGGTGGAAGATCTGGTAGCGCAGCGAGTTCCGCAAAAACGGCGCCCCCGCGCGCCTATTGCTGCGCCGGGCACCCGGCCTGCGCGCTATCGACGCTACCGAAGAACGCGATCACCTCGTCGAGCTCGCGCGTGCGCCGCATCGGCGGCAGGCTCTGCCAGATCCGCTTGCCGTAGGGCTTGTCGACAAGGCGCGGGTCGCACAGCATCAACACGCCGCGATCGGTCTCGGTGCGGATCAACCGCCCGGCGCCCTGCTTCAGGCTGATCACCGCCTGCGGCACCTGCCACTGCATGAACGCGTTGCCGCCGTCGGCGGCGAGCCTCGCGAGGCGCGCGGCGAGCAGCGGATCGTCGGGCGGCGCGAACGGCAGCTTGTCGATGACGACGACCGACAGCGCGTCGCCCGGCACGTCGACGCCTTCCCAGAAGCTCGCGCTGCCAAGGAGCACGGCATTGCCGAGCGCGCGAAAGCGCAGCAGCAGATCGGTTTTCGATCCGTCGCCCTGCACGAGCACCGGATAGTCGAGCCGCTCGCGCGCGAAGAGCGCCATGAGACGCTCGCGCGCGGCGTTGAGCGCGCGCAATGTCGTGAACAGCAGGAAGGCGCGACCGCCGCTCGCCTTCAGCACCGGCAGTGCCGCGTCGATCACCGCGTTCGTGTGGTCGATGCTGTTCGGTGCGGGCAGCCCCCGCGGCACGTAGAGCAGTCCTTGCGCCGGATAGTCGAACGGGCTGTCCCAGCAGCCGGTGGCCGCGTCGGCAAGGCCGAGCTGCGTCGTGTAATGCGAGAAATCGCGGCCGACCGCAAGTGTCGCCGACGTGAATATCCACGCGCGGCCCGTCGCCTCGACCTGGCGACGGAACACGTCGGCCACCGACAAAGGCGAGGCGTGCAGCTGGAAGCCCGATGCACTGACATCGATCCAGCGGATCCAGGGCGCGTCCCCCGTCGCTTCACCGGTGAAGCCCGATCGCCAGCGGGCGAGCGTCGCTGCCGCCGCTTCGACGCGACGTGCAAGCGCCGCCACGTCTTCACTGCGCTCGGCGACGAGCTGCATCTCCGCGGCGAGCCGGTCGACGCCGGCGGCAAGGGCTTCGAGCGCGTCGACGAAATCGGGGCGCCCGGCGAGCACCTGCTGCGCAAACTTGCCGCTTACTTCACCGGCCGCGAGCCGCAGCTTGCGGATCAGCGGGGCGAGCAGGGCCGTGGCGTCGGGAAGATCGGGAATGTCGCGGAGCTCGGTGCGCGCGATGGCTTCGGCGTCGCGCGCGAGCTCGGCGAGCTGGCTCGAGCTCGTCTGTTCGCCGAAGAAGAGCGTCGCCGTGTCGGGAAGCTGGTGCGCTTCGTCGAGGATCACCGTGTTGCACGCGGGGAGGAGCTCGGCGAGGCCCTCGTCGCGCAACGTCACGTCGGCGAAGAACAGGTGGTGGTTGACGACCACGACATCGGCATCGAGCGCATCCTTGCGCGCCTTCATCACGAAGCATTCGCGGTAGAACGCGCAATGGCTGCCCAAGCAGTTGTCACGGGTGGACGTGACCATCGGCCAGATCGCGGCGTGCTCGGGCACGTCGGCGAGCTCGGCGCGGTCGCCGCGCTCGCTCGCGCGCGCGAACGCGACGATCTTCGGCAGGTAGCGCGCATCGTCGCGCGACGGCAGCCGCTCCTCGCGTGCCGTCCGCTCGAGATGGTGGTGGCACACGTAATTCGCGCGGCCCTTGAGCAGCGCGACGGTGATCGGGACGGCGAGCGCATCGCGGATCAGCGGCAGGTCGCGCTCGAAGAGCTGATCCTGCAGCGTCTTCGTTCCCGTCGACACGATGACCTTGCCGCCGTACAACAGCGCGGGAACGAGGTAGGCGAACGTCTTGCCGGTGCCGGTGCCGGCTTCGGCGACGAGCGGCTCGCGGTGGTTGATGGCGTGCGCGACGGCCTGCGCCATCGCGAGCTGCTGCGGGCGGAAGCGGAAACCCGGCAGCGCGCGCGCGAGCGTTCCGTTCTCGCCGAGGATGATCGCGAGTTCGGCGTGCGACGCGTCGGCGGACGCGTCGTTCGGCAACGGCGCGTTCAGTGCTTTTTCGCCTTCGCGGTTTTCGCCTTGGCAGGTGGCGCGCTTGTGGCGCTGTGCTTCGGCTTGGCGGCCTTCGCCGCCCTGGCTGCAGCCGCCTTCGTCTCGACCTCGGCCAGGCTCGTGCGAATCGTCTCGATGCGCTGCGTGAATTCCTCGTAGGGTCGGGCAACGCGCGTTTTGTAGTCGGCGTCGGATTCGCCGCTGTGCCAGCCCAGCCCGCTCATTGCCGACAGCCAGCTTTCCTGCAGGCCGCGCAGTGCTTCCTGCACCGGCTTCGACTTGCCGGCCTCCTTCAGCGCGGCCTTGTACGGAGGCGCGATGTTCTGCTTCTGCTTGTCGAGGCACGACTCGCTTTTGGCGCCGTTCGTGCCTTCAGTGGATTTGTCGTAGCCGAACTCGATGATCTCGATGGACTTCACGTTGCGGCACATCGTGTACAGGTGCTGCACGGCGTCGAAATAGCAGTCGAGCGCGGGCTTGCCGTCGGAGTGCGGGCACACGTAATTGTGCTCGGGCCCGGGGTTGCCGCCGATCGTTTCGGCGCGGGCGGGCGACAGGACGAGTGCCGCGGCGAGCGCAGGCACGGCGACGAGGAGGCGGGTGGGCATCGGTGAGGCCGGCGCTGAAAATGCGATGCCGAATGCTACCTGCGCGGCCGGGACGGCTCAACCGGACGAGTGGATTAGCCGTACAACTTTCGGGCCTGCGCGCCAGCGGCGCGCGCGAACCTTCCGTCGGTGCGTCAGATCGTGCAGCCGCCCGACACCTCGATGACCGCGCCGTTGATGTACGACGCTTCGTCGGACGCGAGCCACGCATAGGTGTTCGCGATCTCCTCGGGCTTGCCGAGCCGGCCGAGCGGCACCTTGTCTTCCATCATCTTGATGACCTTGTCGGGAATCGACGAAAGGATCGCCGTCTCGATGAACCCGGGGCAGATGGCATTCGCGCGGATACCCTTGCGGCCGAGCTCGCGCGCCCAGGTCTTGACCATGCCGATCACTCCGAACTTCGTCGCCGCGTAATTCGTCTGCCCGAAGTTGCCGTACAGCCCGACGATCGACGACGCGTTGAGGATCACCCCCGAATTCTGCTCGAGCATGATGTCGACGACCGCCTTCGTGCAGTTGTAGACGCCCTTCAGGTTGACGTCGATCACGCGCTCGAACTGCTCGTCGGTCATCTTCTTGAACTGCGCGTCCTGCACGATGCCGGCGTTATTGACGAGCGTGTCGATGCGCCCCCACCTTGCCATCACGCCGGCCACCATGCGCGCGATGCTTTCCTTGTTCGTGACGTCGACGTCGAACCCCGCGGCATCGCCGCCCGCTTCGCGGATCGCCGCCACCGTGTCCTCGACCGCTTCCATGTTGATGTCACACACGGCCACCTTGGCACCTTCCACGGCGAATTTGAGTGCCGTTGCCCGGCCGATGCCCTGGCCGGCACCGGTAATGATCGACACTTTGTCAGTCAGGCGCATTGCGGGTGTTCCTTCGGTGAAGTGCGGGCGGCGAAAGGCCGCGGCAGTCAAACTTTCCTAATCTAACGGAAGATATTGCACTGCACAAGGAAATGACCGGCATTTTTCACGTAAAGGCGACCACTGCGGCGTTTATGGCACGCCGTTCCAGTTTTCAAGCAAAACCAGTGCCTTAGGAATCCGTTGCCGTGTGCACGCCGCCTGAGGGCAAGGCCGGCAACCACGGTCATGCCGGCATTCGGCGCATGCAAATGCCGCTTTGCGGCATTTGGGTGCCGGGTCAGACGAGAGGGGGGAACGAATCGATCGCGCTTGAACGCGAACGCGGAGGCGATCGATTGCTTTCAACGGAAGGCGGAGCGGACCCGATCACCGCGAACCGTACGCGGAGCCAATCGGTCACCGCAAACGCACCCGAATCAACCGGCCGGCGACCAGTAGTCGATGACGAGCTCGAGACTCGACAGGCCCTGGTAATGATTGATTTCCGGCCGGAAGAGCGCATGGATGCGTGCGGGCAGCGCCGCGGGCGTGCGAAAGGCAATCGCCGCGTAACGCTCGCGGCCATGCAGCAGCGTGAGCTTCGCATGACCGTCGCCGACGCTGCGCTGATCGGCTACGTCGAAATCGCCGTCGAACGCGGGCGGCGCGAATCCCTGCCCCCATGCGCGCTCGCGCAGCGTGACACCGAGCTCGTATGTGAGCTCGCCGGGCTCGAGCGGACCGTCGCTTTCGTAGCTGCGCAAAAGTGCGGCGTCGGACAGCATTTCATGCGCGATCGCCTCGAACGCCGCGGCAAACTCGGCCAGCGCCCCGCGCGCGATCGACAGGCCGGCCGCGTAGGCGTGGCCGCCGAAGCGGGTGATCATGCCCGGTGCGCGCTTCGAGACGAGATCGAGCGCGTCACGCAGATGGAAGCCGGCGATCGAGCGGCCCGAGCCCTTGAGCTCATGCTCGCCCGACTGCGCGAACACGACGACCGGGCGGTGGTAGCGGTCCTTGAGGCGCGACGCGACGATGCCGATCACGCCCTGATGCCATTCGGGGCGATACGTGCACAGCGTGTATGCCTGCGCGTCGCCCGGTGCGATCGAGGCTTCGACCTCGGCGAGCGCCTGCTCCTGCATCACCGACTCGATGTCGCGGCGTTCGCGATTGAGCCGGTCGAGCTCGCGTGCGATCGGCGACGCCTGCGCCTCCGACTCGGCGAGCAGACAGCGTATGCCGAGCGACATGTCGGCGAGCCGGCCCGCGGCGTTGAGCCTTGGACCGGCGACGAAGCCGAGATCGCTCGCGGTTGCGCGCGCGATGTCGCGTCCGGCGACGGCGAACAATGCGGCGATGCCCGGTTGCGCGCGACCGCTACGGATGCGTGCAAGCCCCTGCTCGACGAGGATGCGGTTGACATGGTCGAGGCGCACGACGTCGGCGACGGTGCCGAGCGCAACCAGATCCAGCAGCGCGGCGAGGTTCGGCTCGGGTCGCGCTCTGAAGGCGCCGTTGGCGCGCAGCCGCGCACGCAACGCGCACAGCACGTAGAACATGACGCCGACGCCCGCGATGTGCCGGGACGGGAACGCGCAACCGGGCTGGTTCGGATTGACGATGATCGCCGGATGCGGAAGGGCGCCGCCGGGCAGATGGTGATCGGTCACGAGCACCTCGATGCCCGCGGCCGCGGCCGCCTGCACGCCGTCGATGCTCGCGATGCCGTTGTCGACGGTGACGAGCAGGCGCGGCGCGCGCTGCGCCGCGACAGCGACGATCTCCGGTGTCAGGCCATAGCCGAACTCGAAGCGGTTCGGTACGAGGAAGCCGACCTCGGCTCCCATCGCCTGCAACCCCCGCACGGCCACCGCGCAAGCGGTGGCGCCGTCGGCGTCGTAGTCGGCAACGACGACGATGCGCTCGTGCCGCTCGATCGCCAGCGCCAGGCGCGCCGCGGCAGCGTCGATATTCGCGAGACGACCGAAATCGGGGAGTGCTGCGAGCGAATGGTCGAGCTCGCGCGCATCGACGATGCCACGCGCCGCATAAACGCGCGCGAGCACGGCCGGCACGCCATGCGCGAGCAGCGTGCGGTGACTGTCGGGGACCGGACGGCGGACGATCATGCGTCGGCGGGTGGCGCGACTTCGAATGCACGCGGTGACACGCGAGCGGCGAGCCGTTGCCAGAGCGTGGGTGGCGTCGCGGTCCACGTGGCCGCGGTTCCGTTGCCGTCGCCCACGACGTGCAACGCCGCGATACGGCGCGTCGTGAGAAGGTCCATCGCCGGCACGAGCGACGTTGCTGCGACGCGTTCGAGATCGTCGCCGAGCGGTGCCGTCACGGCCACGCAGCACACCGGGGCGCCGGCGGTGTCGATGGTCGCGCCATCGGCCAGGGCCACGAGTCGCGCAGGATCTGCGTTCGACGGTGCGCAGTCGCGTCCTCCGCGCCGCGCAATGCCGCGCGCCAGATCGCCGAGACGCGTTTGCGGCGCGGCCACGATCGTCGGCGGCACGGGTGCCACGTCAGCCATGCGGCCGCCGCCCCAGAACCACAGCGCATTCGCCGGCGGCATGCCGCGCAGCTCACGCGCGGCATTGACCGGGTGTTCGTACAGCAGCATCTCGATCTCGTTCTGCCAGCGCTTCCACGTGCCGCTGTCGGCGCCTCGCGGCAGGCTTGCGATCAGGTTGCCGCCACGCGCAGCATCGGGTGGCGTGGTGACGAGATCCGCTGGTTCCCGGCGGCGCACGAACCAGGCGGCAGGACGCGGCGCCTCGAACTGCACGCCATCGTCGCTGAAATGTCGATCGAGCATCGTGACGAGTGTCTCGACGTCGGCCTGTGAAAGGTCGTCGATCGTCTGCACGAGCAGCACCGTGTCGCGATCGGCCACGAGGTGGACGGGATCGGCGCAGAGCACGTAATCGTCACCGGGATCACCGCCGGCGCCGAGCAGCGCGAGCGGCGCGACGGGCGTGGCGGGTGCGATGCCGAGCGCTGCAAACAACGCCGCCGCGATGCCGCGCGGCTCCGAGCGCGGCGGATCGGCGTAACGCGCGAGTGCGCGAAGCGCGGGCACGCCGGCGATCCGCTGCAACGGCTGCGCGAGCAATCCGGGAACGACGAGGACGAGCGAATTCGCCATGCGATAATGATTGTGATCCTGCACCGGCGAGCGTAGCGCATCCGCTGCGCGTCGCGTCGAAGCGTCCCAACCTGTCAATCGTGTCGCCGTACGAACTCGCCGTCGGCCTGCGTTATACACGTGCCCGCAAAGGCTCGGGACGCAACACGTTCATCTCGTTCATCGCGCTGACGTCGATGGCCGGCATCGCACTCGGCGTCGCCGCGCTGATCGTCGTGCTGTCGGTGATGAACGGCTTCCAGCAGGAACTGCGCAACCGCATCCTGTCGGTCGCGTCGCACATCGAGATTCGTGGCTATCCCGATCTGCGCCATCCTGACACCATCGCGGCCGAGGCGCGCAAAAATCCGCGCGTCGTGGCAACCGCGCCGTACGTCAACGGCCAGGCGATGCTGTCGGCGGGTGACGTCAACCGCGGCGCGCTGCTGCGCGGCATCGTCCCGGCGGACGAGGAGAAGGTCGCCGACATTGGAACGCACATGCGCCGCGGCACGCTCGATTCGCTGACACCCGGCGCGTTCAACATCGTGCTCGGCTCCGAGCTTGCGCGCGCGCTCGGCGTGCAGGTCGGCGACAGCGTCGTCGTGATCACGCCGCAGGGCACCATCACGCCGGCCGGCGCGCTTCCCCGGCTCAAGAGCTTCAACGTGAGCGGGATCTTCGAGGTCGGCATGTTCGAGTTCGACAGCGGCCTCGCACTCGTCAATCTCGACGACGCCGAAAAGCTCTACCGGCTCGACGACCCGACGGGCGTGCGTCTCAAGCTCGACGACATGTTCGCCGCACCGGCCGTTGCGAGCGAGCTCGCGCGCAGCATGCCGGAGGACGTCGAGGTGCGCGACTGGACGCGCAACCATGCGAACTTCTTTCGCGCGGTGGCGATCGAGAAGCGCGTGATGTTCATCATCCTGACGCTGATCGTCGCCGTGGCGGCGTTCAACATCGTCTCCGCGCAGGTGATGGCGGTGACCGACAAGCGGGCGGACATCGCGATCCTGCGCACGCTCGGCGCCGCGCCGTCGTCGGTGATGGCGATCTTCATCATCCAGGGCGCGCTGATCGGCATCATCGGCACGCTGATCGGCGTGGTGGGCGGCGTGCTGCTCGCGCTGAACGTCGAGACGGTCGTGCCGGCAATCGAGCACGCGCTCCACATCCAGTTCCTCGACAAGAGCGTGTACTACATCAGCGACCTGCCGTCGGACCTGCAGATCCCCGACGTCGTGACGATCGCGATCATCGCGCTCGTGCTTGCCCTGCTGGCGACGCTTTATCCGAGCTTCCGCGCCGCGCGCGTCAATCCGGCCGAAGCGCTGCGCTATGAGTGACGGCCCGGCGACCACGAGCGGCGACGGGCCGCCCCGAGTCGCGGGTTCCGCCCCCTTGGGGGGCAGTGCAGCGGCGAAGCCGCAAGCGTGGGGGGGTCACGACCCCGTTGTCGCCTGCCGGGATCTGCGCAAGACCTATCGCAACGGGCCGCTCGACGTTCCGGTCCTGCTCGGCATCGACCTCGACGTCGCGCAGGGCGAGCGGCTCGCGATCGTCGGCGCGTCGGGGTCGGGAAAGAGCACGCTGCTGCATCTGCTCGGCGGCCTCGATGCGCCGAGCGGCGGCGAAGTGCGCGTCGAGGGCGTGGCGCTTGCAAGACTGTCCGAAGGTGCGCGCGGCGCACTGCGCAATCGGGCGCTGGGCTTCATTTACCAGTTCCATCACCTGCTGCCCGAGTTCACCGCGCTCGAGAACGTGGCGATGCCGCTGCGCATCCGCCGCGTCGACGAGCGGAAGGCGCGCGACGAGGCGAACGACATGCTCGCCCGCGTGGGGCTCGCGAATCGCGTCCGCCACCTGCCGGGCGAGCTTTCGGGCGGCGAGCGCCAGCGCGTGGCACTCGCCCGGGCGCTGGTGACGCGGCCTCAGTGCGTGCTCGCCGACGAGCCGACGGGCAACCTCGACCGGCGCAACGCGGGTGCTGTATTCGACCTGATGCTCGAGCTCAATCGCGTCGTGGGGACCGCGCTCATCATCGTCACGCACGATGCGGAGCTTGCGGCGCGGACCGACCGGACGCTGCATCTCGTCGACGGGAAGCTGCAGTAGCCCGGCCCGACGGGAAGCTGCAGTAGCCCAGCCTCGGCAAACAAGCGCTCGCTGCTGCAGTAGCCCGGCCCGACGGGAAGCTGCAGTAGCCCGGCCTCGGCAAACAAGCGCTCGCTTCGCCGCGCCGCCCATTACCGAGGCCATTGCCAGTCGCCGGTCCTCGCCTCGCGCGCTACCTGGATCAATACTCCACCGGCACGGGGTCCATCGAGCGCCAGAGATACCATGTCGCGACGCTGCGCCACGGCCGCCATTGTTCACCGAACTCGCGCAGTGCGGCGAGCGTCGGCCGCTCGCCGTCGAAGTAATGCACGGCGATCGCCTTCTGCAGCCCGAGATCGTCCACCGGCAGCACATCGGCGCGCATCTCGTGGAACATCAGGAACATCTCGGCCGTCCAGCGGCCGATTCCCTTGACGTCGACGAGCGCCTCGATCAGCGCCTCGTCGTCGAGCGCAGGCCAGATCCGCGGGTCGAGCCGCGCCGACACGAAATGGCGCGCGAGATCACGGATGTACTCGGCCTTCCGCTCGGATAGCCCGCACGCACGCAGCGTGGCGATGCGCTTTCGCTGCACGCGGGCCGGGTCGAGCGTCGGCGGCGCCGCCGTCACGCCACACGCATCGACGAGACGTTCCCAGATCGACTGCGCCGCCTTCACCGAGATCTGCTGGCCGACGATCGCACGCGCCAGCGTGGTGAACGGATCGCCACGGCGGGTGAGATGGAGCCCGGGACTCGCGGCGATCAGCCGGGCGAGCACCGGATCGCGCGCGGCGAGCTCGCGCGCGGCTTCGTCCCAGTAAGGTGGCTTGGTCATCGGGATCGGCGCGCAGCACCTCGCTGCAGCGCCCTGTCGCACGGCGCGCAACGAATGGCGCGTCCCGCGGTCATACGCGCGCCGCGCAAAGCGCTCGCGAAAACGGCGGAAATGGTACATTACGCCGCCCTTTTTTAGAGACTCCTGGAGCATGGATGCGTAGTCGTCGGCAATTGGCAAGCGGCCTCGTCGCACTGCTGATTGCCGTTTCGGCATGGGCGGCCGACCCGGGGAAGGTGCTGCGCATCGCGTTTCCGGTCGCCGAGACCGGGTTCGACCCCGTCCGCGTCTCCGACCTCTACTCGAACATCGTCAACGAGGCGATCTTCGAGCGGCTGCTCACGTACGACTACATGGCGCGCCCGGCGAAGCTCGTGCCGATGACCGCCGAAGCGATGCCCGAGGTCACCGACGGCGGGCGCACGTACGTGCTGCATCTCAAACGCGGCATCTACTTCGCGCCGGACCCGGCGTTCAAGGGCAAGCGGCGCGAGCTGACCGCCGAGGACTACGTGTATTCGTTCAAGCGCTTCGCCGATCCGGCGAACCGCGCACCGTACGGATTCATGATCCAGGGCAGGATCGAGGGTCTCGACGACGCGATCGAGGAAGCGAAGAAAAGCGGGAAATTCGATTACGACGCCACCATTCCCGGCATCGTCGCGCTCGACAAGTACACGCTGCGCTTCAAGCTGACGAAGGTCGATTACCTGTTTCCGTATACGCTCGCGCACGTGCCGTTCGGTGCGGTCGCACGCGAGGTGATCGAGGCGTACGGCGGCGACGTGCAGGCGCATCCGGTGGGCACGGGGCCGTACATGCTGAAGGAATGGCGTCGGGCTGCGAGGATCGTGCTCGAGGCGAATCCGAACTACCGCAGGGTCACGTGGGACTTCGCGCCGGGCGACGACGCGTGGGACAAGGACGTCGTCGCGGCGATGAAGGGCAAGACGATCCCGCAGATCGGCCGCGTCGAGATCTCGATCATCGAGGAGAGCCAGTCGCGCTGGCTCGCGTTCCAGCGCAGGGAGCTCGACTACCTGGCGGTGCCGGCGACGTTCATCGACCAGGCGCTCGACGCGGCGAACAAGCTGAAGCCCGAGTGGGCGCAGCAGGGCGTGACGCTGTACCGGGCGATCGATCCGAGCGTGAGCTACACCTTCTTCAATTTCCGCGATCCGCTCATCGGCGGCTTCGCGAAGGAGAAGATCGCGCTGCGCCGCGCGATCATAATGGGATACGACATCGACCAGGAGATCCGGGTCATCGCCAGGAACCAGGAGGTCCAGGCGCAGATGCCGATCCCCTACGGCGTCGTGGGATTCGATCCGAACTACCGCAATGTCAACCAGTACGACCCGATCCTTGCCAACAAGCTCCTCGACTACTTCGGCTACCGCAAGGGACCCGACGGCTATCGAACGCTCCCCGACGGCAAGCCGCTCGTCCTGCGCCAGGCAACCGGCACCGCGGCGATCGACCGCGAATACAGCGAGCTGTGGAAGCGCTCGATGGATGCCATCGGCGTGAAAATCCTGTTCGAGCCCGGCAAGTTTTCCGATACGCTGAAGGCGGCGAAGGCATGCCACGTGATGATGTGGCAGGCGGCGTGGACGGCCGACTATCCTGACGGCGACAATTTCATGCAGCTCCTCTACGGGCCCAACACCGGCGAGAGCAACAACGGCTGCTACGAATCGAAGGCGTACGACGCGCTGTACGAGAAGTCGCTCACGCTGCCGACCGATTCCGAGGAGCGCGATCACCTGTTCATCGACATGACGCGGCAGATGGAGGTCGACGGCGCGTGGAGCCTGCAGGCGTCGCCCGTGCGAAACGAGCTGATCCGTCCGTGGGTCAAGGGCTTCAAGAAGCATCCGATCCTGCAGGCGGAGTTCGTCTACCTCGACATCGATCTCAAGGGTTCAGGCAATCAATGAGGACGCGATGACGAACGCGATGCGTGCGTGCGTCGATGCATGCCGGTCGGCGTCCGGCACGCGTCGAGCGCTGTTGCGCACGTTCGGTGCGGCGCTCGTCTCGGCGGCGCTGCTGGCGCTCGTCGCGCTGCCGGCGCGTGCCGCCGACATGACCAAGGTGGTCCGCCAGGTGTTTCCCGCCGCCGAAACCGGTTTCGACCCGGCGGGCGTGCAGGATCTCTATTCGGCCACCATCGAGCAGGCCGTGTTCGAAACGCTGCTCACGTACGACTATCTCGCGCGGCCGTCGAAGCTCGTGCCGCTCACCGCCGAAGCGCTGCCCGACATCGCCGACGACGGGAAAACGTACACGCTGCACGTGCGCAAGGGAATCTACTTCATCGACGATCCGGCGTTCAAGGGGAAGAAGCGCGAGTTGACCGCGGCCGACTATGCCTATTCGCTGAAGCGGCTGATCGATCCGAAGATCCGCTCGCCGTGGGCGTGGCTCGTCGAAGGCAAGATCGTCGGTCTCGACGAGGTCGCGGAAGCGGCGAAGAAATCCGGGAAGTTCGACTACGACGCGAAGATCGCCGGGCTCGAAACGCCCGACCGCTACACGCTGCGCATCCGGCTCAAGGATACCGACTACAACCTCTCGTACATCCTCGCGCACGAGCCGACGTCGGCGGTCGCGCGCGAGGTGATCGAGGCGTACGCCGACGCGGGCGGGCGCGCAATGGCCAATCCGGTCGGCACCGGCGCTTACCGGTTGACGCAGTGGGTGCGAAGCTCGAAGATCGTTCTCGAAGCCAATCCCGGCTACCGCGGCTTCACCTGGGACTTCACGTCGTCCGATCCGGCCGATCAGAAGCTGATCGCCGAGATGAAGGGCAAGAAGATGCCGCAGGTCGGGCGCGTCGAGGTGAGCATCATCGAGGAGGACCAGGCGCGGCTTCTCGCCTTCCAGGGCGGCGAGCTCGACCTGATGGATCTCGGCGGCCCGCTCGCGCCCAACGTGCTCGATGGCGACAAGCTCAAGCCCGAGTTTGCGAAGAAGGGCGTGAAGCTTTCGCGGATCGTCGATCCGGCGATCGTCTACCACTACTGGAATCTGCAGGACCCGATCGTCGGCGGCATGTCGAAGGACAAGATCGCGCTGCGCCGCGCGATGGCGCTGGCCTACAACGTCGACGAGGAAGTGAGGATCGTGCGCAACGGCCAGGCGGTCGAAGCCGAGTATCCGATCCCGCCCGGTGTCGTCGGACACGATCCGGCGTATCGCTCGCCTGTGAAGCACGACGTCGCCACCGCGAACAAGCTGCTCGACGCATTCGGCTACCGGAAGGGCGCCGACGGCTGGCGCAATCTTCCCGACGGCAAGCCGTTCACGATCCGCTACGCGTCGCGTCCCGACTCGCTCGGACGCCAGCAGGACGAGCTGTGGAAGAAGGCGCTCGACAGCATCGGCGTGCGGATGGAAGTGCAGAAGGACAAGTTCCCCGAGCTCCTGAAGCTCGAGCGCCAGTGCAAGCTGATGATGCGCACCGCATCGTGGATCGCCGACTGGCCCGATGCCGAGAATTTCATGCAGCTCCTGTACGGCCCGAACACCGGCCAGAACAACAACGCGTGCGCGAAGATTCCCGAGTACGACAGGCTCTACGAGCAATCGCTGCGCATGCCGCCGTCACCGGCGCGCGACAAGCTCTATCACGAGATGACGAAGATCATCGAGGCGTACGCGCCGTGGCGGCTCGACCTGCTCACGTACCGCAACATGCTGGTCCAGCCGCGCATCCAGGGCTATCGCAAGCATCCGATCCTGCACAATGAATGGGCCTACATCGACGTCGCGCCCAAAGGCGGCGGCGCCGCATCGGCGGCCGCCGGCAAGGGCGCGCCCGATTGAACACCGCGCGTGAAGGAGTGCGTCAATGACCGCGTACATCGTCCGTCGCCTGTGGCAGATGCTGCCCACGATGCTTGGCGTGGTGCTGCTCGTGTTCTTCCTGTTCAACTGGGTCGGCGGCGATCCCGCCTACGTGCTCGCGGGCAAGATCAGCAACCAGGAGCAGATCGACAACATTCGCCGCCAGCTCGGCGTCGACCAGCCGTACTGGGTGCAGCTCGGCATCTTCCTGAAGCAGATCGTCACCGCCGACTTCGGTGCGAGCTGGAGCACCAACGAGCGCGTGTCGCACATCCTGCTGACCCGCCTTGGTCCGTCGCTCACCGTGCTCGTTCCGCTTCTGATCCTGTCGACGCTGATCTCGATCGGTCTCGCGCTCGCCGTTGCCTACGTGCGTGGCTCGCTCACCGACCGCATGGTGATGATCGTCTGCACCGTCGGGCTCTCGATCTCGATCCTCGTCTACATCATCGTGTTCCAGTACGTGTTCGCGTACAAGCTTGGCTGGTTCCCGGTGCAGGGCTGGGGCGACAGCTTCATCCAGAACCTGTTCGTCTACGCGCTGCTCCCGATCCTGATCGGCCTCGTCGTCAGCATCGCGCCGAACCTGCGGCTGTATCGCACATTCTTCCTCGACGAGATCAACCAGGATTACGTGCGCACCGCGCGCGCGAAGGGCGTCTCCGAGAATCGCATCATGTGGATCCACGTGCTGCGCAACGCGTCGATTCCGATCATCACGTTCCTGATGGCCGAATTGCCGGGATTGCTGCTCGGCTCGTTCCTGATCGAGCGCTTCTTCTCGATTCCCGGCATCGGCCGCGAAGTCATCCTTGCCGTGGAGCGCTCGGACTTCCCGGTGATCAAGGCCATAACCGTCTACGTCGCGTTCGCGACGATCGCAACGAACCTGCTCGCCGACCTCACGTACAAGGCCGTCGATCCGCGTGTCCAGCTCAAGTGAAGGAGGGATCATGCGTGCAGTGTCATCGGCATATGCCAATCGCAGCGCAGCGGGCAGCGACGCGGCGAGCGTGGAGGTGAACTGACATGGCGACCAGCGCAGCGGCCCTGGGCAGCGGCACGCGATCGAGCGTGCGCGAGATCCCGCACACGGTTTCGCCCGGACTGTGGACGCTCGCCTGGCGGCGATTGCGCGCCGATCGCGTCGGCATGGTGTCGCTCGTGATCGTCGCCGCGTTCATCGTGATGATGATCCTGTCGGGCACCGGATTGATCGCCGCCGACTGGAACCGTGAGGTCGGCGTCAACTACGCGCCGCCTTCGTTCCTGGGCGCCGAAACGCCGGCCGGCGCGCCGGCGGCGGTGGTCGGGCCGACGGGCGAGCACGCGGCGCAGGGCAGCGAGTACAAGTCGAATGTCGTCGATCCGATCGGCGATGTCCTGGAGCAACTGAAAACCGGGAGGAGCGAATCTCAGCCGGCGGCTGCGCCGCCGGCTGCATCTGGCGCGCCGGCGGCATCCGAGTCTTCGTCGGAATCGGTGGACCCTCTCGCCGCCGTGATGGCCGACATTCGCGCCGGCAAGGGCGTCGGCCCCGAGGTGAAGCCGCTTGAGCGCAAGGCCACGCTGCCGTTCGGCGGTGACAAGTGGGGCCGCGACGTGCTGAAGAAGACGATCAAGGGTTCGGAGACGTCGATCTTCGTCGGTCTGGCATCCGCAGCGCTCGCGACATTTCTCGGCACCGTGTTCGGCGCTTTTTCCGGGTATTTCGGCAAATGGGTCGACGACGCGTTCAACTGGTTCTACAGCGTGTTCAGCTCGATCCCCTACCTGCTGCTGATCCTCGCCGTGGCGGCGGTTCTGCAGCAGAAAGGCACGCTGACGATCATCCTGATCCTCGGCCTCACCGGCTGGACCGGCGTGTTCCGGCTGATACGCGCCGAGTACCTGAAGCACAAGGGGCGCGAATACGTGCAGGCCGCCGACGCGATCGGCGCGTCGAACATTCGCCGCATGTTCCTGCACATCTTTCCGAACGTGTCGCACGTCGTGCTCGTGCAGCTTTCGATCCTCGTCGTCGGCTTCATCAAGTCGGAAGTGATCCTGTCGTTCCTGGGGTTCGGCGTTCCGGTCGACGTCGTCTCGTGGGGGTCGATGCTGAACGAGGCGCAGAACGAGCTCATCCTCGGCAAGTGGTGGCAGCTGGTTGCCGCCGGCACGGCGATGGCATTGCTCGTCACCGCATTTTCGCTGTTCACCGATGCGCTGCGTGACGCGCTCGACCCGAAACTCAAGGGACGCGCGGGAGCGTGACGACCATGGTGAAGAACACGAGCGGCGCAGCGCCGTCTGCAGGTGCGTTGAACGACGCGCTGGTCAGCGTGCGCAACCTCGGCGTGTCGTTCCGGCTCGACCGCAAGACGACATTCGACGCCGTCAAGGGCATTTCCTTCGACATTCCGCGCAACAGCACCGTCGCACTCGTCGGCGAATCGGGGTCGGGCAAGTCGGTGACGTCGCTCGCGATGCTCGGCCTGCTGCCGCCCGAGAACTCGATCATCCATCCGGCGTCGCAGATCCTGTACGGCGGGGTCAATCTCGCCTCGATGCCGATCGCCGAGCTGCGGAAGCTTCGCGGCGCCGACATCTCGATGATCTTTCAGGAGCCGATGACGTCGCTCAACCCGGTGTTCACCGTGGGCTGGCAGCTCGAGGAAGTGCTGCGTCTGCACATGGGACTGAGCGGCCGCGCGGCGCGCAAGCGCTCGATCGAGGTGCTGCGCGAGGTCGGCATTCCCGAACCCGAGCGTCGCATCGATGCGTATCCGTCGCAATTGTCCGGCGGGCAGCAGCAGCGGGTGATGATCGCGATGGCGATCGCCTGCGAGCCGAAGCTTCTGATCGCCGACGAGCCGACCACGGCGCTCGACGTCACGATCCAGAAGCAGATTCTCGACCTCATTGCCGCGCTGCAGAAGCGGCGGCAGATGTCGGTGCTGTTCATCACGCACGACCTCGCGGTCGTGGGCGAGATTGCCGATTACGTCGTCGTGATGCGCAACGGAGAGATCAGGGAGCAGGGCGCGGCGCGGGCCGTCTTCGAGGCGCCGAAGGACACGTACACGAAGGCGCTGCTGCGCTGCCGGCCGCAGCTCGAGCGCCGGCCGATGCGCCTCCCCGTCATCGACGACTACATCCATGGCACCGGCCCGGCGCACACCGAGGAGCGCAAGCGCGGAGTGCGTCCGAGCGATCCGATCGTGCTCGACGTCAAGAACCTCGGCAAGAGCTTCTATTCGCGCGAGGGTCTTTTCGGCAAGCGCGAGTTCAAGGCCGTCAAGGACGTGTCGTTCAAGCTGCCGAAGGGCAAGACGCTCGGTCTCGTCGGCGAATCGGGGTCGGGCAAGACGACGGTCGGACTCACGCTGATGCGCTTGCACGAGGCCACGACCGGCGAGGCATTCTTCGAGGGCCGCGATCTGCTGTCGATGCCGCCGAAGGAATTCATGACGTACAAGCGGCGCATCCAGATCATCTTCCAGAATCCGTACGCATCGCTCAACCCGCGCTTCACGGTCGGCCAGATCCTCGTCGAGCCGATGCAGATCCACGGCATCGGCGAGTCGACGCAGGCGCGCACCGACATGGCGTTCGAGCTGCTCGACAAGGTGGGATTGCCGGAGGTGTCGTTCTACAAGTATCCGCACGAGTTCTCGGGCGGTCAGCGGCAGCGCATCGCGATCGCGCGCTGCCTCACGATGCGTCCCGACATCCTGATCTGCGACGAATCGGTGTCGGCGCTCGACGTCTCCGTCCAGGCGCAGGTGCTGAACCTGCTGCAGGACCTGCAGGACGAGTTCCACCTGTCGTACATCTTCATCTCGCACGACCTCGCGGTGGTCAAGTACATCTCCGACGAGGTGATGGTGATGAACGAGGGCGAGATCGTCGAGATCGCCAACTCCGACGAGATCTACCGGCATCCGAAAATGCCGTACACGCGCAAGCTCCTCGCATCGATCCCCAAGGGCTGGCAGGCAAGGCAGTAGATCGCGGCAGGCCATCGATCATCACGGCACCGACGGCCGGCGCGATCGGCTCGGTGTTCCCGTTCCTAGTCTTCCTGCTTCGCCTCGACCTTGATCAACGCGCGCATCCACGGATGGATGCAGCACTGGAATCGGTGCTCACCCTCGGCGAGCCCGCGGATGACCTCACTTCCACCCGGAGGAATCACCGTCGCGTTGACGCACTCGGGTGCCTCGATCAATCCCTTGCTGAGCGGGGGAATCATGCCGCCGCCGAACTCCGCGACTTCGGTGAACGTGTGGCCGCGTCCGCCGAGATTGACCGCGCGCACGGTTTCCTGCGGATCGGGCTCGGCGAACGAAGGCTCGAAGCGCCATGCCGGATGGCCGACGACGGCCGGACTCAGCACCGACGTCAGGAGTGCATTGAACTCGGCGAACGTCACGTCTCCCTCCTTGAGCAGGCAGCCCCCGGTGGGTGCCCACCCCGGATCCGCCGGATCGCAGTAGTCGAGGATCGAAATACGTTCGGCTGCGACGACACTCGTGGCTGCCGCCGCCATCGCCACGGCCATCGTCCATTTCAACAGTGCGTGCATAGCTGATCTCCTCAAACGACGTTGCGCGAATCGCCTCCGTGTCGAGAGGCGGGCTGAACTCGATCGGATCATCAGGCGAGGTCTCACCTGCTTTTCGTTACGAGGCGTGACTTTCGGCAGGGTGGCGGTCAACGTTGCAGGGCACGCGGCGCATCGATCCGTTCGCCGGCGAGCAACAGCACGCGCCGTGCGATCTCCTCGGGCGCCGCGTCCGGATGCAGCTTCATCCAGTGGCCGGTGGTCACGTTGCCGAGGATGAAGAGCGTCGTATGGGCTTCGCGCGTCGGCGTGAGCTGGCCGATCCGGCGCAGCACATCGTCGACGTTCGCCTTGCTGCCCGTGAGGAACAGCCATCCGTCGCCGGCGCCGAAGCGTGCCGCATAGTCCTGCAGTCGCTGCGGCGTGTCGTGCTCCGGATCGATGCTGATCGAGATCAGCGAAACGCCGTGGCCGACACGCCTGCCGAGCAGCGATTGCACCTGCGCGAGCCGTGCCGTCTGCGTCGGACACGAGTCGGTGCATTGCGTGTAGATGAAATCGATGAGCACAACCTTGTCGCGCAGGACATCGGTGTAAAACGCCACCTCTTCACCACGCTGTGTCAGGAGCCTGCGATCGGAGAAGAAGATCTGCGCCGCCCGTTGCTTCGGGCTTGGCGCGATCACCGGGTCACCAGCGGCCGCCGGCGGCGCGCGCATGCTCACGGCGGCGCCGCCTGCGTCATGGCCGAGCACGGGGACCGCAACCGCGAGCAGCATCGACGCCGCGAGCACGCGAAGCGTGTGGCCGGCGGATGGGTGCCGTCGCCGGGACATGGTCAGGCCGCGCCCGTCACGACTTCTCGGGAAGCGACTTCAGATATTCGACGAGGTCGTGCTTCTCCTGCGCGTCGAGGCCCAGCTTGAAGAAGATGTTGTAGTGATCGACCACATCGCCGAGCGTGGCGAAGCGTCCGTCGTGAAAGTAGCGGCCCTTGTTCGCCGGCTTCATGAAAAGGCCGTTTTCGCGCACGAAGAGGCCGGCGAGGTTCATCGTCTTGTACGTATGATCCGGCGCGCGATCGGCCTCGAAGCTGTCGATGCCGATCTCGGAGGGCTTGTGCAGATTCCAGCCGGGTTCGGTCCAAAGCGGCTCGACGTGGCAGTTGTTGCATCCGGCCTTGCCACTGAAAAGCTGGTCGCCACGCTCGGCTGCCGCTTCGTCGAAGTCGATGCCGGGCCTCGGCGTGGGCGCAGGCAACGCGAGCTGATAGAAGTGCAGTGCGGCCAGCTTCGGGGTGATCCGGTCGTCGTCGGGACTGATATGCGGCAGGTCGCCGAATCCATTCGCCGCAGCGATCGGGAATTGCGCCGGATTGTTGAGGCGCGGATCGAAGAACCGGCCCTTGCCATGCATTTCCAGGTTCGCGACGAAGGCGTTCCAGTAGGTCACGGTGCCCCATGCACCGGTCCACGTGTGCTGGTTGAATCCGGCAAGTCCGTACGCGTTCGGAAGCAGCGTGGCTCCCGACACGTTCGTCCCGGTGACCACACCGTGCGACACCTGTTGCGGATTGAATGCCTTGCCATCCAGCGCCAATTCGGCGTCGAACTTGCCCGGACCCCAGCTCAACAAGACCTTCCTGACCGTGGCGACATCCACGCCGAGCAGCGTCGCGAACGGCGTGAGGTTGGGCGCCGACGCGATGATCCTGCCGACGTCGAGATCACGGTTCGCCCAGCCGTCGAGCCGATGGCCGATGCCGAAGGCGACGGCATTGTCGACCGTCGAATGACACAGCGCGCATTGGATCCCGACGGACTTCAGCGAGCCATCGGCGTTGAAGAATCCGGTGAGCCCGACGATCGCATTCGCCTTCAATAGCGCAAGCGTGCCGGCCGGACTGTCGAGATCGAGGCGGCCGCTCTGCAACTGTCCTTGACCGGCGCCAAGCGCGTCGGCGTCGACCTTGAGCCCGAGATCGAGCGCCGTGCGCGGCGTGATGCCCGGACCGACGCCGCCGAACGCGGTGCCTTCGATTGCCTGATGCAGTTGCAGCGCGCCGCCCCAGAAATCCTCGTCGCCGAACGTGTCGAAGCGGAATGTGTTGCGGCCTTCGGTGAACAGATCGCGCGTATTCGCCTTGATCTGCGCCTCGAAGCTTTGGCCGGAAAGATCGCCGGACGCTTTCTTGCCCGCAGCGGCGCGTAATGCCGACGGCGCGTTGGGCATCGTTTGCAGCGACGGCTGCGCACGCGCGATCTCCCTGAACGCGAAGAACCCGGCGCCCGCGAATCCCAGCGCTGCCGACAGGATGACCGGCAACAGTTTCGATCGGAATGGTGGCGGCGTCGCCTTCCGGGAAGCGGTGGCGGCCGGTCCGGGTTGCTCACCGGACGGCCGGCTCGACTCTCGCTGGATGTGCAGCATGACGTCCTCCGTGGCGCTGTCGTGCCATCGTCAACACGGAGGTCGTCACCGCTATTCCGCGCGAGATGCCGTAGATTTCGCGGCCACGGCGGCGTCGCTGGACGCGACGTTGCGCGTCAGATCATTGTCGAGTGCCGAACGGAAGCGGGCAGCGCGACAAGCAGGATGGCGCAGTTCCGGATGGCATCTTCACCGGTCATTGCTGCACTTGAACGACCGCCAGATCGTCGGCACGCGCGATGACGAGAAAGCGGCGCGTCGCTTGATCGTTCCCTGCGAGGGCAGCGCGCAGCGGCCCGATCGTCACGGGAATCGCGCCGCCATCGGCGCCCGCAGTGAACCGGGCGATCGGTTCAAGCGTCCCGGAACCGTCGGCATTCGCCGCCAGCGCCACCACGTACGATTGTTTCGGTTCGAGGCCCGTGACCGCGGCTTCCAGAAGGTCGATCAACCCCTGGTCGTTCACCGCGACCGTCGTCTTGACGTCGTTCGTCCCGACGGCGACCAGCGACAGATGAACCGCGGCGCCGGAACTGCCGATCGGTGCGAGGTTGGCCACGCCGCTGCCCGAGGGCACGGCCCGTGGCACATAAACGATCGCTTGCGGAGACTGTCCGGTAGGAATGGTGGCGACCACGGCATTCGTCGACGTGTCGATCGCGGCGAGCGCCGTGCCGTTTTCGAGTCCGGCATAAATGCGGGTTCCGTCACCCGACGGCCAGATGCCGTGCGGAAGGTCACCGACAGGAATGGTTGCGACGAGACTCGGCTGATCGCTCGTCGTATAGACCTTCACCGCATTCGATCCGCCAATGGTGATGTAGGCGAACTGGCCGCTGGCATTGCGGACGAAGTTGACGTGATTGGTGATCGGACCCGTATCGAGCACGGCCACCGTGTCGAATGGCGGCCTCGCGTTGATCACCTGCGTCTTGCCCACATCCTTCAGCGTCAACCACACCTGCCTGCCGTCCGGTGTGGCGGCGATGTTCGGACAGAATGGCGATGCCTGCGCGACCTGGCCGACGATGCGGTGGCTGTGCGTGTCGATCACCACGGTTTGCGGACTGAAGCTCGAGCACACGTAGCCGTACTGGCCGTCAGGCGAGAAGATCGTCATGCCCGGGCCGTTGGGGACCTCGATGCGATCGGTCAGCCTGAGCGACCTTGCGTCGATCACCTGCACGTAATTCTCGCCGCGGATCGTGACCCAGACCTCGCTGCCGTCGGGTGTGAACATCGCCTCGTGTGGCGCGCGCCCGACGTAGAGAACCTGCCTGACGACATTCGTCTGCGTGTCGATGAAGGCGACCGAATTGGAGCCGGTCGACACCACGACGAGCGTGCGGTGGTCGGGTGAGAAGCCCATGCCGTGCACGAGCAACTGCGCCTTGTACCGCGGATTGAGGCTGCCGGGCAGCGGGTCGCCGAGCCGAATGACGCCGAGCAACCGTTGCGTCGCCGGATCGACGACCGAAACCGTATTGGACGTCTGGTCGGCGAGGTAAACGCGATCCTGCGAGCTGATCGGTATGTCGGGCGCGCTTGCCGGTCCGGGCGCCTGACCCGCGATCGCCGGTGGGCACAGCAGGGCCCCGATCGCCACGGCCGCCAAGCCGATCTTGTCGATGAAACGGTTTTGCATGATGCTCATGGCCTTACCTCGCAGTGTTTCCTTGCGTTCGAGCCTGGACGCGCATCCCGTCGAGCTGCATTCGCAACACGTCGATTTCGGAACGCTGGGTAACGATGATTTCCTGCGCGAGCCGGCGCAGTGCCGGGTTCTTGCCGTGCACGAGCTCGACCTTCGCCATATCGATCGCTCCCTGATGATGCGGGATCATCATCGCGGCAAAATCGTGATCCGGGTCCCCGGTCATCGGCGCCTGCTTCATGTCGCGCGACATGACGGCCATCGTTTGATCCAGCAGTTCCCCGCTCGATTTCGCGGAATCGATGACGAATGGTCCGGCAGGAAGCGGCGCCCCCATGGCCGGCGCGCCGTGGTGCAGCGGCGCCGTCTCCGGGGCGGCGGTGCGCTCGTGCCGTTCGGCACTGCCGACCGTGAAAGACAGCGCGAGGCCGATGACGCAAAAGCCAATCGTTCCCTTGGTCACATGGCGTGGCATGGCGGTGAATGCGCGCAGTCCGTTGCGCAGCGTAGGATCGCAACGACGAGGCATAGGTTCACGCGTTCGCGCGGTTCGGCGGACCCTCCGTCCGGCGCCGCACGCTCATTGCGAGCCGATCGCGCGGGCCGCGCGGTGAGCGCAACCTTCGGTAAACATCGCCGCCGCCGCGTTAATCCGCGTCGCGCATTTGCAGCGAGCGCGGCATCTCATGCGCTTGCGCGCGGTACGAGCTCGAATCCCGTGTCGATGATGCGTCTGCGCACCGTGCGTCCGGCCAGGCGATCGCACAGCATGGCGCCGGCGCGCTGGCCGATCTCGTAGCGCGGCACGCGGATCGTCGTCAGCGCCGGTACGACCTGGCCGGCGATCGGAATGTCGTCGAAGCCCGCGATGGCAATGTCGCGCGGAATCGCGAGCCCGCGCCGCTGGCATTCGTACAGTGCGCCGACGGCGAGCGCGTCGGCCGAGCAGAACACGGCGCGCACACCGGGACGCCGGTCGAGAAGCGACGCCATCGCCCGGCCACCCGCGTCCACGTCGAGCGTCGTTTCCTCGCACAGGCCCGCGTCGATCCTGCGCCGCGCCGCCTTCATCGCCTGCTCGTATCCGCTGCGCCGGTCGCGCGCGCGGTCGTTGTCCTTCGGGAACGCGCCGATGTAGCCGATCGATGCATAACGCCGCTGCACGAGGTAGCGGGTGATCGTCCGCGCCGCATCGACGTTCGAGAAGCCCACCAGCATGTCGATCGGACGCGTGGTGAGGTTCCCGCCTTCGACCACGGGAATGGCCGCCCGCTGCAGCATGCGCACCGTCTCGGCGCTGTGGTCGACGCCGCTCAGGTAAATGCCGTCGATGCGCCGCGACAGGAACGCGCGCACCAGCACCTCCTCCTCGGCGACGGAAAACCCGCTGGCGCCGAGCAGCAGGTGAAACCCCTTCGGCACCAGCGCATCCGTCAGGCCCTGCATGATCTCGGCGATCAGCGAGTTCGTCAGCACGGGGATCACCGCCGCGATGAGCCCGGAGCGGTTCGATGCGAGGCCGCGCGCGACAAGGTCCGGCGTGTAGCCGGTTTCGCGGATCACGCGCTCGACGCGGGCGCGCGTCGCGGCCGCCACCTTGGCCGGCTCGCGCAACACGCGGACCACCGTCATCGTCGACACGCCGGCCGCCAGGGCGACGTCGGCGAGGCGCGGACGCCGCGAAGGCGCGAGGCGCGAGCGCCGTTTCGCGCGCGGCGGGCGCGTTGCCGTCACCATGGCTCCGCCCATCGCCTGCGCTCCAGTGCGGTTTGACAGCGGCAAAATGGAAGCGCTAACATGTTAGCGGTAACATAACACGGCTCGAAGGCCGGGAGGAGGATGGAGGGTGTCGAACGGGGTGCGCATCGCGTCCGCGGGTTACCGTCCGGCGCTGATCTACCTGCGCACGATGCTCGCGTTCTTCGTCGTGTGGGCGCTCGTCGCCATCGTGACGGCCAACAGCATCCTGCTGCCGTCGCCGCTTGCCGTGGCTCGTGCCATGCTCGATCTCGCGCGCGACCTCGAGCTGTTCCTGCACGCCGGCATCAGCCTCGGTCGTATGGTGGTCAGCCTTGCCATCGGGTCGCTGCTCGCGATCCCGCTCGGGCTCGCGATGGGGCTATCGCGGGCGCTCGACGAGGTTTTCGACCCGCTCGTCGAAATCCTGCGGCCGATCTCCGGCATCGCATGGATTCCGCTCGCGCTCTTCATCTTCGGCATCGGCAACGCGCTGCCGGTCTTCATCATGACCTACGCCGGATTCTTTCCGATCCTCCTCGGCACCATCGCCGGCGTGCGCAGCGTCGACCGGCGCCTCATCGACGCGGCGCGCACGATGGGCGTGCCGCAGCGCACGATCGTCACGCGCGTCGTCGTGCCGGCGGCGCTGCCGTCGCTGATGGTCGCGCTGCGGCTCGGCGTCGCCTCGTCGTGGACCGCGGTCGTCGCCGCCGAGCTGATCGGCGCACCGAGCGGGCTCGGCTACGCGGTCGAGTGGTACCGCGAGCTGCTCGCCACACCGCAGGTGATGTCGTTCATCGCGATGATCGGCGTGCTCGGCTACCTCGGCGACCTCGGCGTGCGTGCGCTCGGACGCCGGCTGACGCCGTGGGCGCACGACGCAGCGCGATGAGCGCCGCGGAGCCGCCTCAAGGCGCGAATTGCGCCCCCGCGGGGGGCAGCGCAGCGGCGAAGCCGCGAGCGTGGGGGGATCACACCATTGCGGTCCGCGTTGCGCGCGGCCTGGGACTGCCGCTGCTGCTGCTCGCGCTGTGGCAGGCGTGGGGCAGCGCTTCGCACAACCCGCGCATGCCGGTGCCGACGCACGTCGTCACCGCCGCGGTCGACCTGCTGCGCTCGGGCGAGCTGCCGCTCGCGATCGTGCAGTCGTTGTCCCGCGTGTTCGCAGGCTTTGCGGTCGCCGCGGTGATCGCCATTCCGCTCGGGCTTTCGATGGGCGCGTTCCGCAGCGTCGAGCGCAATGTCGACCCGCTGGTGGAGAGTTTCCGTCCGATCGCGGCCATCGCGATCCTGCCGCTTGCAATCCTGTGGCTCGGCACCGGGACCGGCGCGGCCGTGATGATCGTCGCCTACGCGGCGTTCTTTCCGATCGTCATCAACACCGTCGCCGGCGCGAAGGGCGTCAATGCGACGCTGCTGCGTGCCGCCGCGACGATGGGCGTACCCCGGCTGCGCACGATTCGCACGGTCATCGTGCCGGCGGCGCTGCCGGCCATCGGCGTCGGCCTGCGCATCGCCATGGGTGTCGCCTGGACGGCGATCGTCGCCGCCGAGCTCGCGGTCGGCGCGAAGGCGGGCGGCGGCGGATCGGGCGGAATCGGCCAGATGATGTTCGTGTTCTACGCGTACAGCATCGAGCTCAACCGCATCATCGTGTGCATGATCGCGGTGGGCCTCGTCGCACTCGTGCTCGACCGGCTTCTGCGCATCGGCATGCGCCTTCTGATGCCGTGGACCGCACCGTGACCGGCGCCACGCAGGATGCGGGTGCGAAGCTGCGCCTCGCGCACGTCGCCAAGCACTTCGACGTCGGCGGGGCGAAACCGACGATCGCCGTCGACGATTTCACGCTCGACATCGCGCAGGGCGAGTTCCTCGTGATCGTCGGCCCGTCGGGCTGCGGCAAGACGACGGTGCTCAACATCCTTGCCGGCCTCGACCGGCCGAGCGGCGGCAGCGTCACGCTCGACGGGCACGAGATCACCGGGCCCGGACCCGCGCGCGGCGTGATGTTCCAGGACTACGCGCTCTTTCCCTGGCAGACGGTGCGCGGCAACGTCGGCTTCGGCCTCAAGTACGGTCCGTCGGGCAGCGGCCTGTCCACCGATGCGCGTGCGCGCCGCGTGCAGGACTGCATCGACCTTGTCGGGCTCAATGGCGCCGAGGACAAGTATCCGCATCAGTTGTCGGGCGGCATGCGCCAGCGGGCAGCGCTCGCGCGCCTGATGGCCAACGAGCCCGAGGTGCTGCTGATGGACGAGCCGCTCGCCGCACTCGACGCGCAGACGCGGCTCATCCTGCAGGACGAGCTGTTGCGCATCTGGGGTCAGGATCGGCCCGCGGCGAAGCGGCGCACCGTCGTTTTCATCACGCACGCGATCGACGAGGCGGTGTTTCTCGCCGACCGCGTCGCCGTCATGACCACGCGCCCCGGACGCCTCAAGGCGCTGATCGACGTTCCGCTGCCGCGTCCGCGCAACGACGCGACGCGCGCATCGGCCGAGTTCCAGGCTCTCAGCCAGCACATCTGGAGCCTCATCCGTGACGAAGCGTATCGCGCCACCGTCACCTGACCGTCCCACCCAGGAGGAAGACAGACATGAGCATCGAAAAGCATCGCAGCAGCGTGTCGCGGCGCCGCTTCATTGCAACGGCCGGCGCCGCGTCGCTCGCGCTCGCTGCACCGGGGATCGTCCGCGCGCAGGGCCGGAAGGCCCTCAAGGTGTCGGTCGGCCGCCAGCCGTGGGCTGCCGGCAATTCGCCGGTCACGAAGTACATGATGGACAACAAGACGTTCGAGCGCTTCGCCGGCGATGCGGGCTACGACCTCACCGTCGACTATCGCGACTATCCGTCAGCGGCACCGCAGGTCGAGGCATTCGTCTCCGGCAACCTCGACTTCGGCATGTGGGGCAACACGCCGATCGTGCGCCTCGTTGCGCAGAACCAGCCGATCCAGATCATGACGGTGGGAGAGGGGCACTTCCGCTTCGTGCTGGCGACACGCAAGGATTCACCGATCCGCAACGTCGCCGATCTCAAGGGCAAGACGGTCGGCGCGCTTCTGGGCGGCGATCCGTACAACGTGTTGTCGCAGATGCTCCGCTACGAGCTCGGCAATCCCGACCCGAAGGCGTTCAACATCACGGTGGTCAACACGCCGACGCAGGCGCAGGCGGCGACGATCCCGGGCGGCATGGACGCGGCGGTCGTCATCTATCCGGCATTTCTCAAGGCGAGCGCCGAGCTCGGCATCGTCGGCATCATCAACTCGTTCGGCTATACCGAAAGCCACTACAAGGGTCCGGCGGGCGAGGGCGCGGGCATTCTGCTGCCTTCGGTGAAGAAGTCGCCGTTCTATCCCGACGGCTTCTACCTGCACCGCTCGTTCTGGATCGGCAGCCGCAAGATCATCGAGAGCGACCCCGCCGTCGCGACGGCGTTCGTGACCGCACAGCAGGACGCGGTGGCGAAGCTCACGAAGATGGACCCGGGCACCGTGTCCGAGCTCGCGAAGAAATACTGGGAGCTGCCGCCGGAGCTCGGCGCGAAAGTGGTCGAGGACGACGTGCTGTTCAAGCGCGGCTGGTGCTGGCCGACCGAAGGCGATGCGGTTGCGTTGCTCGAGACGTCGAAGAGCATGGTCGACGGCAAGCTCATCACCAAGCCGCTCACCTGGGATCAGGTGAAAGGCGCGTTTGCGATGGCGGCACCACTGGACAAGAGCGCGTACGAAAAAACCGGCCGCGTACCCGATGCCGCGGGCTTCCACGACAAGAACGCGAAGGACCTGCGCGGCGCGCCGGTGTGGGATATGCCGAGCTGGGGGACGCGGACGTGAGCTTCGACATGACCGTAGGTTTCATCGGGCTCGGCACGATGGGTGCGCCGATGGCGCGCAATCTTCTCGACAAGGGCCATCGGCTGATCGTCGCCGACGTGGTGCCGGCCGCGGTGGCGTCGCTCACCGCGGCCGGTGCAAGCACCGCGCGCACACCGAAGGAGGTCGCTGCGGCAAGTGATTTCATCATCACGATGCTGCCGGATGCCCCCGATGTCGAGCGCGTTGCGCTCGGCGCCGACGGCATCGTCGCCGGGATTCGCGCCGGCTCGGTGTACATCGACATGAGCACGATCGATCCGGATACCACGCGCAAGGTCGGCAAAGCGATCGCGTCGAAGGGTGCGTCGATGATCGACAGCCCGGTCGGCAAGACCGCCGACCACGCGGTCGCCGGCACGCTCACGCTGATGGTGGGCGGCGCCGACGATGTCGTTGCGCGCTGCCGGCCGATCCTCGACTGCATGGGCACCGACTTCTTCCACTGCGGCGGCCTTGGCGCCGGGCAGACGATGAAGCTCATCAACAACCTGCTCGCGACCGCGGTTTCCGAGGCGTCGATCGAGGCGCTCGTGACGGGAGCGAAATCGGGGCTGACGCTCGACACGATGATGAGCGTTCTGCGCACGACGATGGCATGGAACAACGCGCTGGCCATCGCGTTGCCGAAGCGGCCGCTGGCAGGCGACTTCGGCCCGGGCTTCATGGTGAAGCTCGCGCACAAGGATTGCCGGCTTGCGCTCGAGATGGCGCGCAGGCTCGGCGTGACCACGCCCGTGGGACGCGCGGCGCTTGCGAGTCTCGACGAGGCCATGCAGCGCGGCTTGCACGACGACGATGTCGGCGCGCTGCTGAAGCTGCGCGAAGAGGCCGCGGGCGTCGTGGTGCGGCTGCGGACGGCATGACGGGTCCGCTGCGCGGCTTCGATCCCGCCGCTGTACGAAGGATCGGCCGGCGTGACCTTGCCGTGTCGCAACTCGGCGTCGGGACGCTTCCGTTTGGCAGCCACGCCGGTGACGATACCGATGCGTCGATCGGCGCGGCATTCGCCGCCGCGCATGCCGCCGGCCTGCGCTACTTCGACACGGCGCCGCTGTACGGCGTGGGTGTATCGGAGCATCGACTCGGCGCGTGTCTTCGCGGCATCGACCGTCGCTCGGTCGTGCTGTCGACGAAAGTCGGCAGGCTGCTGCGGCCGCTCGCGGGCGGCGCAGCGCCTGGCGTGTGCGCCGGCACGCCGCCATTCGACATCGAGTTCGACTACAGCTACGACGCCACGCTGCGCTCGCTCGACGCGAGCCTGCAGCGTCTCGGCACGAACGCCATCGACATCGTGCTGATCCACGACGTGAACCGGCGCTGGCAGGGCGATCTCGTCGAGCAGCGCTATCGCGAAGCGATGGAAGGCTCGCATCGTGCGCTGTGCGAGCTCCGCGCGGCGGGCACGATCAAGGCGATCGGCGTCGGCGTCAACGACTGGCAGATCCTGCTGCGCTTCGCCGCCGACGGCGATTTCGACTGTTTCATGCTCGCGGGCCGCTATACGCTGCTCGATCACACGTCGCTCGACAGGTTCATGCCGGAATGCGAGCGCCGGCAGATTTCGGTGCTGATGGCTGCACCGTTCAACTCGGGCATCCTCGCCACCGGCGCCACCGCCGGCGCGACATACTTCTACACGGAAGCCGACGCGCAAATCGTCGCGCGCACGAAAAGGATCGAGGCCGTCTGCGCGCGCCATGGCGTTGCCATCGCCGCGGCAGCGCTGCAGTTTCCGCTTGCGCATCCGGCCGTCGCGAGCGTCGTGACGGGGATGCGCAGCGAGCGCGAAGTCGACGCGAACGTCGCGCATTGCCAGGCGCGCATTCCCGGCGATTTCTGGGCCGAGCTCAAGGCGGAAGGCCTCATCGGTGCGGCGGCACCGATACCGGCCGCATAATCGGTCTCCCCGTCAACGGAGCGCCTATCGTGAAGCGCAGTCGATGCCATCCTTCGCATGACCAACCGGTGTGCGCGCCATGATGGAGCCGCGACCGACAGGCGTCTATCCGATTGCGCCCACGCCGTTCGATGACCACGGCGGCCTCGACCTCGACGGCCAGCGCCGCGTGCTCGACTGCATGGTCGATCAGGGCGTCGACGGCATCTGCATCCTCGCCAATTACTCGGAGCAGTTCCTGCTTTCGGATGCGGAGCGCGACACGCTGCTTGCGCTATGCCTCGCGCATGTCGCGCAGCGCGTGCCGGTCATCGTCACCTGCAGCCACTTCAGCACCCGCATCGCGATCGAGCGTGCGCGTGCGGCGGCCGCGGCCGGAGCGTCGATGCTGATGCTGATGCCGCCGTATCACGGCACGGGATTGCGCGCCGACGACGACGGCGTCATCGAGCATTACGCGCGCATCGCCGACGCGGTCGACCTGCCGATCATGGTGCAGGACGCGCCGCTGTCGGGCGTGAGCCTGCCGGTGCCGCTGCTCGTGCGCCTGTGCCGCGACGTGGCGTCGGTGCGTCATTTCAAGATCGAAGTGCCCGGGGCGGCGGCGAAGTTGCGCAGCCTCATCGAGGCGGGCGGCGACGCGATCGCGGGACCGTTCGACGGCGAGGAATCGATCACGCTGATGGCCGATCTCGAAGCGGGCGCACGCGGCACGATGCCGAGTGCCCTTTTGCCCGACCTGATTCGTCCCGTCGTCACGCATTACCTTGCCGGTCGTGCAGCGCAGGCCGCGGCCGCGTACGCACGCATCCTGCCGCTCATCAATTACGAGAACCGGCAGTGCGGACTGCGCGCGGCCAAGACCGTGATGATGGAAGGCGGCGTGATCAAGTCGGATGCCGTCCGTCATCCGCTCGCGCCGCTGCATCCTGCAACGCGCCGGGGGTTGCTCGCGCTCGCCGCCGAAGCGGCGCCGCTCGCGTTGCGCTGGGGACGCTGAATTCGGCGTCAGAGCTGCAAGTCGCGATGAACGCTTGCTTGAGCGGCATCTGTTACGCGAATTACAGCTCTGCCTCGAAGTAATCCGCGCCGCCGCGTGTTACGCGAATTACAGCTGCTGACCCCGAAGTAATCTACAGCGTGAAATTCATGCCGGACAGCAGCACGCCGGGCAACCGGACGCTGGACAGCGCACGCGAGCCGTAGCTGTTCGCTTCGAGCAACAGCTCGCGCTCGGCGGTGAGCGCTTCGAGGTTTTCGCCGAGCATGCGGTAGATCGTGTCGTCGAAGCGCAGCACATCGACCGGCGCCACGATCTTTCCGTTCTCGACCCAGAACGTCGCGAAGCGCGTCATCCCGGTCATCCGGCACGCCGGACGATCGGAAAAGTTCAGGTACCACAGGTTGCCGATTGCAAGGCCGGTGTCGAGTGCGGCGAGCGCATCGCCGGCCGCGAGATCGCCGCCTGCCATCGACAGCGCTTCCGGTGACTCGGCGCCGTTCGCGCCGTTGGTGAGCAGGTCGAATTCGCGTGCCGTGCGCGGCGACACGAGCGATCCCGCGAGGTCGCCGTCGACGATCAGCGGAACGGCATCGGGCCGCGCAAAGCCCTCGGCCTGGAACGCGGGCGCTACACCGGATGCAATGTCCTCGCTCATCGTCACGCGCGGGTCGAGCCGCGCGCCCGCGCGCATTTGCGCGAGCGGACTTTGCTGCGTAGCGAGGGCGCGCGCCGAGAACCCGCCCCATGCAAGCAGGTCGGTGACCTCGTGCAGCGCGGCGGGCGGCAGATACGCGCGGTATTTGCCCGGCGCGAGCACCTTCGGCGGGCGGCTGATCAGCGCGAGCTGCTCCACGGCGGCGCCCATCTTCGATTGCAGCTCGGCGTCGCGCCATGCGAACCCGGTATACGACGACTTGACGGCCTTGTCGGCGCGGTAATACAGGCTCCACTGCAGGTTGAACGTGGTCGTCGCATGCCAGTTGCGCTGGCCTTGCGCGTTTGCGAACCCGCGATACACCGGACCGGCGGCCAGCATGCCGACGAGGTCCTGCCCGCGGCCCATGGTCAGCAGTGCGTCGATCATCGCTTCCGGTGCTGGCATCGACCCGCTGCGTTCGCTGCGCGACGACGCGACGGTGCCGGGAAGCAGCAGATGCGGATCGTCGTGCAGCTCGGGCAGCGCATCGCGCAATCCGGCGAGCGCCGTGTCGACGATGCGCGCATCGGCGGCGACATCGCCGGTCAGCGACAGGAGGTGCGAAGCATGGCGCGCCCCGCGGATCAGGCGGACATCGAGATAGCGCTGCTCGACGTGGCCCGGCTGGCGCACCTTGCCGCGATTCATGCGCACGAAGTCGGTGGCTTCCGCGGCGAAGTCGAGCGTGTACGACTCGCCCGCTTCGAGCGACCGATCGACGCCGGCGGCAAGCGTGTCGAAGTAAGCTTCCATCGCGCTCACGCCGGTCGATTCGCGCGGCGCACTCGCCGCTCTCGCATCCCGCTTCGCGTCTGCGCTGGCCCCCGCGGAGGCGCAGTTCGATCCTTGGGGCGTCCCTGCGGATCTCACGACTCGCCCCCGAACACGTCGACGTTGGTGAATACGCATGCGGGTGACGCATGGCCGACGCGGATCGTCTGCCCGGGCTCGCCCTTGCCGCAGTACGGGGTGCCGAGCACACGGATGGTGTCGGCGTTGCCCACTCGTGCAAGGCTGCACCAGAACTGCGCACTGATCCCGCGGTAATTCGGATTCTTCACCACGGCGCCGAGCTTGCCGTTCTCGATCAGTCGCGCGCGTTCGCAGCCGAACTGGAACTTGTTGCGCGAATCGTCGATCGACCACGACGAGTTCGTCTCCATCATGACGCCGCGCTCGATGCCCGCAACGAGCTCGTCGAACGTCGCGTCGCCGGGCTCGAGATTGAGGTTCGCCATGCGGTCGATCGGCGGGCGGTTCCAGCCGTCGGCGCGCGCGTTCGCGACGCCCGGCAGCCCCGCCCGCTTCTGTGAAATGGCGCCGCCGAGCGGACGCACGAGGAGGCCTTCGCGGATCACGTACGTTCGCTCGGCGCGCGTGCCTTCGTCGTCGAACGCGTAGCTCGCAAGCTCCTCGGGCCGCGTCGGATCGAACGTGATGTTGAGATGCTTCGAGCCGTACTGGTAGGTGCCGAACATTTCCGGCGTCACGAAGCTTGTGCCGGCGAAGTTGCGCTCGTCGCCGAGGATGCGGTCGAGCTCGAGCGGATGGCCGATCGACTCGTGGATCTGCAGCACCATCTGGTCGGGTGCGAGCAGCACGTCCATGCGCTCGGACGGGCAGTTCGGGGCGGCGAGGAGCTCGAGCGCTTCCTCCGCGACGCGCCGTCCGGCTCCTTCGAACCCGAACCGCGCGAGGATCTCGACGCCCCCCTGCTGGCAGATGCCGCGATGGCCGTTCAGCGAGCGCTGCTGGGTGACGCCGTCGGCGTGCGCGGTGACACTGACCGATGGGAACAGGAAGCGGTAGCGCTGCACGACGTCGCCCCCCTCGCTGGTGACGAGCCGGTGCGTCGCATTGCGCACGTCGACGAGCGCTTCCCAGTCGACGATGCGCGGATCGCAGCCGGCCGCTTCGGATTCGCGTCGCAGCAGCTCGTACCATTCGCGCCGCGTCGGCAGCGGGGCGTCGATCGACGGTGATGCGTATCCGCCGCGCGGCGCCGGCCGCGGCAGCGTGCGCGAATCGTCGAGCGCGTAGCGGGCGCTGGCGCGGGCCCAGCGTGCGGCGCGCTCGAGAACGTTGCGCAGCCCGGCCTCGGACGTGTCGGGGCTCGCCGCATACCCGTAGCCGCCTTCGGCGTAGACCGACGCCATGACGCCGCGATCGGTAACGACCGACAGCGGTTGAGGAACGTTCTTGCGAACCGCAAACGATTGGCCCGTCTCCTCGACGAAGCGCAGCGACCAGTAGTCGGCGTCGATCGCGAGGACCGGGAGGCGAGTGTTTTCCATGGGTGACCGGGAAGGCGGGAGGGCGCCCGGCGGGTCGTGGGCGAAAGACGCGATTATGGCCGATCGGCGAAACCGGCCCCGCCGGCCCCTGCTTGCGGGACGGCCTGCGCGGCAAGCTGCGCGATCGCCGCGCCGGTGAGGCGAACGATCCGCCAATCCGACAGGACCGTGGCGCCGATCCCCTCGTAGAACGCGATGGCCGGGCGGTTCCAGTCGAGGACCGACCACTCGAAGCGGCCGCAGCCCCGCTCGTGCGCGAGGACGGCAAGGCTTGCGAGGAGCGCGCGGCCGACGCCGCCGCCGCGATGGGCCGGCTTGACGAAAAGGTCCTCCAGCCACAGGCTCCGCCGGCCAAGGAAGGTCGAGTAAGTATGAAAAAACAACGCGAATCCGATGCATTCCTCAGATTTCGCGTCAAGACGTGCAATCATCGCCTCGGCGACGGGGTGCGGCCCGAACAGCGCGTCGGCGAGGTCGCGCTCGGTCGACGTGCAAATGGCGCCCAGCCGTTCGTATTCGGCCAGGGCCCGCACCAGCGCGTGCAGATCGGCAATGTCGGCGCCGGTGGCCGGCGCGATCCTGAACGAACGAACGTTCGCGCTCACCAACACGACTGTTGCGCCGTCACAACGCCTTCCCGAGAATCAGCACATCGCGGCGAACGCCGTCGAGCTTCGCGACGCGCGGCAACCGCCCCCAGTCGCTGAAGCCGGCCGTCCGGAACAGCGCGAGGCTTGGCGCATTGTGCGCGAACGTGAACGCAAGGAGCGTCGTTATGCCGAGCGAAGGCGCCTCGCGCAGCGCGTGCTCGACCAGTCGGCGCCCGTGGCCCTGGCGCTGCGCCGCCGGGGCGGTGTAAAGACCCACTTCCACCGTTTCGTCGTAGGCCGGCCGCCCGTAGAACGAGCGCATCGACAGCCAGGCCACGGGCGCCGGGTCATCGTCGGCGCAGGAGACGAAGAGGGGCCGGCGGCGGGGATCGAACTCGGCAAACCACTGCCTGCGCTCGGCGACGCTGACCGGGGCGAGATCGGCCGTTGCCATCCGCCCGGGAATCGATGCGTTGTAGATCGAGACGATTTCCGGGAGGTCTCCCGGCGCGGCATGACGGATGGGCATTTGACGGAATTGCAACAAAAGTGCCGCTGAGGGGCAAGGAATCGGGGAGTTTGATTGCCGCTTCAAATCACGCTGTTGTAACGTTGCTACTGCGTGCCGAAAGGCGAATATTTCGTCCCTTCCAGTACCACTTTCCTTCGGGGGTTTCCACATGAATTTCCAACGCAAGAAGGTCGCGGCCGCGCTCGCCTGCATCGCAGGCGTCGGCGGCGCGATGGCGATGTCCGGCGCGCTCGCGCAAGCGGTCAATCCGGACGTGCCATCGAACACGAGACCCGAAGCCCGGCCCGACATCCGCGTCGAGGTCACGGGTTCGAACATCAAGCGCGTCGAAGGCGAGGGCGCGTTGCCGGTCACGGTGATCACGCGCGAGCAGATCGACAAGTCGGGCGCCACCACGCCGATGGAGTTGCTGCAGCAGATTTCGGCGAACAACAGCGTCGGCGCGGTCAACATCTCCAATTCGGTCGGCGCAACCACGCTTTCGGCGCAAACGGCGTCGCTGCGCGGCCTCGGCGGCGGGCGCACGCTGGTGCTGATCAACGGGCATCGGATCGAAGGCTTCCCGGGTGAAATCCAGGGGGTGCAGGGCGTCACGCTGTCGTCGATTCCGTTCAACGCGATCGAGCGGGTGGAAATCCTCAAGGACGGTGCGTCGGCCGTGTACGGTTCCGACGCCATCGCGGGCGTCATCAACTTCATCACGCGGTCCGACTACACCGGCGCCGAGGTCACCGGCTTCTATGGCGCGCCAACGCGCGGGGGTGGCGGCGAGCAGTGGCAGGGCAGCGCGTCGGCCGGCGCCGGCGACCTTGCGAAGGATCGCTGGAATTTCTTCATTTCCGGTCAATACAACGAGCAAAGGCCGCTCGACCAGGCGTCGCGGCAATTCTCGAACAGCTCCTATCGGCCGGAAATCGGCCTGATCGGCGTATCGAGCAACACGTTCCCGGGCAACGTGCTGTTCCCGGGCGCCGGCCGCCACGTCGTGAACAACAGCAGCGGCACGGCGGTCATCGGCAACAGTCCGGAAAGCTGCGGGCAGCACAACATCTTCGTCAACGACGACATCCTCGGCACGAACTGCTTCTACGACCCGTCGCACGACAAGGGCGTCGAGATGATCCCCGAGGACAAGTCGTACAGCTTCTTCGGCAGCGGCAAGTTCCAGATCAACAACGATTGGCAACTGTACGGGCAGGGGCTGTACACACACGAAGAAACGCGCCTCATCATCCAGCCGGGGCCGATCTCCAGCGCCATATCGTACGGGCCCGGCGGCGACCTCGCCGCACAAATCACGCTGCAGCCGACCAGCCCGTTCTATCCGCACAATCTCGCGGCCGGCTTCGGAGTCGACGGTCAACCTCTCGACGTGCGCTATCGCACGTTCGACAACGGGAACCGCGACCAGACCGACACCAACGAGCACTGGCAGGGCATCCTCGGCGTCAAGGGCAGCATGTTCAACTGGGACTGGGACGGCTCGGTCTTCTACGCGGAGGGCACGACGGTCGAGCACCTGAACAGCGGCTTCCAGGATTACCGGCTGCTGCTGCCGCTGCTCAACAGCGGGACGGTCAACCTGTTCGGACCGAACACGCCCGACATCGTCAACCAGCTCCGCGCGACCAATTTCGTCGGCGATACGATTTCCGGCAGGTCGAAGAATTACGGCGCGCAGGTCAAGACGTCGGGCGAGATCTGGAAGCTGCCCGCCGGTCCGCTGGCGATGGCCGTGGGTCTCGAGGCGCGCAAGGAAGAGCTGACGCAGAACATGGCCGAAGGGATTCAATCCGGCTTCATCACCGGCTACGGCGGCGAGATCAAGAACGTCAGCGGTGAGCGCAAGCAATGGGCGGCGTTCACCGAATTCAACATTCCGGTCGTCAAAACGCTGGAAGCAGACGTCGCCGTCCGCTACGACCACTACAGCGATTTCGGCAGCACCACCAACCCCAAGTACAGCCTGCGCTGGCAGCCGACGCGCACGCTGCTCGTGCGCGGGTCGTACGGCACGGGCTTCCTCGCGCCGAGCCTCTATCAGCTGTTCACGCCGAACATCGCCGGCTTGAGCCAGCCGGGCCTGACCGATCCGGTCCGCTGTCCGATCACCAACGACCAGACGTTCGACTGCAACGCGCAGTTCAACGTGCTGTTCGGCGGCAATCCGAACCTCAAGCCCGAGAAGTCGGAGCAGACGAGCGCCGGCGTGGTGTTCGAGCCGATACCCAACGTCTCGATGAGCGTCGACTGGTTCAAGATCAACCTGACCGACGCGATCACGAACGGCATTTCGCCGATCACGATCCTCGGCGATCTCGCGCAGTTCGGCGGCCTCGTCACGCGTGATGCGACGGGTCACATCTCGTCGATCCTGCAAACGTACATCAACCTCGGCACGGTCAAGATCGAAGGCTTCGATCTCGAAGGGCATTACCGTACGCCGACGACGAGCTGGGGCCGCATTTCGCTCGACGGCTCGGGCACCTACTACACGAAGTACGACAACCAGCAGAACGACGGCTCGTTCGTGAGCCAGATCGGCACCGCGTACCAGCAGGTGGTCACGGGCATCACGCCGCGCTGGAAGCAATACGTGTCGGCGACGTGGGATCTCGGCCCGTGGTCGGCGACGATCGCCAACACGTACCAGACGTCGTACATCGACCAGCAGACCGATCTCGACGGCAACCTGCGCAAGGTGGGCTCGCTGTCGCTGTGGGACCTGCAGGGCTCGTACACGGGCTTCAAGAACCTGAAGCTCACGCTCGGCGTGAAGAACCTGTTCGACACCAATCCGCCGGTGTCGAACCAGCAGAGCACGTTCATCGTGGGCTTCGATCCGTCGTACTACGATCCGCGTGCCCGCTTCGTCTACGGCCAGGTCAGCTATCGGTTCAAATAAGCGACGAAGAACGGCACTACGGCAGTCGATTCGCGGGGGGCTTCGGCCCCCCGTTTTTTCGCCGTTGTCCGGTGCGCCGCGCAGCGTTATCGTTCAGGCAACATGAGATCGTCGCTTGCAAAGGCATTGTCCGACGCGTTCGAGCATCACGCGCACGGACGCCTGGCCGAGGCCGAGGCGGGCTATCGCAGCGTGCTGCAAAGCGTGCCCGATCAACCGGATGCGCTGCATCGGCTCGGCCTCATCGCACACCAGGTCGGGCGCGACGAGACGGCCGTCGACCTGATCGATCGCGCGATCACGATCAACCCGGCTCATCCCACGTACTACAACGACGCCGGCATCGTGCTGCATGCGCTCGGCCGGTACGATGCGGCAGTCGCACGCTACCGCCAGGCGCTCGCCCTCGCGCACGCTTATCCGCGCGCACACAACGGGCTTGGCATTGCGCTCCACGATCAGGGCCGGTTCGACGAGGCCATCGCAAGCTTTCGCACGGCCTTGTCGCTGAAACCGGACTACGCCGATGCACAGAACAACCTCGCGAACGTGCTGCGCGAGCAGGGACGCGCCGCGGAAGCGGTGCAGATCTATCGGAAAGCCCTTGAAACCCGCGACGTGCCGGACGTCTGGTACAACCTCGCGAGCGCGCTCGGCGACCTTCGCGCATTCGACGATGCGGCACAAGCGTACGCGAGGGCGCTGAGCCGGCGGGAAACGCCGGGTGCCATCGCGGGCTTCGTCCAATCGCTCGTCGGCGCCGAACTGCGCCGCGCCGATGACGACGTGCGCCGAATGGCGCTGCGCGCACTGCTGACGCCGTGGGCGCGGCCGTCGGAGCTGTCGGCCGCGTGCATTCGCCTGGTTGCGAGCGGCACGCCGATACGCGAATGCATCGATCGCGCATGGCACGCGTGGCCGGCGCGCATCGCCTGGGCCGACTTGCTCGGCTCGGTCGATCCGGGCGTCGTCTTCGATAACGCGCTGCTTCGCGCATTGCTCGAAAGCGCGCCGGTGTGCGATCTGCCGGTGGAGCGCTTTCTCACGCTCGCACGCTTCGCGCTCCTCGATGCCGTCGCCGACGGCCGGCAATTCGCGGACCACGACCCGCTGCCGTTCTGCTGCGCCGTGGCGCGTCAGTGCTTCATCGACGACTACGTCCTGGCGTACACCGATACGGAGATCGAGCGTGCATCCGCGCTGCGCGATGCCGTTGCCGCCTCGCTCGAGCGCGGCGAGACGGTTGCGCCGGTGCACGTCGCCGTCGTCGCAGCGTACTTCCCGCTGATTTCGATGCCGCAGCGTGAAGCGATGCTCGCCCGGACGTGGCCGGAACCGCTGGACGCGCTGCTCACGCAGCAACTGCGCGAGCCATCGGAGGAGCGCGCCATCCGCGAGCGCCTTCGCCGGCTGACCGATATCGACGATCGCGTCTCCATCGGCGTGCGCCGCCAATACGAGGAGCATCCGTATCCGAGGTGGGTGCGGCTGCCCTTGCCGGCGCTGACCTTGCCGCCGGGTGCGGGTCCCGGCGGGCGCTTTCCGCGCGAGCTGCGCCAATCGGACGGGCGCGATCTCGACATACTCGTCGCGGGCTGCGGCACGGGGCAGGAGTCGATCGAGCTCGCGTACGCGTTTCCCCGCGCGCGCGTGCTCGCCATCGACTTGAGCCTTGCGAGCCTCGCGTATGCCGAGCGCAAGGCGCGCGAACTGCATGTTGCCAACCTCGAGCATGCGCAGGCGGACATCATGAACGTCGCGGCGCTCGCGCGCACATTCGACGTGATTTCGTCGGTGGGCGTCCTGCATCATCTGGCCGACCCGGTGGCCGGGTGGCGGGAACTCGTCTCGGTGCTGGCGCCCGGCGGGCATATGCTCGTGGGCCTCTACAGCGAGCGCTCGCGCGAGGACGTGCTGGCGGCGCGCGCCTTCATCGCCGCCGCGGGATACGCACCGACCGACGCGGATATCCGGCGCTGCCGCCAGGATCTGCTGGCGGCCGATCGCTCCCCACGAATCGATCGCCTCACGCGGCGCAGCGACTTTTATGTCACCGGCGAATGCCGCGACCTCCTGTTTCACGTGCAGGAGCATCGCTTCACGCTGCCCCGGATCGCGGGAGCGATCGACGCGCTCGGCTTGCGTTTCAACGGGTTCGTGCTGGAGGAGGACCTGGCGAGCCGCTACGCCGGGCAATTCCCGGACGATCCGGGCATGGAGAATCTCGGCAACTGGGATCGGCTCGAAGTGCTGCTGCCGCAGGCCTTCACCGGCATGTATATATTCTGGGTGCAGAAGGCGCGATGAGCTTCGGGGTTGCGGTCCGGGCCCTGGGACACACGGTTCGCGCCGTTCGCGTCATCCGTCCGCATCGTCCGTCATTCGAGGAGCCAGGCGTGCAAATGAATCTGCGTAATTTGGGCAACCGTTTCGTCAATCCGCTCGTCGTCGCCGTGTTCCTCGGCATCGCGCTCGCGTCGACCCCGGCGGGTGCACAGGACAGGAGTGCGGGTGCAACGGACATCCAGGCGGTCCGCGATGCGCTGAGGACCGACAAGCGCGCCTACGTCGCATCGATGCTGTCGCTGACGAACGCCGAAGCGAAGCGATTCTGGCCGATCTACGACAGCTACCAGCGGGTCATCGACGAGACCAGCCAGCGACGCGTCGTCGTTTTCAAGGATCTCGTGATGCGCGACAGCCCCACGACCAACCTCGCCGCCAAGAACCTGATGCTGGAGCTCGTGAATATCTACGACACCGAAGCGAAGGCGCACCTGCGCGTTGCGCGTCGCGTGATGCGTGCGCTGCCGGCGATCAAGGCGGCGCGCTATCTGCAGCTCGAGGACAAGATGCTCGCGGTGCGCGATTACGACGAGGCGTCGGCGGTGCCGCTGGTTCACTGAACGCAGCGCGCGCCACGCGCTTGCGTCAGCTTCGCGCGAGGTGCCGCTCGGCACCGCGCGATTGCGCAACCGGTGCGACGTGCGCCGCGCGAACCGCGACGACGTCGATCGCGGTGACAACCATGTTGCCGGCCGGCGAGCAGGTCTCGCTTTCGACACGCGTGAGCAGATCGCCCTGCGCCGCCGCGCGCTCGATTCCCGCGGGTGCGAGCACCGAGATGGCGAGTGTTGCGGCCGTCATCGCGACGGCGGCGAATGCAAACAGCGTGCGGGGCGTGCGGGGATCATAGCGGTTCATCTGCGGCTCCGTGGGGTCGATCGTGCGAACTCTGCGGTTCGATGCATCTTCGCGGCGGACCGGATTCATGATTCGAATCTCGGCACGCAAACCTTGCATGGAGCGCATCGTGACGGCGTGCGCGCGACGCGGCAACCCGGATGCGACGGAACCGCGATTTACGCGGCCGAGTGCACGATCCGCGCGACGAAGGGCGGCGCTGCATGGCGCATCCGGGTGGACTTCCTCGCCGTATTGTGTAGAATCGCGCGATTTTCCGACGTTGTCTGGCCCCGTTCCGGCGGGGCCCGGATGTTTTTCGGGTGCACCCCCAAGGGGTTTTGGGCCGCAGCTCAGCATCGCGGCGCCGGGGCCGGATGCACCTGCCAACCGTGCAGGGAACGCTGGTACGGCGCGCCTCGGGCTTTCGCGTCGCGATTCGGCACCGCGGCCGTGCGCATCGTCTGGATATCCGGAAGATCGTTGACCAACATTCGCATGGAGACAACATGTTGAAGATGAACCGTCTGGCGAACCTCGCCGCGGCCCTGATGCTTGCATTGCCGATAGCGGCGACCCCGCTCCCGGCCACCGCGCAAGCGCAAACGACGACCCCTCCGAGCGCCGCTCCGGCCGATGCACCCGCCGGCACGGCCGCACCTGCTCCGGCCGCGCCGGCCGCCACGGCCAAGGCCGCGCCGGCGACCACCGACGTGCTCGAGAATCCGTACGGCCTGGAGGCCCTGTGGAAGGGCGGCGATCTCGTCGCGCGCATCACGCTCGGCATCCTCGTGCTGATGTCGGCCGGCAGCTGGTACATCATCGTCACCAAGGTGTACGAGCAGTCGAAGATGAACCGCCAGGCGCGCGCCGCCGACCGCTCGTTCTGGAAAGCGGCGTCCGTGCAGAAGGGTGCGGTCGAGTTGCGCGAGGGAAGTCCCTACCGCTTCATTGCCGAATCGGGGCTCGAGGCAACCACGAGGCACGAGGGCCTGCTCGGCAACGTCGACATGAATACCTGGGTGAGCATGTCGATCCAGCGTGCGATCGACAACATCCAGAGCCGCACGCAGGACGGCCTCGCGTTCCTCGCCACGGTGGGTTCGACGGCGCCGTTCGTCGGCCTGTTCGGCACCGTCTGGGGCATCTATCACGCGCTCACGGCAATCGGCATCGCCGGCCAGGCGTCGATCGACAAGGTGGCCGGGCCGGTCGGCGAGGCGCTGATCATGACGGCGATCGGTCTTGCGGTCGCCGTGCCTGCGGTGCTTGGCTACAACTGGCTGATCCGCCGCAACAAGGCCGCGATGGAGCGTGTCCGCGGCTTCGGCGCCGACCTGCACGCGGTGCTGCTGTCGGCAACCCAATCGCCGGCCAGGTCCTGATCGCCAGGCGAAGGGACGTCACGCCATGGCAATGAACGTAGGGACCGCCGACGGCGACGACGACGAGGTGATGTCGACGATCAACACGACGCCGCTCGTCGACGTCATGCTGGTCCTGCTGATCATCTTCCTCATCACGGTGCCGGTCGTGCGCAACTCGATCCCGGTCGAGTTGCCGAAGGAGCGCAACGAGATCCGCGAATCGAAGCCCGAGAACATCGTGATCTCCGTCGATGCGCAGGACCACATCTACTGGAACGACCTGCGGATGGCATCGACGCAGGCGCTCGTCGACCGGCTGAAGAAGATCTCCGTGCTGTCGCCGCAGCCCGAGGTGCAGATCCGCGGCGACGGACGCGGGAACTACGAGGGTGTCGGGCGCGTGGTGTATGCGTGCCAGCGCGCGGGCATCTCGAAGGTGTCGTTCATTACCGAGCCGCCGCCGCGCGCGGCCGCGGCGAGCTGATGCGCGCCGTCGAAATCATCCGAGGATTCCTGCCATGGCGATGAACGTTGCCGCCCCCAGCCGCTCGTCCGATCCCGACGTGATGATCGACATCAACACGACGCCGCTGATCGACGTGATGCTCGTGCTGCTCGTGATGCTGATCATCACGATTCCGATCCAGCTGCATGCGGTCAATCTCAATCTGCCGATCGGCAATCCGCCGCCGCCGCTCACGCTGCCCGAAGTCGTGAAGATCGACGTCGACGACCAGAGCAAGGTGTACTGGAACGGCGAGGTGTTGCCCGATCGCGCAACGCTCGAAGCGAAGATCAGCGAAGCCGCGAAGCAGTCGGTGCAGCCCGAGGTGCATCTGCGGCCGAACAAGCTCGCGAAGTACTCGGTCGTTGCCGGCGTCATGGCCTCGGCGCAGCGGCTCGGGCTGACCAAGATCGGCATCGTGGGCAGCGAGCAGTTCGTCGAGTAGCGACGCCTACAGGAGTCGAACAGGCAAATGGATTTCGCACGGCAGCAACGCGATCCGACGCGGCACTTGATCGGAATCGCGTTCGTGATCCTCTTTCACGCGCTCGTGATCTGGGCGCTGGTGACCGGTCTCGGCCAGAAGGTGATCCAGGTCGTCAAGAAGCCGTTGACGGCGCAGATCATCGAGGAAATCAAGGCGCCGCCGCCACCGCCGCCGCCGCCCCCACCGCCGCCGAAGAAGATGATCGAGCCACCGAAGCCGGTGATCGAGCAGCCGTACGTGCCGCCGCCGGAGATACCGCCGCCGGTGATGGCGCCGCCGCCGGTCATCGCCAACGTCGCGCCGACGCCACCGCCCGTGCCGGTCGTGATTGCGCCGCCCGCGCCGCCCGTCGTGATTGCGCCGCCGGCGCCGCCCAAGCCCGCGATCCGCCAGGGCGTTTCATGCACGAAGCGCGATCCGCCGTCGTTCCCGCGCGAGGCCATCCGCGCGCACGTCGAGAAGGGTCACGTCGATGCCGTGCTGACGATCGACGAGAAGGGCAACGTCTCCGACGTGCAGATCGTCACGTCGTCGCCGCCTCGCGTGTTCGATCGCGTCGTGCGCGACACGCTGGCCGAGTGGAAGTGCGCTGGCGAAGGCGCGAAGTACAAGGCGTCCGTCGAGATCAACTTCACGTTGACCGATTGACGGCGAAGGGATGAACGTTTCGCACGCATCGATGGCGCGTGCGACAGCTTCGACGGGCGCGACAGCGCGCCCGCTGACGCTCAATCCCTGCGCAGCGCGAGCGCGGCTGCCGTCCACGTCGCGATTCCAACGGCGAGGATCGCGAACCCGAGCGTCGACAGCGAAAACGGGCGTGCTGCGAACAGCGTGAACACGTCGCGCGCGATTTCGTGCGCGGTTCCTGGGAGCATCGTCGCGACGAGCACGGCGGCGACGAGCCAGAGTCCGGCGACGATCGGCCTGCGCCACGCGGGCAGCGCGTCGAGCGCCGGCAGACGCTGCATCACGCGGGCGGTGAATCCGTCGTCGGTGACGTAGTCGGCGCGATGGTCGGCCGCCTCGCCGACGAGCAGCGCATCGAGCCAATCGGTGCTTGTTGGCGGAACCGGATTCGGCGGGGTGAGCATGGCGCTTACGTCGCTGCCGGCGGCGCCCAGGCCGCGAGCGCCGTCCGCAGCTTCTGCTTGCCGCGAAGAATGTGCGTTTTCACGGTGCCCACCGGCCAGCCCAGCACGTACGCGGCCTCTTCGTGCGACAGGTCGTTATGGTAGCACTGGACGATGGCCGCGCGCTCGGCGTCGGACAGCCGTGCAAGCGCACGCTCGAGGTCGATTTTCATCGTTGCGGCCGCCGCGTGATCGCCGCCGGCACTGCCCGGCAGCACAGCGTCGTCGGCATCTTCGTCGCTGACGTCGGCGTCGCGGTCACCAAGCAGTTCCTCGTGGCGCTTTCGCGCCTGCGCGAGCCAGCAATTGGTTGCGATGCGGTAAAGCCACGTCGAGAAGCGCGCTTCCTGGCGGAACGACTTCAGGTTGCGCCACGCGAGGACGAACGTGTCCTGCGCAAGATCGTCGGCCAGCGCGTGATTGCCCGCGGTCAGCTTGCGCAGGCATGCGCGCACCGACGACTGATGACGCTTCACGAGCTCGGCGAACGCGTGCCGGTCGTCCGCGACAACGCAGCGCGCGATCAATTGCGCGTCGGTGACGTCGTGCGTACGGAGCGCCGCGCCCATCCGTCAAGCAAATTGCGCGGGAGCGATCCGCGCGCGGGCCCGGCGCGGAGGATGCGTGGTCGCGAGCCGGTTCATGCATGGCGGTCCGCGGCACGGCGAATGGTCGAGCGGTCGCGCATCATGCTTTCCCCGGCGGAGACGCACCCGGCGGAGGCGGCGGCGCCGTGGTGCGGTCCTCGAAGAACCATAACAGGCAATAGCCGAAGCCCACGAACATCAGGATGAGCCCGACGCTGTTCGGCGTCCCGTCGTCGAGCATCGACCAGAAGCTGAGGCCGAGGCCGACCGCGGTGAGGATCACGCCCTTGCGCAGATCGGACCACACGGTGCGCCGATGCAGGTAACGCGCCTGCTCGTAGGCAGGGTTGCCCGGCGGCGGCACCGCAGCCGCCGCCACCGCGGCCGCCGTCCCGGAGGCGACCGCTTCCATCGCCGTGGCAGGCGGGACGACACCGCGCTCGGCGAGCTTCAGCATCGTCTCGTTCGCGATGCGGTTCTTGCGCAATTTGTACCAGATCAGCAGCACGATGATGAGCAGCGGGACGAGGAACAGCACCATCACGACGAGGAAGAACAGCCCCGCGATCCACGGTTGCTGCTGGACGAATTGCTCGAAGGAGTCGTACTCGCGGTCGCGGCCGAGGCCTTCGATCCGGATCTTGCCTGCGCCCTTCTGGATGAAAATGCCGTGATTGCCGATACCCGGGGCTTTCGGCGATGCCTTGTCGGCCTCGTCGGCGGCGTCGTCGGCGTCTTCGGCATCATCCGCGTCGGCCTTGTCCGGCGCGCCGGCCTTCGGCGTGGCGGGGGTCGTCGCACCCGGCGCCTGCGCTGCGGCAGCGGGCGGACGGCTTGCGGCCGAGTCGGCTTGCGCGATCGGCCCGACGCCAAGATCGGCCGCCCGCACGCTCTCCACGTGCGGCGCCATCGCGAACGCAAGGCCCAGCGCGAACGCGCCGCCGAGCACCAGCCGGCGGACGTTGTCCCCGGCGGCGTAAACGTACCGATGCTGCATGCATGCTCCCTCGAACCTGTCGCCGATTGGATGCAGCGAGGCGCGCAGGCGGATTCAGCGTTCCATGGGAAAAGGCGGCCGGATGCTTGCGGAATGCCGCGATACCCCATGCTATTATCGCCGCCGATTCCGCTTCGCGGCGCTCTTGCAAGGCGACGACGTCACGACAGGGATCCCCGGAGCCCGAATTCTCGCGTCGATGGCCGTCGTTTCACCCCTCCTGCGCAAGCCGCACCTCGCGACCGCAGGCCATTGCGCAACCCGATCGCCACGCTGGTTCGTCCGGTGCGCCGTGGCGCTGCTGGCGGCGCTGCTGCTCGTTGCCGGTCGCAGCGAGGCGCAGGATAGCGACACCGTCACGCTGAATTTCGTCAACGCCGACATCGACGCGGTCGTGAAGGCCGTCGGCGAAATCACCGGCCGCAACTTCCTGCTCGACCCGCGCGTGAAGGGCACGGTCAACATCGTATCCGCGCATCCGGTGGCGAAGTCACTGGTCTATCCGACACTGCTGTCGGCGCTGCGCATGCAGGGCTTCGCGGCGGTGGAAAGCGACGGCATCACGAAGATCGTGCCCGAAGCGGAAGCGAAGACGCAGGCGGGGCCGGTCGCGCACGGCACGGTCAACGCGAGCGGCGATCGGATCGTGACGCAGGTCATTCCGCTGCACTACGAATCGTCGGCGCAGCTCGTCACCGTGCTGCGGCCCCTCGTATCGCCGAACAACACGATCTCCGCGTACATCCCGAACAACGCGATCATCGTCACCGACTACGCCGACAACATCAAGCGCATCGACCGCATCGTCGCGTCGCTCGATCAGCCGCCGTCGGGCGAGCCGACGCTCGTGCGCGTGAAGAACGCGTCGGCGCTCGACGTGGCCGCGCTCGTCAACCGCGTGCTGACCGAGAATACCGCCGCGCCGGGCGCGCAGGTCGAGGCGCAGCAGCGTGTGTCGCTCGTCGCCGACCCGCGCTCGAACAGCATCCTGGTGCGCGCCGACAATCCCGCGCGCGGCGCTCGCGTGCGCCAGCTGATCGAGCAGCTCGATACGCCGACGCGCAACGGCGGCAACGTGTTCATCGTCTACCTGCGCAACGCCGACGCGACGCAGGTCGCCGAAACGCTGCGCGGACTGTACGGCGGCGAGCGCGGCACGCTTGCAACGCCGTCCGCCACGACGACGGCGAGCCTGCCTGCGGCGGCGGTACCCGCCGGCGTCGCGGCGACGACGACGGGCTTCGGCACGTCGAGCGCAGCGACGAGCCCGCTCGCGCCCACTGCTACGACATCGACGGGGGCCTTCTCCGCAGGCGGCGCGATGATCGAAGCCGACACGGCGAACAACGCGCTGATCATCATGGCGCCCGAGCCGGTCTACAACAACCTGCGCGCGGTGATCGAGCGACTCGATACGCGCCGCGCGCAAGTGTTCGTCGAGGCGCTGATCGTCGAGGTGTCGTCGGACAAGGCCGCCGAGTTCGGCATCCAGTGGCAGGTGCTGACGGGCGCCAATCGCAACCGCAACGGCGTGCAGGGCATCGGCGGCACGAACTTCGGCGCGCGCGGCAGCGGCCAGAACATCATCGACGCGTCGGTCAACCTGGGCTCGCTCGGGCAGGGACTGAACCTCGGCATCATCAACGGCTCGATCAGCATCCCGGGGCTCGGCGTCATCAGCAACCTCGGGCTCCTGGTGCGCGCGCTCGAGGAAGACACGACGGCGAACATCCTGTCGACGCCCACGCTGCTCACGCTCGACAACGAGGAGGCGCGCATCATCGTCGGCGAGAACGTGCCGTTCATCACCGGGCAGTACGCGACGACCGGCACCACCGCGACGATCCAGCCGTTCCAGACCATCGAGCGCCGCGACGTCGGCCTCGTGCTGCGCGTCAAGCCGCAGATCACCGAGGGCGGCACGGTGCGTCTCGGCATCTATCAGGAAGTGTCGCGGGTGCAGGAGAACTCTTCGGCCGGACCGATCCTGTCCAAGCGCGCGCTCGAGTCGTCGGTCGTCGTCGACGACCAGCAGATCGTCGTGCTGGGCGGATTGATCCAGGACACGATGAACGACGGCACGCAGAAGCTTCCGTATGCGGGCGACGTTCCGTTCGTCGGATCGCTGTTCCGCTACGACAACCGGTCGCGCGTGAAGACGAACCTGATGATCTTCCTGAAGCCGACGATCGTGCGCGGCACGCACGACGGCCAGCAGATCACGACCGAGCGGTACGACTACCTGCGCGGCCAGCAGATCCAGACGTCGCCCGATCCGCGCTGGTTCTGGAAGGACCCGAGCGTGCCCGAGCTGCCGCCGCAGGGCGCGATGCCCGGAACACCGCAGGGCACGACGGGCGGCATGCCGCGGCCGGTACAGGATGGCGAGCCTGCCCGCGGCCGCTGAACAGGCGACGATTCGCATTCCGTACGCGTTCGCGCGCACGCACGGGGTGCTCGCGTGGCGCGACGAAGGCGAGGCGATCGTCGTGCTGCTGCGCAGCGACGCGTCTGCCGATGCGATCGCCGAGCTTCGCCGCGTGCTCGATCGTCCGCTCGTCACGCGGCCGGTCGACGCCGACGTGTTCGCCGCGGAGCTCGCCCGTGCCTACAACCAGGCGGGTGCCGCCGTCGCGATGAGCGAAAGCCTCGCGAACGAGGCGGACCTCTCGCGCCTGATGCAGGAAATGCCGGCGAGCGACGATCTGCTCGACGGCAGTGCGCAGGCGCCGGTGATCCGCATGATCAACGCGCTGCTGCTGCAGGCGTTGCGCGAGCGCGCTTCCGATCTGCATTTCGAGCCGTACGAAGCGCGCGCCGTCGTGCGCTTCCGTATCGACGGCATGTTGCGCGACGCCATCGAGCCGCCGCGCGCGCTGCATGGCGCGCTGGTGTCGCGCGTCAAGATCATGGCCGGGCTCGACATCGCCGAGAAGCGCCTTCCGCAGGACGGGCGCATCGCGTTGAAGCTCGGCGACCGGCAGGTCGACGTGCGCGTGTCGACGCTGCCCACCGGCGCGGGAGAACGTGTCGTGCTGCGCCTGCTCGACCAGGAATCGGCGCGCCTCGACCTTGCGACGCTCGGCATGAGCCGCGACACGCTCGACACGCTCGACCGGCTGATCCGCGAGCCGCACGGAATCCTGCTCGTGACCGGCCCGACCGGCTCGGGCAAGACGACGACGCTTTACGCCGCGCTGTCGCGACTGCCGCGCAACACCACGAACATGATGACCGTCGAGGACCCGATCGAGTACGCGCTCGACGGCGTGGCGCAGACGCAGGTGAATGCGCGGATCGACCTCACGTTCGCCCGCGCGCTGCGCTCGATCCTGCGCCAGGATCCCGACGTGATCATGATCGGCGAGATTCGCGATCTCGAGACCGCGCAGATCGCCGTGCAAGCCTCGCTCACCGGCCACCTCGTGCTTGCGACGCTGCACACGAACGATGCCGCCAGCGCGATCACCCGCCTTGCCGACATGGGCGTCGAGCCGTACCTGCTCGCATCGAGCCTCCTCGGCGTGCTCGCGCAACGGCTCGTGCGGACGCTGTGCCCGGTGTGCCGTGTCTGCACAGCGCCGAGCGACGGCGAAGGCCGGCTGCTCGGCGATCTCGGTTTGCCGGCGACGCAGCCGGTCTTCAGCGCGGACGGCTGCGACGCGTGCAACCAGACCGGATTTACCGGCCGCACCGGCGTCTACGAGCTGCTGCGCATCGACGACGCGCTGCGCCGGCTGATCCACGACGGCGCGGGCGAGCTCGCGCTGCGCGACGCGGCGCTTCGGGCCGGCATGCGGCGTCTTCGCGACGACGGCGCGCGCTGGATCGCCGAAGGCCGCACGTCGCTCGCGGAACTTGCGCGCGTCACGCGCGAGTCCTAGGCTCGCGTCCGCACCCGATGGGCGCCTGGCGTTACGAAGCCGTCGACGCGCAGGGCCGGCTGCGCCAGGGACGCGTCGACGCCGACGACGTGCGCGGCGTGCTCGAGCGTCTTCGCGCCGACGGGCTCACGCCGACGGCGATCGACGCTGCGGCCGCGCGCGACGGCCCGCTTTCGCGCGCGCGCCTGCCGGCCGCTGCGATCGCGCTCCTGACGCAGCAGCTGGCCACGCTCGTGCAATCGGGAATGCCGCTCGACCAATCGCTCGTCGCGGTCGCGGAGCAGGCCGACGACGCGTCGGTCGCGAAGCTGCTGCAATCGCTCCGCGCGCACGTGATGTCCGGCGAATCGCTGCCGGCCGCGATGAGCCGCTACCCGCGCACGTTCTCGCCGCTGTACCGCGGGCTGATCGCCGCCGGCACCGAGACGGGACGCCTGCCCGATGTGCTGGCCCGGCTCGCCGCGTATCTCGACGCACGGCTCGCGCTGCGCCAGAAGTTCATCGTCGCGCTGATTTATCCTGCGCTGGTGACGATCATCGCGCTCGGTGTCATCGCCGTGCTCGTCACCTACGTCGTGCCCCAGGTCGTGTCGGTGTACCAGCAGAGCCGCCAGACGCTCCCGCTGCTGACGCAGGCACTGATCGGCGTCAGCGGATTCTTTCGCGCGACCGGCGCCGCGTGGCTTGCCGTCGCGATCTGCGCCGCGGCCGCGGCAGCCGCCGCGTTGCGCCGTGAGCCGTCGCGTGCGCGCATCCATGCAACGCTGTTGCGAGTGCCCGGCGTCGGGCGCCTCATGGCCAGCCTCGACACCGCCCGCTACGCGAGCACGCTCGCCATCCTCGTCGGCAGTGGCGCGCCGCTCTTGCGCTCGCTCGATGCGGCAGCGAATGTGGTGCGGATGATTCCGCTCGTGCGCGCCGCACGTGAAGCCGCGTCGCTGGTGCGCGAAGGCGTGTCGCTGTCGCGTGCATTGAAGGAACAGAAAGCGTTTCCGCCGGTCCTGATTCATCTGATCGCCAACGGCGAGCAAAGCGGTGCGCTCGCGCCGATGCTCGAGCGCGCGGCGCAGGAACTCGAGCGCGAGGCGGAGCGGCGCCTCGCCTGGATCGCCGCGCTGATCCAGCCGACGCTGATCGTCGCGATGGGGGCGATCGTTCTCGTGCTGGTGCTTGCGGTGATGCTGCCGATCGTGACGATGAATCAGCTCGTCCGGTAGTAACGACGATTGCGGAGCGGAGAAACGATGCAGGATCGCAGGCAGGTTCGCTCACCGATAGGCGATCGCGCGCGTTTGATCGCGATCGCGCTTCTTGGATTCGCGATCGCCGCAGCGGCCGCCGAATTGCCCGCGCGATTCGACCCGTCGCGCGATGCGGCCGCCGACGTTGCCGAGGCCATCGCGCTCGCGAATGCGCAAGGCAAGCACGTCATCGTCGACGTGGGCGGCGAATGGTGCTCGTGGTGCCACATCCTCGATCGCTTCATCGCCGGCAACCCCGACGTTCGCTCGCTGATCGACGCGAAGTACATCTGGGTCAAGGTGAATTTCTCCAAGGAGAACCGCAACGAGGCGCTGCTCGCGCGCTGGCCGAAGGTGGCCGGGTATCCGCACCTTTTCGTGCTCGACGCGAATGGGCGCCTCCTGCATTCGCAGGACACGGGCCGGCTCGAATCGGGAAACGGCTACGACCGGCGCAAGTTCGTCGCGATGCTGCAACGCTGGGCTCCGCCGGGCGCGAGCACGCGTATCTGAGGCCGCGCAGCGAGGCGCCGCGACAGGCATCACGGAAGCTACCAGCGCAGCAGGCGCTCGCCGGCGAGGGCGCCGATCGCCGCCGGGATCAGCATCCCGGCGACGTACCACGTGCCGAGGAACGGCGCGCCGAGTTCCGGGCAATGGATCGAGTAGACGAGTGCGCCGAGCGCGCCCGACGCAAGTCCGGCCATGGCGCCCGCGCGTCTCGGCTGCGTCGGCGCCATGCGCCTCATCGCCCACGCGATCGCGGCGAACACCGGAAGGGACAGGCCTGCGATCAGCCACGGACAGGACGTCCATGTGCCGCCGAGGACGAGCGCGCTTCGTGCCTGCGGTGGGCTTTGCGCGAGCGCCGTGGCGCCGATGATCCACATGCCGGCGACGACGATCCCGATCGCCTGGGCAATCCCGCGAATGCGCCGCGCGGGGACCGCGGCGCGATAGGCACCGGCCACCGCAAGGGCTGCAATCGCGGCGACGAACGCGAGCTTCACCCAGTACATGGGCAGCGCAACCGCCGAAGCGAGATCATGCCGCGGGCCGAGCGTGACCCCCATGAGCACGGCCGTGCAGGCGGTTCCGGCGGCAAGGGCTTTGCCATAGTCCCACACAAGTTCACCGCGCTCGATCGCACGCGGACTGCTGGCCAGCATGTCGATCAGGTCGGCCGTTTTCATCCGAGGGTTCCGATCATCGCGGCCAGTGCCTTCAGCCCGCGATGGATGCCGGTCTTGACGGCGGAAATGGACATGCCGGTGACGCTTGCCGCCTCGGCCACGGTCAATCCCTCGAGCTTCACGTGGACGATCGGCAGCCGCTGCCGCTCGGGCAGGCGGCCGAGCAGCCGGCGAACGTCGCGGCGCGCATCGGTTGCGTCATTCGTCGCCGATGCGGCGACGTCCACGACGTGGTCGAGCTCGCCGCTCGCGACCTCCCGGCGTCCGCGTGCGCGCAGATGATCGGTGAGCTTGTAGCGCGCGATCGCGTATATCCATGGCGTCAGCGGTTGCGAAGGGTCGTAAGTATGGCGCTTGTCGTGCACGGCGAGCAGGCACTCCTGCACGAGGTCCTCGACGTCGTCGGGGCGGCTGCGCAATCGCTCCCGCAGGAAGCGGCGCAGTTGCACGGCAAGCTCGTCCAGAAACGCGCGATAGGCCGTTGCGTCACCCGCGAGCGCTGCCACCATTCGCGCGCGCAGCCGCGCTTCGGTCGCGTCGAGCCTCGTCTTGCTTGCAGTTCGCAGCATCGCGTCGTCCGGTTACGGCAATCGGCGAGCATCGCTTCCGTGGCGGACAAGATTATCCCGGCCGGTGTAACCGCCGGGCGCCCGACGACGAATTGACCGTCGGGCCAGTGGCTCGCTTCGCGCCGCGCTCACCCTCGATTCGTCAGCCGGGGCGCGAACACCTTACAACCAGCCAGGAGTTGAACGATGCGCACCAGAAGCAAACTCGCCGCCGCGGCGCTTTCGATCGGATTGGCGCTGCAGGTCGGCATGGCCGGCGCCATGGACGACATGAAGAAGGACACGATGGGCAAGGAAAGCGCGGGCGCCATGAAGAAGGATGCGATGGCCGGCGACTGCGCGGGCAAGGACGCCATGGGCAAGGATGCCATGTCCGGCGACGCAATGAAAAAGGAGCCGGCGGGTCATGGCGGAACGGGCAAGGATGCGATGAAGATGTCCGCAAACGACAAGGACTGCATGCAGGACGGCATGCACAAGGACGCGAAGGGCGCGATGAAGGGCGATGCGATGAAGGGCGATGCGATGAAGGGCGATGCGATGAAGAAATAGCTCGACGCGCGGCGGCGGCACGGCCGCCGCGCTGCGCGTCAAGCCGGGGGTTGCGCTGCCGCTTCGCGCTGGCGCGCGAGCGCCCAC
>Ga0207674_10000226_pt1 | contig 70605 bp, 64 predicted proteins | sample KBSCornC72_FD_184303 | JGI IMG/M metagenome (GOLD analysis project Ga0207674, IMG submission 184303) | Corn rhizosphere microbial communities from Kellogg Biological Station, Michigan, USA - KBS Corn C7-2 (SPAdes) (version 2) | ecosystem: Host-associated > Plants > Roots > Rhizosphere > Soil ...
CAGTGCGGTCGATCATGCCACTCAGCGTGCTTGGCATGGCAGCAGCACAAGCTGAGCCACCACCGGATGGCGGAAGAGTGAAGTCTTCGTTGTACTTATAGGTCGTGAAGGTCTGATCCGGATACGTCACTTTATCCAGGAAATACATCGTGGCTTGCTGCGGGCTGCTTCCCGGCCCTGCTGCCGACCAGCCAGCTACTGGGAATGAGGCGTTGTGGTAGCTGTAGGACCACGTGCGACCCGCATTGTCTGTAATCTGCGACACGTTATTGTCGCTGTTGTACTGGAAGGTCAGGTATCGGCCATTTGGCGAGATGATCTGCTGGATCAGGCCGCTAGTGCGGATGATGCGTGTGCGATTGTCGAAGCGGTCGCGAATCTCATACAAGCCGCTGTAGATATCGAAGTAGTAGCGCGTGCCATTGGGCATGCCCAGCACGTAGCAAAAGGACATACCGCTCTGGTCACACAAGGTGGCTCCCACCGGTGCGTCCAGGGTTGCACCGGTGAACCCCGCTACGTTGCCGCTGTAAACCCAGGTGCCGTCGCTCCCCGGATTGGAGTCAATCTGCGTAAAGGGGGCAAGCCAGTTGCCATCGGGCAGTCGTACGCCCGGATTGGCCCAAACGCCATTGACGTACATGTCGTAATTGGAGCGCCAACTGCCGAAACTACGGGAGTCCTGCGTCGTTGAGGCATCCATCAGGGCCGAGTGACCGACCCCGTGCCACTGACGCGTCAGATTGATGGGCATCACGTCATTGATCGCGACGTCGGTATGGTTCTCAACCAGCGTGCCGCTAAGCAGATCCACCGGGTCGCCGCAGCAAGGGCCGCCGGGCTTGGCCGCGTTCGGGTCGCCCGGATGCTGAGTACCCATACTCCAGCTGCCCGAAGTCAGCGCCGTGAGGCGCACGCCACTTTCGGCCTTGAGTTGAGTACCGTCCGGCGTGATCTGCCCTTTGCCGTAAGTACGCCAGCCATCCACCGGCGAGTAGGCAATGAAATCGGCCGGATAGCCCGGCTTGACCCGGCCATAGTTGGGGTACGTCAGGGTGATGCCCTGCGGGATATCAGCGTGCACGTTCTGCACGACCGCGCCGCCCGGCTGCAGGCTGAAATACACCGGGAAATTGACGGGCGTCGGATAAGGCGCGCGATCGGTGGGCATTGGCACGATCGCGAGCTCGGTCACGATCTTGCCGTTGTGGTCGCGGAACACCGTACCTGCCGGGATATGTACTTCCAAGCCAGGCATGTCCGGATGCGTGACCACCATATCCAGGGTGGTGGGTGACGGCACCTCGATGCGATCCCGGTCGAGAATGCGCGGAAGATACATGCGATAAGGCAGGCGTACTTCGCCTCCATCGACGTCGATACCAACCTCGAACTGCCCGTAACGATGGCTAGCGTCGCCAGCGCCGCGGCCATCGACGAAAAGCGACTGATGTCCGTGCGGCACGCCGCTCAACAGAAAGCCGCCCTGCTCGTCCGTGTAGGCATAGGCCTTGCCCACGGATACGCGCACACGTGCAATGGGACGGCCGTCCACCAGGCGCACTTGCCCCGCAACTACGGATTCAGTGGCAGCCGCCGCCTTTGCCTGGGTTTTCCTGTCGTGAACAAGCGCGGCCACCCGTTCCTCAGGCGCCATGTCCGGCCGATTCACACGCCAATGGCCGCCATCCGGGCCACCTGCATTGTCCTGGCCGGGGTACCACGCCCCATCGTCGAAGTAGCTCTTGTCCCTGCAGAGCCGCGGTCTGCGGAGCACCTCGGGACGGCAGGCACGCAGTGACGCGGTGTGGCCGAGCTTATCCATGCCGGTGCTGCGGTAGTAGGTGATGCCGGAAGCGACATCCGACACACCGCCATGGCCCGCATCCGCTGGCGCCGTTGTGTTGATCGCGCTGCCAGCTCGCTGACCAGCCGCATCCTGCGCGCGAGCGCCGAGCGCCGCGGTGGTGAACTTGAAGGTGGTAAAGGGCAGCACATGTCCCTTCCCGTCCTTCACACCAGACAGAACGACCGTGTAGTGCGTAGCCGGCAACAGGTCCTCATCGGGGGTGACAAACGCCAGACGCCCATCCTGTACCCCCGCAATGCTCGCCCCCACGGGACCGGCGGGTCCGATCAGCGAAACGTTGGCGGCGGACACGGAGGCGTTCTCGACGGGGATGCTGAAGCGGACCCCCACCAGCGCATCCGGAGCGACGGCATCCTGATCCGAGTCGGGATGTGTCGCGACGACCTTCAGGGCGGCCTCGTCCGCGCGCGAATCGGCCTTGGCCTCAAATCGCCAGGTCGCGGGATCGAAGCTCTGAATTCCGGCGATCGGATGGCGCTGCTCATCCCAGCCGCCCGAGAAAACGACGGTGCCGTCACCGCGCAGCGTCGTGTGCTGGCCGTAGCGAGGCCCGAACGGCACCCCCAACGCCTGTCCTTTGCCAGAACGCGGGTCCCACAGCGTCGCTTGCTCAAGGTAACGATTCGAGGCGCTCCATCCACCGGTGATCAGCACCTGTCCATCGCTCAGCACCGTGATGGCCTGCCCCACCCCGGCAGGCAACGCGGGAAGCTCGGCTGGCTCAAAGCGTTGGGTGTGTGGATCGAACCACAAGCCATTGCGGAGCAGTTTTCCGCTCACATCCGCGCCGCCCCAGATCAATACCCGTCCGTCAGGGAGCGCCGCCACAGTCGCACCAACCCTGCGTTCGGGCAACGGCACTTTCTGATCGCCGACCATGCCGTTTGAACGAAGCATCAGTTGCTTCGCATCCATCGTCATCGCTCGCCCATCGGGCAAGGTCAGCGGCCGCATCTCCAAATCGCCCAATGCCGTCAACGTATCCATCGATACGTCAGCATTCAGCGCGATGGTTTGCTGCGCCGACAGGATGGAGGCCAGGCTCACACCGGACAGAGCGACAAGCCCCCAGCCCAGCGCGGTGATATGGAAACGGTCCTTGATTCCAGACATGGTCGATCCTTGGATGTGAGATGCACCGCGCTACGCGCGCGGCACCCTGCCGCCATTGCGATGCTGCTACTGCGCTATTGCACGGTCACGTTCATGGTTGCCGTCACGCCGTAGTAAGGCGAGAGGACGACCGTATAGGTGCCCGTCTGCGACATATTCTGCAGGCTGACCGTGCCGCCATTGGGACCGCCACTGGGCGTAGTGTTCTGCCAACCCGAGCCGTCCGGACGACTCACATAGACGCTAAGGTTCTGCCCGGTGGGCGCTGTTACGTAGCTGCCGATGGTGAGCACCTTGCTCTGACCCGCGGTACCGCTGAAAGTCAGACGCGCCGCCTGTCCAATACGCGTCACGCTCACAGGTTGTGCAACGCCCACAACGAGGCTGGCGGTCACGTCGTGGCTGAGCGTGGTCGTGCAATTGAATGAGTCCTTCCCCGAAGCGCTACCAATGACCACCACGTAGTTGCCCGCCGCAAGGTTCCACAACGATGCACGTGCGGTACCCGTCGTACTTGAAGTGGCGAGCGTGGTGCTCGCGACCGAGCTGCCGCTGGCATTGTAGACATTCACGGTGATGCTCGAACCGGTGACGCTCATGCTCAGACCACTCAGGCCGAGCTCAAGGTTCTCCCCCGCCGCCGCCGTGAAGGTGTAGTAGATACTCTGTCCGTAGTTGCCCCCCAAGGTCTTGGTATCGCCATCGGCCACGATGGCGCCCCCCAGTGGTGGCAGCAACGTCAGTTGAAGCGACGCGGGCAAGCCATAGTCCTGACCCACCACCACCGTATAGGTGCCCGTGACTGGCAGGTTTCGCAGATTGATCGTCTGTGTGGAGGTCACCGTGCTTGACTGCCACTGACTACCGTTGGGCTGATAGATCGTGACGGTCACGCTGTTGCCGGAAGGCGTCGTGCTGAGGCTACTCACCGCCAAGGCGAGGTTCTGCCCCGCCGTCGCGTTCAGGGTAAGCCGTTCGTTTCTGCCCGGCTGCGAAAGATCGAGCGACAGCGCCTGATTGAGCGTCAGCGTGCCAGTGACGTCCCGCGTCAGCGTTCCGGACACTGTGAACGCACATCCCGACACCACGATTTGATAATTCCCACCGGCGAGACCCCACAAGTGCATGCGGAAGCCCTTGCCGGGATTGGAGGAATACCAGGTGCCGCTCCCGACGTTATTGCCATTGGCATCGTACGCAGCCACTCCCAGCGAGGTGCAACCGGTGGCGGTGACATTGCTTAAGGCGAATTCGAAGTTGTCGCCTGCGGAAGCGGTGAAAGAGTAATAAGCGTTCTGACCAGCGAAGGTCGAGAGCGCCTGCGTCGGACCATCAGGTGCCAAGGTCGCGGCCGCGCCGGCGGACAGCAGAATCTGCGCGGTGGCGGGGAGACCGTAGTCTGGCTGAACCAGCACGGTGTAATTCCCTGTCTCGGGAACGTTCGGCACGTTCATCACGCCCGATTGCTTCAGGCCGGCGCTCGTCAAGCTCGTGCCATCCGGCTTGAGCACGGTCACCGTCACGTTACCGCCCGTCGGCGTGGTGACCGGGTTGGTGATCGACAGCGTATACGTCTGCCCCGCCGTGCCGGCGAACCCGAGGCGAATGGATTGGCCCGGCCGCGTCAAGCTGACCGATTGGGCCTGTCCCTGCGCCAGAGTGGCCACCAGATCACGCGTCAGGGTGATCTGATAACTCATGGTCGATGAGCTATCCGGACTGACGATGACCGAGTAGCGCCCACCGGAAAGATTGGACAGACCGAGGCGACAGCTCGATGCGGGATTGACCTGCTCGCACGTAATGTTCGACGCGACCAGGTTACCCTTCGGGTCGTACACCCTCGTGTTCGACGACGTATAGGAGCCGGCGGAATTTTTGATGCCATTCAACGCCAACTCAAGGTTGTCCCCGGAGGCGGCGGAGAAGGTGTAGTAGGCATTGACGCCAGGTCCAGCGGTGGTCGACAGGCTCGGACCGTCGATCACCAGCTCGCCACCCGGCTGTCTGGTGAGCTGGAAGGACACGTTCTCTGTCGTGCTCGACGTCGGCCCCACCGTGACCAAATAGTCCGCATCGGTCTTCAGCGCCGGCATGTTCAACGTCGTCGCGGCCGATTTCGTCGCGGTGACCACCTGAGTCCCGCTGGCATCGTTGACGGAGACCGCCACGTTCTGACCTTGGGGCGTGGTGGCCACGGCAGGCACCTGCAATACCAGCCCAGGGACGGCCTTGAAGAGCAACCGCTTCGACTGGCTATTGATGGTCGTGGCCACCACCGTGACGTTCGGATCGTCCACCGTCAAAGGAACGGCGGCCTCCAATCCCATAGTCAGGTTCGCCGCCGATGCAGCGCCGCCCGAGCCACTGCCCTTGACATAAACACTATACGTTCCGGCCCTGCGCAACTTTGGCAGATGCACGGTGGGCGATGAGGTCGACATCGTGCCAGACACCAATAGCTGGTTGTTGGTGTCGTAGACGCTGTAGGACAGCGTAGTCGCTACGCTTAGCGCATTGAGCTGGAGAGTCAACCAGGCATTGCCCCGGGTATCGCCTGCGTCGAACAGCAGGACGCCATACTTGGCGGATGGCACGGATAGCGCCTGTGCGCCACCTAACGGAAGACGGGCGGTTACTGCGACATTGGCGGCGCCGACGCTGCTGGGAACCACCACCAGATCCGTGGCGCTCGTTGCCGTGCCGAAAGCTGTCTGTACAACGACACGCCCAGAGCCGGAGCTCGCGGGTGCCGCGAACACGATGCTGCCGTCATTGATGGAGGTTGTCGCCACCGGCTGCGCATTCAAGGTGACATTGGTCTGCCCTGCTACGGGGGCCAGGTGCTGGCCCAGCACGGTCACCGCGGTCCCTGCAGCCACGATGGGCGGCGTCACCGAGGTGATAACGGGCGGCAAGCCACTTCCGTCCACGATGAAGGAGTCGATACTGGTCGCTGTGTTGCTGCCGACCGTGACCGAGATCGGGCCGGTCGTCGCACCGGCCGGCACTTGAGTGACCAGCGTCGTCGCCGTGGCTGAAAGCACCGTCGCCGCGGTGCCATTGAAGCTGAGGCTGTTCGCCGATGCCGTGGTACTAAAGCCTTGGCCGCTGACGGTCACGGTTAGACCTGGGGCACCATGGTTGGGGGCGAATGCGAAGATACGCAGCTGGCCGGCCGCAACATCCAGCACCTGCTGCAAGTTGCCCATATTGTCGTACACGTACTGGCTGCCGCTGCCATCGGCCATGACGGCCGCCACGAGGCGCCCGCTACCGTCATAGGTGTATGACTGCGCAAACGCTGGGCTGCTGCTAAGCGCGCACAGAAGGACGGCTAACAGTCCATATCCTCGTAGAAGCCACTTGCTGCGCCAGTCGTTCTTTAAACGCCGCGCACGCGCATACGCCAAACTGCGTCCGCCATCCCTGAGCATCGGCCTGACCCTTGCGGTTGTCGATGTTCGGCACGAGCAATCTCGTGCCGTCACTGTTCCTTGTGCCTCGTATACTCCTACGTGACCCTCGCGCCTTTCAATCAGCAAGATTTTACGAAAAGGCCGACATACACCAGGAGTTCGTCGACGTGAAGGATTCACACGGGCAAAAACTATCTGCACGCCTTGCCATCGCCCTATTGGTTTTAGGCGGATCGCTCATCGCCTTGCATGCCACCACGGCCCCCACGCCATCACCGAATCAAGCGCCGCTAGTTGCCCTGGGCAAGCAACTGTTCTTTGACGTCCGCCTGAGCGCCGACGGGAAAGCCAGCTGCGCCAGCTGCCATCAACCGGAGCACGCCTATACGGATAACCAGCCCGTGGCACGGGGCGTGTTTGGCCTCACCGGCACGCGAAATACACCGAGCCTCTTGAACGTGCCCGAAGCCAGTGCGCTGTTCTGGGACGGTCGCCGCGAAAAGCTGGAAGAAGCCGTTCTCGATCCGCTGGCGCATCCCCGCGAGCTGGCTTTTGGCGACGATGCGAAGCTCGCGGCACTCATGCAATCGATGGCCTACCGCAAGCCTATGCACGATGTGTTTGGGGACAAGCCGGATGCGTCCGGATGGCGAGCGAGAGTTGGTCTGGCGCTAGCCGCTTATGTCCGAAACCTGCCGCATCCTGCTAGCGCGTTCGATCAATATCGCGCCACGCATAATCCCTCGGCCATGAGCCACGAAGCGCACGAAGGACTGCGCATCTTCAGTGGCAAAGCCGGTTGCGCATCCTGCCACCAGATCGAGGGCCCATCCCCTTCATTCAGTGACCATCGATTTCATGCCACCGGCACGGGGTTGCAGAAGGTGGCCAGCCGTCTGCCGACGTTGGCCATGCAAGCCGCTGCGATCGCCACGGATGGCGGGACCGTGGGGCGGGAAATCGCATCGCATGGCGATCTAGCGGCTACCGGCCGCTTCATGGTGACGCACCAACCCGCCGATGTCGGACTTTTCCGCACACCTTCACTGCGCTACGTCGCGCAGACGGCGCCGTACATGCATGACGGCAGTGTCGCCACACTCGCAGATGCCGTGGACCAGGAGGTGTATTGGCGCGGCCTCTCCAGCGGGCATCCCGTATCGCTGACCGTATCCGAGCGCCGCGCTCTTATCGCCTTTTTGCAGGCACTGTCCCCTGAGTCACCCGCGATCAGACCAACCTTAGCTCCATCCGCTAGCCCTTGACCGGAGCCAGCACTTTCAGGCGCAACTCTGCGCCGGCAGCATGCACCGCGCCCTTCGCTTTTTCGGCTCCGGCTGCCGAGCCGATATAGAGCACGGCTAATTGAGGTATCGAGCGAGGAGGAACGTTATCGAAAGCGGCCACGAGGACTTCTGCTGTGCGGTCTGGATCAGCCCCCGTCACAACGACCATATTTCCGGGAACGGCCGTCTGGTCGAGCAGGCTATGGATGGCTGAGACAATGTTCCTACGCTCCTCGACTGCCACTGCAGCATCTCCCACGGGAACGATGAACGTATACGGGTGCGTGTCCGGATCATGCGTCTCCGTCAGAATGACCTTTCCCGCAAACGCACGCCAAGCAGGCAGGTCGTCTGAGCGCGACGGGGCCACCAAATCATCCGGAACTGATCTGGGAGTAGCGTCAACCGCCGGATCCGCCGGGTGGCTACAACCCATTAGCAAGGAAGCCAATACCCATGGACCGAGAATATTCAAGATCTTCATCGAAGGACTTCCTGTCTAACGGCCCCATCAGACTATCCGCTCATCACTACGGCTCGCAACGCAAACCGTACTCAAATGAGACGCTAGAGCAGATCGCGCACGTCGCCCGGACCGAGAAGGTCAAGACCGTTATGGTCGAATCGAACTTCGGCGACGGCATGTTCGTGAAGCTGCCGGAGCCCGTGCTTCGCCGGATATATCCCTGCGCCATTGAGGAGGTCCGCAGCAACGGACAGAAGGAACGTCGCATCAGCGACACCCTGGAGCCGGTTATGAACCAGCACAGGCTTGTGGTGAATTCCGCACTACTCCGTGCGGATCAGAAGGACGACTCGCAGTACCAGTTGTTCTATCAGCTCACCCACATCACCCGGGACCGCGGCGCACTGCGTCACGACGACCGGCTGGATGCCTTGGCGCTGGCGGTGAGGTTCTGGACCGACTACCTGGACCGCGATGTCACCCGAGAGGAGGACAGGCGGGCCGAGAAGTTATTCGAAATAGAGCTGCGGAAGTTCGAGGAATCGGTGTTTGGTTACAGCCGACCTCGGGAGAACTACTACGACAATTATTGAAAGAAGTGGTCTTGGATGACCTTTGCGACGTATCCGACGACGGCGCTTCCTGCCGTCGTCAATGCACTGACTCGCTTCCAGAACCTACCACTGACATGCTCTTGAACGTCAGAGTCCATCTGGATTTCAAGTCGTTTCCGAATGTCCACGAACCCCGCACTGAGGCGCTCATTCAAGTCTTGCTGGATGGCTGCGTTGGCTACGAAAGGGTTTCCCGTGTAACGCTGAAGCTCCCGCAAGCACCCGCCAAGTACATGCATCACAGATGCAGAAGCAGCATCGCGCAAGGCTTGTGTGGACTGCCTATGGCTATGCCATGGCATTTTATGCTTGATGAGCCAACGCCCTTTCTCGGCGCAAAAATCCGAAAACTCCCGCCCAACTTGAAGCAACGCTTCAACGAGTTCACCGAAAGACTGTGGCTGTTGGGCTTGAGAGTTACGGATCGCCTTTAGGGCTTCCCTCCGAAGTTCCCGCATCAGCTCGTCCTGGCGTTGCTGGATCGCGCTCAATGCAACATCGTATGCACGCATATGATTCCCCCAATCCATGGAGCAAATATATCGTACCAACTCACTCCGCGCCTCGAAGCTTTCCTCGTGAAAGCCGAAGGGGGAGCGCTTGACCGCCTACCGTGACCAGGCGGGCATCTTGACCATCGGCGTCGGCCATACCGGCCCCGAGGTCAAACCTGGGATGACCATCTCCCGCGTGGAGTCCCGCCGGCTGCTGGCCCAAGACGTCCACTCCCAGGCTGTGCGGATGTCGCATTGGTCAACACCCAAGGGCCGCTATCGTCTGAGCGGTGTTACGCGCGGCGACTTAGGATTGATGGTGAAGAAACCTCTCCACAGCCTCATATCCGTAATATCCAAGCAACCCCACTTTTCGCACCTTGTCTACCTCACCGGCTACGGTGGAGACCTTTCTCCACAAACCGCAGAGTTGCTCGTAGACCGATTGCTCGGCATTACTGGGGCTGGCATTTGCACCGCCTCTCTTCTGGTATTCCCCAACCATAAATAAGTCGCCCAATGCATCGCGAAGAGAGTCTGCGAATGCCCTGATCCCCCATATGGGATACGCATCGATCGCCCGTCGCAACAACCGAATGTGGCGTTTTAGAACATCATCTAAGTACGCTCCTATCGAAGCATCTTTAGCCAATGATTCAAGAGATGTAAGAAGCTGTTCGAGCATCTCTAAGTTCTCTTTCGAGATGGCGACTTCTTCATCTGGCAAGTACAAGCTGTGGGAGAAAAGCGTCGCCAGGACATCCGGCGTTATACGCTGCTGGACACTGCCTGGTTGCGCAGCCAATAGGGTCATCGATCCTGCGTGCCACACCGCGTTGTGAATGGGTGCATACGCTTTTTCTGGCTGCTTTCTGTCGTCACGCAAGTACGCGACCAACGCTTCTGCTTCCGCACTCAGCCAAATGAGCCGCTGAGCAACCTCCATCTGCACATTGGCGTACTTCGACGCATCAATTTGAAATACATCTACCCATAGGTCAGTGACAGTTCTCTTTCCTGCTGCGCTGGCTGCTGCTTGCAGAATGGAGTGCAGCCGCGCTGCCGAGTTCTTCATTTCCATAAGTCCCCTTTATCTAGCCGCCATCCCAAGGCGCCCCTCAACCGACGATACCACCGGCCGTCCCAAAGGCGGCTTTTTCATGTCCGCAGTCCACCAAAGGAGACCCACCATGCCTCGTAAGTCCAGTGCCAGAACCACCACCACCAACCTCTACGCCATCCAGTTCGAGCAAGAGGGCGGCCGCTGGTGCGAATCCGTCCGAGCCGGTGAGCTGTACGACGCCGAGTTGTGGGCGAACGGCCAGGCCCGCCTGTGCAACCTGCGCGTCGTCGTCACTCTCCCCCTGAATCCGGAGGTCTGAACATGGGATTCAGTACACGCAACCGAGTCCGTCGAGATAACTTGCGGAAGTGCGCGGTCCACTTGCGACCCAAAGCGTCCCCTGGGCTGCGCAGTTACCCCCGCCGCACCCGCGCACCCTTCGGAGGCCGATTTCGACGAGCTTGTCCACAAGCCGCACGCCGCTAGACGCAACGTGCCAGTGGTGAACATCACCTAGTTCGTGCGACGCGATTTGACGCAGCAACACGGCAGAAACCGGCGATGCCATGGGAACAGGTGGAGGTCGCAAGGCGCCCTGCCCCGTCGGCCTCAGACGTGAGGGATGCCGTCAGACTGGATGAATCCGATGCGATCCAGGGCGATCTTCAACGCGTTGCGATCCGCCCAGATGTCCGGCGTCAAGGCGAGGAAGGCCATGAGGCGAGCTTTGATGGTTGTGTGGGCCTGCGCGAAGGCTGCCCGCTTCTCGGCGTCACTCCCTTCCACCGCGGCCGGGTCCGGCAGCCCCCAGTGGGTGCGCACAAAATCACCGAAGAACACGGGGCATGGCTCCGATGCCGCGCTGTCGCACACCGTCACCACCAGATCGACCGGCTTTGCCTTATCCCCTGAGAACTCGTCCCAGGATTTGCTGCGCAGGCCGGCGGTCGGCATGCCCGCCTCAGCGAGCGTGGCGAGAGCGTAAGGATGGATCCGTCCGGTGGGCCGGCTACCGGCGCTGAAAGCTTCGAATCTTGCGCCACCCCAAGCACGCAGGGTGGCCTCAGCCAGAACACTGCGGGCGGAATTGCCCGTGCAAACGAATAGAACGCGATGGGTCATGGCTATGGCGCCAAACGATAGCGCGACACTGTTCAACCTCGGCTACATGTTCGCGTACCAGTCTCGCCAGTGGGATAAGGCCTGGGGCATTGCCAATCAGTTGATCAAGGCGAATCCAGACAATCCTCAGGGCTGGATTATTCGCGCGACCGTCCAGCGCGAACAGCCTCGCGCGGGCCTGCGAGGAACAATTGACCATTTCATCAAACAATTTGGCGACGACCCAACCCAGCAGATCACGGTGCAGCAGATGCGCAGGACCCTTGTGGAAGAATCTCCGTAGCCGGTTAGTTACCGCAGAGACGCGGCAAGACCCGCAGTTAGCGGGTCTACGCCGTCTCTTCCACGTCACGGCAAGCGACGTCTGCCTGAGCGAATCCGTGAGCCACGGCTCCATCTGAGTTCTGGACGAACTGCGTAGCACAGCCGTAGCAGCTCCGACCGTCCTGCAACGGAGTTCGCTAGCCGTCGCTTGTGTACTCACCCACTCATACACCAAAGCCAAATTGCTCAGGTGACTCGCCATGCCGACGATAGTGGCCTCCTTCGCCACGCCTCGCCACCTATGCAGCACACACCTTGTTCTGAGAGACCTCATTCAGAACGGCCTCTCCTTGCCCGACTTCGAGGCGAGCGTGATGCTGCTTGTCGTCACCATGACCACGTTCTTGGATGTCACTGCACCTTCCCGGTGACCTCCGCCGAAACGCTCGTGTCCCATCCCCTTCCCCTTGCTGGAGCATGCATGATCGGCATTCCCCCCACCGGCGGTCTGACTCAGGCCATCCTTACCGCGGTCTGCTTCGAAGGCCTTTCTGCTGAAACCCGGGAGGGACGGAAAGCGACGTTCGCTATCGTCGACGAAAACGAAAAGGTCATCGAGAGAGGCCCCGCCGTTGCACGGGAGGCCTGGAATGTCATGCTTGCCTGCTACAAGAATTTCCTTGTAGGACAAGGACACATTCGTGTGTTCTCCGGTCCACCAAGCGCGGTAAAGTGAGACACTATAAAGCGGCCTAACGGCCGCTTTTTTTTCGCGCATGCGGAAAGTTTATATAGACTTGACTTTGGGCACGCAAAGAAGAAGTAACTCGGGCCGCGGCAGCGGCACGAAATACTCGCCAACGGCGAGGCAAACACGCCGCAACGCGACCATCGAGCGATACCGCCACTGGATCCCGGCCTACGCCGGGATGACGATGCTCACGCATCGTCAATGCGAAGGCGGCAAACCGAACGCCTCCACGGCACGCACCAGCCAGCGCAGCTGCACCCCCTGCCGCGTGTCGTAGTTCGTCCCCGAATAGCCCCACCAATCCCAGCATGCCTGCGGATTCAAAGGCGCCATGCTGGCGCGCGTCTGAGGATACAGGACCGCCACGCCGTACACGTCCGCCCAGCGATTGAAGCCGGCATCCTTCACGAAAGCCTCGCCCACCGCGGTGGCGTTCTGCTTGCAGCCATGGAAAGCCACCAGCAGACCGCAGGGCTTGCCCGCCAGACACGACGGCGGCAGATAGACATAGCCCTCGTCCGCGAGGAACGCATCCGCGCCATCCGGCTTGTAGGCGTTCTGGTCGAAGCGGCGCAGCTCGCCCTTCGCCTCGCCCGCCGCGTGCGCCGGCTTGCCGTACAGCTGGGCGAAGATCTCGCCCGCCGCATCGAAACCGCAATGACCCAGATACGGCGACACCGACTTGCCGCAATCGTCGCCGCTCGCCGCCAGCGGCAGGTTGTGGGCGAAATCGCGCGCGCCGTCGTCGTACACCTTCAGGCCCTTGAGCGCCGGATCGCCATCGCGCAGCTGCTCGTAGAAATGCGCGGCGGCTTCCGCCACCGGCGGCGCCACCACTGCATCGCTCTTGCCGTGCAGCAGATACACCTTGCCCTTGGCCAAGGCCGCAAGCGAACCGGTCTCGCCGGCCTTGGCGCGCTGCCGCGCCTTCGCCACCAGCGCCGCCACATCCGGCGCCGGCGTGCCCTTCATGCAGGTGCTCAAGGCCACGTCGAGCTTGCCGTCCGCGCAACCGTAAGGCCCGCCTGCCACCAGCGCGGCAGCGGGGAAACGCTCCGGATACGCCAGCTGCACCTGGGTCGCCATGTAGGCGCCGGAAGACAGGCCCGCCACCGCCACCCGCGACGGCTCGAGCTTCAACCGCGGCAGCGGCCCCGCATCGGCCGCCCGGGCCTGTGCGGCGACCGCCAGCAGCGCGGTGCCGAGCATACCGATCCAACGCATAGTCCCCTCCTGGTCGCGATCAGAACTTGTAGCGGGCGGTCAGCGTGACCATGCGCGGCGCGCCGTAGTAGCCGGTGACGATGCCCAGTGCCGCGATGTTATAGCCGGTCGTGCGGTAGGACTTGTTGGCCAGGTTGGTGCCCTGCAGGCTCAGTGTCCACGGCTGGTTCACTTCCCACACGATGCCGGCGTTCCACAGGCCATAGCCGCGCTGCATGATCAGCGGCGACAGCGTGGTCTCCGGATACACCGACGTCTGGTAGGTGTAATTGATGCGCGCGCCGATGCTGCCGCCATTGGCCAGCGGGTAGTTGTTTTCCACGCCCAGCCCGCCCGACCACTTCGGCGCATTGGTGAAGCGCTGCGTGTCGGCGATGTTCTTGCCGCTGCTCATGAACTCGGTGTACTTGGTGTGCAGGTAGGCCAGGTTGCCGCGCACCGTCCAGTTCTCGGAAGGCTTCCAGGCAAACTCTTCCTCCAGGCCGTCGATATGGCCCTTGCCCGCGTTGGTGAAGTCGCCGAAGAAGCCCTGGCTGCCGTTCGGCAGCGCGTAGGAGGTGAACACGGACAGCTGGATGTCCGAGTAGATATTGTGGAAGGCCGAGGTATTGAGCATCAGGCGGCCGTCGAGGAAGCTCATCTTGCTGCCCAGCTCGAACGACTGCACCTTCTCGTCGCTGATCGGGCGGCACGACTGCGGGATCGCCACGCAGTTGGCGCGGATGTTGTAGCCGCCGGAGTGGAAGCCCGCGCTGTAGGTCGCGTAGAGCTTCACCTGCTCGCTGGCGTTCCAGGCCAGGGTCACCTTGGGCGAGGCGTTGCGCGAAGTGTGCGCGCCGCTGAAGTCCGCCGCGGTGGCGATGCGCCGGGTGAAGGTCTCGTCGGCGAAGGCGTAGTTCTGGATCACCGCGCTCTTCTTTTCCTGGGTGAGGCGCAGGCCCAGGTCCAGGCTCCACTGCGGGTCGATGTCCCAGGTCAGGTCGCCGTAGCCGGCGATGCTCTTGGTGCCCATGCTGCCGCCGGTGCTGCCGTAGGTGGCGAAGCCCAGCGTGCTGTACGGCGGCGAGCCGAGGAAGATGTTGTGGATCTGGCCATCGGCCGCGCCCTTGAAGTAGTACAGGCCGAACACGCCGTGGATGCTGCCGCCGGCGTCGTAATTGGCCTGCAGTTCCTGCGAGAACTGGTGGTCCTTGTACACCGCGTTGACGTCGGCGATCTTGGCCGGCAGCGTGTCGAAGTCGATATTGGTATCGGTCGACGACTCGCGATACGCGGTGATGGATTTCAGCGTCCACACCGGACTGGCGATCCAGCTCAGCGTCAGCGCGGCGCCGGACATCTCGGTGTGGTTGAGCTGGGCCATGCCGCCGCGCGTATCGAAGTCGCTGGAGAGCGGCTGGTAGGTCGGATAGAACTTGTTGGTGGTGAGCAGCTTGGCGCCGCGCGGGTTGGAGTTGTCGCGCAGGCCGTCCACCGTGAGCTGGGCGCTGAAGTCCTTGCTGGGGAAGAAGCCGAGCGAAGCGCGTGCCGCATTGGTGTTCTTGTTGCCGTTGCGGCTGTCGCTGAGCTGGTTCTTGCCGAAGCCGTCGTTGTGCGCGCTCGACACCGCCACGCGCCCGCGCCACACGCCGTCGTCGGTGGCGCCGCCGAGGCTGGCCTTGACGTCCTTCTCGCCGTGCGTGCCGACGGTGGCCTCCGCGCTGCCGGTGAACCGGGTCGGCAGCGGGTTGGACACGTACTTGATCGCGCCGCCGATGGTGTTCTTGCCGTACAGCGAGCCCTGCGGGCCGCGCAGTACCTCGATGCGGTTGACGTCGAACACGTCCAGCAGCGCGCCCTGCGGGCGGGCCATGTAGACGTCGTCGAGATAGATGCCGACGCCCGGGTCGAAGCCCCAGGTCGGATCGGCCTGGCCGACGCCGCGGATATACGCGGTCATGGTGGTGTTGGAGCCGCGCGCGGCATACACCTGCAGCGACGGCACCTTGCCCTGCAGGTCGCCCAGGTTCTGCACGTTCTGCTTGAACAGCGCAGCGGAGGTGAACGCGCTGACCGCGATCGGTACGTCCTGCAGGGTCTCCTCGCGCTTGCGCGCGGTGACCGTCACCGCCTCCAGCTTCTTCGCCTCGGCCGGCTGCGCCGGCGGCTCCGCCTGCTGCGCGCGCACCGGCGCGGCGCAAGCCACGCCGAACGCCATGCCGATGGCCAGACTCATGTACGTGCGTTTCATGTCGCCCCTCATGGTGTAGACGCACCCTCCCCACGGATGCCGATGCCGCGAAGCGTAGGCAGGCCGGCGCGGGGCCACACTTGTACCTTCGTACAGTGCCGTGACTGATGGCCCATCCGGATACTGCGCCGGTCTTTGGCGCGCTTGGGAGTCATGAGGGATGTCGTTCGCGATCGTGCTGGCCGCACTGTGCTTCCTGATGCTGGCGGCGTACCGCGGCTACAGCGTGATCCTGTTCGCGCCGCTGGCCGCGCTGGGCGCGGTGCTGCTGACCGACCCGGCCCTGGTGGCGCCGATGTTCACCGGCCTGTTCATGGACCGGATGGTGGGCTTCCTCAAGCTCTACTTCCCGGTATTCATGCTCGGCGCGGTGTTCGGCAAGCTGATCGAGATGTCCGGCTTCTCCAAGGCCATCGTGGCCGGCACCATCGGCCTGGTCGGGCGCGGACGGGCGATGCTGTCGATCGTGCTGGTCTGCGCGCTGCTCACCTACGGCGGCGTGTCGCTGTTCGTGGTGGTGTTCGCGGTATATCCGTTCGCCGCCGAGTTGTTCCGCCAGGCGGATATCCCCAAGCGCCTGATCCCCGGCACCATCGCGCTGGGCGCCTTCACCTTCACCATGGATGCGCTGCCCGGCACGCCGCAGATCCAGAACATCATTCCCACGTCGTTCTTCGGCACCACCGCCTGGGCGGCGCCTTGGCTGGGCACGCTGGGCGCGGTATTCATCCTGAGCGTGGGCCTGGCTTATCTGGAATCGCGCCGGCGCCGCGCCGCCGCGGCCGGCGAAGGCTATGGCGAGGTGCTGGCGAACGAGCCCGCGCCGTTCGAAGGCGCGCGCCTGGCGCATCCGCTGGTCGCGCTGCTGCCGCTGGTGGTGGTCGGCGTGGCCAACAAGCTGCTGGCCGATGCGCTGCCGCGCCTCTACGGCGCCACGCAGTCCTTCGTGCCGGCGGTGATCGGCGAGGCGAAGCCGGTGGTGCAGGAGGTGTCGAAGCTGGCCGCGATCTGGGCGGTGGAAGGCGCCCTGCTGCTGGGTATCGCCTGCGTGCTGCTGTTCGCCTGGAAGCCGGTGCAGCGGTCCTTCGCCGAGGGTAGCAAGGCGGCGGTCGCCGGCGCGCTGCTGGCCTCGATGAATACCGCCTCCGAATACGGCTTCGGCGCGGTGATCGCCGCCCTGCCCGGCTTCAAGCTGATCGCCGACGGGCTGCATGCCATTCCCAATCCGCTGGTCAACCAGGCGGTGTCGATCACCGCGCTGGCCGGCATCACCGGCTCCGCCTCCGGCGGCATGGGCATCGCGCTGGCGGCGATGGCCGATACCTTCATCCGCAACGCGCAGGCGGCCGGCATCCCGATGGAGGTGCTGCACCGCGTGGCGGCGATGGCCTCCGGCGGCATGGACACGCTGCCGCACAACGGCGCGGTGATCACCTTGCTGGCGGTGACCGGCCTCACCCATCGCCAATCGTACCGGGACATTTTCGCCATCACGCTGATCAAGACCGCGGCGGTGTTCGTGGCGATCGGCGGCTATTACCTGCTGGGGCTGGTCTAGCCCATGACGACGCCTTCCCCCCGTCCGTCGACGGATGACGTCGCTTGCGAAACGGAGCCGCGCCTGCTGCGCAGCTCTTCACCGTTCCGCCACGGCGGGACTCGTCGAAGCGAAGGGAGCGTACCGCGATGTCGATCAAACGATGGGGTCTGGGCCTGCTGGCCCTGCTGTTGCTGATACCGGGCCTGGGCCTGCATGCCGCCTGCGTGGACAATGTCGTGCTGGTGCACGGCAATACCGGCAGTCCTGGTGATTTCCAGAACACCTACGACGCGCTGATCCAGCATGGCTATACCGACGCGCAGATCTACGCGCCGAGCTGGGGCAATCCGCTGTGCGCGGCCTGCAACGACCACAACGGCAGCGAGGAAACGCCGGTGGCCAATGCGCTCAAGGCGGCGATCGCCAGTTCCTGCACCGGGCGCATCGACGTGCTCGGCCACTCGATGGGCGCCACGCTGGCGGCGCGGGAGATCGACAAGCTGGGCCTGTCCTCGAAGGTCGATGTATTCGTCGGCATCGCCGGCGCATTCCACGGGCTGTGGTCGTGCGGCACCTATCCGTTCAACGTGGTCACCAGCACCTGCGGCTATTGGGGCTTGTCGGTGGGCAGCCCGCTGCTGGGCAGCATCGCGGGGCATCGCTTCGGGCAGAAGATGTATTCGATCAAGTCGTGGATCGACGAGATCAATTGCTATGGCGGGGTGTGCACGGTGGGTGGGGTGCATACGTCGAGCATCGACGGCGAGAACGGCAGCCTGACGTATGCGTATGGGCATTACGGCTTGCTGTGGTACACGGCCGCCGATCAGGTCGGCCTCCTGTAGGTTGGAGTGAGCAAGGCGAACTCCAACAGGCGCCCGGACGTGGCCGATGTTGGGGTTCGCTGCGCTCACCCCAACCTACGCGGACGCTGCGGCGGCCGTTATGATCGGAGCTTCCTCGATGGGAGCCCGCCATGCCCAAGCGCTGGACAATCCGCCTCCTTGGCACGCTGCTCCTGCTGGGAGTCCTGCCGGCCGCCGCGACCGACACCCTGCTGCTCCCGGCCCGCGTCTGGACCGGCGACGGCAACCAGGCCCATGCCGGCTGGGCGGTGCTGGTCCATGACGGCGTCATCGCCGCGGCCGGCCCGGCCGCGGGCATCCAGGTTCCCGCCGGCGCCCGCCGCGTCGAACTCCCCGACGCCACCCTGCTGCCCGGCCTGATCGACCTGCACTCGCACGTCTTCCTGCATCCGTACAACGAGACGCTGTGGAACGACCAGGTGCTGAAGGAGCCGCAGGACTACCGCACGCTGGAAGCCGCCGCGCACGCGCGCGACACGCTGCTGGCCGGCTTCACCGCGCTGCGCGACCTGGGCACCGAAGGCGCCGGCTACGCCGACGTCTCGGTCAAGCGCGCGATCGACGAAGGCCTGATTCCCGGCCCGCGCCTGTATGTCGCCACCCGTGCCATCGTCGCCAGCTCCAGCTACGGCCCCGGTCCGCGCGGCTTCCGTCCCGATCTCGACCTGCCCGGCGGCGCGCAGGAAATCAGCGGCGCGGACGAAGCGATGCGCGCGGTGCGCGAGCAGGCCGCACGCGGCGCCGACTGGATCAAGCTGTACGCCGACTACCGCGTCGGCCCCGGCGGCGACACCGCGCCCACGCTGACCGCCGCGGAACTGAAGGCCATCGTCGACACCGCGCACCTGTCCGGCCGCCCCGTCGCCGCACACGCGGCCAGCGATGCCGGCGTGCGCATGGCGGTGGAAGCCGGCGTGGACAGCATCGAGCACGGCTACGGCGCCAGCGAAGCGACCTTCCGCCTGATGAAGCAACGCAACGTGGCCTACGAGCCCACCTTGACCGCGGTGGAAGCCACCGCCGAATACTTCGAGCATTACGTGCCCGGCAAGAGCGAACCGACCGAGCGCATGCAGGAAGCCACGCGCGCCTTCCGCGCCGCCATGAAGGCCGGCGTGACGATCGGCAACGGCAGCGACGTCGGCGTGTTCGCGCACGGCGCCAACTGGCGCGAGCCGGCGGCGATGGTGCGCGCCGGCATGACGCCGGCGCAGGCGCTGCACGCCGCCACCGACGTGGCCGCACGCATCCTGCACGCACAGGACCGCTTCGGCCGCATCGCGCCCGGCCTGCGCGCGGATCTGGCCGCGTTCGCCGGCGATCCGAGCGAGCGCATCGACGATCTGCGGCATCCGGTCTTCGTGATGAAGGACGGCACCGTCTACCGCCACCCCGACGACCAGGCCACGCATAGCCAGCCATGAGCCAGCCTTTCCTGATCCGCCCCATCGAGCCCCGCGACGATGCCGACGTCGCCGCCATCATCCGCGCCGTGATGCCCGAGTTCGGCGCCGACGGCCCCGGCTTTGCCATCCATGACGCCGAGGTCGAGGCGATGCATGCCGCTTATGCGCGGCCGCGCAGTGCTTACTTCGTGGTCGAGGTGAACGGGCGGGTGGTCGGCGGCGGCGGCGTGGCGCCGCTGGAGAATGGCGAGGCGGACGTGTGCGAGCTGCGCAAGATGTATTTCCTGCCGGCGGCGCGCGGCATCGGTGCCGGCGGCGCGATGATGCAGCGCTGCCTGGACGCGGCCCGTGCGCACGGCTTCAGGCGCTGCTACCTGGAAACGTTGACCGGCATGCATGCGGCGCAGGCGCTGTACAAGCGCAGCGGCTTCACCGCGCTGTGCGGGCCGATGGGCGGCACGGGGCATTTCAGCTGCGACCAGTTCTTTATCCGCGAGCTGTGAGGAGGATGCCGTGAGCAGTCACGATCCGCGCATCGATGCGTATATCGCCAAGTCCGCCGGGTTCGCGCGGCCGGTCCTGGAACAGATCCGCGCCACCGTGCATGCCGCCTGCCCCGAGGCGGAGGAAACGCTGAAATGGAGCATGCCGTACTTCAGCTACCGGGGCGCGCTGATGTGCGGGATGGCTGCGTTCAAGCAGCATGCGAGCCTGCATTTCTGGCACTACAAGGAACTGTTCGGCGAAACGGCCGGCGATGCCGATGAAGGCATGGGCCAGTTCGGCAAACTCGTTTCCGTGCGCGACCTGCCGTCGAAGAAGGAACTGACCGCTTACGTAAAGAAGGCCATGACGCTGATCGAAGGCGGCGCCACGCGCGCACGTCCGAAGGCCGCGCCTAAACCCGCCCTGCCCGTACCGGACGACCTTGCCGCCCTGCTCTCGCAGAAAAACAACGCCGCCGCGCGCAAGACGTTCGAAGGCTTTACCGCGAGCATGCAACGCGACTACATCGAATGGATCGTCGAGGCCAAGACCGACGCCACCCGCCAGAAACGCCTCGCCACCACCCTGGAATGGCTGGCCGAGGGCAAGCAGCGCAACTGGAAGTACATGTGAACAAGCGACCCCAGCTCACTTTCGCGATCGAGGACCCGGGTACGCCCGACATCCTGCCGCTGACCCAGCAATTGGACGGCTATCTGGCGGAGCTCTACCCCACCGCCAATATCCAGCCCGTCGCGCTGGAGGAACTGCGCCAGCCCAACGTCACCTTCGTCACCGCCCGCGTCGACGGCACGCCGGTCGCCTGCGGCGCCTGCGTGGACGAAGGCGAGTACCTGGAGGTCAAGCGCATGTACGTGCTGCCGGCCTGTCGCGGGCTGGGCCTGGGCAAGCAACTGCTGGAAGCGCTGGAGCAATATGTGCGCAACGGCGGCGGCCGCGTCATCCGCCTGGAGACCGGCACCGCGCAGGCCGAGGCGATCGAGCTGTACGAACGCTCCGGCTATCGCCGCTGCCCGCCGTTCGGCAGCCATCGCAGCAATCCCCAGAGCGTATGCATGGAAAAGGTGCTCGCATGATCCGCATCGCCGTTCCCGCGGATGCCGCCGCCATCCATGCCATCTACACGCCGCACGTGCTGCAGGGCATGGCCACCTTCGAGACGGAGCTGCCCGGCGAAGCCGCGATGCGCGAGCGCATCGCCGGACGCCTGCCGCATTACCCGTGGATCGTGTGGGAAGAACGCGGCCGTCTGCTCGCCTATGCCTACGCCAGCCGTTTTCGCGAGCGCGCGGCCTACGACTGGATCGCCGAGACCTCGATCTACGTGCACGAGGATGCCCAGCGCCGCGGCATCGCACGCCGGCTCTACGGCGTGCTGCTGGATGGCATGCGCCTGCAGGGCATCAACCAGGCGGTGGGCGTGATCACCATGCCGGGCGAGGCCAGCGTGGCCATGCACGAGACGATGGGCTTCGCGCCCGCCGGCATCTGGCGCAAGGCCGGCTACAAGCTGGGGCAATGGTGGGACGTGGGCGTGTGGCAGAAGGAATTGCAGGCGCCGGCAGTGCCGCCGACGGCGGTGATTCCGTTCGCGCAGCTGCGCGACCGTGCCGAGTGGCAAGCGCTGCTGTAGGTTGGGGTGAGCCAGTGGCGAACCCCAACGGGCCTCGCCATGGCATCTGCCCTGTTGGGGTTCGCCCCTGGCTCACCCCAACCTGCGCCGCCGCGCTACCATTCCGCTTTTCGGCATCCCCGAGGACGTACCCATGCAGCTCCAGCAGGTCAAGGCGATCATCACCGGCGGCGCCTCCGGTCTCGGCTACGCGGTGGCGCAGCACCTGGTCGCCGCCGGCGGCCAGGTCGCGCTGTTCGACGTGAACGAGGACAAGGGCCAGGAGGCGGCCAGGGCGCTGGGCGCCAGCGCGCGCTTCTTCCGCACCGACGTGACCTCCGAGGACGGCGTCTCGGCCAACGTCGCCGCAGCCCGCGAAGCCATGGGCGACCTCAACGTGGTGATGAACTGCGCCGGCATCCTCGGTGCCGGCCGCGTGCTCGGCAAGGAAGGCCCGATGCCGCTGGGCACCTTCGCCAGCACCGTGATGGTCAACCTGGTCGGCAGCTTCAACGTGGCCAAGGCCGCCGCGGCGCTGATGCAGTCCAACGAGGCGGGCGAGGACGGCGAGCGCGGCGTGATCGTCAACACCGCCAGCGTCGCCGCCTACGAGGGCCAGATCGGCCAGGCCGCGTATTCCGCCTCCAAGGGCGGCGTGGTCGGCATGACCCTGCCGATGGCGCGCGAGCTGTCGCGCTTCGGCATCCGCGTGGCGACCATCGCGCCGGGCATCTTCTGGACCCCCATGGTCGACGGCATGCCGCCCCAGGTGCAGGAGTCGCTGTCGGCCTCGATCCCGTTCCCATCGCGCCTGGGCCGGCCGGAAGAATTCGCCAGCCTGGTGGCTTTCATCCTCACCAACCGCTACATCAACGGCGAGACCATCCGCCTCGACGGCGCGGTGCGTCTGCAGCCGAAGTGAGGCAATAGGGAGTCGGGAACAGGGAACAGCAAAAGCAAAGCCCTGCCAGACTCTCTCGCCCGCGCTTCGATTCCCTGTTCTCAATTCTCTATTCCCTAAAAAAGCCCATGAAAGCTTCCGACGTCAAGAAAGGCAACGTGGTCGAGCACGAAGGCACGGTCTACCAGGTGCGCGACATCGAGCGCAGCTCGCCCACCGCGCGCGGCGGCAACGTGACCTTCCGCTTCACCCTGTATTCGATCCCCGGCGCACGCAAGTTCGACCTCAGCCTGCGCGCCGACGACGACCTGAAGGAAATGGATCTGGTGCGCCGCGCCGCCAACTATTCCTACAAGGACGACGAGGCCTTCGTGTTCATGGATGCGGAGGACTACACGCAATACCTGCTCGGTCCGGAGCTGGTCGGCGACAACGCCGGCTACATCGTCGAGGACACCGAGGGCTTCTACGTGCAGCTGATCGACGACGCGCCGGTGGGCCTGCAGGTGCCGACCAGCGTGATGCTGGAAGTGGTCGATACTGCGCCGGAACTGAAGGGCGCCAGCGCCACCAAGCGCACCAAGCCGGCCAAGCTCAGCACCGGCGTGGAAATCCAGGTGCCGGAGTACATCACCAACGGCGAGAAGGTGTGGGTGAACACCACCACCGGCGAGTTCGGCGGCCGCGCCTCGTAAATCAAGCACGCAAAAAAAGGCCCGTGAGAGACACGGGCCGAAATGGGCATCACCCGATTCACCCTTGGGAGGCCGTCGCGCCGGAGCGCGCCAGCCTCCCCCTTGCGGCGGCGTCCGCGCGCTCCCGGTCGCGCGGATCGCCAAAACCCGTCGCAGCCTGCCTCGCGCTGCGATGCGAGGTACGGGTCCGGCGCTTCATGCGCCGAACCCGCCCCCTTGCTGACCCCGCCCGGCGCGCTGATCAGCCATGGCACATCCTGTGCCCGGCGCTTCCGTTCGCCGCAGGAAAACCCGGGTCCTTGGGCTTTCCTCCGTCCCAATGCCCCCGCTAGACCGCTTCAGCCAGCCCCTGGGTGCCTGCCAGGGAAGCCGCCGCCGGGCGCATCATCGCCAGCTGCGCGGTCCAGAACTGGTCCCACAGATCGCAATAGCGCATGCACAGCGACTGCACGCGCGGATAGTGCTCGGGCGTCAGCGCCTGGGTGAGCGCCAGCCACAGATCGTTTTCGTGGTCGTCGTCGGCGGCGTCGGCGGTGACGTCCTCGCTGACGCCATGCACGAAGTAGTAGCCGTCGTCGACATCGATGCCCAGCGCGCGCGTGGCTTCGCGCAGCGGCGGGCTGAACAGGATCACTTCTTCCTCGGCGGCGGCGAGCAACACCACCACGTCGAGATAATCGCCATAGCTGTGCTCGAGGAACTGCCGCACCGAACGCGAGATGCGGCTGGCCTGGTACGACAGCCGCTGCTGCATGCCGATGCCGTAATCGTCCAGCACGCGCTCGAACAGCGGGTAATGCGCATAGGCCGGATTGCCGCGGTAATAGCCTTCCGCGTCCAGGCCCGGACGGAAGCCGAATTCGTCCAGGTCGTTGAGCGTGATCAGGAAGCGCGGCGCGAGCTTGGCGCCCGGCGGCAGGCGCGGCTCCAGCTGGCGCGTCTGCAGCTGCGCGGCGAGCAGCGCGTCGGTGAAGATCTGCACGATCGCGTGGCGGTATTCCAGGTGGATGGTGCGCATCGCGTGCAGGTCCAGCCCGCCGCTGTTGAGCACGCCGATGGCGCGATGCCGCGCCACCGGATGCGTGGCGATCAGTTGCCTCAAGCTTTCGACGAAGGCGGCATTCCGTTGCCATAGATGCGGAGCGATGCTCGCCCGCATGGCGGCGATCGCCTTTCTGCGGGGTTGATCCAGATCAGCCATCAACGAATGCATGGTGTTCCCCCTGGGTCTGCCTGCACGAACAGCCAAAACCAAACGTTTGGTTTTCTACCAGACGGCATGGGGCCGTGTAAAGCGGTTTTTGCGAAGCTACAACAAGTTACGCACCTGTTTACTGCATTCGCGCAGGGCCTCTTCCTCCCCGGCGATCTGCAGCCAGATCACCGCCCCCTCGATCCGGGCCAGGGCGTCCGTGGCCAGCCGGTGCGCCTCCGCCTCCGCGTAGCGGGAGGCCAATAGACCGGCCAGCAGATCGCGCCAGTCGCGGAAGAACTGCTGGATCATGCCGCGCGCCTCGTCGCTTTCCTGCAGCGCGTCCGGCCATAAGTGAACCAGCGCGCAGACGCGGTGCTGTATGTAATAACTCTCGACCGCGTCGACCATGCCGTCCAGGCGCTGCTTCTCGCTCAGGTCGGCGCGCCGCGCCTCGGTGAACACGCCGTTCTCGAACAGGCCGATGACGTGCTGCACCACTTCGATCAGCAAGCGCTCCTTGTTCGGAAAGTGGTGATAGATGCTGCCCTTGAGCAGGCCGGTCGCCCGGCCGATATCGGCCATCGAGGTTCGCCGGTATCCCTTGCTCCGAAACAGCGACAGCGACACCTCGATCAAATTGGATGGATCAGTTTTCATATGGGCCTTCCAGATTGCTAAGCCGCGGCTTCCTTCCCGGGATGCCACGGCGGCCTACTGTAAGTGATTTAGCTTGCAAGTGATTTGAGCACCGGAATGGCCCGGATCGCGCCCGCCTCTTCGACCTATGCACTTCCGCCAGGAAGCGCTCGTGTTCCCAAGCGCGCGAAAGGCTTCCCACCCTCTTCAGCCCGGCTCGGGCAGAATCCACGAATCGTTTAGGAGCGAACGAGAACCCATGCCCGCCAGCGGCTATTCGCTACGCGCCACTGTCATCGAGAGCCTGCTGACCGCCAAGCGCCCCGACGTGCCGCCGCGCGTGGTGCTGCGCAATACCGCGGCGGTGATTCTGCCGCTGGGGCTTGGCCTGGCCACCGGCCACGCGGAAATCGGCCTGGGCGTCGCCGCGGGTGCGCTGGACACCATGTTCTCGGACCAGCCCGGCCCGTACCGCCAGCGCATGTGGCAGCTGTTGCTCGCCTCGCTGGCGGCGGGGCTGGCCTCGGTGCTGGGTTTCCTGCTGGGCGACCAGTTGCTGCCGATGCTGGTGGCGACGGCCGCGTTCGGCTTCTGCGGCGGCCTGCTGGTGGTGTTCGGCACCGATATCGCACGGGTGGGCATGACCAGCATGATCCTGCTGGTGGTCACCGCCGCCTCGCCCACCACGCTGGCGGGTGCGCTGGGCGGCGCCGGCCTGATCTTCGCCGGCGGCCTGCTGCTGGCCATGTTCTCGGTGGCGGCGTGGCCGCTGCAGCGCTACCGCCCAGAGCGGCACGCCCTGGCCGCGGTGTATCGCGGCCTGTCCAGCCTGGCGCGGCAGCAGGCCCACGACGATGCCGACGTGCCGGCGCTCAGCGACGCGATGACCACGCTGCAGCACACCCTGCTCGGCCGCCATCACGCCAGCGGACGCGCGATGGAAGCGTTCCGCGTGCTGCTGGAGATCGCCGAGCGCATCCGCCTGGAACTCACCGCGATGGCCGAGCTGCGCGCCAATCCCGGCGTGCATGCGATGTTCCGCGGCGACGCCGCGCGCGTATTGGCCGCGATCGCCGATGCGCTGGAAGCGGCCGAGCCGCCGCAGCAGGCCGAGCGCGCGCTGCAGACCCTGCAGGCGAGTGAGAACGCCCTGCTCGGCCGCGGCGGTTCCGGCGAAGGGCTGGCCGCGCATATCCATGCACTGTCCGGCCAGCTCGCCGCGGCGGTGCGCAACGCCAACTGGGCCGGCAGCCGCGGCGAACTGCGCGCCTCGGCCGCCGAAACGCCGCTGCCGCTGGCGCTGCGTTCGGATTCCGCACTCGCCACCCTGCGCGCCAACCTCACGCCGCACTCGGTCGCATTCCGCCATGCGGTGCGCAGCGCCCTGTGCCTGAGCGCGGCGCTGTTCATCGCGCGCAAGCTGGCGCTGCCGCACGGCTACTGGCTGCCGATGACCGCGGCGATCGTATTGCGCCCGGACTTCGGCGCCACCTTCAATTTCGGTCTGCTGCGCGTGGTCGGCACCGTGCTCGGCCTGGTGCTGACCACGGCGGTGCTGCACTTCACGCCGCATGATCCATGGGCGCACCTGGTGGTGATGGCGGTGCTGTGCATGGCGTTCCGCTACCTGGCCAATGCGCACTACGGCATCGCCGTCGCCGCGCTGACCGGCACAGTGGTGATCCTGCTCTCGTTCGAAGGCGTCAATTCCAGCGCCGCGGTGGCCGACCGCGTGCTCAACACCGCGCTGGGCTGCGGCATGGCGCTGCTGGCGTATGTGCTGTGGCCGACCTGGGAACGCGGCCGCGCACGCGCCGCACTGGCCGACATGCTCGACGCCTACGCCGGCTACCTGCAGGCACTGACCCGCCCCGGCCGCCGCGACGCGCATCGCGAAGCCCGCACCGCCGCGCGCACCGCGCGCACCAATGCGCAGGCCTCGCTCGACCGCATGCGCGCCGAACCGGCCACGCCGCCGCACCTGATGGATCTGGCCAGCACCCTGTTCGCCAACGGCAACCGCCTGGCGCGGACGGCGATGACGCTCGAAGCCGTGATGAACGACCACGATGCGCTGCCCGAAGCCACCGAGATCGGCGCCTTTGCCGAACACACCGCCGCCGCCCTGCACAGCATCGCCACCGCCTTGCGCGACCACCAGTCCCCCACCGACCTGCCCGACCTGCGCGCCCTGCAGCGCAGCCTGGCCTCGCTGCTGGCCATGGCCGAGGACCGCCGCGCGGCGGAACTGCTGGCGCGCATCAGCGACCGGCTGGTGGACAACGTCAACACGCTGGCGCACATCGTCGGGCGCGGCGAGCGCGAGAAGAGCGCAACCACGGCCTGAGCCGTCATTCCGGCGCAGGCCGGAATCCAGTAGCGATACGGCCTGCTTGTCGCGCAAACCTCGACAGATCAGCGATGACGCGACAACCGAGCGTCACCGCTACTGGATTCCGGCCTGCGCCGGAATGACGAGCCATGGGCTTTGCCGCGCCGCGACAAGGCACCGCCACGGCAAGCGCCTACACTCGCCGGCATGCTCAAGATCGACACCCACGCGCACGTCCTGCCCCGCGACTGGCCGAATCTTGCGGCCAAGTTCGACGACCTCCGCTTCCCCGTGATGACCCATCACGACGGCAAGCACCGCATCTACAAGGATGGCAAGTTCTTCCGCGAGGTGTGGGAATCGGCCTTCGATCCGCAGCACCGCATCGACGATTACGCCCGCTTCGGCGTCGCGGTACAGGTCGTCTCCACCGTGCCGGTGCTGTTCTCCTACTGGGCGCCCGGCTACCAGGCGCTGGAGCTGCACCGGCACCTCAACGACCACGTCGCCGGCCTGTGCCGCGACTATCCGCGCCACTACGCCGGCATCGCCACCGTGCCGCTGCAGTCGCCGGACCTGGCGATCCGCGAACTGGAGCGCTGCATCGACGAGCTCGGCCTGCACGGCGTGCAGGTGGGCTCGCACTGCAACGACTGGAACCTGGACGCGCCGGAGCTGTTTCCGTTCTTCGAGGCCGCCGCCGACCTGGGCGCGGCGGTGATGGTGCATCCCTGGGACATGATGGGCGCGGCCAGCATGCCCAAGTACTGGCTGCCCTGGCTGGTCGGCATGCCGGCCGAGCAGTCGCGCGCGGGCTGCTGCCTGGTGTTCGGCGGCGTGCTGGAGCGGCTGCCGCGGCTGCGCGTGATGCTGGCCCACGGCGGCGGCAGCTTCCCCTGGAGCATCGGGCGCATCGAGCACGGCTTCCGCATGCGGCCGGACCTGGTCGCCACCGACAACCCGCGCAACCCGCGCGAATACCTCAAGCGGCTGTACTTCGACTCCTGCGTGCACGACCCGCAGGCCCTGCGCTATCTGCTGGATGTGACCGGCGTCGAGCGCGTGATGCTCGGCACGGATTATCCTTTCCCGCTGGGGGAGCAGCACCCGGGCAGCGGTATCGAGGCCCTGGGGCTGGAGGAGGCGGCGCGAGCGCGCCTGTTCCACGGCACGGCCTTGGAATGGCTGGGCCTGCCTCTCTACCGTTTCGCATCCGACTGACTTTATCGAGAGCACACCCGGCATGAGTTTCCTGCGCAACACCCTCCTGGCCTGCCTTCTGCTGCTGGCCGGTTCGGCCTACGCCGGCGAAGTGGAGATGGCCAACGGCACCCTCCACTTCAGCACTCCCGACAACTGGCTGGCCATCATGGAGACCCAGGGCGACCCGGAACTGCGCGTGTTCCAGGTGCCGGATACCTCGCCCACCGGCAGCACCGCCCTGGCGCGGGTCACTGTCACCGTGAAGCAGGTGCCGGACGTCAGCGCCTTCCAGGCCTACGTGAACACCGCCAACGCCAAGGCCAAGGCCCTGAGCGGCTACCAGGCCGGCAGCAGCCCCGCGCCGAACGCCAGCACCTACACCGCGCAGGAGAACGGCACCCAGTTCAGCTATGTGGAGCGCTACTGGTTCCGCGAAGGCCACGCCATCCAGCTGCGCTGCGTACGGCCGGCGCAGAGCCAGGCCGGCCCGGCCTGGAAGGCCGCCTTCGACAAGGGCTGCGACGCCATCGCCGACCGGCTGAAGTAAGCGCCGCCGCTTCGAAAAGCCCGGGCCTGCGCCCGGGCTTTTTCTTTGCGCGCCGGCATGGCCTAAGCTTCAGCGCTGTGCCAAGCGCGAGATCCGCCTCGATGTCGAACGCCTACCAAGCCACCCTGGAATGGGCCCGCGCCCAGGACGCCGCCGACCCGCTGCGCGCCTTCCGCGACGAATTCCTGATCCCGCCGCACGACGGCCGCGCCAGCCACTACTTCTGCGGCAACTCGCTGGGCCTGCAGCCGCGGGCGGTGCGCGAGGCGCTCACCGCCGAGCTGGACGACTGGGGCGCGCTCGCCGTGGAAGGCCATTTCAAGGGCCGCCAGCCGTGGCTGGACTACCACGAGTACGTGCGCGACGACCTCGCCGAACTGGTCGGCGCGCTGCCGTCCGAAGTGGTGGCGATGAACACGCTGGGCGTGAACCTGCACCTGATGATGGTCAGCTTCTACCGCCCCACGCCGGACCGCCACGCCATCCTGATCGAAGCCGGCGCCTTTCCCACCGATCGCTATGCGGTGGAATCGCAGATTCGCTTCCATGGCTTCAGCCCCACGCTGTCGCTGATCGAGCTGGAGCCGGACGAGCCGAACGGCACGCTGTCGATGGGTGCGATCGAGCGCGCGCTGGCCGAGCATGGCGAGCGCATCGCGCTGGTGCTGCTGCCGGGCGTGCAGTACCGCACCGGCCAGGCCTTCGATCTGAAGGCCATCACCGAACTGGCGCATCGCCAGGGCTGCACGGTCGGCTTCGACCTCGCCCATGCCGTCGGCAACCTGCCGCTGCGCCTGCATGACAGCGGCGCGGATTTCGCCGTGTGGTGCAGTTACAAGTATCTCAACAGCGGCCCCGGCGCCGTGGCGGGCGCCTTCGTGCACGACCGCCACGCGCGCACCGAGCACCTGCCGCGCTTCGCCGGCTGGTGGGGCCACGACAAGCAGTCGCGCTTCCGCATGGGGCCGGAATTCGTGCCCACGCCCGGCGCGGACGGCTGGCAGATTTCCAATCCGCCGATCCTCTCGCTGGCACCGTTGCGCGTATCGCTGCAGATCTTCCACCGCGCCGGCATGGCCCGGCTGCGCGAGAAATCGCTGCGCCTCACCGGTTACCTGGAGTGGCTGGTGCAGACGCAGCTGGCAGACGTGCTGGAATCGGTGACGCCGCGCGAGACCGAGCGGCGCGGTTCGCAACTGTCGCTGCGCGTGCTTGGCGGACGCGAGCGTGGGCGGGCCTTGTTCGAGTACCTGATGGAGCACGGTGTCGTCGGCGACTGGCGCGAGCCGGATGTGATCCGGATTTCGCCTGCGCCGCTGTACAACCGGTTTGAGGATTGCGTGGGGTTTGCGGAGGCGGTGCGCGCCTGGGCACACCGCCCCGCGTAAGCGGCGTAGGTTGGGGTGAGCCGCCAGGCGAACCCCAACATCGCGAGATGCTCGAAGCTGGTGGTGTTGGGGTTCGCCTGGCGGCTCACCCCAACCTACGTCATTGGCAGTGCTCGATCCGCTGCGGCTTCAAGCCCGGCAGATCTGCGTCGTCGAACGCAAACACGAAGAACCGGTTCGGATTCGCCGCGCCCTGCGGATGCAGATCGTCAGTGACATCGGCCAGGAAGTCGTTGTCGTTGGCGATGAACAGCGTGTGGCGGCGATGCCCGTCCTGCGTCACGTCCGGCCCGAAACTCAGGCCCTCGAGCTTGGCCGGAATCTCCGACGGCAGCATGCCGTGGCGCCCCAGCTCGGCGACCACGTCCAGGAACGGCGTCTTCTGCACCGCCACGGCAGCCAGCGCCGCCGCGCCGCTGAGCTTGCCCACTTCGGTCGCGCCAGCCAGGTCGATCAGATACACGCGCTTGAACTTCGCCTCCGAGCCGTCGCCGAAGCCCTTGCCGTCGCGCTCGTCGACCAGCAGCTGGTGGTCGTTCACCGCCAGGATCTCGCTCACGCCGTTGTACTTGGGCTTGGCCGTCGTGCCTGAATTGGTCAGCGGATAGGCGTACTCGCGCACCTGGCGCGTGCGCAGGTCGATGCGCGCGATGCGCAGCACCGGCGCGCCGTCGCCGCCGTCCTGGATCAGCGGCGCCTGCATCGCGCCGAACAGCACGCGGCCGTCGGGCGAGATGGCCAGGCCCTCCATGCCCTTGTTGGCAACGCGGCCGGACGTATTGCCGGCGATCTCGTCCGCGCCGTGCGGTGCGGTCTTGGCCACGTAGAAATGCGCCGGCAGCGCGTAGCTGTCGAGACGGCGGCCGCCGCGGCGATCGAACTTGTAGACATAGGGGCCGTACTCGTCGGAGACGAACACCGCGTCGCCCTCGGCCGACACGCGTATGCCTTCCGGATCCAGCCGCCCGTCCAGCGGCCAGCCGGAACCGCGCGACGGATCGGCATTGTCGGAGCGGCCGCTGAAGTAATGATGGAATGCATGGTTCTCACGCGGCGCGCCGTCCGGCAGGTTCGCCGCGCGGCCGTCGCCGTAGTACAGCGGGAACAGGTCCCACAGCAGCGTGGTGCGTTCCAGCTTCGGCGTCAGCGCAAATGGCAGCGCGGCGTCCGCGCCGGCCGGGCGCAGTTCCATGCGCAGGGTGTGGAAGCGCGCGATATACGAGCTGGTGTCGTCCACCACGCTGTCGTAGGGCACCGCATTGGGCCCGCGATCGGGCAAGGCCACGAAGCGGTCGCAACCGGCATAGGCCAGCGCCGAACCGAGGCCACCGAGCAGATTGCCCGGCACGCCGTTCTCCAGCGGCGCGGCGGTGCGCATCGCGCGGTCGCCCTGGTGGGCGTCGAGGCTGCCCGCGGCGATCAGTTCGACGCCGGCGTGGACCGGCGCAGCGGCGGCGAAAACGGCGAGCACAGTGAGAACGAGCTTGGTACGCATGCGAGGCACTCCTGGCTGGGACGATCCGCCGAGCCTGCTATCGGCGCATTGCCAATCTGTGACGCGGCCGATGACCGTTCGGAGATTGCGACGGGACACGCGCTTTTTTCGCGCAGCGCCGTGTCATCGATCTGTCACCTAGGGATCGCCCCAGATGCGGCTCCCGGCCGCCGGGGCTACGGTCGGGTGGAGACTGCCGACCGGAGCGCGTCATGAACATGAAACTCGACGGCGCCAGCGCGCCGCGCATCCTGCCCGAACTCGATCCCCAGGTCGTCGCCAGGGCGAATGCCAACGCCCTGCCCTCCGCGCACACCTCCACGCCGCAGTTGCCTTACAGCCCGCATGCGGACATGGCCGCCTATCGCCTGCCGGACGGCGGTGGCGATAGCAGCGGAAAGCACGCGAGCGACGACGAGATCAAGAAAACGGCCTCGGACATTCTCGGTACCGGCGATCGCTTCCTGATCGCTGACGACTACGACAGCCGCATGGTCCGCTTCAGCCAGGAGATGGCCAAGCTCGACACCGATTCGCGCGCGCGCCTGGTGCAGCAGCTGCTGAGCAAGGACCACGGCGCGATGCAGTCGTGGATGAAACTGGACATCCTCGATCGCATGCACAACGAAGGCCGCACCGACGACGCCGGCTATGCCGCGGTCGCCGACGGCTTCGCCCAGGCCTATACCAGCGGGCGCATCGACCAGGGCAAGGCCGAGGGCTTCCTGCAGATCCCGTCGCTGTCCGAGCGCGCGCCCGCGCTGCTGGACCAGCAGTGGAAACAGGTGCGCAACTTCCTCGCCGCGGGCGGCAGCTCGCCGGCGATGCAAGGCTTCCGCGAGCAGCTCGCCGGCAAGCTGCTGGCCGACGGCCACGGTCCGCACGCGGCCGGCATCGCGATGCAGATCGCCGCCGATTCCGGCGATCCCGGCATGGCCGCGCGCGTGTTCGCCGCCGTCCCCGCAGACAAGCGCGATGCCGCGCTGCAGGCGATCGGGCAGTCCAGCATCGGTTTCCAGAATTCGCTGGGCGCGGTGGATGGGTTGAAGAATCCGTTGTCCGTGCTGATCGATTCGGTGGCGCAGCTGCCGGCGTCGAAGGATGGCGATGCGATGGCGGTGCAGATCGCCCGCTACGCCAGCTCGGCGAACCACGAGATCTTCTACGACATGTACAGCGACAAGCCGCTGGGCCCGTTGTCGGCGTCGTTGACGCACCTGCTGGCGGGCGAGCATGGCAAGGCGGTGCTGGATGAGCTGGGCAACTGGGACGAGAGCGGCGTGCCGGGCAAGGACGGCCATGCGATGCAGTTCGGCGAGAACGCCATGGAACTGGGCAATCTGCTGCGGCTGACGGTGTTCAATCCTGACAACAAGGAATCGGCCGCGGCGATGAAGACCATTACGGCCTGGTCGCAGCTGCGCAACGAGATCGCCAACAGCGGCCAGCCGAAAGACGGCGTCAGCGTCAGCGACGCACGCAGCCAGCTTGGCATGCTCGGTGGCGCTGCGATGGATGCGATGCAGCAGGCCAAGATCGACAGCGACCAGCGCGCCGCGGCGAACGAAAAGCTGGTGGGCTTCGTGGTGGATGTGGCGCTGTCGGCGGTGCCGGGTGGCGGCACCGTCAGCGGCGTGGTCGGGCCGCAGCTGAAGGGTGTGTTCGGCAACAACCCGAAGCTGGATGGCGTGATCGACGAGGCCCTGAAAGGCGCCGATACGCTCAGCACGGCGCAGACGGACGCGCTGAAGAAGAAGCTCACCGATTCGCTCAATGGCGATCAGCAGGCCTTGGAGACCTTCCGGTTGAACGCCAGCAACTTCATCAAGAATTCGGTGCTGGAAGGTTTGCCGGTCAATGGACCGATGGCGTCGCAGGACATGGTGAAGTCGTACATCCAGGATGTGCTGGACAACATCGACGACAACCGCAAGTAGGTTGGGGTGAGCGCAGCGAACCCCAACAGGCGCATGGCTTTGCGACGCCTGTTGGGGTTCGCCTCTGGCTCACCCCAACCTACGCCGGTGCGCTTGGGCCTGAGGTGCGGCTTCCGGGGTGACGGACCTGCCCGTCCCCGCGCACCACGAAGCGCTCCACCGTCAGCGCCTCCGCGCCCATCGGCCCATACGCATGCAGGCGCGTGGTGGAAATGCCGATCTCCGCGCCCAGGCCCAGCTCGCCGCCGTCGCTGAAACGCGACGAGGCATTGACCATCACCACCGCCGAGCGAATGCCGCGCACGAAACGGCACGCCGCGTCCTCGTCGCGGGTGGCGATCACCTCGGTGTGGTCCGAGCTGTAGCGATGGATATGCGCGAGCGCGGCCTCCAGGTCGTCGACGATGCGCACCGCCAGGATCAGGTCCAGATACTCCGCCGCGTAATCGGTCTCGTCCGCCGGCTTCATCGCCGGCACCAGCGCCCGGCTGCGTTCGCAGCCGCGCAGTTCCACCTTGCGCCGGCCCAGTGCATCGGCAGCGCGCGGCAGGAACTCAGCGGCGATGTCCCGGTGCACCAGCAGCGTCTCCAGCGCATTGCACACGCCCGGCCGCGAGGTCTTGCCGTCGACCAGCAGGTCCAGCGCCAGCGCCTGGTCGGCGGCGCGATCCACGTACAGGTGGCAGACGCCCTTGTAGTGCTTGATCACCGGCACGCGCGCATGCTCGGCGACGAAACGGATCAGGCCTTCGCCGCCGCGCGGAATCGCCAGGTCGACGATATCGCTCAACTGCAGCAGTTCGACCATGGTCTCGCGGCGCAGATCGCTGACCAGGGTGAGTGCCGCTTCGGGCACGCCCTGCGCAGCCAGGGCCCGGCGCAGCACGCCGGCGATCGCCGTATTGGAATGCACGGCCTCGGAACCGCCGCGCAGGATCACGCCGTTGCCGGCCATCAGGCACAGCGCGGCCGCGTCGGCGGTGACGTTGGGGCGCGCCTCGTAGATCATCGCGATCACGCCCAGCGGCACGCGCACGCGCTCGACCTCCAGTCCATTGGGACGCGTCTCGCGGCGCGTGACCACGCCGACCGGGTCGGGCAGCGCGGCCACTTCGCGCAAGGCGGCGACGATGCCGGCCACGCGCGCCTCGTCCAGGCGCAGGCGGTCGAGCATGGCGCCCTGCACGCCCTTCTCCCGCGCCGCGGCCATGTCGCGCGCGTTCGCTTCTAGCACCACGCCGGTGCCGGCGTGCAAGGCATCGGCCAGCGCCTGCAGCAGCGCGCGCTTGGCCTCGGTAGTGAGTTCCGCCAAGACCTGCGCCGCATCGCGGCAGGCCAGCGCCTGGGTTCGCATCTCGCTCATGAATGGACCTCCGCCAGGACGACCAGATCGTCCCGATGCACGATTTCCGCACCGTAGCTGTAGCCGAGCACCGCGTCGATCGCGCTGCTGTGCCTGCCGGCCAGGCGGCGCACTTCGGCGGCGCCGTACTGGCTCAGGCCGCGCGCCACCGGCCGCCGGGTGACGTCGACGATCTCGACCATGTCGCCGCGGTGGAACTCGCCGTCCGCGCCGACGATGCCGCCGGGCAACAACGAGGCGCGACCGCCGGCCAGCGCGCGCGCCGCGCCGTCGTCGACCAGGATGCTGCCGGGCGCCGCGGGCGCATGGCGCAGCCAGTACTTGCGCGCCTGCATGCGGCTGCGCGGCGCATCGAACAGGGTGCCGTGCAGCTGGCCGGCGGCAAGCGCCGCGACGGTGTCGGTGTTGCGGCCGTCGAACAACACCGTGGGCACGCCGGCCGCGCCGGCCTTCACCGCCGCCTCCAGCTTGGTATGCATGCCGCCGGTGCCGACCGCGCTGCCGCTGCCACCGGCCATCGCCATCACCTCGGCGGTGAGCGTGGGCACATGCGGCACCGGCACGGCGGAAGGCACGCGGCGCGGATCGGCGTCGTACAGCGCATCGATGTCGGAGGCGATCAGCAGCAGGTCCGCATCGACCAGGGCGGCGACGATCGCGGCGAGGTTGTCGTTGTCACCGAGCTTGAGTTCGTCCACCGCCACGGTGTCGTTCTCGTTGACCACCGGCAGCACATCGAGCAGCAGCAGCTCGCGCAGCGTGGCGCGCGCATTGAGATAACGGCGGCGATGGCGCAGGTCGTCATGGGTGAGCAGCACCTGCGCCACCGGTCGCGGCGACAGCGATTGCCACAGCGCGATCATCGGCGCCTGGCCCAGCGCGGCCAGCGCCTGGCGCGCGGCGAGGTCATCGCCCGGCAAGGCGCGTTCGCGCAACAGGGCGCGGCCGGCGGCGACCGCGCCGGAAGACACCAGCACCACCTGCCGCCCCTGCGCATGGCTGTCGCCGATAAAGGCGGCCAGCGCCCTGGCATGGCGCGGCGTGAGTCCGCCACCGTCGGCCGCCAGCAGGTTGCTGCCGACCTTCAGCACCGCACGCCGCCAGTTCGGCAGTGGCTGCGCGGGCAGGTGCTCAGCCATCGACCGTCTCCCGGTCGCCATGGCTCTTGGGCGAGGACACCACGATGAGACGCAGTTCGCCGTCCGATTCGTTGCGCATCTGATGCGCGGCGCCCGGCGGCACCTGCAGACCTTGGTGCGCGTCGAGGCGATGCGCCACGCCCTCCACTTCCAGCACCGCCTCGCCTTCCAGCACGTAGAAAAACTGGCGCGCACGCACGTGCCGGTGGCGCACCTCGGCGGTGCCCGGCGGCATGCGCTCCTCGATCACGCTGAGGTCGAAACCCTGCAGCAGGTGCCAGCCGTCGCACTGCTGGCCCCAGGTGTAATGCGGTGCGTTGGCAGTGCTGACGGGATCCATCGCGATGGCCTCAGTGTTCGGGCGTGAGCGCGGCCAGCCGCGCCTTCAGTTCGTCCAGCCGCAGGTCGTGGCCCGCGCCGGGCGATACGCGTGCCGCGAGGCTGCCCTCGGGCGTGCGGCCGGCGCCTGCCGACGCCGCGGCATCGGCCGCGGCACGGTAGGCGTCGCGGAACGGCACGCCGGCGGCGGCCTGCTCGATCGCCACGTCGGTGGCGTACATCGCCGGCTCGATCGCCGCGCGCATGGCCGGCTCGTGCCATTCCATCCGCGCCAGCAGGTCCGGCACCAGTTCCAGCGCGGCCAGGCCGTGGCGGCAACCGTGGAACAGCGAGCCCTTGGAGAACTGCAGGTCGCGCTGGTAGCCCGACGGCAGCGACAGCAGCTGCTCGATCTCGGTGCGCGCGGCGGCGACGCTGGCGTAGCTGGCACGCAGCAGTTCCACCACGTCGGGATTGCGCTTGTTCGGCATGATCGAGCTGCCGGTGGTGTATTCGGACGGCAGCTTGACGAAGCCGAACTCGGCGGTGGTGAACAGCGAGAGGTCCCAGGCCAGCCGGCGCACGTCCAGCAGCGCGGCGGCGATCGCTTCCAGCACGGCCATCTCGAACTTGCCGCGCGACAGCTGCGCATAGACCGGCGAGACCTGCATGCGCGCGAAGCCCAGCGCCTGCGTGGTGTGCTCGCGGTCGAGCGGCAGGTTGACGCCGTAGCCGGCGGCGGTGCCGAGCGGGTTGCAGTCGATCAGCGCGGCGGTCTGGCGCGCGCGCAGGGTGTTGTCGATGAAGCCTTCGGCGAAACCGGCGAACCACATCGCGGTGGACGACACCACCGCGCGCTGGATATGCGTATAGCCCGGCAGCGGCAGGGCCGGCTGCGCGGCGCGCTCCAGGCAGACCTCGGCGATGGCCCGGCAATGCGTTTCCAGCACGACCAGCTGGTCCTTCAGCCACAAACGCGTGGCGACCAGGATCTGGTCGTTGCGGCTGCGGCCGGTGTGCACGCGGCGGCCGGCGTCGCCGAGGCGCTCGGTCAGGCGCGCTTCGATGGCGGAGTGGCCATCCTCGTAGCGCTCGTCCAGCACGAAATCGCCGGCGCTGAAATCCGCGGCCAGCGCATCGAGCTCGCGCTTGAGCGCGGCCGCCTCGTCGGCGCTGACCACGCCGATCTTGGCCAGGCCTTCGACGTGCGCCTTGCTGGCGGTGATGTCATGCAGGAAAAACTCGCGGTCCAGCACCACGTCGTCGCCCGCGAGGAAACGCATGATGCGGGCGTCGATCTGGATGCCGGATTTCTGCCAGAGGGGTTGGGTCATGGGGAGGGTCCTGGGGAAACTTGAGTCAGCCTTCGAGCGGAATGGAGGTGTATTCGTCCACGCCGATCGCCCGGTTGATGTTCTGGATGGCCTGGGTGGCGGCGCCCTTCAACAGGTTGTCGAGGGTGGCGACGATCACCACGCGCTTGCCGTCGACCGACACCGCGAAACCGCCCACCTCGGCATGGTGCCTGTGCGCGATCTGGCTGACCCACGGCGCCTCGTCCACCACCTTGACCAGCTTCTCGCCGTCGTAGGCGTGGCGGAAGCGCTGCAGGATTTCCTCGCGCTTCATCGGACGCACCAGGTACAGGTTGGTGGTGACGGTAAGGCCGCGGAAATGCGGCGCCACGTGCGGCATGAATTCCACCGGCAGGCCGAGATGGCGGCTGGCTTCCTGCTCGTGCGTGTGGCCGGTGAGCGAGTACGGCATCAGGTTGTCGCGCAGTTTCTCCGGGTTGTTCTTGTCCGAGGGCGTGGTGCCCGCGCCGGAATAACCCGACACGCCGAAGCTCACCGGCGGCGCGGCCAGCACGTCCTTCAGCGGCGCGATGGAGAGCTGGATCGCGGTGGCGTAGCAGCCGGGGTTGCTGATGCGCCGCTCGCCGCGCCACTTGCCGCGGGTCAGTTCCGGCAGGCCGTAGTACCAGCGCTCGTTGAAGCGGTAGTCGGCGGACAGGTCCAGGATCAGCGTCTCCGGCTTCGCCGCATCGATCGCTTCCACATAGGGCGCGGCCTTGCCGTTGGGCAGGGCCAGCACCACCACGTCGGCGCCCTGGGCGGCGACGGCGGCGGGATCGAGATTGGCGTAGCGCAGCTCGCCCGCGTAGCCGTCGACGTGCTCGGCCACGCGCTGGCCGTCCAGCTCGCGCGAGGACACGAAGCCCAGCTCCAGCGCCGGATGCGCGGCGATCAGGCGGATCAGCTCGGCGCCGGTATGGCCGCGCGCGCCGACGATGCCGATGGTTTTCTTGTCAATGCTCATGAGCGTTCAGTCCATCAGAGTGGCGGGACGGACGGCGCAGTGCGCCACGCAGCGCTCGATCTCGCCGAAATTCTTCAGCCCGTACCAGAACACCTTCCAGCGCTCCTGCTTGAAGCAGCCGTCCGACTCGGCGTAGTAGAAGATATTGACCTGGTTGCCGTGGCGCGAGCGCCAGAACAGCTGCGGGTTTTCCTCGCGCATCACCTGCCACACGGCGCGGCCGAGGCCTTCGCCCTGCGCGTCGTCGAGCACGGCGAACTTGTCGAGATAGGCCAGGCCTTCCTCCTGGGTGAGGATCATCGCCGCGCGGTAGTTCTCGCTGACGTAGATGCGGTACGGCCTGGTGCGCTCGAAGTAATCCGCCACCACCTTGCGGCCGAAGCTGGATTCGATCAGCTCGCGCATGCGCGCCAAGTCGATGCCTTCCCACGACTCGTAGCGCAGCACTTTCTCGCCGCGGCGCACCAGGGTGCCGGAACCCTTGTGGGTGAACAGCTCCTTGGCCAGCTCCGACGGCTGGGTGATCGATACCGACGAGGTCAGCGGCAGGCTGGAAAGAAGATCCGCGATCTGCTCGATCTTCACGCGCATGCCGCCGTTGATCCACGGCTGCGCCATCAGATGTTCGTACTCGGTGCTGAGGTTGATCGAGTCGATGATGCGGCCCTTGTCGTCCAGCAGGCCGCCGGTGCCGGTGAGGAACACGATCTTGTACGGCTGCAGCACGCGCACCAGTTCGTTGGCGGCGAAGTCGGCATTGATGTTGAGGATCTGCCCTTCCGCGGTCTCGCCCAGGCTGGCGATCACCGGGATGGAACCGGCGCGCAGGCTGGCCTCGATCGGGGCCAGGTTGATGCTGCTGACCTTGCCGACCAGGCCGTAGACGTCACGGTCCAGGTATTCGGAAGTGAACACGCCCGACGGCACCGAGGTGGCGCGCGTATCCATGCCCTGCAGCGCCTCGACCAGGCGCAGGTTCTGCTCCTGGAACACCTTGCGCACGATCGCCAGCGCCTTGGGCGAGGTCACGCGCAGGCCGTTGACGGTCTGCTTCTGGATGCCGGCGGCGGACAGCTCCTCGTCCAGCTGCGGGCCGGCGCCGTGCAGCACGATCGGGGTCAGGCCCACCTGCTGCAGGAAGGTCAGCGAGGAGGTCAGCGCCGGCAGGTCATCGCGCAGCACCGCGCCGCCGACCTTGACCACGGCGAAGCGCTTCGCGTCCAGCTGCGAAAAGCGCTTGAGGTACTGCTGGATTTCCTTGGCGCTGCCCATGCTCGACAGCAGCCTCACGATGGTCTTGCGGGTGTGCTTATGCGCTTCCACGGTCAACGATCCGGTAGATGGTTTGGGCGTAATGGTCCAGCTGCTCCAGCGCGACCCATTCGTCGGCGGCGTGCGCCTGGGCGATGTCGCCGGGGCCGTAGACGAAGGAGATGTAGCCGGCGGCGGAGAACAGCGCCGCCTCGGTCCAGAAGTTCACCGCATTGCCGACCGGAATGCCGAGCTCGTCGGCCAGGTCGCGTGCGGCCAGGCGGCGCGTTTCCGCGGTGGCGGTATCGCCGGCCGGCAGCGAATCGCCGCGGAAGGTCTCGCCGAATTCGACCGGCTGCGGCTCGACCAGGGTGCGGAAGGTCTCCAGCATCCGGTCCGCGTCCATCGACGGCAGCGGACGGAAACCGAAGCGCACGTCGGCGGTCGGCGCGATCACATTGGCCTTGATGCCGCCCTCGACCTTGCCGATGTTGAAGCGCAGGCCGGTCAGCCCGCCGAAGCGCTCATGCGCCTGGCTTTCCACATAGTCCAGCGCCGCGACGCCCCAGCGCACCGCCTGGTGCACCGCGCTGTCGGACGGCTTCTGCTCGCCCGAGGCGTGGCCGGCCTTGCCGCTGAAGCGCATCTGCACCGAATGGATGCCGCGATGCGCCAGCACCGCCTCGCCCTTGGTCGGCTCGGCCACGATCACCGCCTCGTAGACCGGATGATCCTTGAGGAAACCGGCAATGCAGCGCGCGTCGTTCGCTTCCTCGTCGGTGGACAGCAGCAGCGCCATGTCGCCCTGCGTGGCGTTGGCCACGGCCACCAGCGCGGCGGCGGCACCCTTGATGTCGCAGGCGCCCAGGCCGATGGCGCGGTCGCCCTCCACGCGCAGCACGTGCGGATCGGCGCTCCAGTGCGGCGAATCCGGCACCGTGTCCAGGTGCACGTTGAACAGGTACTTCGGCTTGCCGCGCACGGCGTACAAGTTCACTGCGCCGGCGCCGAAATCGGTGACGGTCACTTCGAACCCGGCGAGCTGCTCGCGCAGGTAGTCGAAGATGCCGCCGGTGCCGATCTCGCGCGGGGGATTGCGTGTGTCATGGCTGACCAGGGCCCGGAGGTGTCGGAGGGTGTCGTCGAGTAGTTGGCTCATGAAATCCGTCTTCTTGTCGCTTATGCCCGGGCCTTATGCCCGGAGGTGTCGTCGTCGGGCGGACGGCATGGGCATGCTGCCGCGCAGTGGATGGCTCATGGCTGCTCAGCCCTTCCGGTTCACTTCCGCCCACAGGGTGCTGCTCATGCCGAACAGCTTGATGAAGCCCTCGGCCTCGGCCACGCCCCAGTCGGCCGACTGCGCATAAGTTGCACCCTTGGCGTTGAGGATGTGCGGCGAGCGCACTTCCACCGCGGTGACCTGCGCACCGGAGGTTTCCAGCACCACGTCGCCGTTGACCTGCTGCTGGCTGGAGGCGAGGAAGGCTTCCAGGTCGGTCTTGACCGGATCGTGGAAGAAGCCTTCGTAGACCACCTCCACCCACTTGCGCGCGATCTCCGGCTTGAAGCGGTTCTGCTGCTTGGTCAGCACGGCTTCTTCCAGCGCGCGGTGCGCGGCCAGCAGCGAGATCAGGCCCGGGGCTTCGTACACGATGCGGCCCTTCAGGCCGATGGTGGTGTCGCCGGTGTACATGCCGCGGCCGACGCCGTAGGGCGCGAACAGTTCGTTGAGCCTGGCGAGGATCTTTGCGCCCGGCAGCTTTTCGCCGTTGAGCGACACGGTCTCGCCGTGTTCGAAGCCAAGCGTGACGCTGAGCTTTTCGGACGGCCATTCGGCGCGCGGCTTGCACCAGCCGCGGGCGCCTTCGCCCGGCGCCTTCCACAGGTCGATCTCGCCGCCGGACAGGGTCACGCCGAGCAGGTTCTCGTTGATGGTGTAGCTCTTCTGCTTGGCGCGCACGGGGAAGCCGCGCTCTTCCAGATACGCCTGCTCATAGGCGCGGGTCTGGGTGTGTTCCTTCTGGATCTCGCGAATCGGCGCCACGATCTCGTAGTCGCCCAGCGCCTTCACGGCGAGGTCGAAACGCACCTGGTCGTTGCCCATGCCGGTGCAGCCGTGGGCGATGGCGCGGGTGCCCAGTTCCGCGCAGCGCTGGATCGCCGCGTCGACGATGAGGTAACGATCGGACACCAGCAGCGGGTACTGGCCCTGGTAGCCCTCGCCCGCCCACACGAACGGCTTGACGAAGCCGTTCCAGATCGCCGGACCGCCGTCGACGGTGACGTGGCTGGCCACGCCCAGTTCCTGGGCGCGGGCCTCGATGTAGGCGCGCTCCTCGGCATCCACGCCGCCGGTGTCGGCGAACACGGTGTGCACGTTCCAGTCGCGCTCCTTCAGGTAGGGCACGCAGAAGCTGGTGTCGAGGCCGCCGGAGAAGGCGAGGACGATGTCTTTGCTCATGGCTTTCGGGAATCCTGGATGGAAAGGTGTTGTTTAAGAGCGGCGGTCAGGCGGAAACGACGATGCGCGGTGCGCAGCGCACGGGAAAATTCATGGAATTGGCGATGAAGCAGGCGTGGTGCGCATCGTCGTGCAGCGCCTCGGCCCTGGCCGCGTCGCCGGCGGCGATGGTGACCTCGGGATGCAGCACCACTTCGGTGAAGCGGCCGCCGTCGGCATCGACCAGCAGCGTGCCTTCGGCACGGTCCACGTAATGCGTGACCACGATGCCGGCATCGGCGGCCAGGTGCAGGTACCACAGCATGTGGCAGGCGCAGAGCGAGGCGACCAGCATGTCTTCCGGGTTGTGCTTGCTGCCGTCGCCGCGGAAGGCCGCGTCGGAAGAGCCGGCAATGACCGGGCGGCCTTCGATGCGGATCTCGTGGTCACGGCCGTAGCCCTGGTAGCTGCGCGTGCCGTCGCCGCGATTGCCGGTCCACACGACTTCGACCGGATAGTGGTGTTCATGCGCCATCGGCGGGTTCCTTGGTGGCGATCATCAGCGCAGCGAGATCGCGGTCGTGGCGCTGCGCGCGGGAGCGCAGGCCGCCGACCACGCCAGCTTGATTGCGGCTGGGATGGTTCTGGCTGAGCTTGAACTTGCCTTCGATGCGCTCGATGGCGATGTCCAGGCCGGCGATGGCGCCGAGCATCTTCTCGACGTGATCGGCCGGCGCGTCGTCGATATGCCAGGGTTGCACCTGCCCCGCTTCGTGGCGGTCGGTGAGGCGTTCGAGCAGCGCGCGCAGCCAGGTCTTGTCCTCGACCACGCGCAGGCGGCCGTGCACGTGCACCACGGCGTAGTTCCAGGTGGGCACTTCGCGGCCGGTCTCGTGCTTGCTGGGGTACCAGTTGGGGCTGACGTAGGCGTCCGGCCCCTGGAAGATCACCAGCACCTGCGCACCGTCCGCCTTGGCCAGCTCGTTGCCGCGCGCCACGTGGCCGTGCAGCCGGCCATCGACCAGCTCCAGCGGCAGGTGGTTGGCGGCCAGGCCCGTCGCGCCGGCGGTCACGACCGTGGCGAACGGGTAGTCGCGCATCAGCGCCTGCAAGGCGGCTTCGCGCGTTTCCTGGAACGAGCGCGGCAGATACATCAGCGCTGGCCGAGCAGCGTGGCCATCACCGCCTTCTGCACGTGCAGGCGGTTTTCGGCTTCGTCGATGGCGATGCAGTACGGCGCGTCCATCACCGCGTCGGTGGCCTTGACGTTGCGGCGCAGCGGCAGGCAATGGCTGAACAGACCGTTGTTGGTCAGCGCCATCTTGCGCTCGTCGACGATGAAGTGCTTGTGCGCATCGCGGATCGGTTTTTCCTGTTCCCAGCGGCCGAAGAACGGCAACGCGCCCCAGCTCTTGGCGTAGACCACGTCGGCGCCGCTGTAGGCTTCGTCGATGTCGTGGCTGATGCGCAGCGAGCCGCCATTGGCTTGCGCGTTGTCGTAGCCGGCCTGCATGTAGCGATCGTCCAGCACGTAGTCCGGCGTGGGGCACAGCAGGGTCACGTCCATGCCCATCTTGGTGGCGATCAGCAGGGCGGAATTGGCCACCGCGGTGTTGAGCGGCTTGGGGTGGTAGGTCCAGGTGAGGACGTACTTCTTGTTCTGCAGGCTGCCTAGGTGTTCCTGCATGGCCAGCGCGTGGGCCAGTTCCTGGCAGGGATGGGTGATCGTCTCCATGTTGATCACCGGCACGCTGGCGTACTGGGCGAAGGCCTTGATCACGCGGTCCTCGCGATCGACCGTCCAGTCCTGGAACTTCGGGAAGGCGCGCACGGCGATCAGGTCGACGTAGCGGCTGAGCACGCGCGCGACTTCGGCGATGTGCTCCTCGGTGTCGCCGTCCATCACGGTGCCGACGTCGAACTCGATCGGCCAGGCATCCTTGCCCGGCGCCAGCACGATGGCATGGCCGCCGAGATGGAACGCGCCCAGCTCGAAGCTGGTGCGGGTGCGCATCGAGGGATTGAAGAACAGCAGCGCCACCGACTTGCCGGCCAGCTGCTGGCCGCGCGGAGAACGCTTGAACGCGGCGGCCTGCTCGAGCAGGGCGTCGATCTCGGCGCGGCTGTAATCCTGGGTGGTGAGGAAGTGGCGAAGCGTCATGTGATGTCTCTGCTAGTCAATCCGGTATTCGAAACGATGATCCTGCAACAGCCGGGACCACGGTGAGCAACTCCCGGCCGGGCCGGTTTTCCCCTGCGTACCCCAAAACCGAAACACAAAAAAACCCGGCGCGATGGCCGGGTTCCTTTGTCGTCTATACGCATGAAACGCGTGCGACAGCCTACCCGGCCGAATGTCGGACCAGCGGTCGGCGCGCACGCGACGTCATGCCAGCGGCCATGCGGGCGCTGGTGAGGACGGTGGCGGTATAGACGGCTGAGGACATGAGGTGCTCGGGTAGAAGAATCGGCATCATGACGGGAATTTCGTTGCTCTGCAACAGGGAAACGGTCCGACAAAAAGAAACCGCCGCCCGAAGGCGGCGGCTGGACTCGCTGGCGGCGACTCCGGCGCTCAGTCCGCCGGGGCCACGCTGACCCGGACGCGCAGGCGCTCGCCCGGGTCGTAGTTCAGGCGCGACACGTAGACCTCGCCGCGATAGCGGTATTCCACGTCGTAACCCATGATGCGGCGCTGCTCGCTGACCGCGGCGACCTGGCGGCAGTGCGTCTCGGTGCTCTCGTACTCGCCGCCACCGCTGCGCGACACGCCATTGCCCACGGCGCCGCCGACGACCGCGCCGGCCACGGTGGCGGCGCGGCGGCCGTCGCCCTTGCCCACGGTGTTGCCGAGCACGCCGCCGACCACGGCGCCCAGGATGGTGCCCGCGGCGCTGCCGGAGCCCGGCTCGCGGCGGACTACCTGCTGGTCGTAGCACTCCTGGCGGGGTACCTCGGTGCGCGCGACGCCGTAGACCGGGTCCACGCGCAGTACGTCGGCCCAGCCGTAATGGGTATTGTCGTCATTGGGGTAACGCGCGTCCTGCGCACCGACGCTGGCGGCCGCAAGACTCAGCACCAGCGCGGGAATAAACAGCTTGCTCATCGCGGCCCTCCGACGGGGACTGTCACGGCGCTACGTAGCGCTTATGTGAATTGCAGCAAAACATCTCTGAATCGATGCTTAGAATTGTCGACCAGCCAGCGGATGCGCTTACAGCTTGTTAAGATGCCCGGCTGGCCCGCGCGCCGCGCGGCCCTCACCGGACCGGAACCGATGCCGATCACGCTCTACAACAGCCTCACCCGCCGCCCCGAGCCGTTCGCCCCGCGCGATCCGCAGCGAGTGACCATGTATGTGTGCGGCCCCACGGTCTACAACTACGTGCACATCGGCAACGCGCGCGGCCCGGTGGTATTCGACGTGCTGGCCAACCTGCTGCGGCGGCATTACCCGCGGCTGGTCTACGCCCGCAACATCACCGACGTGGACGACAAGATCAACGCCGCCGCCAAGGAAGCCGGCTGCCCGATCAGCGAGATCACCGAGCGCTACACCGAGGCCTACCGCGAGGACATGGCCGCCCTCGGCATCGCCCCGCCGGACCTCGAACCCAAGGCCACCGCACACATCGAGCCGATCATCGCCATGATCGAAAGCCTGATCGCCGGCGGCCACGCCTATGCGGCCGAGGGCCACGTGCTGTTCGAAGTGGGCAGCTACCCGGCCTATGGCGAACTCTCCGGCCGCGACACTGAGGAGCTGATCGCGGGCGCCCGCGTCGAAGTGGCTCCCTATAAGAAGAACCCTGGCGACTTCGTGCTGTGGAAGCCCTCCACGCCGGATCTTCCGGGCTGGGATAGCCCCTGGGGCGTCGGCCGCCCGGGCTGGCATATCGAGTGCTCGGCCATGTGCGAGGCGCACCTGGGCGAGACTATCGACATCCACGCCGGCGGCGTCGACCTGCAGTTCCCGCACCACGAGAACGAGATCGCCCAGTCCACCTGCGCGCACGGCGGCAAGGTGTTCGCGCGCTGGTGGCTGCACAACGGCATGCTCACCTTCGACGGCCGCAAGATGTCCAAGTCGCTGGGCAACGTGCTGAAGGTGCATGAGCTGCTCAAGCAGCATCCGGCCGAAGCGCTGCGCCTGGTGCTGCTGCGCGGCCACTACCGCCAGCCGCTGGACTGGTCCGACGACGCGGTGGCCCAGGCGGTCAGCACACTGGACGGCTGGTACCGCGTGCTGCGCGACCTGGCCGACGTCGCCCTGCCCGAAGTCCCGCTGCCGGTGCCGGCCGCGGTCGAAGCGGCGCTGTGCGACGACCTCAACACCCCGCAGGCGCTGGCCGAGCTCTCCCAGCTGGCCGACGCCGCTCGCCAGGCCGATGCGGCCGGACGCCCGGCGGCCAAGGCCGCCCTGCTCGGCGCCGGCGCCCTGCTCGGCCTGCTGCAGCAGGATCCGGAAGCGTGGTTCAAGCACGGCGGCGCCACCGAGGTCGACGCGGCCCAGGTGGAATCCCTGTTGGAACAGCGCCGCGCCGCCCGCGCCGCGCGCGACTTCAAGCGCGCCGATGCGATCCGCGAGGAGCTGAGCGCAATGGGCGTGGTGATCGAGGACGGCGCGCAGGGCACGCGCTGGAGCGTCGCCAAGGGTTGATCCGACGCGAACCGGCGCCGACCACAGCGCCTGTTCGCCATGGCATCGTCCGAAACGCGCGATAATCCGCGGATGAACACCACCGTATCCAGCGCCGGGCAGGCGCAGCAGGACATCATCGAGGAGTTCGCCTTCTTCGGCGACTGGACCGAGCGCTACCAGTACCTGATCGACCTGGGCAAGCAACTGCCGCCCTTCCCCGAGGCACTGAAGACCGAGGCCTATCGTGTACACGGCTGCCAGTCGATGGTCTGGCTGGTGCCCGAGGGCGACGCCGCGCGCATGCATTTCCGCGCGACCAGCGATTCGGCCATCGTGTCCGGCCTGATCGCCCTGGTGCTGCGGGTGTATTCGGACCGTTCCGCACGAGAAATCGTCGAGACCGAACCGCGCTTCATCGACGCGATCGGCCTGGCCAAGCATCTTTCGCCCACCCGCTCGAATGGCCTGGCCGCGATGCTGGCCAAGCTCAAGGCCTACGCCGCCGCCTCGCTCTGAGCCCGGGGGTAATTACTGCAGCCACGCAAAAAGCCCCGCCGATGGCGGGGCTTCCTTGCCGGCATCGAACCGAAGGCGTCGCTTAGTCGCCCATCTGCTTCTGCAGATGCTCGCGGCGCTCCTGCGCGTCCAGCGAGAGGGTGGCGATGGGGCGCGCTTCGAGGCGCTCCACGCCGATCTCTTCGTCGGTCTCTTCGCAGTAACCGTAGCGGCCTTCCTCGATCCGGCGCAGGGCCTTGTCGATCTTGGAGATCAGCTTGCGGTAGCGATCGCGGGTACGCAGCTCCAGCGAGTTCTCCGTTTCGCGGGTGGCGCGCTCGGCTTCGTCGCCGACGTCACGCACCTCGTCGCGGAGGTTCTCCATGGTCTGGCGCGACTCTTCCACCAACTGCTCGCGCCATTCGCGCAGCTTGTTGCGGAAGTAGGCGAGCTGCCGCGGGTTCATGTACTCCTCGTCGTCCAGGGGCTTGTAGCCCTTGGGCAGGTCGATGGAGGTCGTGGAAGGCAGGGCGTAGCGCCCGTCTTCCTTGGTGATGCCATTGTCGAGTACGGCTGTGGAGCTATTCATCGAGGACTGCGGGGTCTTCTGCTTTTTGGAGGGGATATGGCGCGCGGTAGCGGTTGCCACCTTGGGGGGCGCCACGGCGATGGCGCTCGCCACCTTGCCCGGGGGGAGCGCGGCGACGGGCTTCGGGGCTGCTTTCGCGGCGGCCGGAGCCGGCGCGACGATCTTCTTTTCCAGCGCCGGCTTGGCGACCGGCTTGGCCACCACCGGTGCTGCCTTGGCGGGCGCGGCGGGTTTCACCGGGGCCGCCTTGGCGGCGGGCTTCGGCGGCGGCGCTGCCTTCTTGGCGGCGGCCGGCTTCGCGGGCGGCGCGACTTTCTTCGGCGCTGACTTGGCCGCCGCCTGCTTCGCGGCAACGGTCTTCACAGGAGCGGACTTCACAGGAACTGCCTTCACAGGAGCTGGCTTCACGGGTGCCTTCTTCGCGGCCGGCTTGGGCGCCGGCTTCTTGGCCGGGACCGCTTTCTTGGCGACCGCGGTCTTTACGGGTGCCTGCTTGGCCGCGGGCTTCTTGGCCGGCGCCGCCTTCTTGGCGGGCGCTGGCTTGGGGGCGGGCTTCTTGGCCGTCGTCTTCACGGCCTTGGCCGCCTTGGCGGCGACTTTCGACTTGCTGGGCTTGACCTCTTTGGCCTTCGCCGCAGGCTTTCCCTTCTGCGACTTGGCAGCCGTCGAACTATGCGTCGTTTTCGCCATTTCCCTTCACCATTTTGGCCTTGGCGGCCGGGTGTTATAGCCCATGTGACCTACCCCGGCAACCATGCATCTGGAATACTTCACGCCTGCTCTGCCAACCTCACAGCCAGCTGTTTCGGCAGCGTAAAACCCTCGTGACACGACTCTTACTTCTACTGCTTGGCCTGTACAAGCGCCTGTTGAGCCCCTTGCTGGGTCCGCGCTGCCGGTTCCATCCGAGCTGCTCGGATTATGCACGGATCGCCGTGGCGCGCTTCGGTCCGCTGCGCGGCAGCCTGCTGGCCGGCTGGCGCCTGCTGCGCTGCCAGCCGCTGTGCGACGGTGGCATGGATCCGGTACCCGAGCAATTCTCTTTCCGCCGCTGCCGCAACCACGAGGAACCTCATGTCCACTGACTGGCTGATCAAGAACGCCGAACTGGTCAACGAAGGCCGCCGCTTCCATGCCGACCTGCGGGTCAAGGGCGGACGCATCGAGACGATCGCCGGCGACCTGGATGCCCGCCCCGGCGAACAGGTGATCGACGCCGCCGGCCTGTGGCTGCTGCCCGGCATGATCGACGACCAGGTGCACTTCCGCGAACCGGGCCTCACCCACAAGGCCGACATCGCCCACGAATCGAGCGCCTGCGCCGCCGGCGGCATCACCAGCTACATGGAGATGCCCAACACCAGGCCGCCGGCGCTGGACCGCGACACACTCGAAGCCAAGTACGCGCGCGCCGCGGAGACCTCGGCGGTCAACTACGCCTTCTACATGGGCGCCAGCAACGACAACCTCGAGGCGATCCGCTCGCTCGACCCGCTGGCCGCGCCCGGCGTGAAGGTATTCATGGGCGCCTCCACCGGCAACATGCTGGTGGACGACCCGGACGTGCTCGACGGCATCTTCCGCGAGGCGCCCACGCCGATCATCACGCATTGCGAAGACACCCCGATGATCGACGCGCTGCACGCCAAGGCGCGCGAGAAGTACGGCGACGCCATCCCCGCCCGGGAGCATCCGCTGATCCGTTCGCGCGAGGCCTGCATCAAGTCGACCCGCCTGGCCATCTCGCTGGCGCAGAAGCACGGCACCAGGCTGCATGTGCTGCACATCTCCACCGCCGACGAGCTGGCGCTGTTTCAGCCCGGTCCGATCAGGGGCAAGAAGATCACCGCCGAGACCTGCGTGCACTTCCTGCATTTCGATGACCGCGACTACGAGCGACTCGGCTTCCTGATCAAGTGCAACCCGGCGATCAAGGCCGCGGCCGACCGCGAGGCGATCACCCGCGCGCTGGCCGAGGGCCGCCTCGATGTGCTGGCCACCGATCATGCCCCGCACCTGCTGGAGGAGAAGGAGCAGCTCTACGACAAGGCGCCGTCCGGCCTGCCGCTGGTGCAGTTCGCGCTGCAGGCTGCACTGCAGCGGGTGTTCGAAGGCAAGTTGTCGCTGGAGCGCGTGGTCGAGGCCGTGACGCATGCGCCGGCGCAGCTGTTCGACGTGAAGGAGCGCGGCTACCTGCGCGAGGGCTACGCGGCCGACCTGACCCTGGTCGATCCGAACAAGCCGCATACCGTGCGCCGCGACGAAGTGCTGTCCAAGTGCGGCTGGTCGCCGTTCGAGGGCTATACCTTCAACAGCTCGATCGTCGGCACCTTCGTCAACGGCCGGCGCGTGTGGGACGGCCAGCGGGTCGATCCCTCGGTGCGCGGCCAGCGCCTGGCGTTCGACCGCTGAGGCCATGACCGTCCGATGAAAAAAGGCGCCGGGAGGCGCCTTTTTTCGTTTCGCGCGAAGCAACGCTCAAGCGCGCGCCGCGCCACCCAGGCCGCCGGCCACGCCCTTGCTGGCATAGGCCACGGCGTCGTGCGGATGCAGGCTTTCCTGGTGCTCCACGCGGATATGGAAATCGGCCAGGTTCGCATCGGCGTCCAGTGCCTTCTGGATGCGGCGCGCCGCGTCCTCGCAGAACATCAGGTTACCGCCGTTGGCCAGCGCGAAGGCCTGCTCGTCCTCGCGCTTGACCGCGGTCTGCACCGGCGTGCCCAGCGCCTGCTCCACCCGGTCGATCAGCTGGATCAGATGGAACGCCCCGCCCGCGGCGACGCGCACGCGCAGGCGCGCCACGCTGCGCTGCGCATGCGGCGTGGCGACGATGCCGCGCTCCGAACCCAGCCAGGCCAGCACGGCGGCATGCTCCAGCGGATGCGATACGTCGAAGTCCCGGGCGAACTGGTCCTGGATCAACTGCCGCGACAACGCGGCCGAAGCCGGACAGGTGCTCGAGTACACCACTTCGGTGCCGTACTCGAGCAGGAAATCCTCGCCTACCATGCTCGCCTCGATGCACACCGGATAGGCGCGCCAGCCGCTGTTGCCGCTGCGCAGGGCCGGACGGCGCACCAGTTGCTCGAAGCGAATGCTCAGGCAGGCGCGGTCGGACAGGTCCTTGTGCGATTCGAGGAAGGCATGCAGCAGGTCGCGCAGCGCACCCGCGGTCAGCTGTCCGGCGCTGAGCGCGTGTTCGACCAGCAGGTAGAGGCGCGACATATGGATGCCGCGCTTGTCCGGCCGATGCAGATTGACGAAGGCGCCGACCCGCGCGCTGGCCCGCTGCGGCTCGCCGTCGCCGGCATCGAAGCGCACCGGCACCTCGATGCCGTCCATGCCGACCCAGTCCAGCGCGCCGGCCAGGTGCGGCTGGGCGTGATGGGCCACGTCGGGAAGCAGGCGGGCGGTTTGTTCCTGGGTATACATGAGGAAACCCTTCAGACGGGCGCAGCACCAGCGTGCCCGGACCTGTCTATCTTGGGACAGCGCGCGCCGGCCGCAATAGTCGCCGCTCGGAAAGCGGCCCGCTCATCCGGCCTGGCGCTGCCACTGGCGCGCGGCGCGCCAGGCCTGCCAGGCGGTGCCAAAGCCGCTGCGCGAAAGCCCCGTGCGCAGCGTGGCGAGCGGATCGGTGGCCCTGGCGGCGCGGCGGGCCAGTGCGCGGCCCGTATCCGATTCCAATGCGCGGAACACGCTCAGCGGCCCGGGCAACTGCGCGCCATCGCGCCAGGCGGCAGCCAGCTCGCCGAGCTGGGCGCGCAGCGCCTGCTCGCGCGCGGGGGTGTCCTTGCGCAGGTCGGTGCGGCTGAGGCCGTAACGCGCCATGCGCGCCATCGGCAGCGGCAGGCGGTCGCGGTCCGCATCCTCTTCCACGCGCAGCAGGGCAAACAACAGGTGCGACAGCGTGGCCACGCGCGCCGCCTTGTCGCTGGATGCGGCCTCGCCGTACCACCACGCGGTTTCCAGCGCGGCCAGCGCGCCGTGCAGTTGACCGCCGGCGGCGAGCTGCGCCTCGAAATCGGCGGCGGTGCCTTCTTCCAGCTGCGCCATGCCGGCCAGCACCGGCGCCAGCCAGCGTTCGGCCGGCACGCGCTGCGCGCGCTCGTCGTCGAACAGCACCTGGGTCAACGGATGGCGGCCGCCGCTGGCGGCGGCGCCGGAGAGTTCCTCGGCCCACCAGTTGAGCTTGACCGCGGCGACCTGCGGCTCGCGGATGCCATAGGCGGCGGAGAGCAGTTCCTGTTCCAACGCGGCCAGCGCGATGTGGCCCGGATAGCGCGCACCGTCCACGAAAGCCAGCGCAATGCGCTGGCGCGGCTGCACCGCCAGCCACTTGTCGACGTAGCTTTGCAGCGGACCGCTGGGTTCGGCAGCCGTCATGCCGTGACCGCGCCGCGCTGGAGCAGCGCGGTGAGCGCGGACGGCTCGTCCAGCACCAGGTCGGCGTTCCACGCATGCGGATCGCCGCCGTCCAGATAGCCCCAGGCCGCAGCCACCGTGTACGAGCCGGCGGCGGCGCCGGCCAGCACATCGCGGCGGTCGTCGCCGACGAACAGGCAGCGCGCCGGGTCCAGGCCGGCGCGCTCGCAGGCCAGCAGCACCGGGGCGGGATCCGGCTTCTTCACCGGCAGCGTGTCGCCCGACACCACCGCGCTGGCGCGCTGGTCCCAGCCGATTTGGCGCACGATCCCATCGGTGAGGAAACCCGGCTTGTTGGTGACGATGCCCCAGCGCAGGCCCTGCGCCTCGATCAGCGCGAGCAGCGGTTCCACACCATCGAAAGCGCGCGTCTGGCGCGACATCACGTCCTGGTAGAGCTCCAGGTAGCGCGGCACCAGCGCGAGCACGCCGGCTTCGTCATGCCCCGGGAAGCCGCAGCGGATGAGTGCGCGCGAACCGCGCGACACCACCTCGCGCACCGGCTCGAAGGCCGGCGCGGCTACGCCCTGTTCCTGGCACAGCGCCACCAGGGCGTCGTAGAGGTCGGGGGCGCTGTCGAGCAGGGTGCCGTCCAGGTCGAACAGCACGCCTTGCAGATCGTTGGGGAAGGATTTCATGCAGGTTTGCGCGCGCACAGCACGTAGTTGACCGAAGTGATGCGGCCCAGCCAGGCCTTGCGGTTCACCGGGTTGTAGCCCAGGCCGGTGACATCTTCCAGTTCCAGGCCGGTGTGGCGCAGCAGGCGGCCCAGCTCGGACGGCTTGAGGAACTTGCCGTAGTGGTGCGTGCCGCGCGGCAGCATGCGCAGCAGGTATTCGGCGCCCAGGATGGCCGCGCCGAACGCGGCCGGCGTGCGATTGATGGTCGATATGAAGACCAGGCCGCCGGGCCGCACCATGTTGGCGAGGTCGGCGACCAGCGCGGCCGGATCCGGCACGTGCTCGATCAGCTCCATGCAGCACACCGCGTCGAACGAGCCCGGCTCGGCCGCCGCCAGCGCGGCGGAGGACTGCACGCGATAGTCCACCTGCAGCTTGGACTCATGCAGATGCAGCTTCGCCACCTCGATCACTTTCTCGCCCAGGTCGATGCCGGTGACCTCGGCGCCGGAGCGCGCCAGCGCTTCGCTCAGCAGGCCGCCGCCGCAGCCGACGTCGGCCACGCGGGCGCCGCGCAGGTCGATGCGCGCGGCGACGTAGCCCAGGCGCACCGGGTTCAGGTCGTGCAAGGGACGCGATTCGCCGTCGGGATCCCACCAGCGGGCGGCGAGCTTGCCGAAGCGGGCGATTTCGTCGGGGCTGACGTTGGGCGAGGCTTGCATGAGGGATACCTCTGGGGGACTTGCCTGGGGGCGGGGCTTGCTCGGGGAGGCCGTAGCTTAACGCGCGTGCCACTCGTGAACGGTGAAATCCCACCCGCCGCTGATATAGGCCGGATCCGCATGGACCGTAGCCATGGCCCGCTCCAGGTTCTCGGCAAACAGCAGGTAGGCGCCGCCGCTGCCGTCGGCGAAGCCGCCGGACAGTTCCAGCCGGCCGCCGGCGCGCAGGCCTTCCAGGAAGTCCCGGTGCGGCTGCACCGCCGCCGGGTCGAAGCCGGCATTGCGCATGACCAGCACCAGATAGCGCTGCAGGGATGACGCCTCAGCCATGGGCGTCGATCGCCGCGATGCGGTCGCGCCAGGCATGGGTGCGGGCGCGGATGCCGTCCACGTCCATGTCGACCAGGATGCGGTCGGCCAGCTTGCGCCGGCCGGCGATCCACACGTCGGTCACCTGGTGCCGGCCGGTGGCGTAGACCAGCTGCGAGGCGACGTGGAACAGCGGCTGGGTTTCCAGGTCCGACAGCCGCACCGCGGCCAGGTCGGCCTGCTTGCCGCGCTCGATCGAGCCGATCTTCCCTTCCAGCCCCATCGCCCTGGCGCCGTTGAGCGTGGCCGCGCGCAGCGCATAGGCCGCATCGAACGCGGCGGCGTCGTTGGACACCGCCTTGGCCAGCATGGCCGCGGTGCGCATCTCGCCGAACATGTCCAGGTCGTTGTTGGAGGCGCAGCCGTCGGTGCCGATCGCCACGTTGACGCCGGCCAGGCGCAGCTTCTCGGCCGGGCAGAAGCCGGAGGCGAGCTTGAGGTTGGATTCCGGGCAATGCACCACCGACACGCCGGCCTCGGCGCAGGCGGCGATCTCGCCGTCGGTCAGCTGGGTCATGTGCACGGCGATCAGGCGGTCGTTGACCAGGCCCAGCTGCTGCAGGCGCTGGAACGGGCGCAGGCCGCTCTTGCGCTTTTCTTCCTCCACCTCGTGCGCGGTCTCGTGCGTGTGCAGATGGACCGGGATGTCGAGCTGGTCGGCCAGCACGCGGATGCGCTCGAAGCTCTGGTCGGACACCGTGTATGGCGCATGCGGCGCAAACGCCGTGGCGATCAGCGCGTCGCCGCGGAAGCTGTCGTGCACTTCGGTCGCGCGCTCGAAGTATTCGTCCTGGCTCTTGGCCCAGGCGGTGGGAAACTCGATCACCGGCAGGCCCACCGTGGCGCGGAAGCCGAGGCGGCGATAGGTGGCGCCGATCACGTCGGGGAAGAAATAGTTTTCGTTGGCGCAGGTGGTACCGCCGCGCAGCATCTCGGCCACCGCCAGCTCCACGCCGTCGCGCACGAATTCCGGCCCGATCACCTGGCCCTCGACCGGCCAGATGTGCTGCTGCAGCCACACCATCAGCGGCAGGTCGTCGGCCAGCCCGCGCAGCAGAGTCATCGGGTTGTGCGTATGCGTGTTGACCAGGCCGGGGATCAGCGCGTGCTCGCCCAGCTCGATGCGCTCGCGCGGTGCGTAGGCGGCGCGCGCCTCGGCGATCGGCAGCAGCGCGACGATGACGCCCTGGTCCACCGCCACCGCGTGGTTTTCCAGCACCACGGCATGCGGCTCGACGGGGACGACCCAGCGCGCTTCGATCAGAAGGTCAATGACAGTGCTGCCGGGACTCATGCGTTACCTCGCCGGTTCGGTTCCAGAGAACAGCTATAAAAAAACGGCACGGCGTCCGTGAGGCTGCCGTGCCGTTCGATGTCGCCGCGGCGATTATTTACCGACGCGGCTGACGTATTCGCCCGTGCGGGTGTCGACCTTGATCACTTCGTCGGTGGTGACGAACAGCGGCACGCGCACCACGGCGCCGGTTTCCAGCGTGGCCGGCTTGCCGCCGCCGCCGGAGGTGTCGCCGCGCAGGCCCGGGTCGGTCTCGGTGATCTTCAGCTCGACGAAGTTCGGCGGCTGCACCACGATGATCTCGCCGTTGAACAGGGTCACCACGCACTCCTCCTCGCCCTTCAGCCACTTGGCGGCGTCGCCGACGCCCACCTTGCCAGCCTGGTGCTGCTCGAAGCTCTCCTGCTGCATGAAGTGCCAGTACTCGCCGTCGGAGTACAGGTACTGCATGTCGGTGTCGACCACGTCGGCGACCTCGAAGCTGTCGCTGGACTTCATGGTCTGCTCGGTGGTGCGGCCGTTCTTCAGGTTGCGGATGAAGATGCGGGTGAAGGCCTGGCCCTTGCCGGGCTTGATGAAGTCCGCGTCGGTGATGACCCACGGGTCGTTGTTGTGAAGGATCTTCATACCCTTCTTGACGTCGTTGAGACCGACGGTGGCCATGCGCTCGTGCTCCAGAGGTGACACCGCCCGGGGGCGGCTACAATAGGGGATCGTCCGGGCCCTCAGGCCCGATCAAGGCCCGACATGATAACCGCAAGCCCCGCCGCCCGCCTATTGCCGCCCGCTGCCGACTGGCGCGAGCTGTGGCGCGCGTCGATCACCGACGCCGGCGAACTGCTGCGGACCGTGCAGCTGGGGCACCTGGCCGGACGCCTGCCGCCGGGCGATGCCGGCTTCGCCCTGCGTGTCCCGCGCGGCTTCGCGGCGCGCATGCGGCCGGGCGATCCCGACGACCCGCTGCTGCTGCAGGTGCTGCCCCAGCTGGCCGAGCTGGAACAAGCGCCCGGCTACGTCGCCGATCCGGTCGGCGACCTGGCCGCGCGCGAGGCCCAGGGCCTGCTGCACAAGTACGAGGGCCGCGCCCTGCTGATCGCCAGCGGCAGTTGCGCGGTCAACTGTCGCTATTGCTTCCGCCGCCATTTCCCCTACGGCGAGGAGATGGCCGCGGCCGGGCAATGGCGCAAGGCGCTGGACCACCTGCGCCAGGACGCCTCGATCGCCGAGCTGATCCTCTCCGGCGGCGATCCGCTGTCGCTGGCCACGCCCAAGCTGGAAGAACTGAGCCGCGGCCTGGCCGCGCTGCCCCAGGTCACGCGCCTGCGCATCCACACCCGCCTGCCGGTGGTGCTGCCCGAGCGCATCGACGCGGCCTTCCTGGCCTGGTTCGCCGCGCTGCCGCTGCAGAAGGTGGTGGTGCTGCACGCCAACCACGCCAACGAGTTCGACGCCGCCGTCGACGACGCCTGCCGGCGCCTGCGCGAGGCCGGCGCCACCCTGCTCAACCAGTCGGTGCTGCTCAAGAACATCAACGACGATGCCGATACGCTCAGCGAGCTCTCGGAGCGCCTGTTCGCCGCCGGCGTGCTGCCCTACTACCTGCACCAGCTGGACCGCGTGCAGGGCTCGGCGCATTTCGAAGTGGACGACGCGCGGGCCCGGGCCCTGGTCGAGGCGATCCGCGGCCGGCTGCCGGGGTACCTGGTGCCGAAGCTGGTGCGCGAGATGGAAGGGGACGCTTCCAAGCGCCCTGTCTGAAATGAGTGCGCGCCGCGTCACCTCTAGGACTTTTTCGCTGGCGGTTGTCACGCGAATCCGTTAAAACCAAGCGCTGCCGGCTGGCGCCATGCCGGTCAGTCCCATCGACAGCTCGGGCGCCCATGGACAGCACGACGTGCCAATGAAGACAGACTCGGTCATCAAGATTCTTTTCATCGAGAAATCGGTCGAAGACGCGGAACAGATCGTCAGCCTCCTGCGCAACAACGGCATTGCCGTCCGCCCCGCGCGCGCCACCAATGCCGAGCAGGTGCAGGCCGCGCTGGACGACCTGGGGCCGGACGTGGTGCTCTACGATCCCGCGGTCGGCACCGTCACGCTGCCGGACCTGCTGCACCAGCTGGACGCCAACGGGCGCGATCTGTCGGTGATCGCGGTGGTGCCGCAGGTGGACAACACCATCGTGTCGGATTTCTTCATCAACGGCGTGCGCGCCATCGCACTGCGCCCGCAGCCCAAGCAGCTGCTGGCGGTGGTGCAGCGCGAGTTCGAGGCGCTCAACACGCGCCGCCAGCTGCGCCGCCTGGAGACCGCGCTGCGCGAATCCGAGCGCCGCTGCGATGCGCTGCTGGATTCCTCCACCGACGCCATCGCCTATGTGCATGAAGGCATGCACGTGCGCGCCAACCAGGCCTACCTCGACACCTTCGGCTACGCCGAATTCGACGACCTGCTCGGCCTGCCCGTGCTGGACATGATCGGTTCGACCCAGGCCGAGGATTTCAAGGCCACGCTCAAGAGCCTGTCGCGCGGCGAGAAGCCCTCCGGTCCGATGGAGCTGCAGGCGCGCCGCGCCGATGCCAGCACCTTCAAGGCCATGGTCGAATTCGCCCACGCCACCTTCGAGGGCGAGCCCTGCGTCCAGATCGTGTTCCGCCGGCAGCAGGTCGATCCGTCGGTGCTCGAGCAGCTGCAACGCGACCCGGTCACCGGCCTGTTCAACCGCGCGCGCATGCTCGAATGCATCGACCAGGCCGTGGCTGCCGCCACCGAAGGCACCAAGGGCCAGTCGCTGCTGCTGATCGAGCCGGACAACTGGCAGGCGATCGTTTCGGGTATCGGCCTGGGCAAGGCGGACGAGCTGCTGGCCGCCTTCGCCGCCCGCATCAACGCCCTGCTCGGCCTGGAGGACACCGCCGGCCTGCTGGCCGAGCACACGGTCGGTGTGATCCTGCATTCGCGCAACGACGACGGCATCAAGGAATGGATCGCCGGCCTGCAGCAGGCGGTGGCCAACGAGATCTTCGACGTCGGCTCGCGCTCGCTCACCGTCACCACCAGCATCGGCGGCAGCCTGCTGGGCGAGAAGAACGCCAATACCGAACTGCTGCTGGAGCAGGCCGGGCAGTCGCTGCGCAATGCGCAGAGCCTGGGCGGCAACCGCTACGACCTGCACGACCCGGCGGCACGCGAGAAGGCCGACGCCGAGCGCGAGCGCTACTGGCTGGGCCAGCTGAAGCAGGCGCTGAGCCAGGACGAGTTCGTGCTGTACCACCAGCACATCATCAGCCTGCAGGACGCCGAGGGCGAGTTCTCGGAAATCCTGCTGCGCCTCAACGGCCCGCAGGGCGAGGTGCTGCCCGGCTTCTTCATGCCGATCGCCGAGAAATACAACCTCACGCCCGCGATCGACCGCTGGGTGGTGAATCAGGCGATCCAGGCGCTGAGCTCGCGCGAGCGGCTGGCCTCGCCGACCACTTTCTTCGTCAAGCTCACCGCCGGCTCGCTGCACGACGAGCAGCTGATTCCCTGGCTGACGGCGCGGCTGAAGCAGGCCAACCTCAAGCACGGCAAGATCGTGCTGGAAATGACCGAGAGCAAGGTGGTCACCTCGCTGCGCCCCGCCCAGGTGTTCGTGCGGGCCTGGCGCCAGCTGGGCGGGCAGTTCGCGCTGGAACAGTTCGGCTCGGGCCTCAACTCGTTCCAGCTGCTCACGCATATCGACGCGGACTATCTGAAGATCGACCGCAGCTACATGTCCAGCCTGCCGCAGCAGCCGGACAGCCAGAAGAAAGTGGCCGAGCTGTGCCGCCAGGCGCGCGAGATCAAGCGGCTGACCATCGCCGAATGGGTGGAGGATGCCGCCAGCACCTCGCTGCTGTTCGCCTGCGGCGTGGACTTCGTGCAGGGCAACTTCCTGCAGGAGCCGCAGCGGCTGGCGATCACCCCGTAAGCCACGACACACCGGGCACCGCCGGCCATGCCGGCGGCGCGCAATAAAAAACCCCGCGGATGCCAGGCATCCGCGGGGTTTTCATATGCAGAACCGGAGCCGGAATTACTCGGCGGCGGCAGCGCCGGCCTTCGCCTTGGCGGCGGCGGCGACGTCTTCCTTGATGCGGGCGGCCTTGCCTTCCAGGCCACGCAGGTAATAGAGCTTGGCGCCACGCACCTTGCCCTTGCGCTTCACCTGCACCGACTCGATGGCCGCGCTGTGCGACTGGAACACGCGCTCCACGCCGGTGCCGTGCGAGATCTTGCGCACGGTGAAGGCGGAGTTCAGGCCGCGGCTGCGCTTGGCGATGACCACGCCCTCGAAGGCCTGCACGCGCTCGCGATTGCCTTCCTTCACCTTGACGTTGACGACCACGGTGTCACCAGGGCCGAACTCCGGCAGCTGGCGGGTGATCTGCTCGGCTTCGAACTGTTCGATGATCTTGTTCATGGCAACACCTATCTGATTTCAATGGCTGCGGTTACTGCTCGGCCGCATCGTTAGCTAGCCGCTCGCGCTCGGATTGAGCGTATTCACGGCGGAATTCTTCCAACAGCACGCGGGATTCCTTATCCAGCGCGCGTTGCACCAAAAGGTCCGGACGTCGCAGCCAGGTCCGTCCCAGGGCCTGCTTCAGGCGCCAGCGGCGGATCGCCGCGTGGTCGCCGGACAACAGCACCTCCGGCACGTCACCCAGTGCGTGGCGCACCGGCTTCGCGTAGTGCGGGCAATCCAGCAATCCGTCCGAGAACGAATCCTGCTGCGCCGACTGCGCGTCGTTGAGCGCCCCTTCCTGCAAGCGGCCGACGGCATCGATGATCACCGCCGCGCCCAGCTCGCCGCCTGACAGCACATAGTCGCCGATCGAGAGTTCTTCGTCGACCTCGTGCGCAAGCAGGCGCTCGTCCACACCTTCGTAACGTCCACAGAGCAGGCCGATGCGCGGCAGCTTCGCCAGCGCTTCCACCCTGCCCTGCGTCAGCCGCGCACCTTGCGGGCTGAGGTAAATCACGTGCACCGGTTCTGCCGCGGCCTCGCGCATGGCCTTGAGGGCCGCACGCAGGGGATCGATCAGCATCACCATCCCGGGTCCGCCGCCGCAGGTGCGGCCGTCCACGGTGCGATAGTTGTCGGTGGCGTAGTCGCGCGGATTCCAGGTTTCCACCTGGAGCAGCTCGCGCTGCTGGGCGCGCCCGACGACACCGACGGCGGCGCACTGGCGCACGAAGTCGGGAAACAGCGTGACGACGTCGAAGCGCATGACCCTCAAACTCCAGCTGCGGCGGAACCGCCGTCAGAATTCAGGATCCCAGTCCACCACCATGCGTCCGCCGGACAGGTCCACCGAACGCACGTAAGAACCCTGGACGAAGGGAATCAGCCGCTCGCGCTCGCCGTCCCTCACCACCACGACATCGTTGGCTCCGGTGGCGAACAGGTGACTGACCCGCCCCAGGACTACGTTTTCCGTGGTGACGACCTCGATGCCCTCGAGATCGACCCAGTAGTACTCGTCCTTGCCGGGAGGCGGCAGCTGTTCGCGAGGGACGTAGATGTCCTGCCCGATCAGTGCTGTCGCCGTGTCGCGGTCGTCGATGCCGGGAAAATAGGCCACCAGGCCCTTGCCCTGCGGACGTCCCTTGACCCCGTGCAGTTCCTTTACCTCACCCGGCGCCGTGATGAGCAGCCAGGGCTGGTAGCGGAAAATCTGGGTGCGGGGCTCGGTCCAGGATTCGATCTTGAGCCAGCCCTGCACTCCGTACAGCCCGACGATGCGTCCTACCAGGACGCGCCGGCCGGCTGCGGCCATACTCAGGCAGCCTGCTGCTTGCCGGCTTCCTTCACCAGGGAGGCGACCTTGTCGCTCAGCTGGGCGCCCTTGGACACCCATTCCTGGATGCGCACGACGTTCAGCTCAAGGCGCTTGTCCTTGCCCGAGGCGACCGGGTTGTAGAAACCCACGTTCTCGATGTTGCGGCCGTCGCGCGCGCTGCGCGAGTCCGTGACGATGACGTGGTAGAACGGACGGCCCTTGGCGCCGCCGCGCGAAAGACGAATCTTGACCATAAATAAAAAGCTCCAGAGGCGCCGGCCGCACCGGCAGCACGCCCGAGCACGGGCGCGGTAAACGCGGCATTTTAGGGAAGGAACGAAAAAAAGGGAATAGGGAGCAGCAAAAGCGGGCGAAAAAACAGCCCGTTACCCCGCTCCCCGGCGATTTCCTGGGTTCTCAGCGCATGGGCGGCAAGCCGCCGCCCATCCCGCCCATGCCCTTCATGGCGCCGCGCATCTGGCGCAGCAGGCCCTTCGAGCCGCCCTTGGAGAGCTTGGACATCATCTTCTCCATCTGCATGTACTGCTTGAGCAGGCGGTTGACATCGGCCGGCTGGGTGCCGGAACCGCGCGCCACGCGGGCGCGGCGCGAGCCGTTCAGCAGGTCGGGATGGCGGCGTTCTTTCTTGGTCATCGAGTTGATGATGGCCACCATGCGCTTGATCTCGCCGTCGTTGACCTTGGACTTCACGTTGTCCGGCAGGTTGGACACGCCGGGCAGCTTGTCCATCAGGCCGGCCAGGCCGCCCATGTTGGACATCTGCTCGAGCTGGTCGCGCATGTCGTTGAGATCGAAGCGCTTGCCCTTGATGACCTTCTCGGCGAGCTTCTGCGCCTTCTCCTGGTCGACCTTGCGCTCGACCTCCTCGACCAGCGACAGCACGTCGCCCATGCCGAGGATGCGCTGCGCCACGCGGTCCGGATGGAACGGCTCGAGCGCGTCGGTCTTCTCGCCGGCGCCGAGGAACTTGATCGGGCGGCCGGTGACGTAGCGCACCGACAACGCGGCGCCGCCACGGGCGTCGCCGTCGGTCTTGGTCAGCACCACGCCGGTCAGCGGCAGCGCCTCGGCGAAGGCCTTGGCGGTGTTGGCCGCGTCCTGGCCGGTCATGGAATCGACCACGAACAGGGTTTCGACCGGGGTGATCGCGGCATGCAGCGCCTTGATCTCGGCCATCATCGCCTGGTCCACGTGCAGGCGACCGGCGGTGTCGACCAGCAGCACGTCGACCACTTCGCGGCGCGCGGCGGCGATGGCGTTCCTGGCGATGTCGACCGGGTCCTGGCCCGACTCCGAGGGGAAGAACTTCACCCCGACCTGCTCGGCCAGCGTGCGCAGCTGCTCGATGGCGGCCGGACGGTAAACGTCGCAGCTCACCACCATCACTTTCTTTTTCTTGCGCTCGGTGAGGAAGCGCGCCAGCTTGGCCACGGTGGTGGTCTTGCCCGCGCCCTGCAGGCCGGCCATCAGCACCACCGCCGGCGGCTGCTGCGCCAGGTTCAGTTCGGTGTTGGCGGTGCCCATCACCGCGGTCAGCTCGTCGCTGACCACTTTGACCAGGGCCTGGCCGGGGCTGAGGCTCTTGAGCACTTCCTGGCCGACCGCGCGCACCTTCACGCGCTCGATCAGCGCCTGCACCACCGGCAGGGCCACGTCGGCCTCCAGCAGGGCGATGCGCACTTCGCGCAGCGCCTCGCGGATGTTCTCCTCGGTCAGGCGGCCGCGGCCGCGCAGGCGGTTGACGGTGGCGGAGAGGCGTTGGCTGAGCGACTCGAACATGGCGGAGTACGGCAAAGGGAAAGTGGGCAAGTATAGCGGAGTGCGCCGGGGCCGCATTCACCTGCACTCAAGGCCTGTGCGACACTCGCCGGTCATGGCCATCCATCTGCTCTCCCTGCTCGCCGCCGTGCTCTACCTCGCCGCCGCCGGCGGGCTCGCCCGGCCGCTGCTGGGCGGGGGGCAACCGCTGAACAAGTCGGCGCTGGGCCTGGGCGGCGCGGCGGTGCTGATCCACGCCGGCCTCCTGCTCGGCGTGCATCGCGGCGCGCTGGATCTGCATTTCTTCGCGGCGCTGTCGCTGGTGGCCTGCGTGGTCTCCGCGCTGACCCTGATGGTGAACCTGAGCCGGCCAGTGGCTGCGCTGGGCGTGATCGTGTTCCCGCTCACCGCCCTGCTGCTGGCGGCGGACAGCTTCATGGCGCCCGCCACCGCGCCGCTGGCGATGGGCTGGCAGATCAAGCTGCACGTGACGGTGGCCCTGCTCGCCTTCAGCGTGCTGTCGATCGCCGCGGCGCTGGCGATCCTGCTGGCCGTGCAGGAACGCGCGCTGCGCCATCGCCACTTCGGCCCCTGGCTGCGCGCGCTGCCGCCGCTGACGCTGACCGAGTCGCTGCTGTTCCGCCTGATCGGCGCCGGCTTCGTGCTGCTCACCTTCACCCTGCTGACCGGCGCGCTGTTCGTCGACGACCTGTTCGGCCAGCACCTGATCCACAAGACCGTGCTGTCGATCGTCGCCTGGCTGGTGTTCGGCGCGCTGCTGTTCGGGCGCTGGCGCTATGGCTGGCGCGGCCGCCGCGCGGTCAATCTCACCCTGGTCGGCATGGGCGTGCTGCTGCTGGCGTTTTTCGGCACCAAGGCGGTGCTGGAACTGATCCTGCATCGCACCGCCTGAGGAAACAGCCGGCGTAGGTTGGGGTGAGCCGCAGGCGAATCCCAACCATGCGCAGCGCTCGGATACGTGTTGGGGTTCGCCTGCGGCTCACCCCAACCTACGCCAAGGTTCTTGGCGATACCCTGGAGACAACAGATGAAGCTCATCGGCATGCTCGATTCGCCCTTCGTCCGCCGCGCGGCAATCACGCTGACGCTGAAAGGCCTGCCGTTCGAGCACCTGTCGCTGTCGGTGTTCCGCAACTTCGACGAGTTCCAGTCGATCAATCCGCTGGTGAAGGCGCCCACGCTGATCGGCGACGACGGCTGGCAGCTGGTCGACTCCTCCCTGATCATCGACTGGGCGGAAACCGTGGGCAGCGGTCCCAGCCTGATGCCGGCCGATCCGGCCGAACGCCTGCGCGCCTTGCGCCTCACCGGCCTGGCGCTGATCGCCGCCGAGAAGAGCGTGCAGATCGTGTATGAAGGCAAGCGCAGCGAGGACCACCGCGACGCCGGCTGGCTCGCCCGCGTGCAGGGCCAGCTCAAGGCGGCTTACACGGGACTGGAGCGCGAGGCCAGGGGCCGCGACGGCTGGCTGGTCAACAGCACGCTGACCCAGGCCGACATCACCATCGCCGTGGCCTGGCGCTTCACCCAGCTGATGCAGCCGGAACTGATCGCGCCGCAGGACTATCCGGCGCTTGCCGCGCACTCGGCGCGCGCCGAGCTGCTGCCGGCCTTCGTCGCGCTGCAGCCGGTCTGACGCGCCAGGCGCCGCTCGTCGTCTTTGCGGCGAGCGGCCATCTCGCATCGACGCGCGCGACGATCGACGCATCGACATCCGCGCTTACCGGCAGGCGTCGATCGCCTGCGACAGGCGCTCCACGCCGACCACTTCCAGCTCGCCCACCTTGCCCTTCTTCGGCGCATTCGCCTTGGGCACGATCGCGCGCTGGAAACCATGGTGCGCGGCTTCCTTCAGGCGCTCGTCGCCGTTGGGCACGGGACGGATCTCGCCCGACAGGCCGACCTCGCCGAACGCGATGGTCTTCTCCGGCAGGGGCCGGTCGCGCAGGCTCGACAGCACCGCCAGCAGTACCGGCAGATCGGCGGCGGTTTCCTGCACGCGGATGCCGCCGACCACGTTGACGAACACGTCCTGGTCATAGGCCGCGACGCCGCCATGCCGGTGCAGCACCGCCAGCAGCATGGCCAGGCGGTTCTGCTCCAGGCCCAGCGCCACGCGGCGCGGATTGCCCAGAGAGGACTGGTCCACCAGCGCCTGCACTTCCACCAGCAGCGGACGCGTGCCTTCGCGCGTCACCATCACCGCGCTGCCCGAGGTGGGACCGGCATGCGCGGAGAGGAAGATCGCCGACGGATTGGGCACTTCGCGCAGCCCCTTTTCCGACATGGCGAACACGCCCAGCTCGTTCACCGCGCCGAAGCGGTTCTTGAATGCGCGCAGCACGCGGAAGCGGCTGCCGGATTCGCCCTCGAAGTACAGCACCGCGTCGACCATGTGCTCCAGCACGCGCGGGCCGGCAATGCCGCCTTCCTTGGTGACGTGGCCGACCAGGAACACCGAGGTGCCGGTCTCCTTGGCGAAGCGGGTGAGCTTGGCGGCGGATTCGCGCACCTGGCTGACCGAACCCGGCGCGGCGGTAAGCAGCTCGGTCCAGATGGTCTGGATCGAATCGATCACCAGCACGCGCGGACGCGCCGACACGGCCTGTTCCAGGATGCGCTCGATGCAGGTCTCGGCCAGCGCGTGCAGCGGGCCGAGCGGCAGGTCCAGGCGCTGCGCGCGCGCCGCGACCTGGGCCAGCGATTCCTCGCCGGTGACGTAGACGCTGGCCAGCTGTTCGCCGAGCTTGCCGAGCATCTGCAGCAGCAGGGTCGACTTGCCGATGCCGGGATCGCCGCCGATCAGCACGACCGAACCGTCCACCAGGCCGCCGCCGAGCACGCGATCGAGTTCGCCGATGCCGGTGAGCGTGCGCAATTCGGCGGTCAGCGCCACCGAGGTCAGCGGGGTCACCTTCGGCGCGCCGGCCGCGGCGCCGGCATAGCCCGAACTGCGCGCGGCGCCGGCCGACTTCACCGCCGGCTGCACCACGAACTCGCTCAAGGTGTTCCAGGCGCCGCATTCGATGCACTGCCCCTGCCACTTGGAGTGTTCCGCCCCGCAATCGGCGCAGACGTAGGCGGTCTTGGCCTTGGCCATGAAATCGAACCTCAAAAAACGAAAGGCGAGCTTAGCCCGCCTTGATCGCAATCGGCGAGACGGCGAATGACGACGTCAGCCGTCGTCCTCGACGAACAGCACGCGTCGGGTCATGCCGCAGGTGAGGTCATAGGAGATGGTGCCGGCCTGTGCGGCGATGTGTTCCACCGGCAGTTCCGCGCCCCACAGGGTGACGCGGTCGCCCACCTTGGCCTGCGGCGCTTCGCGCAGGTCCAGCGTGATCAGGTCCATCGACACGCGCCCGACCAGCGGCACGCGCCGGTCGCCGACCAGCACCGGCGTGCCGCTGGCGGCGCTGCGCGGATAGCCGTCGCCGTAGCCGACCGCGGCCACGCCGACCGGCATGTCTTCCGGGCAGGTCCAGGTGCCGTTGTAGCCGACGCGCTCGCCGCGGCGGATCCGGTTCACCGCGATCAGCCGCGTGCTCAGCGTCATCGCCGGACGGAAGCCGAAATCCGCGCCGCTCTTGCCCGGCACCACCGACAGGCCGTACAGCAGGCCGCCGGTGCGCACCCAGTCGCCGCGCGCATCGGGCCAGCCGAGCACCCCGGCGGAATTGGACAGCGCGCGCGGGCCGGCCAGGTTCTTCACGGCTTCATTGAAGCGGCGGATCTGCGCGCGCGTTTCCTCGCCCTCGAATTCCTCCGATTCGGAGAAATGCGTGAGCAGGCCCACCTCCGGGTCGATGCCCGGCATCGAGGCCAGCCGCGCATGAATCTCGGCCGCGCGCTCCGGCGGAAAGCCCAGGCGGTGCATGCCGGTATCCACCTTCAGCCACACGCGCAGCGGACCGCGCGAGGACGAGGCGCCGTCCAGCCAGGCCAGCTGGGATTCGTGGTGGATCGCCGCATCCAGCTGCAGGCGCTGCATTTCCGCGATGTCGCTGGCGCGGTCCGGGCCGGACAGCACCACGATGCGCTGCCGGTGCCCTGCCGCGCGCAGGCGCAGGCCGTCGCCCTGCGCCGCCACCGCGAAAGCATCCGCGGCACCGTCCAGCGCGCGCGCCACGCGCTCCAGGCCATGCCCGTAGGCGTCGGCCTTGACCACCGCCATGACCTGCGCCGGCGCGGCCATCGCCTTGATGCGGGCGAGGTTGTGACGCAGAGCGCCGAGGTGGATGGTGGCGACGGTGGTGCGGCTCATGATTCCTTGGCGCCGCGCGCGGATCGCGGCGGCTGAGCTGGCGGGAGGTGTAATCGCAGAAAAGCTTAGCAGGCCGGGTCTGCGGCAGCCGGGGCTGGTCCGGGGAAATTCGCAGGCAGACCCCGCGCAGCACGTAGGTTGGGGTGAGCCAAAGGCGAACCCCAACAGGCCTGACCAGGTGGTCGCGAAGTTGGGGTTCGCTGCGCTCACCCCAACCTACGTCGCTAAAGGATTTCTGGCGGCGCTTACTCGAACGCGCCGACGAACGAATCCGGCGCGTAGTTCATGAACTTGGTGTAGTGGCCCAGGAAGGTCAGCTTCACCGTGTCGGTCGGGCCGTTACGCTGCTTGCCGATGATGATCTCGGCCAGGCCTTTGTCCGGCGACTCTTTGTTGTAGTAGTCGTCGCGGTAGATGAACATGATCACGTCCGCGTCCTGCTCGATGGCGCCGGATTCGCGCAGGTCCGACATCATCGGCCGCTTGTCGGCGCGCTGCTCCAGCGAGCGGTTGAGCTGCGACAGCGCGATCACCGGGCAATTGAGCTCCTTGGCCAGGCCTTTCAGCGAACGCGAGATCTCGGAGATCTCGGTGGCGCGGTTTTCCTTGTTGCCGGGCACCTGCATCAGCTGCAGGTAGTCGATCACGATCAGGCCCAGGCCGCCGTGCTCGCGATGCAGGCGGCGCGAGCGCGAGCGCAGTTCCACCGGCGACAGGCCGGGAGTGTCGTCGATGAAGATCTTGGCTTCGGACAGCAGCGCGATGGCATTGGTGACGCGCGGCCAGTCCTCCTCGGCCAGGTCGCCGTTGCGCAGGTGCTGCGCGTGGATGCGGCCGATCGAGGAAATCATGCGGAAGGCCAGCTGCGAGGCCGACATTTCCATCGAGAAGATCGCCACCGCCTTCTTGGCGCCCAGGGCGGCGGCTTCGGCGATGTTCACCGAGAACGCGGTCTTGCCCATCGAGGGGCGCGCCGCGACGATGATCAGGTCCGACGGCTGCAGGCCAGAAGTGAGTTCGTCCAGGTCGGTGAAGCCGGTGGAGATGCCGGTGAGCTGGCCGCGGTTCTCGTAGCGCTCGGACAGGATGCGAAAGGCGTCCTTCACCGCCTCGCGCATGGAGACGGTGTCCTTCTTGCCGCGCGCGCCGGACTCGGCGATCTTGAACACGCGCTGCTCGGCGCTTTCCAGCACCTCCTGCACGCTGCGGCCCTCGGGGCGGTAGCCGTCCTCGGTGGTTTCCGTGCCGGCATCGATCAACTGCCGCAGGATCGACTTCTCGCGCACGATGTCGGCGTAGGCGCCGATGTTCGCCGCGCTCGGCGTGGCGTTGGCCAGTTCGACCAGGTACGTCGCGCCGCCGACCAGTTCCGCCAGGCCGTTGGCCTCGAACCAGTCGCCCAGGGTCACCGCGTCGCAGGGCATGCCCTTGTTGGCGAGCTCGGTGATGGCGCGCCAGATCAGGCGGTGGTCCTTGCGGTAGAAGTCGCGCTCGCCCAGGCGGTCGGCCACCTTGTCCAGCGAATCGGGGGACAGCATCAGGCCGCCCAGCACCGCCTGCTCGGCCTCGATGGAATGCGGCGGCACGCGCAGCGCCTCGATGGCGGAGTTGCCGTGCTTGCGGTCAGGGGCAAAGGACATCGAGTCTCCTCGCGAGGTGCCGGGCGATTCCGACCAACGCGGATCGTCGCCCTCAGAGGATACGCGGCGTTTTCTCATGCGACGAGACAATAACTCTGTGGATAAGTTGTGGGTGCCGGTGGATAAAGTCCGCCAGCGCGGGCGCCTTGCACTAAAACAAACGGGCGCCCTGGGGCGCCCGTCTGATCAGCCAGGCTGAGGGCCGGCTTACTTCTCGCCGAGCACCGTCACCTTGACGGTCGACTGCACGTCGGCATGCAGCGCGACGACCACTTCGAACTCACCGGTGGTGCGGATCGGGCCTTCGCCCTGGATCACTTCGTTCTTGTGGATGTCGTGGCCGGCGGCCTGCAGGGCGTCGGCGATCTCGCGCGGACCGACCGAACCGTACAGCTTGCCTTCCGGGCTGGCGTTGGCGGTGATGGTCACCGCCGCATCGGCCAGCTTGGCCTGGCGCGCGGTGGCGTCGGACAGCTGCTGGTTGGCCTTCGCTTCGTATTCGGCGCGACGCTTCTCGAAGCTTTCGAGGTTGGCGGCGGTGGCCGGCGCGGCCTTGCCCTGCGGCAGCAGGTAGTTACGGCCGTAGCCCGGCTTCACGTTGACCTTGTCGCCAAGGTTGCCGAGGCCGCGGACTTTCTCGAGGAGGATCAGTTCCATGGGTATTCCTTTTCGTTAGCACCGGAGTGGCCCGGCGCAGCCGTGGACGGTTGTCCGAAGAGTTGAGGAAGCGCCCGGCGCAAGGCCCCGGGCGCGGTCCATCAGACGTCGTGGTTGTCGGTGTACGGCAGCAGCGCCAGGAAGCGCGCGCGCTTGACCGCGGTGGCCAGCTGGCGCTGGTAGCGCGCCTTGGTGCCGGTGATGCGGCTCGGCACGATCTTGCCGTTCTCGGTGATGTACTGGCGCAGGGTGTTGAGATCCTTGTAGTCGATCTC